>PPYF01208917.1_pt1 | contig 14789 bp, 15 predicted proteins | sample 1559871 | NCBI WGS metagenome assembly PPYF01 (sample SAMN08240021, study PRJNA423297) | Human gut metagenome, whole genome shotgun sequencing project. | reverse complement strand
GTCTGAAACTGAAAGATGGAAAGATTCTCGGACTGTCTGACCTGATTGGACAGATCAAAGAAAGAGATGCTTCGGCGTTCGTTGACGAGGAACAGGAAAAGGCAAAGCAGCAGGCGGCAAGGTTTACCGTTCCGGGAACCGGAAAGAGTACCGGCGGAACCGGTGCAATGACAAAAGACGATATCATGAAAATCAAAGATGCGTCTGAAAGACAGACTGCTATTGCACAGAATTTGAACTTATTCGGAAAAGGAGAATGACATGGCGGCAAAAGCAAATCTTACTATGTCGGCCAATGTTGCTGTAACAGCGAGAGAGGTTGACTTTGTTACACGGTTCGCGCGGAACTGGGATTCCCTCCGGGAAATCATCGGTATTATGCGGCCCATCAGAAAAGAAAATGGAACAGAACTGAAATCCAAGAGCGCAACAGTAACTCTTCAGAATGGAAAGGTTGCAGAAGGCGATGAAATCCCGTATTCTCAGGCAACTGTAACTGAAAAAACGTATGACAAAATTGTGCTGGAGAAGTTTGCAAAAGCGGTATCTATCGAAGCGGTAGCGGACAAAGGCGCAGAGGCAGCTATTCAGATGACTGATGAAGCTTTCCTGAATGAGCTTCAGGGTAATATCCTTGATCGATTTTATGACTATCTGGCAACCGGAACCCTGACTTCCACAGAAACAACCTTCCAGATGGCTGTTGCTATGGCAATCGGAAAAGTTATTGATAAGTTCAAGAAAATGCGCAGGGACACCACAAACATTGTTGTGTTTGTAAACACTCTGGACGCTTACAGATACCTTGGTGCTGCGGAGCTTTCTGTGCAGACTGCCTTTGGTATTAACTATATCAAGAACTTTATGGGCGCTCAGACCCTTATTCTTTCCAGCGAGATTGAAGAAGGAAAAGTAATTGCTACACCAGCAGACAACATTGTCCTGTACTATGTTGACCCGAGCAATTCCGGATTTGAGCAGCTTGGACTTTCTTATACCGTGGATGGTGAGACAAACCTTATTGGTTTCCATGCAAACGGCGATTACCGCCATGCGGTCGGTGAATCCTACGCGCTTATGGGTATGACATTGTTTGCGGAATATATTGACGCAATTGCTGTTATTACCATTTCATCGGGGGAATGATCGGGTCTGACGTATTAACACTATTCCCGCAAGGTCAGACCCTGCTTGGTAAGCGGGTATCAAGTCTGGTTGGCAGTGATTTGAAAGTGCTGAAAGATGGAAGCGTAACCGGAACCATTAAGAATGTAACAGGTTATACGCAGTTTTCAAGTAAGCCAGAAGAACAGAGTGGGTATTACTTCCCGTTCAAACTGACACAGACGGGAACCAAAATGACGATTAAAAAGAATGGCGTTGCAGCAGAAGGAAAAGAGAACATGACATTTGACCCCGAGATTGTCTTGCGGGTTACAAAGACCGATACATTCACTATAGAAGTGGATGGTAGCCCTGTTGTCACGTTCAATTTCCAGAAAGCAACATTTAATTAAGGAGGAACCGGCATGGCATACGCTGATTATCAATTCTATGCAGAAAAGTATTACGGCGATACTGTGCCGGAATCCGACTTTCAAAAGTACGCTGAACGTGCCAGTGACCGCATAGACGCTATTACTTTTGACAGGCTTGTGAATGGCTTCCCGGAAGAAGAAAGAGCCGTTACAAAGGTAAAAAGAGCTGTATGTGCGGTAGCCGAAGCATTGTACCAGATAGACCAGATCAAGAAAGCGTCTATGGAATCTGTCGGAACCGTAACCAGAGAAGACGGAACAGTAGTAAGCAAAGCTGTCTCATCTATTTCTTCCGGTTCTGAAAGTATTTCTTTCGCTACTGGAAGCTCCGGCGACACTGAAAGTATCTACGGGCAGGCAGCAGTTGATAAGAAAGTCGAAAGCGTATTGTTGTATCAGGTTGCAACTGAATATCTGTCCGGCGTGACGGATAACAAAGGAATATGCCTGCTGTATGCAGGAATGTAAAGGAGAAATCATGGGAAACGATAAGTTTTTAAAATTGGTAAAAGAAAAGGTCGTTGAATATTTTAACAATCATGCTGATAAGACGGACAATAAGAAGATTACAGAAGACGATGTGTTTATTGTTTGGTCATGCAAGACATTGCAGAACAACAAGGCGCTGGCAAGTACAACTGTCTCCGATGGAATGTATTACGAACTTACATACAACGGAGACAAGAACGAACTGTATTTTGACGCCTATAAGAAATGGGAAAACGTCAAATACGAGCTGTAAGACAAGGAGAGGATACCAATGTATGACAAGACGGTAACAGTATTCAACAAATACGAAGACCAGACTGGAGAAATATATTGGTATCCTCATGTTTTATCTGGCGTTGACATGATTGTGGATAAAGCTGCCAATATCGCAAAGACCGGACTTGACAGCGCAGATACGGCGAAGCTGCACATCAAATACCATTCCGGTGACAATACCGTGATGGTTGGTGATTTACCGTGGTTGCCACCCAAAGAATGGGAACAGCAGCCGAATGATGAACTGTCAAAAAGCATTACCTTTGATTCCGGGGATTTCTTCATGGAGGGCGAATACCCGACTGCTCCAGTAAAGGATTCTGATTATGCTGATCGCTTAAACGGTAATGGATTTTATGGATACATGAATAAGCGGCATGACTATGTGTTTTTGATAACCAATGTAGGTGGACCGTATACGTTAATTCCACATTTTGAGATTGGTGGTGCGTGATATGGCAAGTAGAACATTTCATTTTTCCGGATTCTCTATCGTGAGTGGAGATATCAAGGCGGATGTAAGCCTAAATCGGTTTGAAAAACAGTTTCAAGAAGCGCAGTTTTGGCTGGATGGACAGGTTATGAACGATATGGTTCCATACATGCCGCACCGTGACGGAACGTTTGTAAATCTCACAAGAATGAGAAGTGCGGCATTGCAAGGAACCGGAAAAGTTGTTGCCGGTGCGCCGCCGCAAGGCCGTTTTCTTTACGAAGGAAAAGTGATGGTTGACCCGGTGACTGGTTCGCCGTGGGCGAGGAAGGGAGCGAAAAAGGTTGTCACGGAACGCCCATTGACGTACAGCAATCCGAAAGCTACACCGCACTGGTTCGATACAGCAAAAGAAGCACATGGTAAAGCGTGGGTGAAGGGAGTGAAGCGAATTGCCGGAGGCGGTAAACAATAAACCGGTCAGATATGATGTTGACGGTTATGACATTGTAACAAATGCATTAAAAGACCTTCTGAACTCATTTCCAGGACTTCTGGAAGGCGAGAACATCAAGTTTTCCACTCTGGAAGAGGATAACGGTATTTCGTTTTATCCAATTTCCGGCGCAGTTATCGCCACGGAAACGACATCTGTTACCGGGAAAGTGAATCAGGTATGCAACTACCCGTTTTATGTAGTGTACCGGACGGCAGCAGATTCACAAAACTCTAAAATTGACATTAAGGAATTTCTGGACAAGCTGGGAAAATGGTTGGAAAAACAGCCGGTAATGATAAATGGACAGCAACAGAAGTTATCTGCATATCCGGATTTGACAGAAGGTAGGGAAATTACAGAGATTTCCCTACAGACTCCGGCATATCTGGACAACACATCAGAAGGAAATGTGCAGGACTGGGTGATTAGTCTTGCGCTTAGATACAGAAATATATTTTACAGAAATAAATAACACCGGCTATCGACAGAAGATAGTCGCTGACCGCAAAAAGTTAGCGGTAGAAAGGAATTGAATATGAAATTAAATCGTGAGGCTTTAATGCAGTACCTCGATACCAGTTTTGGGCTGGAAGCAGAGTCAGCAACCTGGGAAATCATCGGCGACGATATCGAAGAAATGTCTGTAGAGATGAATCCGGACGTGGAGACATTGAAAAACATACTTGGGCAGACAAAGACGAAAGATAACGGATATGAACCTACAATGGATGCTGATCCGTTCTATGCTGATCCTGACAAGAAATTATACCCTAAGATTAGGGATATCGCACTCGGTCAGATCAAAGGAGATGCCTGCAAAACACTCATGCTTGATGTTATTGTCGAGGATACGGAAGCAACAAACCATCTTGCATACGTACAGGAAGTGCTTGTTAAGCCACAGAGTTACGGCGGAGACACTGGCGGCCTGAATATTCCATTCCAGGTGTCTTTTAACGGAGCCAGGACAAAAGGATATGTGTCCGCAGAAACATTATCATCCGGAAACCCGACATTCACTGCCGGAGAAATTCCAGGCGAAGAATCTTTATGATTCTGATGAGGAGGATATATGAGTAATAAATTAGTTAAACCGCAGCAGCAGAACAACGTTATTGTTGTTGACGATGGCAGTAAAGCCTATGACATTGTAAACAAGAGAGGGAAAAAACTCGGAGTATTTGAGTTTCGTCCCTCCGATACAAATATCGTAAAACGGTACGAAGAGGTTGTGGACTTCTTTAATAATTTCTCTCTTCCAGACGATTCTGAAAAAGCAATGCAGGAAGCAGAAAGCCAGATGGTGGAGAAGATGTCCTATCTTATCGGTGGAGACGCTGGGGATGCTTTTTTCTCCATCATGGGGCCATTTTCCGCACTTGCCTCCGGTGAACTGTTCATTGAGAACGTACTTGGATCCATTGCGAAAGTCATTGAAAAGGAACTGTCTATAAGAACAAAACGGGTACAGCGGCGCATGAATAAATATGTCGCCAAGTACCATGAATAATGTATTCCTGGGATCTTCCTACTTCGCTGAATGTCGGTGGAAGAAATTACAAGATCAGAACGGATTATCGGGTGATATTAGATATCCTGACAGCCATGAATGATCCAGATATCTTTGAACCTGGAATGACAGAAGAAGAAAAACAGCTCGAAAGAGCCCTTACTATGCTGCAGATCTTTTACATAGATTTCGACACGATGCCTTCATCTGATTGGCAAGAAGCGTCCGAAAAAGCATGTGAATTCATTGACTGCGGAATTAAGGATGATGGAAAACAGAAGCCACGCCTAATAGATTGGGAACAGGACGCACCCGTTATTGTCCCGGCGGTCAATAAAGTGTGTGGGAAAGATGTCCGCTCGGTGAAATATATGCACTGGTGGACATTTTTCGGATATTACATGGAAATCGGCGAATGCACGTTGGCAACTATCGTAAGCATCCGCGATAAAAAACGCCGTGGAAAGAAACTGGAGAAGTGGGAACAGGAATTTTACAGGAATAATAAAAAACTTGTTGATTTAAAGACTAAGAAAATAGAGCGCAGTGAAGAAGAAAAAGAAGCGCTGCGAAAGCTATTTGGACTGAAATAGGGGTGAATGTATGGCTCAGGCCGACGGCACAATTATAATAGATACAGAAATAAATGCTGACGGCATGGAGGCCGGAAGTAAAGAAGTTGAGACTGCTGTAAGAAATATGGCTAAGTCCGTAGAAGATTTGGGTACAAAAGCTAAAACAGCATTAAATAAACAGGTGGACGCTTTCACAAAATTAAATGCTGAATACACAGCACAACAAAAAAAGGTTGATGATCTCAAGAAGAAAGTTCAAGAATACGGAAAACAAAAGATTCCTACGGATGAATATAAAGAGATTCAGAACCAGATCGCGCAGGCAGAAAAAAGGCTTAATGCACTCCTGAACGCGCAAGAAAAATTTATTGCGCTTGGTGGAAAAGAAAATAGCCAGAGGTACAAAAGTCTCCAATATGACATTGATGAATTAGCGAATACTATTCGATATGCCGAAGGAGAATTAAAAGACCTTGAGGAATCTGGAAAAGCATTTACATTAGGCAGTGAAACAAAAGAGGCAGTAGCCGACATACAGCGGTTAGAATCTGAAATGCGAAAGCTTTCCGATATGAACAACCGCCTGGGTACGTCATACTCATCAATCAAAGGACAGGTAAATGATTATAAAAACGATTTATTAAAAACTGATAAAGCCCAAAAGGAAACTAGCAAATCCGCTAAACAGCTTGATAACTCTCTTAAAAATACGGGAAAATCTGCCAAATCAGCTAGCTTTGGCATTGGAAAAATGTTGGGAACATCCATCCTGTTCAGTTTCGTATTTCAGGCCATTTCCGGCGTTATGAATGCAATGAAAGAAGGGTTTACGAACCTGGCGCAGTACTCTGGCACTACAAACAACAGTATTTCTATGCTATGGAGTAGCCTGGAACGTCTGAAAAACAGCCTTGCAACAGCGTTTGCGCCCATCCTTGATGTAGTTGCCCCCATTCTATCAAAGTTTATAGACATGCTTTCGACAGCAGCCAGCTATGTAAGCATGTTCTTCGCCTTCCTTTCCGGAAAAAGCACATATACTCGGGCCGTTGCTGTTCAGAAAGATTATGCTGCTAGCTTAGAAGATACTGCATCCGGCGCTCAAGATGCTGCAAAAGCAACTGATGAAGCGACTGAAGCAGCAGAAAGATATTTATCTCCACTCGATGATATCAACCGGTATACAGACAATTCAAGATCTTCCGGAAATAATAGCCCGTCATACGGTGGAAATGGAAGCGACTTAGGTGCCGGAGAAGGACCTCTCTTCGAAGAAGTTCCGATAGATAATAAATTTGCAAGCCTTTTAGATTCCGTTTTGAATAAACTTAAGCAGATCCGTGATATTTTTATGGATGGATTCTGGGATGGATTGGGAAATTATAAACCCGCGCTGAAGGATTTGAAGAAAGATTTGAAATCAATCGGGAAGTCCATAAAAAAAATATTTTCGGATACAGACGTGCAAAATTCTGCGAAACAATTTGCAAATTCGTTTATATATGCATTGGGGCAAGTCATTGGATCATTTGCGAGTATTGGACTTACAATCGCGCGAAATGTCGTTGGAGGAGTAGAGAAGTATCTATCACAGAATACAAAACGAATTCAAAAATATATTATTAGAATTTTTGATGTAGGAACTGATATAGCAAAGCTTGTTGGAAACTTTTCGTCCGCTTTTGCAGACGTTTTTTCTGACGTGTTTGGCAGCGAAACCGCTCAACAAATAACTGGAAACATAATAGGCATATTCTCAGAAGTGGGAATGATCGTAAGCACATTAGCATTAAGCTTAATAAATGACTTAATAAACGTTATCGTAACACCATTTATTGAGAACAAGGAAAGGATTACGCAAGCACTTCTTGGAACATTGGAAGCGATCGAACCATTTACGTCTGGAATTCTTACCGCTTTTCAGAAAATATCAGACTCTGTAATGAGACTATACGATGAGTCTATAAAACCATTTTTTGAATCTATCGTAAATGGTTTAAGTACAATTATTGAGGCCCTATTAAATGGGTATAACACGTATATACTTCCGATCTTGCAAGGACTCGGAGAAAAATTTCAGGAACTCATGGAAGGGCCGTTTTCACAGATGATAACAAGCGTGGAAGGATTTCTTAGCAGACTGATTAATGCATTGAAGCTTCTTTGGGAACAGGTTCTAGTTCCGATTTTAACCTGGCTCTCTGAAAAATTTTTTCCGGTAATTGCCCCGGCAGTAGAGGCACTTGGGGATGTTGCGATTAGCACAATAAAACTAATAATAGACGCTGTAAAAAACATAATGGATATATTAAGCGGCATTATTGATTTTATAGTTGGCGTATTTACTGGAGACTGGCAGCTTGCCTGGGAAGGAATCAAAGATGTTTTCTCAGCGGCGTGGAATTTGATAAAATCCGTGCTTAGCACCGTGTGGGAGGCTATTAAAAACATCGTATCGTCCGGCCTTGAAATCGTAAAAAATCTGATTAGCGCGGTATGGTCAGGAATAAAGAATACTACAACAAATATCTGGAATTCAATTAAAAATTCCTTAAGCGACATTCTCGATCGTATTAGTGATAAATTCAAATCGGTATGGAACGCTCTATCAAGCTGGGTTCCAGAAAAAATACAGGCAATCAGAGACGCTATAGTAAATAAATTCAAAAATGCAAAAGACACAGTTGTCAGGATCTTTGAAGGAATTGTGGATTCCGTAAAATCAGTAATTAACAGTGCAATACGCATTGTCAACGGAGCAATTAGCAAAATAAATGGAGTTATAGGCGGAATTGAAAGTGCATTTTCATTTTCTTACGATTTTACGAATCCTTTTACAGGCACAAGATATTACGGAAATTACGGTCTTGACCTCCCGAGGGTAAATAGCATACCGTACCTTGCATCCGGCGCAGTAATCCCGCCTAACAAAGAATTTATGGCAGTTCTCGGAGACCAGAAAAGCGGTAACAACATTGAAGCTCCTGAAAGCCTGATTAGAAGAATTGTGAGGGAAGAAACGGGAACCGGAAATGGAAAGTATGAAGTTGTTGCAAAGATTGGAAGAAAAGAACTGCTCAGAATGGTGATTGACGAGGCAAAGCTTCAGCAGCAACAAACCGGAAAAAATCCACTTGAATTAGCATAGGAGGTAGATTATGGCACAGAATCACTTAATGTTTAACAATTACACGCCTCCTGACGTAGATGAGGATGGATATAAACCTGCGGAAGCTGTGACATCTGTATCTAACCGAAATCGTACAATGAGGGGATATATGAAGGGCGGAGTATTGTTCACGGTTGAGGCCTATAACCTGAAGTGGACAGATATTTCCGCCGTAGATGTGGCAAACATAAAAAAAGAAGTTCTTGGAAAAGAAAGTTTTATGTTCAAACATTTTAATACTTATTCATGCAAGTGGGAAACCACTCCTTTTATGGTGAATAATGTGAACACAGATTTTTATTCCCTGGTAGACGGTGAAGAAAGATGCAATGAACTGAGTTTTCAGGTTACCGGTATTAATCCACTTTAATTTTAGTTGAGGTATGTATGTCAAAAAATGTAAGCGATCAGGTTAAAGAAGTTATAAACAATGGCGGCCCGTTTTATGCATATGCAGACGTGGTTCTATCAGATGGAACGAAACTCTCTTTTGACTCAGAAAAAGATTTCTATGTTGATGGAAACAATTATTCTGAATCAGGAGGGAGTGGGTTCCCTCTTGGCGTGGCAATGTCGAAAACCACAAGTATATCTATAGAAAATTCTGACGAGAGATATTCAAAGTATGATTTTTATTATGCGAGAATCACGCTTTATACGGAAGTGGATCTTCCGGAAGGTGGTCAGGATCGTATAAAAGAAGGTACATTCACGGTTATTGATCCGGTGGCAAATGGGGATCTGATAGATATAGTTGCGTATGATGATATGTACAAGGCAAATATAGAATACGTTCCCGGCATCGGATTCCCGTCAAGCGCACTGTATGTTCTTCAGGATGTGTGCAACAAATGCAATATCAATCTTGGAAGTGCTGATTTTAAAAACAGTGATTTTCAGATTGAGTCCGTCCCCGATGGATTAACCTGCCGTCAGATGATCGGATATATTGCCATGATTGCCGGAGGAAATTCCGTAATGGATGTTGATAACAGGCTTATCATTAAATCTTATGATTTTTCCGCATTTGACAAAATTAACATTCTGTCAGGTGGAAATCTTTCTGACAGTTTGGATGATTCTGTGTCCGGCGGTATGATTGGCGATGGAATTAAAGATTATATATCCGACGGAGAGTTTGGCGATCTTGAAGGATTACACGTTTTATCGGAGTTCCCGTCTGACCCGGATGTTTCAACAGACAATGTTGTGATTACCGGCATAAGGATAAGTGTGGAATCTGAAGAAGGAGAAAACGTTCTTGTTTACGGAACAGAGGATTACGCTCTGACCATAGAGAATCCACTGGCTACCGGGAAAGAAGAGCAGCTCGTATCAATGATTGGAGATATGCTTATCGGAACGGTTGTTCGTCCTTTTAGCGGAGATTTCTTCCCAGATCCTACCATTGAGTTCATGGATTGCGTGTATTTGATTGATAGAAAGGATAACGTATACCAGAGTTTTATCACGGACAATGTATTTAATTATCTTTCCAACAGTAACCTTTCAAATAGCATGGATCCGCCTACAAGAAATGGCTCTGACTATTACAGTAATGCTACAGAAGTGTACAGAAAAGCAAGGCAGGAGATTAAGAGAAACAAAACGGATTTTGAAAAAGCAATAGAGGAACTTGCCGGAAAAATTGGAGATTCTACATCTGGACTTTTTACTACCTCGGAAAAGCAAGAAGATGGAAGTACGATTTTTTACCTGCACGATCAGCCAACATTGGCAGAATCTAAAATTATTTGGAAAATGACCGCGGATGCATTTGCGGTATCTACTGATGGAGGAAAAACTTACAACGCCGGTCTCATGGTAAATGGTACATTGATTGCAAAAATCATGAATACCATTGGAATTAACTTTGACTGGGGAGTCGGCGGATCTCTTGTTATTAGAGACGAAGATGGAAATGAAACAGTTTACATGAACGCTGACACCGGAACTGTGAGAATGAATGTTGAGTCGCTTTCGATATCCGGCAGGAAGATACAAGAAATTATTCAGGAAGAGGCATCAAAAGTCGGCGGATTAAACCTTTCTTTGACAAATGAGTATCAAGGCATTTCCACAGATTATGAAGGGAATATATCTGATTTTCCGGAAGTCAAAACCACAGCACAGGTTTATTATGGGCAGACGGATGTTACATCAAGCTGCATATTCTCTATTGCAGAATCTGAATTTGTGATTGGAGAATGGGACAATGACAGTCATACCTATACCGTGACGGGATTACTTTCAGATACCGGATGGGTAGACATCACAGCAACGTATTTGAGCGTGATAAAATCCACAAAGAGATTTATTGTTTCAAAGATAAAAGATGGAAAGCCTGGATCTGACGGAACACCAGGGGGACCCGGCGAACCCGGTAAAGATGGAGTTGATGCCAGATTGTATTTTTTGGAACCTTCAGCAACAATTTTAAAAAGATCAAAAGACAATTCGATATCACCTGATTTTTTGGAGTTTTCGGCATATTACCGGGACGGAAATAATACTGACAGGGTTGATTATGCCGGAAGATTTGTAATCGAAGAAACTACTGACGGAAATCAATGGAATGAAATATACAGATCAGAACAAGACGAAACTTCTGTAACTCATTATTTGTATTCACTTGTTGATGCAGGAGATGGAGAAAGTGTTTTAGCATCCGATACAGATATGCTTTTCGGTATACCAAGAGATGTATTCCAGGTAAGATGTAAGCTTTATGCCGCCGGAGGAACCGAAACACTGATAGATATTCAAAGTGTGGCAGTTGTGACAGATGTAGACGCATTGACTCAGGAAGAAATATTTAATTTGCTTACAAACAATGGTGAAGTTAAGGGGATATACAAAATAGGAAATCAAATTTATATCTCGTTCACATATGCAAAAGGTGGAACTTTGAGCCTTGGAGGAAAATCAGACGGAAATGGACGACAGGAAATATTTAATGAAAATGGATCTTTAATAGGGTATATTGATAATACTGGACTTAATTTGTGCGGGAATGACGGAAATCCCATTACTCGTGTTGTTGGCGGGAAAATAGTTCAGTTTATAGAATATAGTAAAACCAGCGATGGAAAAGAAAACTTTAAAGGTATTGCATTTGGAAGAAAGGGGATGTATTTTACAGATCAAGATATAGAAGGATGGAACACTGCAAACGGTGTAGTAGTTGAGGAAATTCCGGAATCCGAAGTGGATGATGATGATTCTATATTAGTAAATTATATTAGATTCATTTCATATCCTAAAGAATTTGATGTTACTAATGCCCTAGAAAATATTCGCGTAAATTCAATAAGCATTTTTAAAAGATTATATGTAAGCGGAGAATCTGAATTTTGGACTCCTCCAAAACTTTACAGTTTATCACACGTAACATCAGGAGGACATTTGGTATTTGCATCTGATGGCGCAACTATTGCATATCTTGCATCATCATCAAAAAGATATAAAGATCCTGTTTCTGAAATGACTTATGATGAAGCCAAAAAGATTTTGAATATTCCAGTCGTGTGGTTTAAATATAAAGACGGGTATTTGGCGGAAAATGATATGCTTAATGGAAAGCCCATACCTGGATTTTACGCTGAAGACGTTGAAAAATCATATCCTGAAGGTATTCAAAAAGATTCTAAAGGAAATGTTGAAGACTGGAATTATCGTACCATGATTCCGGCAATGTTAAAAATAATCCAGAAACAAAGCGAAGATATCGAAGAATTAAAGAGACAAATCAAAGAGCTGAAAGGAGAATTGTGATGCCAAGTTTTTTGACAAAAGTAATTACTGCATTGACCGAAAAAACAACTTCAAATGATAATGATTACTTCGTTTTCGGAAACGAAGGTGGAAACGAAATTAAGAAAATATCATATGAAAACTTAAAAAATGAAATTATGCTTCAGGCACACCCGATAGGAAGCATTTATGAAAGTACAGAAAGTACAAACCCAAGTCAGCTTTTTGGAGGCACATGGGAGACATTTGGATCTGGACAAGTATTAGTTTGTGTTGATTTTTCTCAGAAGGAATTTAATTCAGTAAATAAAACAGGAGGATCAAAAACTCAAACTCTTACAAAAGAACAACTTCCTAATATCACAGGACAAATAGGAGCAGGATCCGGAACTGGAAACGTAAGTGATAGAGGTTGGGGCGCATTTAGAAGCGGATCAGGAGTTTTTTCTGCAAGCGTTCCTCACCAGTATTCTCAAGCTAAATCACAGTATGCTGAATCATATCCTGGCGGAAAACCTGGATACGGAACAATTACACTGAACTTCGGTTCTGACGAAGCGCACAATAATCTTCAGCCCTATATTACTATTTATCGTTGGAAAAGAACAGCTTAAAGAGGAGGATTAATATGGAAATAAAAGGAATTGATGTATCACAATGGCAGGGAGACATTAACTGGGAAAAAGTAAAAGCAGATGAAATTAAATTCGCTTTGCTTCGAGAAGGATACCGGAAAACTATTGACAATAAATTCGTTCAGAATGTCAAAAACGCAAAATCTGCCGGAGTTCCGGTGATTGGAGTATATCATTTCATATACACTGACGGAGCCACAATTTCACAAAATGCTCAGTCAACAGTGGATAATATCAAGAAAGCCGGACTTAATCCGACAGAAACCATGATCTTTTCAGATCTTGAATATGATACCTGGAAAAAGAATGGTGAGTCCTGCACACGGGAAAAATGCAGTAAATATACCGAAGAATTCTTAAATGTGCTGAAAAATCTTGGGTGTAAACACCTTGGTATTTATGCAAATCTTGATTACTACAGAAACTACTACACGGATTCTCTGAAATCATCTTATCCTATATGGCTGGCAGATTATGAGGGCGGAAATGACTATCCCTGCATTATTCAGCAATATTCCAGTAAAGGATCTGTCAATGGTATTTCTACGTATGTTGATATGAATTATTTACTTGATGAAAGCTATCTTTCTGGAAACGCAGATAAGGAGGAAGAGACAATGGGAGCATGGGAGAAAACAAAAGGATTGCTTTTGGAGCAGGTGGGCTATTTGGAAAAAGCATCAAATAGCAATCTTGATAGCAAAACCGGAAATGCTGGATACGGGAACTATACAAAATATGCCCGTGACGTAAATAACATGGGTCTAATGGGATGCCAGGGACAGCCCTGGTGTGCGGTATACCAGTTCTGGATCTGCGCGCAGATTTTCGGAAAATCAAAGGCTCTTGACATCATGGGAAACGGATTTTATAACTGCAATAGCGTTAAGGCACATTCCAAATCCAAAGGCACATGGCACAGCACTCCGAAGCTGGGAGCTTTGGTGATCTTCCGTAACGGCGCCCATATTGGCCGTGTAATTCGGATTTCGGGCCGCACATTATACACAAATGAGGGCAATACTTCCTCAGGTGCCATGAACACCGTAGAGGCTAACGGAGGCTGTGTGGCAGAAAAGTCCTATACCATCGGTAACAGCCAGATTGACGGATATGTGTGGATTGATTACGGCGAGGGCGCAGAAGCCCCTGAAGAACCATGGAGAGCTACCGGAACTGCCACAGCGACAGTGGATAACCTTTATGTTAGGGCATGTCCCAACGGCGAGATTATCGGCGAACTGATGAAAGGAAATAGATTTGAAATCAACGGCGTAACATCCGGCTCCTGGACACAGGTTAATGTAGCCAATATCGGCGTTGGATGGATCTGGACAGAGTATATCCAGAAGGACGGAGTGCAGACTGCGGAACCACCGAAGCAGGAGATCGCCAACAAGCAGGATAGGACGCAGCGGCTCTTTGTCGGTAAAGTGACCGCCAGCATCCTCAATGTCCGCACTTGGGCAGGAACGGAATTCCCGCAGATCAAGTCTTATCCGACTCTTAATCGCGGCAATCTGGTGGACGTTATGAACTACACCCAGAAGGCAAATGACGGATCTGAGTGGTATTACATCCGAATCGCCGGTAAATATTACGGATTTGTAAGTGCGGAATACATAGAGCAGCAGTAATAAATCTCCCGCAGTGGCTAACTGCGGGGGAACATATTGTATCAAATTCGTGTTGCATTTCGTGTTGCATAGTTATTAAAAATACTGTCATGAGCGACATTTTATTACCATGAGTGACACAAAAGAAATATTGATTTTATGCGGGTTTCGCGAAAACTATTGAAAACTCTGGATTTGACAAAAGCGGCTTAAACGGGTTCAAGTCCTGTTGCCCGCATAAAAACGCCTGATTCCAGGCGTTTTTTGTTAATTATTTTTGGAAATAATAAAAAGTG
>PPYF01172153.1_pt1 | contig 14794 bp, 17 predicted proteins | sample 1559871 | NCBI WGS metagenome assembly PPYF01 (sample SAMN08240021, study PRJNA423297) | Human gut metagenome, whole genome shotgun sequencing project. | reverse complement strand
AGCCCTGCGGTACTAATGGGTTCGCCATTTTTTACGCCCCTACAAAGTTCGTTACGTTCACGTTAAACGTGATGGATTCAAAGCCACGGCGTGGCGTCATGACAGCACTGAGCCCGTCATATTTGCCGAGGGCATAATCTGAAGGATTCAGGCTGGTATAACTGCTGAACGGGACGGCGTTGATGACCGCGTTCCCTGCATACGTGCCTTTTTCATACTCAGTGTTGAAATCCTGCTGAGTAAGACCGGTGCCGATGACACGCCCCAGAATTAAGCCGTAGCTGATACCATTGCGCATGGTTTTCAATGCCCGGCGTTGCAGGCGCTCGATACCGTTCTGCTCGTAGTAGAGAGGGTTAATATTGGTGTTAGAACCGTTGATAATCTCATTCGCCAGATCAAGCTCGAGATTGATTGCTACCCACGCAACGGAATACCAGTAGTTGAACGGATTTCCATCCAGCATGTGCCCTGCGACCAGCATCTTGTTGCTCAGGCCACCTTCAGCTGCTGTGCCTATGTAGTTGATGCTGTTATCCTGCAATTGCTTCAGTAGGGTGCTATTACCTTTAACCGGATATTCCGTCACACCATAGCCGAACCGATATGCCATCGGAGGAACCATATTCGACGAACCAGGATCGTTAGCCAATGAGGACTGGAAAGGAAACGCCATGGAAAACTCTGTAGACGGGATCCCTGGCGCTTCAACACCGGCAAATACTGATTTATTCGCCGTGGCCACCCATGTTTCATACGTCGCGATCGTGGTCGTTACAAAGAAATATACGAGCGACGCGGGACTGGTATACAAACCAGTTAGCGTTTTAAATGTCGGCTCAGCATCCCATTCACGAGGAACAAGATAAGAGAAAAATTTCTGGTAGGTATTACCCAGAGAAATATCTTCATCGATAAAATCGCCCAGCGCAGTAATAGCAGCAATTGAAGATACATCACCCAACTCCAGCACATAAACAGAACGGGTAGTCCCCTGCGCCCAGAAAGTGGTGTTCATCTGGATTATTTCGTTTGCTGCAACCGTCTTCACCGTTCCCATTACCGTTGCCGTTCCCGGATCGCCTGCCAATGGGTAGGTAAACGCGGTCGAAGTTGTTACGGTGGCTTCCACGGCCTGGTTATATGCTGACGGGGTTACTCCGGATACCACCAGAGGGATGACATCGCCAACATTCCATCCGTGGGATTCTGAGAGAGTGACTGTCACGACGTTTGTCGCCCAGGCAATCGATGCGATTGCTTTCGCTGGTGATGTAATGGCCTTCAGATCATCCTTGGTGGTGAGCAACTGGTATTCGCCAGCAGCGAGGGTTGTACCGCCGATAGAAATCATTGCCCCGGACTTTAACAGTAGTGAGGGCTTCGGTGGATTGGTCACCGACACGTTAATATTAACAATTGCCATTTTACTTATTTCTCCGGGTCAATTGACGGAATTGCAGACATGATCAGCTGGCGCGAAAGATTACGCATCCGTTGCTGGTAGTAATTGACTTTAAATTTGATGGTCTTGCGCTGTGCGATGATGTTGAGCTCGTTCTGAGTGACGCGCTCATCCTGTACAACAGGAATATTCATCACCCCCATTTCGGTTTCATCGCTAAGCGTGTAGTCCTGTACATAACGCAGGAAATCTTCAACCGCTGAGTTACGCAGGCCGGTAATGGAAAGCGTCACATCCTCAGAAACCAACTGATACTGGTTCTGTTTTTCGTCCAGATAAAACGCTCCCGCGATCGGAGTAGTGTTACTGCATTTCACCGTCGCAAATGGCGGAGAAATATTTTGTACGGATAGCATTGCCGGGTACATCGGCATGAATTGATTAAGTGTCAGCCATATAGGTAACGAACTGGATACCACCACATCGGCCAAATCGATATCATCAACAGAATTTATTATCTGCGACCGCATGTGAGGGAAAATCGCCTCACCAGTGTAGTGGTATAGATTAGCTGGCTCATTCAAACCGGTACGCCGTGAGAATGAAAACTGAATGCCAAAAAACTCACCTATATAAAGAACATCAGATCCAATGTCGTTGAATGGGTCAATGTCCGCCTGCGCGGTAAATGTAACCACGTTGCGATCATATAGCTGATCATCATCCTGGATAGATTCCGTCGTTAGGTGCAAATAGCCTTTTACGTTTACTGTATCAGGCTCGCTGTCTGGTTCGTCCTGAAGAACAGACGCCTTAACCCAGAATACGAAACCATCAAGCGGCAACACCTTCCGGATGTACTTGGTGAATGGCACCACCTGAAACTGGCTAAGATCGTCAAGCCCTTGCGTCAGAGTGGCGTTTAACTCAGTTTTTGCATTCTGCTGCAGTTCACTCAGGGAAGGCATTCAACACCCCACTTACCCAGGCTCTCATTGCCGCCTGATATGTTCCTGTGTCAATGAATGACTGTCGGGGATCCCCTTTCTTGTTCTTAAAGCGTCGGGATATTCCTTCGAGTGCCCGGCGCGTTGGTACACCTGGCATGCCGTTCATCTCACCGTTATCAAGGAACGCAACGAAAAGGTCATGCACTCTGGACATAGACTCTGCCAGCGGGTCTCTCGACATTGGTGCGCCAGCCATCATGTTTTCAAGTGCTGCCGCGAGGTCATTACTCATGAGAGCGGCAATATCGTTCCCATACCTGTCAAAAAAGGTCTGCATGATCCGGTACTTTTCTTCCAGATACTCAGCAACATCTCCTGTCGTGGTGTTTTCGTCCTCGTAGGGAATATCGATAACACCAAGATGAAAGGTGATCATGACAGCCCCCAAAGACTCCCGAATTGCTGGGCGATCATCAGATACCGACGCCCCCACGGGTCCTGAAGCATCTGAAGGTCAGCAAGCGACAGGTCCTTGAAAAACTCAGGAACAAGTCGCTGAGCGCTCGTTGCGTTATCACCTGCACCGGTTATCACTCCTGCCTTAAAATCATTCAGTCCAAATTTACTTCTGAAATCAGCGAAAACTGACTCAGTGCCATAGTTAACCAGGAATGACGCGGCAAGGTTATAAACGGCGACGGTGTATAGGTTTGGCACCACTGCTTCAATATCCCGGTTCACCCATTCGACCGCACCGCCGAAGGCAAGCGATAATGACTGCGAGTCGTCGGGAACCTGCTCGGCAGTTACACCCATGTCAGATCTAACGAAAGCGATAAATCCCGACAGGCTCGTTGTCATTTTTTCTTACTCCCGGCCTTCGGAGTGGCAATAGTTTCGTTAACGACGGGAGTGTCGTCGTTTTCATCGCGTCCCTTTGCCTGTTCAACGCTGAATTCCATATCACCATCGTAACCAGTACCGCTTTCGCGCAGCGTACTATCGAGGGCCATAATGGAAGCCTGGCGGAGGTTGTGGGCATTACGGGTCAAATGGATGTCGTTATCGCGAATTGTTTTCTCGATAACCGTCGCTGAAACAGGCTTGTTGATGCTGTAGCAAAGACCGACAAACTCTTTGCTTTGATCAATTTTCGTCGAGTCAACCAGACCATAAATCTGATGATGCTGAATCACTGCATCCAGCTCTTCAGTAGATCCATCAAGCACCATCATTTGAGCACCGTGTGCGATAGGGATCTGAACGAGGCGTCCGGTCTCCAGCTTGCGATAGGCGAAAATGTGACGCTGTTTAGTGGTGTTGGCGATATACAGTTTCATTGATTACCCTCGTAAAAAAGCCCCCGCAGAGATATCCCTGCGGAGGCTTAACCACTTCATTAATAATTAGGCGCTGTACGCCATGGACAGGATGGTGATTGCTTCCGGACGAACAGCCCAGCCGGCTGTTGAGCGCATTTCTGACAGAACATCAATTGCACCACCAGCGATAGGCGTCGGAATTTCGCGTGGAGCGGCCATGTCGCAGAACATCAACGCATTCGCAGCAAGAGACGGTGTCAGTTTGGCAAATTCGTTGGTGTTCACCGTGGAGTTCACCAGCGGCACTTCAACTTCAGGGATGGTAATTACCACCGCATCCGTGCCGCCCGCACCTTTTCCGATCAGCGTATCGTCATAAACCCAATCAACCTGGACGTTTGCGCCTTTCAGGACTTCCTTCAGGGTTCCACCAACGGTATCGGTACCGCCACCAGGACGCTGATATGAAGTCAACTGGACGATCTGTTGAATCTCCATAGCGCCAAGAACGCGCTGAGGGCCAAGAATAACAACACGCAACTGACGGCCTAACTGCATAGTGCGGGTCATTGCAGCCTGAACATGACCAAGCAGGTAAACTGCCATTTCGCCATGATCGTAGGTAAGTACAGTGCTGTTGCTATTGCTATCTGGCGGTAGTGTTTCAGTTGTTGCACCAGCGGTGTTCAGCAGGCCTTCCCCGCCTGCCGGATTCATACCGTAAAGCAACGCTGAGCGAAGTTGCTGGAAAATGCCCTGACGCATGCCCAGGCGCTGCGCTTCAGGTAATGCGAAATTCCAGTTACCAGCTGCAGCCATGTCGTGATGGTCATAAATACCACGGCAGCGGAACAGATAAGTAGGAGTGGAAATCATCTTCGCATCAAGCGCAACGCTCGGAAGTTGGTTTGCGTTACCAGACTGACTGGAAGTTACCTGGGTACGAATATCCAGGCGGCGCATATAAACATACTGGTCGCCTACGCCGAGGCGAACCTGCGGGTTACCACTGGCGATGGTTTCAAATGCACCGGACGCCTGCTGATAACCGATGATCATCTCCGGCGCGATATACGACGGATTGACGATGGTGTAGCTGGGGGTAATTGCAGCCATTTAATTCAGCTCCCGATTAGAGTAAGACCAGCGCGCAGCTGTCGTTGTTATTCCAGGTCAGGAAACCGGTCGAGCTGTCATAATTGACAGTTTTTGAGTTACCTGTTTCGACGGAGAGCACTTTCACTGGCAGAGTGATGTCGGAAAGAGTTACGGCGCCAATGGTGCCCTGAGTAGTTGCTGCGCCACCGGGTGCGGTAGCTGGCACGTATGTGAAGGTCGTTGCGCTCGGCACGGACAAAACAACAACGGTGCCATTGTAGGCCGTCGGCGCGACTCCGCTGATTTTCACGTACTGACCAGCAGACAGGCCATGAGCCGATGCGGTGGTTGCCGTGGCCACGCCAGAAGCAAAAGCCACAGACGTAGTTGCGATATCGGAACCAGAAAAGCCAGCAGCCGCGGCAGTAGTGATCTGATCGTTAACGAAATCCCACGCGAGAGGCGTTTTAACCGATGCGCCAGTAGTGCCAAGAGCAACTACCTGCGCAGAAGCTTTCAGGGGAACGCGCATGTTTGAACCCAGACGGTAAAACGATACGCTCATACCTGACGCATAGAGAGGAACCGGTGATTGTGGAGTGGTCAGCCCGTTATGCGCCTGATTGAATACAGTAAAACCTTCCAGCTCTGCTACGGATACTGCGCGGCGAATCGTTGAGCCGCGAGGGCTTGACTGATTACCAGCCAAAAGCTCAGCAACAGGAACTCCGCCCCACAGTGGTTTGGTTTCTGTGGCTGCCACTGTACCGGAAGCCAGGTTGAAGCGATTAGCCGGGTCATCCAGAGCAATACCCTGAATATAACCATCGGACTGCACACCGAAGGAACCAAGCGCATTGGTGGTTGCCATCGGGTTAAGAGATAAATTTGCCATGCTTCAGAGCTCCCATTAAGCCTGGTTGTTGAAACTGGTGACCTGACGCTTGCCAGACTGGAACGGTGCCCAGGTGGCAGCAGGATCGCCTTCAAAAGTGCTAATTTGGCGACCAGTAGCATCAGCGCGTTTAATTTCGCGCAACATGCCGGGGCCAACTGTCAGACTTGCTGATTTTTGTGCATCGGCATAAATCTGCTTCTCAGCCACATTGAGCAGCGCAGAATCAGCGATTGATGACAGATCTACGGACTTGAAGTCCGGAGAATGCTCCTGCAACTGGATCATCAGTCGGCGTCGGTACGCCAGCGGCTTTTCACCAGACAGCGGGACTGGAGCGCGCTTACCAAAGCATGAGAACACGCTGTCAGCCTTTACCTGTGCATCAGCAACTTCATTACGCTCTTCATCGCTGAGCTCGGTAGGAATACGCGAACGTAGTTCGGCAATCTCCTGGCGCAGCTGAGAGTCAGCCTTTTCTTTCGCCATGCGTTCCGCTTCTTCTGCGTCAGCCTTCTCTTTGGCCTCAGAGTCTGCTTTTTCCTTCGCTGCTTTTTCTTCCGCGTCGGCTTTAGCTTTCGCCTCTTCTGCCTCTTTTCCCTCGGCATCAGCATTTTCTTTCTTGTCTGCTTCATCAGCATCAGCTTTGGCTTTCAGATCTGCTGCTTCTGAGTCTGCCTTAGCCATACGTGCATCGATCGCCTTATTAATCAGCGCTACGATTTTTTCCTCGTCCATCTTTTCAGCCTCTTTGGGAATGGAATCAGATTTAACACCAGTGGGGTTAAGGAGCTTGTCCCATACGCCCTGTTCACAAATTGCAACGTGGTCGAGCAGCTCAGGGGATGGCTCCACCAGTAGAGGCTGACCGTCGATTTCAATGATTGAATCGGGAACCTCAACAAACTTGACGGTTGGTGAGGTACTTAATTGCCGGGTTGCCATGATTTCGGCGGCCTCGGCGTCATATACGCGCGCAATTGCCCACACCTCGCCATTGTCCGCAACCCAACTGTTCGTCAGGGTGCCGATAACGCGTTTTGCAAACTCATCACTATCGAGCGTATTTTTCTCCGGGTGCAGCCAGATAAGCGGTAGTCCGGCAACTCTCTGAAGAAATTCAGGGGTGAGATAGTCATCCGGATTACGGAATGCCATCTGTTGATCTGCGGAGCGCCAGGTAACCCCTGTGCCGGTAACCCGGATGGCGAACATCCACATGTTGATAAAGTATTGCGGGCTGCTTAATGTCCCATCAGCGATGAGTGTGGCGACGTCGGTTTCATTGAGTGCCTGCTGCGCCAGCATCTCAGCGAATGGCTGATGAAGCGGTTTTGGCAGATCGTCAATATGAAACCACCCGGCATCCAACGATTCGTCGTTAAGCTTCGCTACGAACTTATCCGGTACCTCAGCGCGAAACGTAAGGTAATCACCGTAGACGCTATGCGGAGTCAGAGGACCATCGTACTGATAACCCACCTCTTCGAGCACTTCACGGCGCGCAGCGTCAATAGCCAACTCACCCGGCTCGACCGTGCCACCGGGCTGACACCACGTTCCATCATCAGATCGCTGGATCAGGAAGACGAACTTACCCTGACGGAACATTATCCCGCTGCCAAAAATAGCCACGTTTTAATGCTCCTATGCTGCTTTCATTGACTCCATGAATTTGCGGCCCTTCTGGGTCAGCATGTATTCAGGAATACTGCGGATGTTGTAGATATAGGTGACGTAGCAGTCGCAAAATACCTCTTCGCCAGGCTGCGTTATCTCATCCAGATATCCAGCAGGACCGGGTTTCACATATCCGTTTTTTTGCGCCCAGTTGCCACGAATGAGATATGTTTTAAGATCCCTCTCTTTATGATGTTCACGATAGTCATAGTTAGGCCTTCGCCAGTGGCTATGCCAAATCGCCGCAATCGCGTTGTTGCTCGTTGCGATCACATTGTCGATATTGGCGATCAGCTTATGGTTCTGGTCAATCATGACGCGACGCGCCTCATAATCTATTTGCTCAGCAGTTTTCTGGATATGTCCAGCAGTCTCCCTCATCGAACTCTTAATGCCAGTCAGGGCTATCGTGTCCGCTGATGGGATACTGCTCGCCCATCCGCTAAACCGCGACAATGTTGTATCTATGGCTTTCTGACGATTGAGTTTTATCAGGTCAACGCTGGCCAGTATTCGCCTGTCGAGCTCCGTCCGTAGCTTCGGCTCCAAATAATTGATGGTAAAGCGGGAAATACCTGGATGACGCTTTAGCGCAGCGGCACGCCCGATCTGTAGGTTATATGCATGAGTTAGGTTTCTGGAAACCATTGCAGAGTAATCATCGGCTGTTTCGCTCTCAGCCGCCTGCCTGATAATGCTCTGCCAGCGTTCCAGTTCCTCCCGAGACGTGTAGCCGTTGCGGAGAAAGAACTTCACCGCTTCTCTCACTGTTCTGGTGAAATTGTTCATAGCAACATCCCGTCGCCAGGTTCTTCAGCTTTTGTCGGCTCCGGCGGAGGGTTGTCTTTCAGCGAGTCGTAATCAAGATTAAGCCGCTGAGGGAAGAGGTTCTCGTTGGCGTTGGCGTTTTCACACGCCCACTCGATAAGTGTCGCGCGGTTCTCCGGGTCTGCTGTGAGCTGCGGCAGCACCACTTCCAGCATGCTGACGATCGCCTTGAAGCGTGTTTCGTCAACCTTCACCTTCTCGCTTTCCGGCTCTTTCAGAGAGGATGGCCATCGATATTCGAAGTTGTTTATCCAGCTTGCGAAATACACGCTGTAGGTGTTTTTCAGCTCCGGAAAATCGGCGCGCAGCGACTGGAAGAACTCAATGCTCCAGGCGCGGTACTGGCACACGCGAATGAAGAAAGCATAAATCGGGTCAAGCCATTCACGGATATTGTCGATGTACACCGCGACGGCGCGGGCATCTTCTGTGCCTTCACCGAAGCCTTGAGCGAACGTTTCAGAGTTGAGGATGATAGCCGGCATGTCAGCGGCGGCGGCTACGTTCTCCAGGATATGCTTACGCGCTGAGTCGAGCGGCTTTTCCAGGTTGCTTAGGTCGATTGACTCGATATTGTCACTATCGCCGATCTGAAGAACCTCTCCCGTCTTCCCGCGCTTCAACATCATTCGCTTGATGCCGCTGAGCTTCTGCATCATGTTGTTGACAACGGAGCTTGGCCCCTTGATTTTCGTCACCAGAAGACCGCCTTTCACCGCAACCATATCGTCAGTACGCATGGTCTGGATGAAAGACTTCAACGGATAGAGCGCGCGCTGGTATACGCTGCGCCCAGTAAAGCCGAACGCAGCAGGGTTGTACGCGAGATAAATCGGATCCTCGTTCTGTACGACGACACAGCGCGATTTATGATACGGCTTTCCTGCCACCCGGATGCCGTCGACTTTCTGGAAGTCATGAGCATTGGGGTCCTGATTCAGCACGATACTACCCGCGGTGTTCAGAGGGTCGAGAATGTTAAAGCTGACGTTATGCTTGTACAGCGTGCGGTAATCCAGCGACTCATTTGGTTCTTGGTTATCCACCAGCATTGCGATCGCTGATACGCCGTAAATTCTGGCAATGCGAGCGGCGTTAGCAATGTGCTGGTTAGCGCCCATTGCTTTCCATTCGCGCTCGAACGCGTCACGCAGGCGTTGCTCAAGTCCGTACGACTGAGCAACATGTATAGTGCGCGGCTCATTCATCGCCATTTTAATTGGGCGATCAACCATCTTGCCGCCCAGTGGGTGGTAGAGGTAAACCGTTTTGCAGGTCTGATAGCCAGCCGTTGCCCCTGGCTGGATGTCGTCGCTGTCCAGCAATGCCATCAACTCTGAGTGAGAGCTGCTGCCGATTTCGAAATCGTCTTCGTTCATTGGTTCTCTCGTCAGATTGCGTCGCCGCTGCCGAAGGCGATGATCAGCCCATAGGTGTAATCATCAAGCAAGTCATCGGCGCGTTTATGCGCGTTCTTGTCGGCAAGGTGAAATCGGGAAACCTGCTTATGCAGATGGTTGGCTGTTTCGCCTTTAAAAACTGCTGTTTTTTCGTAGGCGTAACGGGAAATTTTCGCCAGGCCTCGGTAATGGTAACCAGAAGCCATAATTGCGCGTTCGTCCTTTCCTTTGCTGGTCAGCGAGGATTCAATTTTGTTTACTGGCCAGCCCAGGCTCTCCCCTTTTTGCAGAAGGATGCTGCCCATGCTGGCATCTTCAATGAACACACCAAGGCTGCCATTTACGGCCACGCACTGGCTGGATAACTCATTGAGTCTTTCGAACACTGACGGGATCCACGCCTCAAGTAAGGCTCCGTCAATCTGAACCACATCCCAGTCGAGTATGGTCAGACGCATTCTTCCCGGTCGGGTATCAAATGCGTAATAAACGACCGCCGTCCCGTCATGCTCAGTGCCACCTTTAACAGCGGTATCCATGACCGCAAACACGGCTTCGCACATCTCAGGATACTCGACCGGCTGATCCTGATTTTCTCCTTCAAACCATTTGCGCACATCGAAAAGGGATGCCGCTGACCAGTCGACGAACTCTGCCAGAAACTCCTGACGAAATACCCTCGGATCGTTATTTTCCCTTTCTTTCTCCAGCTCCTCAGGAGGCACGAACGGGTTTGAGGATGTCGGAGCGTGATGCTCAAAAAATCCCAGATTTTTGTTATGGCAAATTGCGTAGAAAAAGTTTTCTTCGTCCACCCCATCAGGGGTAGAAAATACGTAAGCCCGACCTTTCGTCGTAAGGAGCGTTGGCTTTATCGACTTCGGCCAGATCTCCTTCAGCATTTCCGGTGATTTGGTGAACGCAGCCTCATCTATCAGGATTATTTCGTATTCACGACCACGACCAGCCAGCTTGTTATCGTTTGTTACCCAGAAGTCTACCTTCCCGCCGTTCTTCAGCATCAGGCGTTTTTCCTGACGGCTGAAACTCTTTTTTAACGGCAGCAGGACTTCTTCCAGCTTGTCGTAAATTTCCTGATACTGACGGTATTCAGCGGTAAAAATCCCCACCCTGCCGCCGAGCTCAATATCCATGCCAGGCCGCTTAAACTTCGTTGTAGCGTAAGTCACCGCTGCGCTGGAGAGCATGAAGGTTTTACCCCAGCGTCGACCACATCGAACAGCGTTTAACTGGTGATCCCATGAATCGGACCAGACCATTAACTGCCCGTCGTGAAGAGTGGGAAGGTAAATGTCAGCCATATTATCTTCCCGGTATTGGCAGCGAGTTATGAACGACAATCGCGTTGTCTTTATCGCCGTCTCTCATCACGTCAATTTCCAGTTCCACTTTTTCAGTGGCGGCTTCTCTATACGCAGCATCGACATGAAGCTTTGCTATCGATCCCTTGGTGTATTCCAGGGACTCAATGCGCGCCGTGTTTCGGTGCATGGCTTTCTCAGCTGACGAGATAAGCGAGTGCAGATCTTTAACCTTGTCGTCATCAGCAATCTCTAATTCTGCCTGCCAGCGACCGATGTTTTCCGCCGCCGTCAGATTCGCAGCGCGAAGCCAGAAAAGCTCATCATCCAGAGTGAGAGCCTGCGCATCCTCAGTGATGGCATCAGAGAGAAGCATGCGGCGCCCATATCCCCCATGTTTGAGGGCTTGCTGATTACCAGGCTTGAATGGATTGGTTGGCGGTGATCGCCTGGTGCCGCGTATCGGTTTCGTTTCTGGAGAATTTGAGGGTTTTGGGCTCCCTTTGCATTTGTCTTCGGTTTCAGAATCCCCACGCTTACTGATTTTTCTCTTCTGCGAATTCGCAGTTTTATTCGCACTTTTTTTTTGCGAATTCGCACCACCATTCGCAATTTTGATATAGCGCTTTGCGCTGGCGTAATTCAGTCCCTGCGCTTCACACCAGTCTTTGGGGGAGATACCGGATTTAGCATGCTCGGCGAGGAACTGGTGTTGCAGTGCTCCCCAGTCCGGTTTTGCCATATCTGTTTACCTGCCTGTTTGTCATTATCGCAGGCACTCAGTGAATGCCTGCTGTAATGCTATTGCCGTTCCTGCTCTATTTGACGTATGCCAGCCAGTTGGTTATTCGCTTTTTCAATAGCAGCCAGCAATGGCTTAATCCAGAGAACAGCCTGGCAATACGTCAGCGAGCTGGTGGAAGCGGTGCTATCACTGGCTGCGTCAGCGTTCCCGGAATCGGTGTGCATTGCCCCGGTACGTAAACGGTTCGCGTAGTCGAGCAGCCCGCCAGCGACATCAGCAGGAACAGGCAGATCACAAGTTTTTTCACGTCGGAGGATCTCCCGGTATTCAATAACAGTTTTATCAGCGCTGGTATCAATCAGAGAATTGTTGCGGTTTGTGAATTCGGCAACCTGGTTAAACCGGTTGAAGTTGAATGCCTGAGTGGCAATAACCTGTCCCTGCAGCGAGTTGTTATTGCGAAGAACATCATTATCACTTTGAAGTAGAGCGACATCAGAACGGCTATTTGCCAGCAGGATACACAGCACGGCGACAACGATAACCATGGTCATCACCGCCAGTGGCTTCCAGTATTTTTCCACCAGCGCGATATTCATGATTACCCCGCCAGTTCGACTGCACGAACAAACGTATCGAAGCCGTAAGGCTGGCTACCGTTTTCATGCTTAATGATGGCCTGTAACAGCTTCATCATGAACCGGCTGTCGCTGGTATCGATGCGCTGGTCGGGGGTGACGCCCGTCGCCTGGGCCACGCTGTTGATATATGCCTGCGTGTTGTTCTCGTTCGGCGGTGCCCAGCGTTTAATAATGCCACTTACCGTGTTCAGACCGTGCTTACGCTGGTAATTGCGCAGGATGATGATCATCGCCCGGATACCATACTCAGGTGTGGTGAACTGGCAGAATGATTTATCAGTGCGCTGTGCTTTTGGTACCAAGCCATGCCACTCATCACCCCACCGGATATTGCCGGGATTGTTGTTGCGGATACCGCGGGAAACATTACTGGTTGTCATCGTTCACTCCTGCCCGTTTTTTAAGTGCGCTGATAGCGATCTCGCGCAGCTTGTCCACGCCGACGAATCCAATCACGCCACCAACAAAGGGTGATATCGATACCGGAAGTCCGACAACATCAAGCGCACTGGTGATACATAAAGAAAGAGCGCCGCAAAGGACGCCCTCAAGCCATTTATTCTTACGGGTGGCACCGTCGTATATCAGTCGACCGTAGGCAATGAGTCCGGCCATTGACGCCCCCAAAATCTGGGGCCACGCATTTTTGAGTCCGGTCAAAACCGCAGCCCAGAATTCAGGGTTTTTGTCATTCATTTTCATAGCCTCACCTCGCATAGTTAGCGGGTGCTGTGTTTGAAGGGTCAGGCTTCACGGGCTGGATTTTCAACAAAGCACGTAGTGATTGATTCCCGTGAGCCTGAAATAAAAAACCCGCTCGCGGCGGGAATGTGAGGGTGTGGCAATGTCAGCTCTGCGGCTGAAGATACCCTGGCTGGGTTTTTGGTGCCGGTTAACGGATTTGAACCGCTACCCATTCGCTTACAAGGCGACCGCTCTACCATTAGAGCTAAACCGGCAGATTTGGCGGGACAGGAAGGATTCGAACCTTCGACCATTCGGTTAACAGCCGAACGCACAACCGCTGTGCTTCTGACCCTGAAATGAAAAAGGCCACGCAAACGCGCAGCCCTTAGAAAGGAAAAAGCCCCACGGGATTGACCGCAAGGCTTGAATGTTTTTTTTGCTGGTCGAAACGATTGAACGGATTCCCAGCGTTAGAGTTGATACTAGACAGAAATTCCGCAAAAGACAACTATTATTTTCTACAATAGTAATTCTTGGGGGAGATACTTCCTATTTAGTTACAGATTTCAGAGCGCTGTCTGCATATCCTTCCTGCCTGTGGCATTCCTCAACCAGTAACTCGAATAATGGCTGTATGTGATCATAGGCCGTAGTTTTCTTCACATCCCATACAGTACGGATACCTTCCAGTACATTGGAGAATTTCAATCTGGCATAACCTCTCCCTGTACACCTCTCACAAACTTTCATCACTGGAACGCCCTGTAATTCCGTCGCCTTCTTGTCCAGTACCTTCCCTTTTCCGTGACAGCGACACGCATTGCTGATAACGCCCTTGCCGTTACAGGTATTGCACATAACCCGCGCGGTCTCCCGTACCGATTTCCATTCCTCCCAATAGGATGGATAAACCCCATTCGTGATTGCGGCCCATTTTGGTGGCTTACCGTCCGGATATTGAATTTTATTTGTAAAAACTTCCGCTTCAATAAAGCCGCTTCCATCGCAGCAGTCACAGCGTCTGATACTTGCCGCGCTGCGGGCATAATCCTGATATGCAAACACACACAGAATTTCGAGAACTCGGCGACGGATTTCATCATCGAGTTCTGAAACTGATTTGAAGCGTCGGCAAAGTTCAACGGATGATTCATAAAGAGCCTCCATAGCTCGATCCGGGCTGCTGATGCCAATTTTTGCAAGGTACAAATCGAAGCCAAACCCACACTTGGCATTCACCAGTCCAAGCGCGGCCATAACATCAGTTCCAGTCAGGTTGTCGGTGGCAGTCGCCCTCGAGGAGTCACTGAACATCGGTGATTTTGGTGCGAAATATTTAGCGATTGATTCGAGGTTCATTATGTGGCTCCTGCTGAATGATAAATGCGAACAAAATTACGAAGGATGCGGTAGTCCACCAGCACCGATCCCCGGTAGCGGTAAATGCGAAGGCGCTGCCAGCGTGCGCGGAGTTCCTCGAGCGTTTCTGGCTTCATCTGGCCTCCCCGATGATAATTTGCCCGGTTTCTCCCCAGATTTTGGTAACCCGCCCATCCCAGACGTGACTATCTTCATCAAACACCGCATCCAGCAGAGCCTTCTCCAGGTTGTCTTTGTCAGGCTTTTGTTGGTGAGGCCGGCCGACATATTGCGCCCGCTTCGTCTTACTCCAGCTCTTTGGCATGGGGATAACGAACGTGACGTGATATCCGGACTCTGGCAGACGGATGCCCAGAAGACGAACCTGCGCTTTGTATGACCAGTACGCCGCTGTCGCTGGCCGTTTGTGCCATCTGTCGCGCTGAGTCATTCTGGGCTTGC
>PPYF01458304.1_pt1 | contig 14798 bp, 13 predicted proteins | sample 1559871 | NCBI WGS metagenome assembly PPYF01 (sample SAMN08240021, study PRJNA423297) | Human gut metagenome, whole genome shotgun sequencing project. | reverse complement strand
AATTAGCATTTTATTTCATATATGCAAGGATTTAGCCGAAAATATTATAACTTTGCAATAAGTAATGGGGCAAAGGGTTAGCCCCCGGAGATAACAACAAAAGTTTTAACGTTAAAAAATTAAGATTATGGCTATTTGTAAATGCCCGGCAGCAGCAGCGTTGCCAAACATTCCAAACTTTACGTGTGCCGAGAGTTTCGGACAGATTCAGAAAGTAGCGTTTCAGAGATTGTATAAAAGCACCGGAGAAAAAAATTCATTTACCATGACGGCGGGTATTGGGAAAAAAGCGTCATGGCCGCCGTTGTTATCGGCAGATGACGACACGAAAGTTGTTGTCTCCCCGTATATCCAAGCACCGACAGCAGAAGCAGGCGCACCCCGTACGTTCGGCGGAGGAAACGAAACGTTGGGCGGTATTGAAGAAATTATTGGACGTGAGCCAACCCCATTTACGGCGGTTATGCGTAAAATGCCGCAATCACTGATTAAAGCATTGAAAGATTTGCAATGTGAAAGCGATTCCCAAAATTTGGGGGTTTATTTGTTTGATGAAAACGGCGCAATTGGTGCATTGCAAGACCCGATAATAACAACAACGCATTATCCTATTCCAATTCGTTCTTTGTTTATCGGGGATAAAACATTGGGAGGATTTGAGGCACCCGATAGCAACGCAATACAATGGACGTTTTTACCTAATTGGTCGGATGATTTGACTATTATCGTACCGGAAAATTTTAACCCGCTAACAGACTTAAAAAATGCAGCAGGGAAAACAAACAATAGTGACGTTGGAAAATGAAACATTGAAAACGACACGAGATTTTGAAGTTAGCCACGCCGAAAGACTTTTAAAAATGCCAAATAACGGCGGTTGGCAGTTACCGGAAAATAGTAAATTTGAATTTGACAAAGAAAATGGGCTTAGATATAAGAGAAATAAAAAAGCAGATAACGGAGCCACGGAACAAAGCGGCGATAAGTAGGGCGATTTACCACCAAAACCGCATACGATTTCATGCGGAAAAGGCGTTGACGCCATACATTACGCAACCCGTGACCGATTTTTTGGCTTATGTTTCAAACCTTATACCCGCAGACAAATTCAAAGTGTTCAAAACATTGTTCCGTTACCCCGTAAAGACAAACGAGGTAACGGGCGTTTGTTTTGATAAGTTGAGCCGCATTTTTGACGGTCGTAACCCGGCGTTCAATTATCAGTTTATGAACAGCGAACAAAGGGACGATTGGGAGTATTACAGACAACACGTATTGGGAGAACCCGAAATTTGGAGCACAAAGGGATGGGAATATTTCAAAACCGAAATTAACAGCGTATTAATTGTTGATTTGCCAAAAGAGCAATCCCCCGGCGATAATTACCCGCAACCGTACTTTTATTGGTTGCCAATAGAACACGTTATTTCATACAAGGCAGACAAAACAACGGGCGTTATGCGTTGGATAATATTCCGGCAGGACGACAACCGTATTGCCGTAATTGACGATGAACGATACCGGGTATTTACCGAGGAAAAAGGCAATATTGGCGAATTGCTGATTGATAGCCCGCACGATTTGGGATATTGCCCAGCACGTTTTTTTTGGAACGAACCATTGAGTTTGAGAGAACCGGACGTTAAGGCGTCCCCGTTAACAACCGAGTTGGAAAGTTTAGATTGGTTCCTTTTTTATCATTTATCAAAGAAAAATTTGGATATGTACGGGTCGTACCCGATTTATTCCGGATATGAACAAAGTTGCGATTTTACGAACGGCGAAAACGGCGATTATTGCGACGGCGGGTTTTTGAAAGATAAACAAGGCTATTATAAATTAGACCAAGCGGGTTTATTGATGCGTTGCCCGAAATGCGGAGATAAACGAATTGTCGGGGTTGGTTCATTCATTGAAATTCCGGTACCGGACGGCGACAAACAGCCGGATTTGCGCAACCCGGTTCAGATGTTGACCGTTGACCGTAATAGTTTGGATTATAACGTTAGCGAGGAAGAACGGTTGCGTACAAACATAATTACGGCGGTTGTTGGTACCAACGAGGAAATAACAACCCGTGAAGCATTAAATGAACAGCAAATTAAAGCCAATTTTGAAAGCCAAAGCACGGTATTAAACCGAGTAAAAAAAGGCTTTGAGGCGGCGCAAAAGTTCGTTGACGAAACCGTTTGCCGTTTGCGTTATGGAACAATGTTTATTTCGGCAAAAATCAATTATGGCACCGAGTTTTATTTGTCTGATGCAACCCAATTGCGAGAACGTTATAAGATGGCGAAAGAAAGCGGAGCAAGCGAGGGGGAATTGGATGCGCTACAAAATCAGATTATCGAAACGGAGTACAGACACGACCCAATACAAATGCAACGTATGTTAGTGTTGGCAGAATTGGAGCCGTACCGACATTTGACACGTCCGGAAGTATTAGAATTGTACGAAAAACAGCTAATTACCGAGGATGAATTGCGCATAAAATTGAATTTCGCTAATTTTGTGCGTAGGTTTGAACGTGAGAATACAAACGTTTTGGAATTTGGCAGCCAAATACCATTTTCCAAGAAAATTGAAGTAATAACAAAAAAAATTTATGATTATGCGAGTGAAAGCAGAAACAGAGGGTAAAACAAAGGACGTCGGATTGTTGGACGTTACCCCGGAAAATTTCATTGTTCCAAAAGGGGAAGAAATTTTTTATCATTGTCGTATTGAGGTTGTAAAATTCAACCAAGAAACGGGCGAAAGAATTTCACGACCACGTATGCAGGTTTTCGGAAAAAAGTTCTTTGAAACATTCGGATTGCACAATTTGCGAAAAATGGGTTATAAAGTTGACATTATGCACGACCCGAACGTTTGGGAGGCAGCGAACAAAGAAAAGATTGAAGCCAGCAAACGAGCAAAGGCAGAAGCAGCAGCAAAGGCGGCAGCAGAAGCAAAGGCGGCAGAACGTGAACAAATGAAAGCCGAAATTATTGCAGAACTGACAGCCGCCGGAGTTATCCCAGCAGAACCAAAGAAAGCCGGACGAAAACCAAAAGCCGAAAAAACAGCAGAAGCAGAGGAAGCGGCAGGCGATAGCCCGGAAAACAACGAGAATGTTTAACCATTAAAAATTACGAATATGGCACAGATTGCACAGCAAGACAATTTGGTTATTGAAGTAGCCAAAACCGCCGCAGTATTGGACGACGACACAAAGAAAAAGTTGATTGAATGTATTGAGGGCGGAACAATTACCGACGTTATTTTGGTAACAAAAGAGGTTGAAAAGAAAATCAGCCATGCACGTGTTGTTAGTTGGTTGGTTGACACAACCGGGAATTCCCCAAAATACAAAATTGATATTATTAACGCAAACAGCGGAGCAGTAGAAGCAATCGCACTTAATTAATTCAAAGGGTAAGAATATTATGTTAACGAGAGAAATTTTAGTTGCAAATGCGGCTTTGTCGGGATTGTCTGACGAACAGATTACAGCGATAACAGCATTATCGCAGAATGACGAAAACAGCGTTATTGCCAAGAAAACGGGCGAAATTTACGGGGCTTTGGATGCCGATATTTTGGCGGTTTCCGGTATCGCTAAAAATGGAACCGAAAAAACGTATGATTACGCAAAACGTGTAATGGGGGAAATGAAAACAAAAGCCGATGGCGCAACCGGGCTGCAATCGCAGATTGATTCATTGACCAAGGAAAGAGCCCGTTTAGAAAAGGCAATTGCCGATGGTGCGGCAGATGCGGAAACCGTGAAAGCATTGAAGCAGGCAAAAGCAGATTTGCAGAACGTGACAACGCAGTTTACCGAGTTGACAACCAAGTATGAGGCAGAAAAGGCAAACCACGAAAAAGAATTGTTCGGAGTAAGAATTGACAACGCATTGCAGACAGCCGCCGCCGGGCTTAAATTCAAAGCAGGATTCCCGGAAAGCGTAACAAAGGTTATTTTGGCGCAGGCGAGCGAAAAAGTAAAAGGCATGAACCCGGAATATATAGACGACGGAAACGGCGGAAAGGTTTTGGCGTTCAAAGATGCAAGCGGCGCAATTATGCGCAATCCAAACAATCAGTTGAACCCATTCACGCCCGCCGAGTTGCTGACAAAAGAATTGGAAACGATGGGAGTATTGGAGCAGCAAAGACAACAGCCAGGAGGCGGCACAAGTAAGCCCGCAGGCGGTGCCGGAGGCGGCGGAATTACATTGGACGTAAGCGGAGCCAAAACGCAATCAGAGGCGTACGAACTTATTACAAAACAATTGATGGCGCAAGGTAAAACGGTAGGTTCCAAAGAGTTTGACGAAGATATGAGAAAGGTTTGGCAGGAAAATAGTATTAACAAATTGCCGGAGAGATAACCGGGTAATGGGTAAACCCGCATTTAATAACAAATTAAAATAAAAAGACTATGAGTTTAATTGCAACAAGATTACAGAATTGGCGAGTAGAAAACCCGGAGTTAGACCGTAATATGACCCGCCCGTGCGAGTATGGCGCATTGGATTTTTTCATTGAACAGACCAACGCCGGAAATTCCATTTTGTCCCCGAAATTGCGTGAACGTGCGTTTGCCTCAATCGGAAATACGGTACAAGTTCCGGTTATCAATTACGATGGCGACGTTACGGTTAGCAACGTTCGTACGTGTGTTATCCCGGACGATGAAAACACGTCCTCACTTTATACCGTGGTTTGGGCGACATATTCCGTCGGCTTTACAATGGTGCCAACGTTGTATATGAACAACGAAATTTCGTATGATCACGATTTCAACCGCAAAATGGAAAAGGTTTGCAGAGCGTTTGCAAATTCGTTAGACCAAGCAGCCGTTGCAGCGTTGGAGGCAGGAAAAACCGAAGTATTGAAAGACAAGTTGAATTACAAATTCGCTGCAAACGTTATTGAGGTTCCAACGCAGATGGCAACCGAAATTATGGGCGATATTAACCCGATTATGCGTGCAAATTGTTATCCGGGTTTGGTTCACGTCGTAGGTAACGCCGGAATTGACAGCCTTATTAAAAAATTGGCACAGCACGGTATTTATAACGACGTAAACAAGCGTATGGAATACGAAAATAAAGTGTTCCATTATACAAACAACGTCGTAAATGAAGCTAGCAAAAACGGCACATTCTTTGCCGTAGAGGATGGTAACGTTGGCGTTTTAACACGTGTTGACCGTGAGGCGTTGAACCGCACCCGTGCGAATTTCCACGAATGGGACGTTGTACGTTTGCCGTACATTGATTTGCCCGTTGGTTCGCACTATTACACAGCAGTTGGCGACCAGTCACAGACAGCAGGCGCAGCGAGTGCCGATATGACTTGCAACGTGAAAGAATATTTTGGATTTAGCGCAGACGTTGCGTTTGTAATTGCTTACAACAGCAACTCAACAACCGTTGCAAATCCGATTATCAAAGCGCAGATTGCAGCACGTACGGAAAATGTACCTTTGGGTATGCCTGTATATGTAACCAACGCCGGGGATTTTCCCGCCGGAGGTGCAAGCGCATAAGCCGGAAAACGGAACAATTATTTAACCGAGGGGACGGGGTGGTTATCCCCGCCCCCTTATTTATTGCAATCTTAATTCCTAATATGGGAAATAAATGGGCGTTTTTATGATAAGAATATTTGATGGTGCCGGACGCATACGGGCGACGTTGCAAAACAATCATAAGTTGGTAGGATTTGAAATTGTCCCGGTTCGTGCAATGGGAGTGACGGCGAAAATTGAAAAGATAGGTTTGCAAATGACCGGGGGAACCGGGGTTGTTAGAATGTATTTGTTTCATTCGTCGCAGATAGACCCAATAAAGACTTTTGATTTGAATTTTACCGTTACAAATGGCGGTTTTCAGTGGTTCCCGTTAAATGATTGTTATTTGCCGTATATAAGCGACAAGAACAACGCCGGGGGGGCGTGGTTCCTTTGCTACAATCAAGACGAATTACCCGCCGGAATGGAAGCAATTAACGTATCAAAGGATTGGAGCCGGGAGCCGTGCGGAACGTGCAACATGGGTTCCGTTGAGGTTTGGCGAGAATTGACAAAGTATTTGCAAGTAACGCCGTTTATGTATAATGCGCCGGAAACGTTCGCAGAATACCCGGAGTTGTGGGATATTGCATACACGATGTACACACGAACCCAAAATTACGGGCTGAATTGCGAAATTACTATTGGATGCGATTTAACGGATTTCATTATTTCCCAAAGGCAGATTTTCCAAACGGTAATACAAAGACAAGTTGCTGCAATTGCATTGCGGACGTTGGCAATGAACCCCAACGTAAGGGTTAACCGCAATCAATCAAACGCAACCCGGATGGATATTTTGTATGAGTTGGACGGCAACACGTCCGGCGTTCGTCCCGGCGGTTTAGGTTACGACCTTAAAAAGTCTTATGAGGCGTTGCAAATAGATACGCAAGGGTTAGACCGTATCTGTTTAGCCTGCAATAACCGTGGGGTAAGATACAGAACCGTGTAATTATATAATTCAAAGGGAAAGTTGTATATAATTTCATGTAAAAGTTGTATTTATGAAACGGATAACCGATTTGCGAAAAAGGGTTGCGGATTTCAACGAGGCTTTGACGTCCGGGCGGATAATACAAAACATTATATGGGACAATGAGTCATATATAGTTGATTTGAACGCCGAGGAACAATTGTTTGAACAAGGTATTAACCGTTTGGGCGTCGAAATTTCGGATTATGCACCATACAGCCCCGTAACAATCGCAATTAAAGAGGCTAAGGGACAGCCGACAAACCGGGTAACGTTACGGGATGAGGGAGATTTTGAAAGTAGTTTTTATTTAGAGGTTGGCGACAAACAATTTGAAATTAAAGCGTCTGACTTTAAAACAGAGGATTTAATAAAAAAATACGGTCGTCAAATATTGGGTTTAACCGACGAAAATATTTCAATATTGATTTGGAAATATATTTTCCCGGATTTAATGGCAGAAACAAAAAAACAAATTTATGGCAAATAAGGTAAAAGCCCCGGTTGTTGACAACCCGGAATTGTTAGACCGGATTATTGGGAACATTCAAAACGGATTGGTTGATAATTTGCCGTGGTTGGATTATGCGTTTGGCAGGGCGGAAAGACTTGTTAAAATGAACGCAAACCAAAAACGCTATTATACGCCAAACGTGTATTCCGGGAAAAACGAATATATGGAAGTTTGCCCCGATGCGGGTATTGGTAATTTCTGTTTCTTTTGGGTTGACGACCCGCAAAATATCAGTTGGGAACCCGGAGTTGATATTGGCATAAAAACGGCGTTTTCGATTATCTTTTGGTTTGATTACAGAAAGATATACAACGATGCAAGCACACGCAACAAAGAGGATTTGAAGCGGCAAATATTGGACGTTTTGAACGGCGGTTTTTTGGTGCGAAATGGAAGTTACAGAATAAACAAAGTGTACGAATTGGCGGAAAACATTTACAGGGGCTTTTCGTTGGATGAAATAGAAAACCAATTTTTAATGCACCCGTTCGGCGGATTCCGGTTTGAGGGCGAATTGAGTATTGGAGAAACATGTAAATTGTAGTATATGGAACATTTTATTTATAACATTATTGTTGTCGCATTAATAGCGGCTTTTGTGCTGACGTTATTACGCAAATGGGGCGTCATTGAATGGGTACAGATTCACGGGAACGATTTCTTTTCAAAGATGTTTAATTGCGATTTCTGTTTGTCGTGGTGGACTTGTGTTTTGATTTGTTTCTTTGCGTTGATATTTACCGGGAACCTCTCATTTTTGGGCGTTCCCTTTTGTAGTACAATGATAACACGTGTTTTATTATGAAGAATGTACAAATAAAAGGAATGAACGTTGAGTTGTATGATTCAATCGAGGATTTGCCAATTATGCGTTTCCACAAGTATAACAAAATGCTTTTGGTTGACGCCGGGGTTGGTTCCGATTTGTCGGATTTTGACCGACATATTGAAAAGGTAATACGTTATTTGAACAGCCCAACGCCAAACATGGCAACCGTTGAGTTGGAAAATATGCGCCAAAACATATATTTCATTCAATCCGAGGTTTCCCCCCGGCATTTGGCTTTTGCCGTGTTGGTTAAATCAATAAATGGTAAACCCCGAAATGATTTGTCAGATGATGGATTGCAACAAACAATGAGTCTTTTTAAAGACGTTGCAAATTCAGAGATAACCGCCCATTTGGAAGCGGTTAAAAAAAAAATAGACGATGAATTGCGTTTGTATTTTCCCCGGTTGTTCGATGATGCGACATTGAAAGAGTATTACGATAAATTGAAACAAAGAACGATTGTTGTATTACGCACAATAATAGACGGTCGGGCAACCGAGGCGGACGCAAAAGAGATTGACGACATTACGGCGGAGTTGATAACCTATTTCAACCCGCAGGCGTTTACCGGTTCGGAAAGCGTGGAAATTAGGCATGACAGACAATTTGAAAATATGTGTTTGATATTGTCCCAAAATTTGCATGTTGACCCAAAGAAATTTACCGTTTTGGAATATTACAACGCATTTGAGTATATCAAGGAACAAGCCAAAAAAGCAAACAAGCAAAAAAGGTAAAATAAGGCGATTTCCGGCGTTTTTATTTTTAGGCGATAAATTACACATTTGAGAAAAGAAAATGCAACAGACGGGGAAATTTCCCGTAAATAACTAAATAATCGGCGTATGGCAGATAATAACAACCCAATCAAATATTCGGATTTAATAAGCCCGGATAATTCGATTACAGATTTGATAAAACAATTGGATGAACTTTCGGACACCTATACAAATGCGCTGAAAAATATCAAAGCCGAGGCAATACAATTGGCGGAGATTCTGAAAAAGGTTTCCGGCGCAACGGAGGACGGGCGAAAGACAACCAAAAAAGCCGCAGACGATGCGGAACGTTTGGCACGTGCGCAACGTGATTTGGCGTTTGCAGAAAGCGAGAACGCCAAAAAGTTAGCCGAGTTAAAATTGGCACAGCAGGAAGCGAACCAAATTAATAAACTGATTGTGAAAATAAATCAATCCGCCGAGGGTAGTTATAACCGTTTATCGGCGCAATATTCATTGAATAAGATTTATTTAAACAACATGACTAAAGCCGAACGGGAAAACACCGAGGAGGGGCGAAAATTGGTTGCGCAGACCAAAGAAATCTACGAAGAAATGAAACGTTTGCAGGAAGCAACCGGGAAATTTCAATTGAACGTCGGAAATTATACGGAGGCATCCGACGCAATTATTGCGTATGGCGACAAATTAAAAGAAACGTTAGGTTTAAATAGCGCATTTGGCGAAAGTCTTTTGGCGTTAGGACGTGGCGGGGCTGAAAGTAAAGCAGTTTTTACAGCTATTGGCGACGGGGCAAAAGCATTGGGAAAAACTTTGTTGGGATTACTTTCAAACCCGGTATTTTTGGCGATTGCCGGAATTGCGGCGGCGGGTGCGGCGTTTAAATGGTGGTACGATTATAACGCCGGGTTAGTTGAGGCAACGAGATTGACGAAACAATTTACCGGGAAAAGTGGCGATGATTTGAAAGCGTTTAGAAATGAGGTGCAAGCCGTCGCCGATTCATTCAACGCAGATTTCCGGGAAACATTGATTGCAACAAACGCATTATCAAAACAATTTGGTATTTCTGCAAATGAGGCATTGCAATTGGTTAAGGATGGGTTTTTAGCCGGAGGCGATGCGAACGGGGAATTTTTAGACACGTTGAAAGAATACCCGGCATATTTCAAAGAGGCGGGAATATCAGCAGACCAATTCGTTGCAATTGTTACCCAAACAAACAAAATGGGTATCTTTTCAGACAAAGGCGTTGACGCAATTAAGGAGGCAAATTTGCGTTTGCGTGAAATGACGACGGCGACGGCGGCGGCTTTGGATGGTATTGGTATTTCGTCGGAACAAGTTCAAAAAGATTTGCAGACCGGAACCAAAACGACATTTGATGTTATACAAGACGTTTCCGCAAAATTGGCAGAATTGCCGGATAATGCGGCAACGGTCGGGGCTGCAATTGCAGATATATTCGGGGGGCCCGGAGAGGACGCCGGATTGCAGTATTTGCGCACGTTGAAAGATATTTCAACAAACATGGATGAAGTAAAAGGGAAAGCCGGAGTTTTGGCGCAATTGCAGGAGGAACAATTGCAAAGCCAAATTGAGTTGCAAAACGCATTATCCGGGTTGTTTGACGCAACCGGAGGGAATTTTGAAACGTTGACAACGCAGGCAAAAGTTTTTGTTAACCAAGGATTGACGGCGATAATAAAAGGGGTTATTGATGTTGTCAATTACTTGATTGAGTTATACAATGAAAGTGTTTTGATACGTGCAATTTGGAATGGGATTGTTGCCGGATTCAAAACAACATTTGATACGTTGGGAAATTTGTTTGGATTCTTTATTGATATAGTCAAAGCAACCGGAACCGCATTAAAGGGGGCGTTTACGTTAGATTTTGACGAAGTAAAAAAAGGATTGGCAGATTATGCAGCAGCGTACGGAAATTTGGTTAAAGCCCAAGTTAAAGACATAACAGAAAATTTCCAAGAGGGTTTGGATGGTATGCAAAAGAAAATAAAACCGTTAACAATCCCGGTTTCTGTTGGAGATACCCCGACGCCACAAACAGACAATAAGCCCGTAACGACACAGAACCCAACCGTAACGCCAAGGGGTAAAAGCGATGCGGAAAAGGCAGCAGAACAACAAGCAAAGCAAATTGAAGCGGCATATAAAAAGAATTTGGAAGCAACCCGAAAATTGCAGGATGCACAATTGCAGTTGGAAACCGACGAATGGGCAAAGCGTCGCCAACAAACGCAATATCAGTATTCCCGCCAAATTGAGGATTTACAACACCAATTGCAGACCGAAAAGGATTTGAACGAAACCGGACGTCAAGCGATAAACGCCACAATTACGGCGTTGGAACAGCAACAAACCGAGGCGTTATTGAAAATCGAACAAGACCGACAATTGCAGGAATTAGCGTTACAGAAAGAAAGCATTGAATTACGTTTGCAAGCAGTCAAAGAGGGAAGCGAGCAGGAAAAACAATTGCGGATGCAGTTGTTGGAAAACGAAAGACAAACCGCATTATTACAGAACCAACAGAAACCGACCGGGCAACAGCAGGACGCCGCGGCGATTAATGCAAGTTTTGACGCAAAGGGAGCCGGAATTGCGGACGAATATTTGCAAGCGCAATTACAGATATTCGACCAACAACAAGCGTTGGCACAATCGGAGTTTGATTTGTTGAGAAATTCAGAAGCCCGGAAAACTCAATTCCGTTTGCAAGCAGAAAAGGAACGTTTGCAAAAGGTTTTAGAATTAAATCAGCAAGCCGCCAATAAATTGTCTGATGTTGAGGTACAAACAATTCAAAACACTATTAAAAAAATAGACCAAGAAATTGAGCAATCCAAAGGGGAGGAACGAGGAACAGACATTTACGGTTTGTTTGGGCTTAATTTGGACGACGACCAAAAAGAGGCAATTAATACGTCTATGCAATTTGCATTGGATGCGTTAAATACATTCACGGCGGCACGTGTTGCCGCAGCAGATGCAGCCGTTGAGCAAGCGGATAAAGAGGTTTCCGCCGCACAATCGGCGTTGGATGCAGAATTGGAAGCAAGGGCAAACGGGTACGCCAATAATGTTGTACAAGCGCAAAAGGAGTTGGATTTGGCAAGGAAAAACCAAGAAAAAGCGTTGAAAGAACAACAGAAAGCGCAAAAACAGCAGGCAGCAATACAAACATTGCAGCAAATCGGAAACATGGTAACAGCAACGGCGTTGATATGGTCGCAATTAGGTTTCCCGTTTGCAATACCTGCAATTGCCGTAATGTGGGCGAGTTTTGCAGCGTCTAAAATCAAGGCGGCGCAATTGGCAAAACAGACCGGAGGAACCGGAGGAACGGAAACATACGGCGACGGTACCGTTGAACTTTTGGAGGGCGGTTCGCACCAAAGCGGAAATGATATTGATTTAGGAACGAAACCGGACGGAACCCGCCGACGGGCCGAGGGAGGCGAATTTTTCGCCGTGATAAATAAACGAAGTTCACGCCGTTTCAGAAAGATAATACCGGACGTTATCAATTCGCTAAACAATGGTACGTTTGCACATAAGTATTTAAAATCCTATTCAGACGGCGACGGTTTGACGTTAAACGTTACCGGACAAAGCCCGGATTTACGCAATTTGTCGGATGATGTAAGGGAAATTAAGGAACAGAACCGACGACGGGTTTACGTGGATGGCGACGGAAATACGATTGAAAGTTACAAGAATTTGAAACGTAAAATAAAAAGACTATGACACCAAAATATAGATTCTTTTTGCAGATAGGGGAGGACGGAACCAAACAAACCGTCCGCCCCAATTATAAGGATGATTTAACGTTGGATTATGAGTTGGAAACAAATCAAAGGTTTTACCGGGCTAAATTGTCCGGTAAAATAAACTTTGTCCGTGCTGATTACGATATTATCAATGACGCCCCGTTTGATTCTGAATTTTTCCTATATATCGAAAAAAGCGATGATTGGGGACAAACATACAATCAATACTATAAAGCAAAGTTTATGAAAACGGATTGTACGTTTAATGATGATGATAAATTGGTTACGGTACAGCCGGAAACAATAGACCAATACAACGACGTTTTGGCAGGATTGGAAAAGGAATACAATTTAATTGAGTTGGCCCCACAAATCGAATTTCTTACAATAAGAAAACGCCCATTGATACAAATATACGTTCCCGGAGATAGTATTGTTTCGTGCTTTTTGGGCGGCACGAATTGGGAACAAGACGCAAACGCCACGACTGACCAAAACGCATTAATACAAACCTATCATTTTGCACTATGTAATATTTTGAAAGAAATACAAATTACGTCGCAAGGTTCCCCGGCGGTAATATCCGGGCTTTATACTGGGCGGATGTCGACGGGTGTAAGTCCTGATGAATTTATGGGAGATTTATACCCGGAATTAAATGTAAATTATTATATCCATATTGCACAAAAACGAGTTGCGGGTGGGCTACCTATTGGGCTAGCAGGTGTTGAGATACGCCGCCGTTCTGATGATGTGGCAATGTTCCGGTTTACAAAGATAACGCAAGAACCTTTTGATACGTTGGAATTTGATTTAACCGCCGTTGAGGGTTCCGGAGCAACGGGTACGATGCACGCCGATATGAAAAGTTATAATATATACGCCCGATATTTGGTTGATGTTGATAAAATAGACGATTTAGATACATACCCGTTGCCGTCCGATGATATTGTAGATAATAATAGAAATTACCGCCGGGCAATTGGTTACGCAATCGACGTGGCATTTATATCTAAAAATTTTTCAGATACGCCGACCGAGTGGGGATTAGCCGACAGTGGAAAGTATTTTGCGCCGCCTTATTCCATATATGGACAAAAGTTTTATCCAATCGCCCGGTCAACGTGGCGTTATGCGTCGTTATGGTTTGGGTTTTATCTGATGGATTGGATATTAGAGGAAAAAGCCCGAAAAGCATATACTTTGCGTGATGCGTTTACATTGTCGTCATGTATCAATGTGCTATTAAAAGAATTTGCGCCCGGAATAACGCATGAAGCGACGCCGGAATACAGCCAATTTCTTTATAACACAAACAATCCTATTTCCGGGCAGTCATTTAAGTTGCTAATAAGTCAGAAAAGTAATATTATCAATGGAGAATATCAGACCCCGGCACAAAAAGCCCCGGTTACATTGCAACAGATTATGACGATGTTACGGGATATTTACAAATGTTATTGGTATATTGAGGACGGAAAATTTAAGATTGAACAAATAAATTGGTTTAGAAATGGCGGTTCGTATGGATATAACCCAATTATTGATTATGATTTAACGCAGTTAGAAAACGTTAGAAATGGCAAGAAATTAGCTTTTGCAACGTCGGAATATTCATTTGATAAAGTAGATATGCCGGAACGTTATCAATTTGAATGGATGGACGATGTAACAACGCCATTTGAGGGGTTGCCAATAGAAATTACGTCAAAGTACGTAACAGCCGGAAAGATAGAAGAAATAAATATTTCCAATTTTACGTCCGATATTGATTTGATGTTGTTAAACCCCGGTGCAATTAGTTCGGATGGATTCGCATTGTTTTCGGCGGTTACGCCGTCCGGCGGCGGACAATTGGAATTGCCGTTTATAAGACAAACCGTTGATAATGTAGAATACTATCTGCAAAACGGTTATTTAGCGTTTATCAATATACAACCGACGTATTGGGTTTATGATATGCCCGCACGTCATTTTAAAATAAATAATTCCCCAAATTATGCAATCGGGATTGAGAGAAAGAAAAAACAAACACTAAATTTCCCGGCAGGAACCACAGACCCAAACCCGATGCAGTTAGTTAAAACATATATCGGTAACGGTCAAGTTGATAAACTTTCAGTAAATTTGTGTAGTCGAAACATTAAAGCAACGTTGAAATATGATACAGAATAACAACATAAGCGTTTTACCGTGGTACACGTCAATAAACGAACAGAACCACAGAAAAAGTTACGCATACGGCGCAATTTACCCGTTATTTGCCCCGGCTGATAGATTGTTACCGTTTCAGATAATCAGAAACACACGGTCAAATAATGTTACGTCAGTGGTATTGTATGAAAAAACCGGAAAGCAAGTTGCAAACATAACAACGTA
>PPYF01603068.1_pt1 | contig 14801 bp, 16 predicted proteins | sample 1559871 | NCBI WGS metagenome assembly PPYF01 (sample SAMN08240021, study PRJNA423297) | Human gut metagenome, whole genome shotgun sequencing project. | reverse complement strand
ATAAATTGTTTTTGAGCGTAAAAAAGATTTTGAGCAACGGACGAAGTCGTTGGCGACATGAGCGAAGCGAATTTTTTATGTATAAGTAAATTATAGTATGAAAAGTTTTGTGGATAATTTATGAATATAAGTAATATAAATAACTTTATAAACGTAAAAAATGATGTTTTTTACAAATAGGTTTATCATTGGAGAAATTAGATAAGTAAATTTTTATATTTATAATTTACTTGTTTTATGGATAAATTATAAATGATATTATTATTGATATTAAGTATTTTATGATAGAAATATAAGGCTGAAATTTTATGTAAAAATTAATAAAATATGGTATATAATATATAAGTACATATTAAAACTAAAGGCAAATGAAAGGAAGATAGAAATATGGAAAATAAAAATCCTATAGTAACTATAGAAATGGAAAATGGAAAGAAGATAGTAGCAGAGTTATATCCACATATAGCTCCTAATACTGTTAAAAACTTTGTAACATTAGTAAATCAAGGATTTTACAATGGAGTTGGATTCCACAGAGTAATAGAAGGATTTATGATACAAGGTGGATGTCCTAATGGAAATGGAATGGGTGGACCTGGATACTCTATAAAAGGTGAATTCAGAGGTAATGGATTTACTAACAACTTAAAGCATGAAGCTGGAGTATTATCTATGGCTAGAACTATGGCTCCTAACTCAGCAGGTTCTCAATTCTTTATAATGCACAAAAACTCTCCACACTTAGATGGTCAATATGCTGCATTTGGTAGAGTAATAGAGGGAATGGATGTAGTTAATGAAATAGCTACAACTGCTACTGATAGAGCAGATAAACCTAAAACTCCACAAGTTATGAAAAATTACCTTCCTTTTTTACTATATATTTTTAATTGCTGTAGTTAAGTTTGGAACTAATTGTTTCTTTCTAGAAACAACACCTTCTGCAAATACACCTTGAGATGCATCTACACTAAATGCTTCAGCTATTATTTTATCTTCAGCTTTGTATATTAAATAAGAACCTTCTTTTATTATATCAGTTATTGCAAGTACTAACATATCATAATCAGTTGAGTTTATATGTGATAAGAACTCATCTTTTTTAGCAAATATAGAATCTATATCTAAAGTGAATACTTGTCCTATACCAACTCTTTTTCCGCTCATATCAAACTCTTTAAAGTCCATATTAACTATTTCTTCAATACTATATTCATCTAAAGATGTACCAGCTTTGAACATTTCCATAGCATAGCTTTCCATGTCAACATTAGCTATTTTACTTAACTCTTCACAAGCTAACTTGTCCATTTCAGTAGTAGTAGGTGATTTGAATAATAATGTATCTGATAATATAGCAGATAATAATAAACCAGCTATTTCGTAAGGAACTTCAACATTATTTTCTTTATACATTTGATATACTATAGTACAAGTACATCCAACAGGCATAACTCTTATAGATATAGGTACTTCAGTACTTATTTCAACTTTATGGTGGTCTACAATTTCAACTATATTAGCTTCTTCTATACCATCAGCAGTTTGAGCAAGTTCGTTATGGTCAACTAATATAACATCTTTACCTTTTACATCTGTTAATAATTCAGGTGCACTAACTTTAAAGTAATCTAGTGCGAATTGAGAACATTGATGTTTTTAGCGTTATTAATAATTGGAACATATTTTATATCTAATAGATACAAAAAAGAAAGTATATATAAAGATAATATAAAAGTAATAAATACTTTAACTCAAGTGCTAGATATAAGTACTGTAAAATATAATTACAGCAATATCGTAGAAATAAAAAAGGATAAAAGTATTAGTAATATAAAAATACCTTTTACAGAAAAATCATTTATTGTAAAGTATAACGGAGTAATAAATGGAGGTGTAAAACCAGAAGATATAGAGATAGTAAGCAATACTGGAGATGAGATAATAATAGAAATTAAAACATGTCAAATTTTAGACCATTACATAGATGATGAAAACATATATGTTTATGATGTAAAAAACTCAATATTTAATAAGTTAGATATACAAGAGATATTAGAGGATATAAGTAATTGTAAAAAAGAATATGAAGAAAAAATTATAAGTGAAGGATTTATGGAAGAGATACAGAAAAATACAATTGTCAGTATACAAAATATATTAAAGGGGATTGGATATAAGACAGTAGTTATAAATTTTAAATAAAATTAACTTATTGTTTTATATAATAGGCTTATTATGTATTATAACTTTATAAAAAGATTTAAAACTATGAGAATACATATATTAGTGTAAAAAATATAAAAAAGGGATGATTGTTTAAAATTTAACTATGCCTTTTTTAGTGTTAAAACATACTATAAATATAATTAAAATATATAAAAATAAAATAGAAACGGTTTCTTTTATTTTGAAAAAGAAAAAATGTTGACAGATTTAAGCGGATAGGATATTATCTAAGTATATCAAGTTTGTTAATTAACTAACATAGTTTTTTATAAAAAATTACTTCAAGGGGGAAAATATCGATGAGTAAGAATGTAAAGACAGAATTTAGTGTAGATAATATGATTAATGATTTAGTTACAAAAGCTAACAAAGCAAAAGATGAAATGTTAAAGTTAGACCAAGAAGCAGTTGATAAAATAGTTGCTGCAATGGCTAAAGCAGGTCTAGAAAAGCATATAGAGTTAGCTAAGATGGCAGTAGAAGAAACAAATAGAGGGGTATTTGAAGATAAGGTTACAAAAAATATATTCGCAACAGAATACATATACAATAGTATAAAGTACACAAAAACAGTTGGTGTAATTGAAGAAAACGATGAAGAAGGATATATGATGGTTGCAGAGCCAATAGGAGTTGTAGCAGGTGTTACTCCAGTAACTAATCCAACCTCAACTACTATGTTTAAAGCATTAATATCAATAAAAGGAAGAAATCCAATAATATTTAGTTTCCATCCATCAGCTCAAAAATGTTCAGCAGAAGCTGCAAGAATATTAAGAGATGCAGCTATAGAAGCTGGAGCACCAGAAAATTGTATCCAATGGATAGAAACACCATCTTTAGAAGCATCAAGCGCACTTATGAAACATAATGGAGTAGCTTTAATATTAGCAACAGGTGGACCAGGAATGGTTAAATCAGCTTATTCTTCAGGAAAACCAGCTTTAGGGGTTGGAGCAGGTAACGTACCATGCTTTATAGAAAAATCAGCAGATATAAAGCAAGCAGTAAACGATTTAATATTATCTAAAACTTTCGATAATGGAATGATATGTGCATCAGAGCAAGCTGTTATAGTAGAAGAATGCATATATGATGAAGTAGTAGGATTAATGAAGGCTTACAATTGCTACTTTGTTGATGGAAAAGAAAAAGAATTATTAGAAAAAACAGTAATAAATCCAGAAACAAAATCTTTAAATCCTAATATAGTTGGACAAACACCATATAAAATAGCTCAAATGGCAGGTTTTGAGGTTCCTAAAGATGCTAAAATGTTAGTAGCTGAAATAGGTGGAGTAGGAATGGATTATCCATTATCTAAAGAAAAATTAAGTCCAGTACTTGCATGTATAAAAGTAAAAGATGCTAAAGAAGGAATACAAAGATGTGTAGATATGACTGAGTTCGGGGGATTAGGACATTCAGCTGTTATACATTCAAACAACGATGATATAATATTAGAATTTAGTAAAAAAGTAAGAACGGGAAGATTATTAGTAAATGCACCTTCTACTCATGGTGCTATAGGAGATATATATAACGTAAATACGCCATCATTAACTTTAGGATGTGGATCTATGGGTAATAACTCTACTACAGACAATGTATCAGCAGTTAATTTAATAAATGTTAAAAAGGTTACTAAGAGGAGAGTAAATATGCAATGGTTTAAAGTACCTGAAAGAATATATCATGAAGTTGGTTCAGTACAATACTTAGAAAAATTACCTAATGTTGAAAGAGTAATGATAGTTACTGATAGAATGATGGTTCAATTAGGATACGTTGAAAAATTAGAGTACCACTTAAGAAAAAGAAGAAATCCAGTTATGATAGAAATATTTGCTGACGTAGAACCAGATCCATCTGTAGATACAGTATTAAATGGTGCTGAAGCAATGAGAAAATTCAAACCAGATACTATAATAGCTTTAGGTGGAGGATCTGCAATGGATGCTGCTAAAGGTATGTGGTTATTCTATGAAAATAAAGATGCAGATTTCGATGATTTAAGACTTAAGTTTATGGATATAAGAAAGAGAATATATAAATTCCCTAAATTAGGAAGACAAGCTAAGATGGTAGCTATACCAACTACTTCAGGTACAGGATCAGAGGTTACATCTTTCGCAGTTATAACTGATAAGGTAAATAACATAAAATATCCTTTAGCTGATTATGAATTAACTCCAGATGTAGCTATAATAGACCCTACATTTGTAATGTCTGTACCAGCAGCTGTTACTGCAGATACAGGACTAGATGTATTAACTCATGCTATAGAAGCTTATGTTTCTATAATGGCAACTGATTATACAGATGCTTTAGCTATGAAGGCTATACAAATGGTATTTGAATATTTACCAAAATCATATAAAGGAGCTAATACAGCTGAAGGAAAAGAAGCAAGAGAAAAAATGCATAATGCTTCTTGTATAGCAGGTATGGCATTTGCAAATGCATTCTTAGGTGTTAACCACTCATTAGCTCATAAATTAGGATCAGAATTCCATATACCACATGGTAGAGCTAATGCAATATTATTACCTCATGTAATAGAATATAATGCTACTATGCCAAGTAAGTTTGCTGCATTCCCTAAATATAAGTCATTCGTAGCAGATAAGAAATATGCTGAAATAGCAAAGGCTTTAGGATTAAAGGCTAATACTACAGAAGAAGGTGTTAAGAGCTTAGTTGAAGCTGTAAGAAACTTAATGAAAGAATTAAATATGCCAATGACTATACAAGCATGCGGTATAGAAGAAGAAACTTATTTTGCAGCTATAGAGAGATTAGCTTTAGATGCATTTGATGACCAATGTACTCCAGCTAACCCAAGATTACCATTAGTAAGTGAATTAGTTCAAATATATAAAGATATATATAAAGCTAAGTCTCCAATAAAGAAAGAGGAAAAAAAAATAGCTAAACAAAATGCATAAAATTCTGAAAATTATACTAGATTAATAGATAAAATTTAATATAATTAAATTATAAATAACATAGTTAATAAAGGGGCCTATTAAGGCCCCCTTATTTTTTAGTTAGACTTTAATTAAGATTTAAAGATTTTAACTTTTTCAAAGTCATTTTTTATATTTATTATACAGTTATCATAATTAACTTCAAAGTTAGCAAAAGCAGAAAATAAATCTATATCCCTCATTAAATGAACAGTCATTATATTACTTTCTTTATTTATTCTAAGTATTAATGATCTAACATAAGGAAATTGTATTCTAGAATTAAAAAAACTATCTCCATTAGTATCGATATCTAGACTACGATAGTTTATATCTATGAATAAATCTATGTCATTATCTTCTTCTCTTATAACTCTAAAATTAAAGTCAGTATCTAAGCATAACTTTCCTATATTTAGCATGTAATCACCTCTTTTAAGTACATTATAAGACAGTATTATACATTATATTTTTTAAAATTAATATAAAAAGAGCCTCTGTTGGGGGAAACAGAGACTCAAAATTGGGGGAGATTGAGTTAAATATTTAATTTTACATTAATATTATTAACTCAGAATCTAAATTTATACATTAATTACATAAAAATATTATCTTTTTTTATTTATAAATTTAGGCCCAAGATACTTTCTTATATCTTCATCAGAAGAAAAATCATCTATAAGTATTTCTCTTCCTGTTTCTTCGAATACAACTAAAACTTCGCAATCTCCTTGTAAGAAGAATTTCCTAACTGTTTCTTCTCTAACTTCTCTAACTTTAGTTATGTTCTTTTTAGTTTTTTCATAATCCTTAGTATAATAACTATCCATCATATTTATTATTTTTGTATATCTATTCATAAAATACCTCCTATAAATATTCTAAAAATATATGTTATAATAATTGTTTGTATTAACCTAATAATTATAACAAGGAGTAATAATAATGACTAGTATAAAAAAGAATCATGTAGTAAATTGTATAAATTATGCAAATGAAAATAGACTATTTGATAAATTAAATAATATTTATAAAAGTTTACCAAGTGGAGATTGTAGTGGATGTGGAAATTGTTGTATGGAATCTGTTGGTACAAATTTAATTGAATTTATAAATATATATAATTATTTAGAGAATAAGCCAGAACTAAAAAAGATGTGTTTAGATAAAATTATAGATTATTATTTCTTAGAATATATAGATAAAAAACCATGCCCATTTAAAGATAAAGATAATAGGTGTATGATATATGAAGTAAGACCATTAAACTGTAGGTTGTTTGGTCATTGGAAAAAAGAAGATTATAATAAAAATTTAAGTAATATTACTCAAAGAAATAGAGAGTATAGGGATTTAATAAAATCAAAATATGGGTTTGATATTAGTGACAAAGTGGTAAATTATAAAATTGAGTATTGCGAAACCTTTATACCACAAGAAAGATATTTAGAAAAAAGTGAAAGATTAGAGTTTGCAGATAACTTAATGATATTAGATTCGAATATATACTCTAAAGGAATCATAGATATAGATTTTAAAGATAGAGGAATAGTTGAGTACTTTATAGAAAGCTTATTAAAAGAAGATACTGCGTACAATATAAAAGTAAGGGTATCTAAAGATAAGAATGTTAGAAATCGTGCGATTAATAGATTAAAAAAAATACTATTATAAAAAGGTGATTTAATGAACTTAATAAATATATCGGGTAATACTTTTTATATAAGAGGAGGAACTAATACAGGATTATATTTATTTGATGATAATTCAGCATTGATTATTGATCCTGGATTAAGTGGAGCAAGACCAAATAAAATAATAAAAATATTAAATGAAAGAAATATAGAGTTAAAATATATAATAAATACTCATGAGCATAATGATCATTTCGGGGCTTGTAGTCAATTTAAAGAGTATTATAAGGATGTAGAGATATTATCATCAGAAGAGGCAAAATTATATATAGAAAAACTAGAATTATTTTCGAAATATATAATGGGTGGAAAAAGTAATATATTCATGGATGAGAAACTTAAGAATAGATCGCCAAAAGATATATCTATAGATACGGTTATAACTGAAGGAATATTAAGTATAAATAATAAAAAGTTTGAAGTTTTTAATTTTAAGGGTCATACTCCAGGAAGCATAGGTGTTTTAACGGATGATAAAGTATTATTTGTAGGAGACTTATTAGTAGGCGAAGAGATGCTTTCGAAATATGATTTTTTATTTTTATTTGATATTGAAGAACAAATAAAATCATTAGAGCGAATAAAAAATATAGACTTTGAATATATGGTAATAGCTCATAGTAAAAAGTTTATATCAAAAGATGAAAGTTATAAGATAATAGATAAACATAAAATAGCTATAGATAAGTATATAAATCAGATTAGGATATATTTAAATAATCCAATTACTATAGAAAATATATTAAAGCACATTATAGTAAATAACAACTTAAGTCATTCTTATAAAGAATATCATTTCTTTAAATCATCTTTAATTTCTTTAATAAGTTACCTAATAGATTTAGGTGAAGTTGATTATATATTAAAGGATGGAGAGTTGCTTTATTATACCAAAAATAAATAACTTATGTTAAAATAGATATGTATGGAAAAATGAGATAAAGGGTGGATGATATGGAATACGAAAAATGGGATGAAGTATTAGCGCCTTATAATAATGCGGTTGAAGAATTAAAAGTAAAGTTTAAAAATATAAGAAAAGAATTTTTAACAAAAGGAGAATATTCTCCAATAGAATTTGTAACAGGAAGAACTAAAAAAATAGCCTCTATTGTATCAAAAGCTAAGCGACTAAATATACAAGATATTGAAGCTGAAATGGAAGATATAGCTGGTATAAGAATAATGTGTCAGTTTGTGGAAGATATATATAATATTGTTAATTTAATTAAGTTGAGAAGTGATATGACTATAGTTTATGAAAAAGACTATATTAAAAACTTTAAAGACAGTGGATATAGAAGCTATCATGTAATAATAAAATACCCTATAAATTCAATAGCAGGATCTAAGGAAATTTTATGTGAGATACAGATAAGAACACTTGCTATGAACTTTTGGGCAACAATAGAACATTCTTTGAAATACAAGTATGAACATTATATACCGGAAACACTTGCGGTTAGATTAAGAAGAGCAGCAGATGCGGCATTTTTATTAGATCAAGAAATGAGTGAAATTAGAGAAGATATAATGAAAGCTCAAGTTATGTACCAAGTAAAGTCTGTTACATTAAGAGATGTTTTAGATAAAATTCAAGAATTATATAATGTAGGTGAAACGCATAAGGCCATAAAATATCAAAGAAGATTAGATAAAATAGACAATGAAAGAGATATAACTGAAATATTGCAATTAAAAAAGGAAATAGATTCCTTATTACAAGAATATAAAAATAAAGTTGATGATTAGGCAGTTATCCAATGTAGGATAACTGTCTTTTTTGGAAATATTAAAATATATAGTTACATAATTTGAAACGTAGTACTAGAAAGGACAGATTAGATGAGTTTATATGCAATAGGTGATTTACATTTTTCAACATTAGTAGAAAAGCCAATGAATATATTTGGAGATAAATGGGACAAACATGAAGAGAAAATAATTAGTAGCTGGAAAGATAATGTTAAAGACGAAGATGTAGTTTTAGTTTTAGGAGATACTTCATGGGGGATTAATCTAACTGAAGCTAAACCAGATTTAGATATTATAAGTAATCTTTGTGGAAATAAAATTTTTATAAAAGGAAATCATGATTATTGGTGGACAACAGTAACTAATTTAAATAAATTATATGATAATATGAAATTTTTACAAACAAATTTCTATGAGTACGGAGAGTATGCTATATGTGGTGGTAGAGGATGGATTTGTCCTAATGATTTTAAATTTGATGACAATGATGAGAAAATATATAAGAGAGAAGAAAATAGAATTAGGCTATCACTTCAAGCTGCAAAGAAAAAGGGATATTCTAAATTTATAGTTATAACCCATTATCCACCTACAAATGATAAATTAGAAGAATCTTTATTTACTAATTTGTACGAAGAATATGGTGTAGAAAAAGTAATATATGGTCATTTACATGGTAAAGAATCATTTAAAATGGGTCTAAAAGGGGTTAGAAATGGAGTGGAGTATATCTTAGCTTCTTGTGATTATACAGATTTTAATTTAATAAAAATAATGGATTAATAAACCAATAATTTGTAAATACTATCAAATAAAATATTAAAATACAAAAATTAGGAAGATTGTCCTAATTGAAGAAGGAGACTTAAATGTATGAGATGGATAGTAGTATTCTTATTTTTATATTTTATACCTTTGATAGTATTATTTAAAAATTATAATAATATAAAGAGATCATTTATATACGCAAGTATGTATATTACATTAGTTACTACAATAGTAATAACTAATATATACATTAGTGGATTAAATAAAATAAAAGAAGCAATGTATTATCAAAACTATTCTTTTGGAAAAGAATATACAGAAGAAAAAATTATAAATGAAAATAAACCTGTACAAGATACTTCTGAGATAGCAAAACTAGAAGAAATTAAAGTGAATGCTAAAAATGATAGCAATAATATAGTGTCAGAAAATAAGGAACATGATAATAAAGAAGTAGTAAATTTTGATTCTAAAAAAAGCGATAAAGAGCTTATATATGAATTTAAGAAGGAAATTTATGAAATAGAGCTTAAAGCACTTATTCCTATGAGAGAGTGTATACCTTATACTAAAAATATAGTTGAAAACATAAAAAAATTAGATAAAGTTAAACAAGACTTAGAATATGCATCAGATATGTGTACAGAAGTTATATCGATATACACAACTATGGATATACCACAATTATCAAATGATGAATATACTAAAATGTTAATTGATGCCAGAAATGATGTAAAAACAGCATATGAATTAAGAGAGAAAGCGATGGAGTCTGCAATTACTCTTATAAATACTAAAAATCCTAAATATATAGGTAAAATAACAGAGTATCTTAATTTATCAGATAACTATATAGCTAATTTTAAAGATAGATTGACAGATTTAAATCAAATTATAGACGAACAATAATATATATGTATACTTGGTATTATATTCCTATACTAAGTATACATTTTTTAAGTATAAGAAAAGTATTATATAAATAGTATATAAATTGATCTTAATCAATGTGTATGCTGTTTAATATATAATAAAAGTAAATTTTTGATTTATAATTTAACATATGATATAATGTGTTAAATCAACATGATGATGGGTATTAGGGAGGACAAATATGATTAAATTAAATATATGCATAGACATAGATGGAACTATAACTAGTCCATATCATTTTATTCCATATTTAAATGAATTATATAATAAAAATATAACAGAAGAAGAATGTAATACTCATAATTGGGAAGTTTTATATGGTGTAGATATGAATACTATGATAAGTGAATTTCATGAAAAATATATGCATTCATATGGAGAAGCAAAGGTAGTTGATGATGCTAAAAATATTATAGATGAACTAAAGAAAAATCATAATTTATATTTTGTAACAGCTAGAGATGCTAAATTAACAGATATAACTAAAAATTGGCTAAATGAAAATGGATTTGAAGAGATCGATGTATACTTATTAGGTAGTGATTATAAAATACAAAAAGCAAAAGAATTAGAGTGTCATATATTTATAGAAGATAATCCATCAAATGCAATGCAGCTTGCGAATGAAGGTATGAAAGTATTGCTAATAGATACTAATTATAATAAAGAGATAGAACATGAAAATATAGTAAGAGTTAATAATTGGATAGATATACACGGATTTATACAGGAGTACAATTAGTACTATTATTGGGAGAAGTGGGAGGCAATCGAATGATAGAACTAAATTTAGAAAATAAAAAAGGAAAAATTAAAATAAATAGTAGTGATGTTAAAAATATTTTAAGATTGCGCCCTGATTTTGAATATATACAAGATATTTCAGAAACAATAAATCAAGAAAATATAATGGTTTATGATTGTCAGTTATCTAGAGATGTATTTAATATGGAAGATATAGATGAAATAAAAGAAGAGATAGGGCAGGATATAGATGAGTCTTATTTTGATGTTTTATTTGAAGATGTAAGAGCGTACTTAAAAGATGCTACAGATGAAATTGAAGAGGAAATACAAGATAAGTATTTATTAGATAATGTAAGATGTTATTTTGAGGTATATAATATTGATGAAACATTTACAGACTTTAAATTTGTATTTCTTGTAAGTTTTAAGGATATAAAAATAGCATCTCTTACTAATTTATCTAAGTTAATAGGTAAAAGACAATTAACAGGAGCATCAAAATTTTATAGTTAATAAAATAAAAAGAGTATAATCTAATGATTAATCATTAGACTATACTCTTTTTTATGTAAATTTTAAATTTATAAAGAAAGAATTACTCTATAAAATTAAGCTTTATTTATAGATCCGAATAATTCCATTTTTTCTTTAACAGTAGCTTTTATAGCTTCAAATCCTGGAGCTAAAACTTTACGAGGATCAAATCCTTTACCTTGTAAGTCTTTTCCTTCTTCTATGTATTTACGAGTAGCAGCAGCAAATGCTAATTGGCACTCAGTATTAACATTTATCTTAGATACACCTAAAGAGATAGCTTTTTGTATCATTTCTGCAGGTATACCAGTTCCCCCATGTAAAACTAATGGCATATCTCCTGTAGCATTGTTTATAGCTTCTAAAGCATCAAAGTTTAATCCTGCCCAATTTTCTGGATATTGTCCATGTATGTTACCTATACCAGCAGCTAACATATCAACACCTAAGTCAGATATTAACTTACATTCAGCTGGATCTGCAACTTCACCTGAACCAACAACACCATCTTCTTCTCCACCTATAGAACCAACTTCTGCTTCTACAGATATTCCTTTAGAATGAGCTATCTCAACTATTTCTTTAGTTTTAGCTACATTTTCTTCTATAGAGTAGTGAGAACCATCAAACATAACAGAAGAGAATCCTGCTTCTATTACTTTTAAAGCTCCTTCATAACTACCGTGATCTAAGTGTAATGCAACAGGAACAGTTATGTTTAACTCTTCTAACATTCCATTAACCATACCAACTATAGTTTTGTATCCCCCCATATATTTACCAGCGCCTTCAGAAACACCTAATATAACAGGTGAATTGTTTTCTTGTGCAGTTAATAATATAGCTTTAGTCCATTCTAAGTTATTTATATTGAATTGACCAACTGCATATTTACCTTCTCTAGCTTTATTTAACATTTCTTTTGCAGAAACTAACATAGTTAAAACCTCCATAATTAAGTTGAATTTGAAATTTTGTTATAGCTTTGATTTTATTTACTACTTACTAAATTCTAAAATTTACCCATCAATTAATATTATAACGTTTATGGAAAAAAAGTACATAGTAAATTGTAATAACTTGAAATTAAAAGTATAATAATACTTAAATAAGAATGAATGATAAATTTTTTATTATAGAAAGGAAATATATTATGCCACAAATAAAGATAAGAGGAATAAATGAAAATCAAATATGTGAAATAAGTGAAAAAATGATAGATGAATTGGTAGATGCAGTAAAATGCCCAAGAGACTATTTTGAAATAGAATGTATAAAATCTGTAGCTATAAGAGATGGAAAAATAGCTGATGTATATCCTTTTGTAGAGGTAGCTTGGTTTGATAGAGGTCAAGAAGTACAAGATACAGTTGCAAAAATAATAACAGATAATATAAGAGAAAATTTAAACATAGAAAGTATGGATTTAGCATTTACAGTTTTTGAAAAAGAAAAATACTATGAGAATGGAGAACATTTTTAATGGGAAAAAAAATGCGTGTAGATAAATTACTTTCTAACGTAGGGGTAGCTAGTAGAGCGGAATTAAAGAAATATTGTAAACAAGGTTTAATATCTGTAAATGGAAAAGTTATAAATAATCCAGGAGTACAAGTTGACTCTGAAAATGATGATGTTAGATTTAATGGAGAAAAAATAGTATATAGAGAATTTGTCTATATAATGTTAAATAAACCAGATGGATATATATCAGCTACATTTGATAAATATGATCCAATAGTATTAGATTTAATAGACCAGTCATATTTAGTGTTTGAACCATTTCCAGTAGGTAGACTAGATAAAGATACATTAGGAGAGTATAGAGAATTAACTGAAGAAGAAGTTAAGTTAATAGAAGAAAGATAATTTGATAATATAAACAACTAGCGGAGGTAGCATTAGTGAAAAGAAGAGACGTTATAGAGTTTGAAGTAGATAAAATGGAGTTTGGAGGGACATCTGTAAGTAGGTATGGAAACAGAGACATACATATGAAAGGTGGAATAACTGGACAAAAGGTTAAAGCTGCTGTAAAAAGAACAAAAAGTGGAAAAGCAGATGTTAAGATGTTAGAGTTATTAGAAAATTCTCCGATAGAAACAGAAACTCCTTGTAAGCATTTTAACGAATGTGGAGGATGTACGATATTATCTGTTCCTTATGAAAAGCAATTAGAAATCAAAGAAAGACAAGTTATGGATTTATTCTTACAACAAGATTTATTTGGTTTTAAATTCTTAGGAATACAAGGAAGTCCTCAAAATAGATTATATAGAAATAAAATGGAGTATACTTTCGGAGATGAAATGAAAGATGGACCATTAACATTAGGTCTTCATAAAAAAGGAAGGCATATAGATATAATGACAGTTGATGGTTGTTTCTTAGTTGATCAAGACTTTATAAAAGTTTTAACTTCAACAGTAGAATTCTTTAATGAAAAACAACTTCCTTACTACAGAACAGTAAATCATAAAGGGTACTTAAGAAACCTTGTAGTTAGAAAAGGTATAAATACTAACGAACTTATGGTAAATATAGTAACATCTTCTCAAGTTGATTTTAATATGAATGAATATAAAGATATGTTATTAAATTTAGATACAGAAGCTGAATTAGTAAGTATATTACACACAATAAATGATGGATTAGCAGATGCTGTAAACTGTGATGAATTAAGAGTATTACATGGAAGAGATTATATTCATGAAGAAGTTTTAGGCTTAAGATTTAGAGTTTCTCCATTCTCATTCTTCCAAACTAACACTAAAGGAGCAGAAGAATTATATACTATAGCTAGAGAGTTTGTAGGAGACCACAATGATAAGGTTGTATTTGACTTATATAGTGGAACGGGAACTATAGGTCAAGTTATGGCTAAAGCAGCGAAGAAGGTATATGGAATAGAAATAATAGAAGAAGCTGTAGTTGCTGCAAATCAAAATGCTAAATTAAATGGATTAACTAACTGTGAGTTTATTGCAGGAGATGTTGCAAAAACTGTTAAAAATTTAAAAGATAAGCCAGACTTAATAATAGTAGATCCACCAAGACCAGGAGTTCATAAGGATGCAGTAAGAGATATATCTAACTTTGGTGCGAAGGAAATAGTTTATATATCTTGTAACCCTAAGACTTTAGTTCTTGATTTAGTTGAATTTAAAAAATA
>PPYF01458398.1_pt1 | contig 14801 bp, 12 predicted proteins | sample 1559871 | NCBI WGS metagenome assembly PPYF01 (sample SAMN08240021, study PRJNA423297) | Human gut metagenome, whole genome shotgun sequencing project. | reverse complement strand
ACGTTGTAACGATACGGGTGTAGCGGATCCACTGCCGTGGGTACGAACTCACTCAGGACCGGGTCGTCTTTATAATCGGTAGTTTCACCAATATTGATTGTTGCTGGTTTCCGTTGCCATACGAAGGTGCCGTCGCCCATCGTTGGAGCATCAAAATTAGACATTAACTCTGCCGAAGTCCAAACGTGGTTGCCGGCAGGCTCGTCAACGGTGCCATTACCCACGTTTTGCCAGTGGCCGGTGTAACCATCAGTGGTAGGAACGTCCGGAATGTTCATGCCTGCCTTTAATTGAGTTTTCTTGCCCAAAGATAGTTGCTTTAAGTTAACAGTACTTTGTAACATACCCGTTGTCTTTACTCCATCACCAATAGTAAAAGAAGAAATATTTAACTGTGAAACTGCAGAACCTGCAAACATATACTCCATTGTAGTAGCTTTCGACGTATCAAAAACACTTAAATCTAACTTATTTAACTTTGATGTGCTATCAAACATCCCTTCCATGTTAGAAACGTTGCTAGTATTAAAAGATGACAAGTCCACTTCAGAAGCAGCAATATTATAAAACATATAGCTCATATTGGTAACTTTATTAGTATTAAAATTCTCTACGTTTAAGGAATGTAGCTTACTTGCGCCATCGAACATTGCATACATTGACGTAACTTGACTAGTATTAAAGGCACTTAAGTCTAAACTTTCAAAGCCAGTGTTGTAGAACATCATTTCCATGCTGGTAATTTTACTGGTCTCAAAATCACTAAAATCAGCGGAATACAAATCTTTATCCTCCAAAAACATTTGGTCCGCCTTCCCAGAATAATTTAAATTATTAAGCTTAGTAATTTTCTGTAAATTAGGCAGTTTTCCTAACATATTAGTAATGTCATGAGCACTAGTAGCCTTAGTAAATTCAATACTTTTTACTTGCTCAGGTTCAATCCCATTGTTACTTAGAACATCGTACAACGGCGGTGCTTACCCAACGTCACCGCCGTTTGATATCAGCTCACCATCATTCGCTAAAGTCCAAGTAGAGTCTCCCCACTTAAACACAGTTGCGCGGTTATCCTTTTGAGCTGCCATTACCAGTTGGACGGTGATTAGCAGCGTCGTACAGACGACTATCATTACCATTAAAATTCTTTTAGCTATATAACCTACTCCATTATTCATTCTTTCTTTCCTCTTTTTTAAAACCTATTGTTCATGAAATCACAACCAAATTGTATAACTCACGTTAAAGTTTCTCAAGTAGGAGCGCTTAGAATAATTCTATCTACGAATTAAAGCGTTTTTTCACACTATAGACACTGTATCATTTAAACGTTATAATAAATGCGATATATATTTTACCCGGACAACAATTTTACGCATATAAATTAAGGAGTAACCAATGAAAGTCGAATCTAACATTGTTATTAGCGAATTCATTGTAAATATGAAGGATCCATTTAAAAATGCAGATAACCACGGTATCAACATTTCCGATATAGTTGATTCCCAAGCTAAATCTTTATTTGAACATTCCGTCCCCTACTACGTGCTCACTAATGGGGTTGATCAAGAAGGTCCCGTGGGCACTCACATTGTACATCAAGACTTGTTTGATCATTTTCCAAACTTATCTTTATATTTCCACCGAATTTTAATGGCTTACGATTTCTTACAAGCTCACCCGGAAATAAATAAGGCAGCATTAACAGATGCTAGCGATGTAACAATGCTTAATTATCCTTTTGATAACGTCGAAGAGAACGTTTTATATATGGGTGATGAAGATTTCTATATTTTTGGTACTCAAACAATTACTGACCGCCGTGAAATCGAATTTATTGACGATTTTATTGTAGAAAACGGATTACTACCAACTCTTAATCTGGGTGTCATCGTAGGTACTCGTTCAGTATTGCTAGAATACTTAGGAATTATGGTAAAGATTATTACTGACACTCAATTAGCGGTCGCCAAAGGAAATCCATCTTATCAGCTAAGTGAACTAGAAATGGCTTTATCTAATTACGTCGCTTATCATTACTTCAATAATCGCCTAGTTCATGGACGTGCCATTACTACTATTTTAGACGGCATGCAGAAACCTAACAGTGCATGGTTTAAGCACAAATAAGGAGTTAAGTAAATGTTAACTAAAAAAGAAATAATCAATTTAATTTGTGATCACATTTGGAGCCTTCGAGTCCCTACAGACCAGCACCATTTTACATATTTAGTACTCGGTAGGTCTGGTATAAATGGAAAGTTAACTATCATTTTTCGTCGTGATGGTTCTATTGATTTTCCCACTAACATAGCGTTTAAACCCGATGAATTTCATAAATGGGATTTTGATGAGGTAAAACAAGAAATCATCTTTTTCGACGGTAACTATCAAGAAAGCAAACGTGCAACTGCTCCAGTACAATGGGCAGGAAAAAGTTTAAAAATCGACTTAATCGGAGAAAGTAACGTATTTACTTATGAACCTCACGCCGAAAAAAAAATTGTTGAAGAGCAGACCATCGGGGGAGTAAACCTATTCTTTATTCCACGGAATACCTATTCATTTGAGAAATTCCAAAATTTGGCTCGTGCGGGCTTCACTATTAAACGAATCAATCCTACTGATTCAGTTCTTTCCTTTTTAAGCGCTGCTTATGATTATATTGTCATGCATCCAAAACTGAAAAAAATTGTTATTTCTCAAATTGATCAAATCTTTACTCCTACCATTAGTCACGGGAAGTTACTGTTTGCTAATGTTGCCGAAGAACCTTCCTTTACCTATCTAACTGGAACACGAGGCATCATCATGGAATTACTAACTACTATTTTGTCTGAAAACAACAAGCGACTCCTCAATCCTGAAGACTATCGTAGTGAAGAGGATCTCCTACAGGAAATTTTAATTAGCCGCTTTAACAATCGGTATGATTTAGTTGATTTACCCATCAAGCAATAAAGTTACAAAAGCTGAAATTATTTTCGGCTTTTTGCTTGTCAAAAACAATTAGTGTTTTTGATGACACCTAAGTTACATTGGAGGAAAACTTATGCTAAGTAAAGAACAATTTATTGATGCCATTTGTAATCGCTTTTGGTTTTACAAAAATATTTCCGCTGACACACCATATGAAAGCCTCCCTAAGGCACTTCCTTTAGAATATGGGCCAAAGCAAGGTTACGCTTATTTAGGAATGGAATTTATGGCAGATGGCGAGATTACTTTTCCCGTGAAACTTGGTTTTATCCCACCAGACTTTTATCGTTGGGATTTTGATGAAGAACATCAGGAGATTATCATTTATCATCGAGATAACGACTCTGTAAAAAGAGGGGAATTAATTAAAGATGGTTTTTACGCCACTAATGTAATTAAACTAGCTCCCTCAGACAATAATCAGGGAATCCTCATTAATTTTCCATTTTATGATGCTCCAGAAGTTACTAGTCGAACGATTGGGGGCAATAATATGGTATTTATTCCCAGTAATTTTTTTAATTCGGTAGTAACAACTAATTTTACTCGTCGTGGTTACAACGTTTCGCCCGTAACGCAAAATGATAATTTATTTTCTTTTGTTAGCGAAATTTACCGGTACTTAATCGAACATCCTAAACTAGCGGATGTAATTATTGTTCGTACTGGAATTAAAAACATGGCAATTAAGTTTCCGCAAAATCTTAATCAACTTTTAGTAGCTAAAGATAATAACCAACCTTCGCTAGATTACTGCGCTGGAAGCCGTGCCATCATTTTAGAGCTATTAATTATGCTAATAACAGCAAATAATAATCGCTTGTTAGATCCTGATGACCGACGTTCCGAAACTGAGTTAGTAACTCACATCTTAACTAACCACTTTATTAATCGTTATGACCTATTAGCGTAGGGTCGCACTAAACCTGTTCTTTAAGCAATTCTAAGGAGTAAATGCAAATGAATGTTGAACCTAACGTAGTCATCACCGAATTCATCGTAGATGTAGACAACTTTTATCACCATATTGATAACAGCAACATCAATATTGAACAGCAAGTTCAAAAATTAGCCCAATCATTAAAACATTTCAATGTACCTTTGTATACTTTAACTAATAGTAATGAAGAAAAGGATGCTGTCGATTTCCACATTATTCATATGGATCTCGCAAAGAATTACACTGGTTTAACGGTGTTCTTCCATCGACTTGTACTAGCATTTCGATTTCTTCAAGCCCATCCAGAAATTGAAAAAGCCATCATTTCTGATGCCTCAGACGTGACCATGCTTAACTACCCCTTTGATTCAATGGAGGATGACAAGCTTTATATGGGTGATGAGTGGGGAATCATGGGTGACACTTATGTTTTACATAGCGATCGTGATCCCTTCTTTATTAAGAAGTTCATCGCTGAAAACCAATTGTTACCTACTATGAATATGGGAATCATTGCCGGAACTCGAGAAATCCTTATCGAATACTTAGGAATTATTATCCAATTGATTTCAGACAGCCAGGTGAAAGTACGACAGGGAGATAGCACCGCCGCCCTAGGCAATCACGACATGGAACTTGGAAATTACGTTGCCTATCGATACTTTGCCGATCGTCTAATCCACGGCCGGAAAATCAATACTATTTTCCAAGGATTTCAGAGTATCAGTAGCGCTTGGCTTGAACATAAGTAATCGAAAAGTTATTTATACCAAAATTGTCATTAACGATTGCTGCATTACTTGCTCGGTCATAAATAACACGATGTGTTTTTCATTAGGTAACTTTTTTATTGTACATTAAGGAGAATTCATGAAAGTTGAACCAAATATTGTCATCAGTGAATTTATCACTAATATGAATGATTTATTGCACCAAGAGGACACACACAATGTAGATATTTCGGAAAAAGTTGTAGAACAGAATCAGTCATTAAAGCGATTCAACGTGCCATACTATGTATTTAACTAACGAAGCCAGTCAAGAACCAATCGACAATTTACACATAGTAAACGTTGACTTACAAAAAATTTACGACCGTTTTCCTGACTTAACGGTGTATTTCTATCGAGTTTTTATGGCATTCTATTTCTTACAAGACCATCCGGAGATTGAAAAGGCTGCCCTCACCGACGCTAATGATGTAACCATGCTTAACTATCCGTTTGATAAGGTTAAGCCTGATACTCTATACATGGGCGATGAAACTACTTTTTTGTTTTATTCTTCATTGGTTTATATGGATAAGAATCCTTGGTTCTTAAAAAACTTTATTTTCGATAATAGTAATTCACTTCCTACCCTGAATTTAGGGGTGATGGTTGGAACTCGTGAAGTTTTAATCGAGTATCTTGGAACGATGGTTAAATTAATTACCGAAGCTGAACTAAAGGTTCAGCAGGGTGACGAAAGTTATCGTTTAGGAAATTTTGAAATGGCAATTTCTAATTACGTCGCCTACAAATATTTCCCCGATCGGCTTATTCACGGTCGTGAAGTCACTTCCCTTTTTGGGGGCTACCAAAAGAATAGTAGCGCTTGGTTTAAACATAAATAGCGAGGAATAATAATTAATGCTAAGTAAAAAAGAAGTTTATAATTTAATTGGTAATCGAATTTGGATATATCAAATCACCTCTGAAAATCATCCTTTACCTACGCTAATCCAATTAGGAGAGAGTCCAGCATATTTTATGGTTACTTTTCACAAAAACGGACGTATCGAGGTTCCTACGGATGTTGGTTTTACTCCACCAGAATTTACGTATTGGGATTTTGATGTAGAAGCTCAAGAAATCCTCTTCAAAAATGGAGAAAACCAGGTTGCGTTACGAGCACAATTGCCTCAAGAACTTCCTTACGGTGTTACCGCTATCAAAGTAAATCAGCTTCCCCAGCACGGAGATAACCAGTATATGCTCGTTAACGCCCCTCATGAGGATCACGAAGAAATTACTCAACGACTTTTGGGTGGTACAAGGATCATTTTTGTTCCTTACTCAGCTTTAAACGAAGATATATTTTACAATTTACGGTGGCGTGGCTTTAATATTCACTGGGTTGAACAAGGACCTGAACTAACTAATTTTTTCACGGAAGTGTATGACTACCTTGCTGTTCACCCTAAACTAGAGCAAATCGTGGTCTCGCAAAAAAGCACAAACATCACTAAATTTTCTTCTAAAGACCAGCTATTATTTTTGAATGATCATGGCAAGCCATCCTTCAATTATTTTTCGGGGAGTCGTCAGTTGCTTATGGAATTATTACTCATGATTCTATCTGAAAACAATATGCGCCTATTTGACAAAAATGAGCAACAAAGCGAAGAGGAATTACTTCAAGAAATACTGATCAAAAACTTTAACAACCGCTATGAATTAGTGGATTTACCAGAATTTTAAATAATCATATGAAAACGGAGACCGAAATTTGCGAATTTGGGTCTCCGTTTTTTAATGTTGCTTCTTTTTTGCTTCTAAGATTTAGGAACTGCCCGATCAATTTGCTTGGTAGTTACCACTTTCTTAGTTTGTGGCTGTGGATTTTCAAAATTGTGGTTGGCCAAGATCAATTTAATCGCACTCACGTCTTCTTTGGTGATTGTTCTTTGAGTACTTGGGGAGCCCCCGTCATGGTACAAAATAGCATTCATTACATCATCATCAATATTTAAGGCATAACCATCTGGCATTCCGTAATATTGCCCGTTAGACGTATGATTTAAACCTAGATTGTGGCCTAGCTCATGACGCATCATAAGAAATAGCAGGTTGATGTCATAATTCGCATCATCGGGGTCCAGAGCCCATTTTACTAAACCGGCGTCAATTCCAGTATTTCCACTTAACGTCGCGTTGCCTGCCCCTTGGGGGTTAGCAACCACCTTTAAAGTGACCTTCTTGTCGGTGTCCGTGCTTTTAATGAGTACCGTCTTATCCAAAGCATCGTTCCAACTCTTCGCCGCTCGGTCTAAATTGTCGTTAAATGCTTTTAAAGCCTGGGCAGGATCTTTTTCATCCGTAAAATCACTTTCTTGGGCGAAGCTTTGGTAAATGATTTGACCGTCTGGGTTATAGGCATTATCAATCATTTGTGAGTTGAAATCGCCACTAATAACTCCGTACGTGTTAGTACTACCTAAAAATTGATCATCTATCAAAGACGTTGTAACGATACGGGTGTAGCGGATCCACTGCCGTGGGTACGAACTCACTCAGGACCGGGTCGTCTTTATAATCGGCAGTTTCACCAATATTGATCGTTGCTGGTTTCCGTTGCCATACGAAGGTGTCGTCGCCCATCGTTGCCGCATTGAATTGAGACATTAACTCTGCCGAAGTCCAAACGTGGTTACCGGCAGGGTCATCAATAGTACCATTACCCACGTTTTGCCAGTGGCCGGTGTAACCATCAGTGGTAGGGACGTCCGGGATGTGCATATCACTTTTTAATTGACTCTTTTTTCCTAAAGTTAATTCCTTTAAATTGTTATTGCTTACGAGCATATCAACAGTGTCCGTACTATCTTTAATAGTAAACGATGATAAATCCAATTTCTCAACAGCCGTGTTTGAAAACATGTTGTTCATCGTTGTTACTTTTGAAGTATCCCAACCAGACATATTTACCGTCTTTAAGCTTGTTGCGTGGTCAAACATTTCATAAAATGTTCCTACATTAGAGGTGTCAAAATTAGACAAATCCAAATTAGTTAGATTTCTAGCACCCAAAAACATCTGCATCATATCGGTTACGTTACTAGTATTAAAAGATGATAATTTCACTTCGGAAACATTTGAATTATAAAACATATATTTCATATTTTTAACATTACTGGTGTCAAAACTACGTAAATCTAATTTTTTTAGATTCCCCGTACCGTCAAACATACCCGTCATATTAGTAACTTGGCTGGTATCAAAGTTACTTAAATCTAGCTGGTCAAATGCAGTGTTCAAGAACATGTAAGTCATATCGTTAATTTTACTAGTGTTAAAATCTTTAATATCCATTGTCTTTAGCATTGGATCATCCCGAAACATTTCTCTTGCGCTTCCTGAATAATCCAAATTACCAAGTTTACTAATCTCTTGCAAATTAGGTACTGCACTAAGCATACCTGCTATATCATGAGCACTGGTTTTTTTAGTAAACTCGATACTTTTAATTGAACTAGGATCAATACCATTGCTATTTAAGGTTAAGTCCAATCGTGGTGCTTGTCCAATATCGCCGCCTGCTGAAATTAATTCGCCGTCATCTGCCAGTACCCAAGTAGAATTCCCCCATTCAAATGCAGCTCCTCGCACGTTTTTGTCTCCCGTTGTTTGAGCTGCCATCGCCAGCTGGGTAGTAATCAGCAACGTGGCAATAATTGCCCCCGCAATCACCAAGCATTTCTTAATTATGTAACGTAGATTATTAGTCATTACGAACCTCCCTTGTACAAATCGATTGTTCAACATTTTACAATCTAATTGTATAAGCTTCGGTAACAATAACACAAGCGAAAACGCTTACAAAAACCGTTTTATTTTAATAACGCTTATACACCGCTATTCTCGTTAGCAATCCTAATGATTTTTCCATAAAAAATCTGTTGTTAATTACCAAAATATTGGTCTTCAACAACAGACAGATATATTTATACGAAAATTCTCATAATTACCGTAATAATTCTTTTAGTTCCTTGACTTTACGTCCAAAATCCACAAACGCTTGGTCAAGATAGTCACGTTTCGTAACGTCAATTCCTGCTCGTTTAACAATTTCCACTGGATAATCACTTGCACCTGCTGACAGGAATTCCTTATAACGTTCGACCGCACCCGGCTTTTGGTTGATGATATCGTCTGCCAACGCCGTCGCAATCGCCTTGGAAGTCGCGTATTGGTATACGTAATAGTCATAATAGAAGTGCGGAATTTGTGCCCAAGTATCGTCCTTCCACGGTAAGTCACTGACCGCTGCCCCATTATAAGTTTTGAAGAGCCCGTTAAATTTCTGAGCCATCAAATCGGGGGTGAGGGTCGTTCCTTTAGCATCTTCGGTATAAATAAAGTGTTCAAACTCTGCAAAGAGGGTTTGCCGGTAAACTGTTCCAATAAAGTTATCCACATCCTGAGTTAAAATAAAGGCTTTGATTTGGGGATCATCGGCATGCTTTTCCAGCATGTAATGGTTGAGTAAGCTTTCATTTAACGTAGAGGCAATTTCTGCAATAAAAATTGGGTATTGTGAATACCAGAAAGGTTGCGTTGTAAATGTGCTTGATAATCCTTGCCTAACGGTGCCAACGCGGCCATCGTTGCTTTTTTGCCTTCTTCAAACGACAAACTCAACTTAGCATCCGCAACTAACGAAACGTGGCGATCAAATTGATACATATCTTTCAAGCCTAAGAACGACTTCCGGAAAGCATAGTAATCGTGCATCAAATCTAAGTGTTCATGCGTCGTTTCAATTAACGTATCATAAACCGTTTCGGGAATTTTTTGATCACTTAAGTTCATTTCACGCGCACTCTTAAAGTGGCGAATTTCAGCCATAATGTTCTGCGCGTGCACGTGACTGCGAAGCGTAGCCGCGAAGGTATTCCGCATGGACCGGTACGCCTTGGCAACTTGGCGGCTAGCTTTCATCCGCATTTCTTGACTTGATGAAAGTGCAAATTCACTTGCAGTGGCGTTGGTCAATTGGACCTCTTCCCCATTTTCATCTTTGATCATCCCGAAATCTAAGTCGGCATCGTCCAACTTAGCAGAAATTTCGGCCGCATCGTCGATAGCTGGTTGTAATTGGGCCAATAACTTTTCTTCGCTTGGCGTTAATGTGTGTGCCGCTTGGGCTTGCACGCGTCGGAGATTAAATTCGTATTGTTTTAAGGCTGGTTCAGTTTCTAGGAACTGGTCGAGTTGTCCAGCAGAAAGGTTTGTAATTGCCGGATCGTAGAATGCAACGGCAGCCTCCCATTTATTTAAGACCAACAGTGCTTGGTTTAAAAGATCGTTGCCATGCGGGTCTGCCGTATCGCCGTCATTGACGCGCGCAGCGTAGCCATAAATTTTTAGAACTGCTTCTTCACTCTCGTAGAGTAATTTAGTAGCCGCAAGTAAATCATGGGCATTTTGTATTCCTTTTTGAGCAAGTTTTTGAATGTCTTCAATTTGAGACTTAACGGCGGTAATTGCGTCGTGAAAGTCTGTCTCCGTAGCAAAAATGTCCGCAACGTTCCAAGTTAGGTCAACGGGAACTTCTGCACGGGTAGGTTGTTTTTTAGCCATGGTGTCCTCCTATATTAATGTAGATTGGGGTTGATGAGGAATATTATACTACAGAGCGCTGTAGAACCCGGGTAAATCTCGAGGATTAACAAAATTCTGGTTTTAATCGCGGGTTGGGCGATTGAAGCCAGAATTTAGTTAACCGGAAAGATTTGGGTTCTATAGCGCGTTTCGACTCCGCAGCAAAGCACCCGAGAATTCAAGGTTTAATCGCGGGCTCGACGATTGAAGCTTGAATTGGGTTAGCCGCAGGAAGCTTGGGGCTGGAGCTTATTTCGACTATCTTGCATAAGAGCGTCGGAATTTGGTTAACCGGAGAAAGCTAGGTTTCAGAGCACGTTTCGACTCCGCAGCAAAGCACCGTCCGTCTAAACCTTGTGAACCCCCACATAAAAAGGATCGGGAAGTTTCCCAATCCTAATTTTGCTTGTTTCATTTAAGCTCTACTACGTTTTAGGCGTACACCAGGAATCCCGGGAATGCCTTGACTGTTTAGATAACTGTTAATTTTTGCTACGTCAAAGCCATCTATGGTGGCTAACTCTTCAGTATCAGGGTTGCTAGCCAGATAAATTCCTAAGTTAGTATCAATCGGATGAGTCTGGTAGGGATCTATTTCATCAGAAGTTACCAGCGTAGAATCTGCTTTATAATCAGCCGCGTCCGGGTAATACGACATCACCGTTTCTAGACACGCCTCTAACATCGGCTTATCACCCTGTTGAATTTCCCATTTATCAGCGACTTCCCTTGCCAACTTAGGAACCACCTTATCCATATGCATGGACGGGTAAAACCAAAAGTGCAACGCGCGGGTTCTTAGATACTCGTCGATTTCTTCTGGGTTAACATTTTCTGGAATAAACGTGTCATCGATTCCCCGGGCGATGATTTGCGCTAATCGTAGCTCCACATTTGGAACCGCATCCATTTCAATTAAAGTGAGCGCCACCTGTTTTAAATCTGCGTAACGGCTAAATTTATTTAACATGAATACTCCTCCAATCTTTTACAGTTCTATTGTATATCTTTTGGCCTTAAAAAGATATTCAGTGGCATAATTTACCCCCTGTTCTACCGTCCTCACTCATATTTAAAAAAGGGGGTGTCCAATTCACTTTAAAATTTCGGTGCATTAAATTGAAATAAGGTCCTTAACGCTAAAGTTAATCGCTACGCTAAATTTTACAGCGTCAGGATTGACAAACCGAATCGTCGTCTGTTTAGTTTCCCCATTGTAGTACCAACCCTCCGCAGCGGTTGCAAACCGTGCGGCGTTGAGGTATCTTGACACTTCGTTTCCCGCTATCATCACCGCCACTGGTGCCACCGTAGGGCATCCGACTACCAATTCTAGCTCCTTAACCTTGGTCGCGTAGCTGCCTTCCCGCTGAAAATCTAAAGTAACTCCTTGACTACCCGGCGTCACCTGAATGTGGGTTCTTAGCAAGTCCCCCGTCCGGTAATCGTTAGAAATCCCGTCGTCTTCGTACAAAGTAAACTTTCCAGCTTCACTAGGTTCTATCAAAATCCGCAACTTTTCAATCGGTTCGTTACGGATGTTATTGAGTCCCGGACTGGTGGGTAAAATACCTCCGCTTCGTAAAAACATCGGAATGCTGTTTAAGTCAACCGGAACCGTGATGGTTTGTCCGCCGTCATAATATTGGTGAGTGTGTAAACCAAACCACCGCGCGCCCTTTGGTAAATAGATTGCCTTGGTTGTTTGTTGTGGTTCTACTACGTTAGCCACTAGGAGCGCTGGTCCCAACATAAACTCAAAGCTTTCTTCAGCTACTTGCGGATCTTCCTGAAATTCATAAACGAGGGGCCGCATGATTGGGGAGCCCACCGTAGCCGCTTCGTCGAGTAACGAATAGAAGTACGGGATCAAGGAGTACCGCAATTTAATGGCGTCGCGTACGTAATGGGTATACGCTGGATACGTCCAAGGCTCCGTAACGGTGTTATCCGTATTACAAGAATGAATCGAAAACCGGGGTTGAAAAATTCCGTTTTGGACCCACCGTACGAAAAGCTCGGGTTCCGGAAGCGGGCCGTCAAAGCCACCGATATCACATCCCTGATTAGCTACTCCGGATAATCCCATTCCCAAAATCGTCGGAATATTATATTTCAAATTCGTCCAACTTGTATAGTTATCGCCAGCCCAAGTTTGCGCATAACGCTGAATTCCCGCAAAACCGGCCCGGTTAATCAAGTACGGCCGTTGGTCAGGAGCCGCTTCGTTAATCGCCTCTTGTGCTGCCTTAGCCATCATAGTTGACATAATCGGTTTAACTTCGCCAATCGTCCGGTGCAGGCCTTCCGCATCAACCTGCGCTTGGTTATCATTGATTTCATATTCGTTATTATCATTCCAAATTGACGTAATTCCTAAGGAGATTAGCGCTTTTTTCATCTCGGTTTTCCAAGCTGCTCGCCCGTCAGCACTTGTAAAGTCCACAAAATAGGCTGGCCCGCCCCAAAATTGGTCGGTTTGACTTGCTTGACCATCCGCTGTTTTCACGTAGGCCGCTTTCTGTTGAAAACTCTTTGCTAGCGGGTGGGTGGTCAACATCCCCGGTTTGATATTAGGTGCTAGTAAAACACCGCGGGCCTTCAATTCGGCAACGAACTTTTGTGGATCAGGAAATCGTTTTTTATTCCAATTGAAAACGTAACGCTTCCCGTCCTTTCCGGAGGTGTAGCCCGAAGACAGGAAGAAACCGTCGCACGGAATGTCATTTTGTTTACAAGTTTCCACAAAGTCAATAATCGCGTCGTCCGCGTGCTCGGCTAGTTCCGTATAAAACATGGTCGAACCCATGTATCCAAAAGAAGACATCGGCACCATTGCCGATTTCCCGGTCAAATCCGTATAGTGTTCCACCACCTTTTTAATCGTTGGCCCACCAATAAAGAAGACGTCTAAATCACCTCCATCACACTGAAAATAGCTATACCGCAACCAATAATTGCTGTGCTCACAATCCATATCGAAAACCGAATCCCGCGCAGTATTGTAAAACAAGCCGCTCGCGACCTGATTAGCAGGATCAAAATCAATGTAGAACGGAATCATTTTATAAAGCGGGTCTGATTTTTGCGCGTTCCACCCCAGTGAATCGGTATTGTGCATCCGCATTCGGCGTTTAAATTTATTTAATTTACCGGATTTTTCCCCAAACCCATAAAATTTGTTCGTATCACCCATCCAACTATAGTGATATTCACGACCAAAGTCGTCTTTCACAAACGCCCGATTAGGCAAATCTTGGTGAACTACCCGGCCGTTTTCGTCCACAATTTCAAAGTAAAACGGCTCTTTGAAAATATTTAAAACATACTTTCCGTTAGTTACGCAATAATGATCCGCTAGCTCCGTTACGGTAATGGAAATCGGAGTCACCCGCTGCCGCTCATCCCCCAGCAGTTCGTCGGTCGCATCCGCCCACGCCGTTTTTACCAGCGCGTAAGATTGTTCAGGCGCAAAATCATCCGCAAAAGTCCCCCTAATGCGAATAATATTTTCATCCAATAAATAAATTCGAAAACGTGCTCCATTCGTAATTACATCCAAAAAATCATTTTGATTATTTATTTCCAATACTTTAGTGCTAGTTTTCATTGCGTGCCACCCCGTCTTCGGAATATTCATCCGTTATGTAATGTCTCAGTTATGCACTTACTTTATAACCCGATGAAAGCGCTGTCAATATCAAATGTTTTACGTGAACAAATTTTTACTTTCTCCTTGTTTTGCCCGTAAAATCAATCCTTATCCAAGGCAATTGCATTTTTTTGCCAAGTTACATCGTTTTGTTGAAAACGCTTTCTTTAGGTGCTATTCTTACAGTGTACTTGTGAAGTAGTTTAGCAATTATTCCAACTTAATTTTAAGGATGTGAAGTACATTGGACAAAACCCAAAAAACGGTCACCATCGATGCGGCCCCTTTTAACATTAAGGATAAAGTCGGCTACATGTTTGGTGACATTGGTAATAACTTCTCGTTTAACGTTGTCAATTCCTTCTTAATGATTTTCTACACCAACGTGCTTGGTTTAACTGGTGCCCAAGTGGGAATTCTTTTCTTAATCGCGCGGTTCGTGGACGCGTTCGCTGACATTACCGTGGGCCGGTTGGTCGATAACAGTAAATTACATAAAAGCGGCCGTTTCAAACCTTGGATGTCTCGAATGCAGTATCCGCTCCTCATTTTTTTGGTTCTTCTATTTGTGCCGGTAGTTAAGGACTGGGCGTTACCGATTCGGCTCGTTTTTGTGTTCATTACGTACCTTGGCTGGGGAATCTTTTACTCCTGCGTGAACATCCCCTACGGTTCAATGGCGGCCGCAATTAGTAGCGACCCTAACGACAAGACCTCCCTTTCAACCTTCCGGGCGCTGGGATCTGCGTTAGGAAGTGCGATTACCAGTTACATTATCCCGCTATTTATCTGCATTGGCGCTACCCAAAAGATTTCGGGGACCCGGTTCTTCTGGGTGGTCGTGGTATGTGCTTTTCTAGGCTGG
>PPYF01525853.1_pt1 | contig 14802 bp, 7 predicted proteins | sample 1559871 | NCBI WGS metagenome assembly PPYF01 (sample SAMN08240021, study PRJNA423297) | Human gut metagenome, whole genome shotgun sequencing project. | reverse complement strand
TTCAGGGACTTTTGCAAATTTAATCACTTGAAAATTAAATGTTTAACAGCATAAATTTAAATTTTGTCATCTACTAAAAGTTGAATGTATAACCTAGTGTCACGTTATCGATCTTCAAGAAGTTCCCTTTCTCTAGATAATAAGAAGAGAACAATGGTTGCTCTGTTACCTTGTTCTTCAAGGCATCCTTATATACGTTTGTGCCAGACTGATCGATATTGACAGTCGTTCCGAAATAAATAGCACCCTCGTTCAATACGTCATAATCAAACATACCGCGCAGGAAGAAGCTGAAGTCAAAGTTCTTATAGGTAAACGTGTTCTGCAAACCAGCCTTGAATTTCGGCAAACCGTTACCGATAAAGGTACGGTCAGCGTCAGACAGACCTTCCTTTCCGTCTATGTCGCGAAGATTCCAAGTTCCGTCCGGGTTGATGCCATCGCATACATAACCGAAGAATGATGCGATCGGCTGTCCTTCTTGTAGGCGGTAAGCCTTGCCCGGGTTGCCCGGAGAGGGCAGGTCATATTGATCCTCGTAAGAAGATTTGTACACGTCGTTAGACAAAGATGTCAATTTATTATTCTCGTATGAGAACGTGAAATTAGCCGTGTAAGAGAAATCCTTAGTCTTTACGACCTCTGCGTTTAATGCTAATTCTATACCTCTATTTCTCATCGTGCCTACGTTGGTGGTGATCGTGTTGTAGATCAAAGATGGCTGTTGGGCATTGTAGCTACTGATCAAGTCGCGAGTCGTACGACTATACCAATCGATCGTACCATTTAGGCGTCCACCTAGCAAGCCGAAGTCGAAACCTACGTTCAAGGATTCATTCTTCTCCCATTTCAAATCTGGATTCGGGTTGATATTCGGACCGTAAGTGGCGGTTAGCCATGAACCGGTGTAAGCGTTCCAAGCTCCAGCACCTGTGCCGTAGGTAGCGAGAGACATATATGGATCGGTAGGTAGACTACCCGTGATACCGAAACCGGCACGGAATTTCAATACGTCGAATACTTCTTGGCTCTCCATGAAGTCCTCACGAGAGATCATCCAGCCTGCGCTGACAGAGGGGAACCAAGCCCATTTGTTGTTCGCTCCGAACTTCGTGGAACCTTCACGGCGGATAGAGGCGCTGGCCATGTATTTACCGTCGTAATTATAGTTGGCACGGGCGAAGAAGGCGATCAGTTTGCTGGTCTCTTTTTTACTCTTCATCTCGGCCTTACCATCTTTTAGGTAACCGCCGGCTTCTAGGTTATTGGTACCGAATACGTCCGTCAAGAAGTTCTTGTTCTCGGCGCTGAATTGCTCGTATTCAAAATCTTGGTAACTGTATCCCAGCAAACCGGTAATATTGTGTACGCCGTTGATGGAAGTATTGTAGTTTGCTGTCCATTCAGTAGTACGATTGGTATTCTGATAATATTCTTTTTTGGCGCGTCCGTTTGTACCGTCTTTATATTGGCTATATTCCTCACGCATACTATAATCGTTAGTTAATGCGTCGTTCTTCTCCATAGCGAAGAAAGCGGCGGCTGTCAGACCGGGGATAATCTCATATTGAGCCTTGAAGTTCGCCAATAAATTCTTGAATTCCTTTTTCTTGGTACGCTGGTATATGCGGGCTACCGGGTTGAAATCTTCGTAACCGCTGTAAGTTTCCCAGAAGGAGCCGTCTTCCTTATAAATAGGCATCGTCGGGTTGATACGGATCGCCTGGTATAATATGCCGTAATTAGGGATATCTCCTACCTTATCCACATCATCGGAAACCGCGTCCACTTTCACGAAAGAGTTTGCTAGATTGAAAGAAAGCTGTAGTTTATCATCAAACGCACGGTGGTTCACGGCGATAGAGCCATTGATCGTTTCACGGCTGGTGTTACGGATCATACCATCATTCTTTTTGTAATTTAAAGAAGCGCGATAGTTTGTCTTACCATTACCACCGGTAGCGGTCAAGTTGTGTACATGGGTGAAATTACTCTTATTCAATAAAGCGTCGTAATGGTTATCCCGTCCACCAAAGTCGCGGATATTGGCGTTGTTGGTTTCCTTGCCATAAGCGACGAACTCGTCTCCATTTAAGATTTCCGGCCGTTTATAAACCGCCTCGTGCATGATATATCCTGAGTAATCCACTTGAGTAGTTCCGGCTTGCGGACGTCTCGTGGAGACGATGATCACACCGTTATTACCCCGGGTTCCGTAGATAGCGGCTGCGGAACCGTCTTTCAATACGTCGATCGCCTCGATATCCTCGGGTGCGATAGCGTTCAAAGAAGTCATATTACCCGGCATACCGTCAATAATAACGAGAGGCTCATTGCTACCTTTCAGAGATGAGGCACCACGCATCTGTACTTTTACCTCGCCATTAGGGTCGGTGCTACCACGTGATACAGTCAGACCAGCTACACGTCCTTCCACCAATTGCATCGGGTTCACTACCGGTGCCTTGTTAAAGTCGGATGCTTTCACGCTGGTAACGGATGAGGTGATCTCACCTTTCTTTTGGGAACCGTAGCCAACGACTACTACCTCGTCTAGTGTCTCAGAGTCTTCAGCTAAGACTATGTTCAATGTTTTTTGCCCGGTATAACGAACTTCTTGGGGTTTGAAGCCGATGAAGGAAAATACCAATGTGCTGTTATCCGGCACATCCAAGGTGAAATTTCCGTCAAAGTCCGAAGCTGTTCCGTTCGTGGTTCCTTTCACAACAATACTAACGCCAATCAGAGGTTCACCCTTTTGGTCTTTTACTACACCTTTAATGGTTGAACTTTGCTGTGCGATCTGATGAATCTCCATGTTTCCCATTTCAGGAACAGTAGAATCTCCGGCCGCATAAGAGGACTGAAACATTAAAGATAAACAAAGTAACAAAGAGGTTCGTCCACCTAATAAAGTCAGGCATTTCCTCGTCTTACCTTCACTCTTTTTTTCCATAAAAACATTAAATTAAAAGTTAATAATGTGCTTCCCGAAGGAAGAATACACACAAGCGGTTTGCTTTGCTATTCGACAGCAATATTAATAGGTCTTAACGAATTGAAGAGTGCTTTGAAATGCCAAAGAAGTGTCATGAAATGCATATAGCAGATTATGATACTCTTTTGGTAGATTATGACACTATTTAGGAATCAATGATTTATGCCTCTTTTGTGCGGTATTCCTTAGGTGTCATGTTATATTTACGGGCAAATTCCCTATAGAAGTATGATTTGTTAGAAATTCCTACATTATAAATAATTTCCTGAACGCTCATGTTGGTATTCACGAGTAATTGCGCTGCATAGTTTAACCTATAATCCTTTATAAAATCACTCGGCGTCATAGTAGATATTTTCTTGAAACGACGATATAAGATGCGAGTGTTTATATTCAATGCGTCCGCTACCAGCTCGGGACCGAGTCCTTCCTTGCTGACATTTTCTTTGATGATAGAGGTTACGGTGTCAAGGAATTCCTTGTCTTCTTGATGTAATAATTGCCCTTCCGTATATTGATAAGCACTTTCCGGAGAATAGAAATACTCTTTTAATTCTCTTTGGTTAGTCATCAATCGATTCACGACGGATAGGAGAACTGTTGGCGAGAAAGGCTTGGTTAGATAGGCATCCGCTCCGATATTAAGTCCTGCCGCTTGCTCTTGGTCTGATATTTTAGCAGAGATGATAATAAGCGGGATATGGCGGGTATATTTATTTTCTTTGATAAGCGAGATCAATTCTAATCCGTCCATATTAGGCATCATGATATCGGTGATGATAAGGGACGGAGTGTATTGTTTGAGGAATTCCAGAGCCTTTTCCGCATTATAAGCTTCTTGAACCTGATATTCGGAAGAGAGGGTTTCCGTGATTAACCAGACGATGTCTTTATGATCGTCGATAACGAGTATCATCGGTTTATCTTCCGTCTCTTTTTGTGCCGTATGTGAGATTTGCGGCTCTTGTATATCCGTGTTTGGGGAAGGAAGCGATACGGGAATCTCTTCGTCTATCGTGTTGTCTGAGGTCTCCTCTACGATGCCAAAAGGTAAGGTAACTGTAAATTCAGCATATTGGCCGACCTCACTCTCTATATTGATTTTACCACCTAAGGATTGTACGAGGCTGTGACAGATAAATAAGCCGAGGCCATTCCGTGTCGTATTTTGCCTGTTATCATCGTTATCCATCGTGCCAAGGATACGATATCGGTCGAAAATATTTTGCATGTCTGCCTCCTCGATTCCTTTGCCGGTGTTGTAAACTTTAAGGACGAGGAAGTTCTCCTCCTCATGTAAGGAGATACGAACCGTGCCCCCGTCTTCCGTATACTTAAATGCGTTGGAAATCAGATTTGCTAGGATCTTCTTGAAATAGACGGAATCCGTATTCCAATAAAGCTCTTTGGGAGCATCAATCTTGAATTGGATTTGGTGTTGCTCGGATAGTGGGTAAAACCATTCGAATTGAGTTCGCAAAAGAGAGGATACGGATACTCTTCGGATGTGCGTATGACTGAATCCAGCGTCTTCCGCTTTCCGGAAATCAAGGATTTCTTGGATAAGTCCGTTCAGTTCCTCTACATTTTCCCGGAGGACTGAAGTGTATTTTTCTAATGTCTTGTCTTTTGAGGTGGCGGCATAGGCTTGGATATAATTCTCCACGCCATTGATCAAGGTAAGCGGGGTGCATAGTTCATGCGTAATATGGGTAAAGAAATTCAGCTTGGACTCGTATAGCTTCTCTTTTTGCTCCTCCTTGATCTTGTCTGCGATCTGCTTCTGTTTCTTTAGTATTTGGTGATGGATACGATAGGTGGCGATGATGAGCAAAACTGTACCGATAAAAAGATACGTGAAAATGGCTAACGAGCTTAGATAAATAGGAGGTAATACCTTGATGGGTAGAGTGTATTCTTTTGCCGACGAATCAATGACATCGTTGCGATAACGGACTTTCAGCAAATATTCCCCGTACGGTAGGTTCATGAAAGTTACCTTGTTTGTCTTTTGCAATTTTTCCCAAGAGGAATTATAGTTGACCAACTGATACGAATACTCGTAATTCTCCCCGTTGATGTAATCCGGAGCGACGAACGCAATCGTTAACGATTGCACATCAGCCGGAACCGTTACACCGTTCCGGCTGATGTCCTTATATAATGGAAGGATTTGTTTATCCATTTGCAACTCGAAGAAACTTAATTCTGGTTGATAGGTATGCTCCGGCTCCGTTTGTTTATTTACCCAGACTAATCCGTTGATGCCTCCAAAGAATAAACGCTCGGAGTATGGGCATTTCCAATAAGCGTCATCAGAGAATTCCGTGACGCTAAAGTAAGGCTGATGATAATTATGGAAAAAGTTGTTCCGGGGATTATATTTGGTGAGACCTTTATTGGTACTAAGCCAGATACAGCTATCGTTCCCCTCATGGATACCATGGATCATGTCGTTTACGATCCCGTCGCTTTTATCGAATTGGCGTAAACGCATCTTTCCCCCTCTGAATTTAATCCGGGTGAGACCGGAGCTGGCGCCTGCATAAAACGTGGAATCTTCGGTCTGGCATACGGAAAGCACATCTCCAATGGCCGGGTTTCTTAAATTGTTGGTTTGCAGGAATTCATATCCTTGATTGAAAATATTGAAACGAATGACTCCGTAACCGCCACGGCTCCCGAGGAACAGGGTAGAGTCGTTGTCATATACCATCGATTGGATTTCTTTACAGATGTTCTTTCCGTTTTTTAACGGGAAGGTTTGTACCTTCCCGATTGTAGGTACGGCTTTATCTATATGTAAGGTAACCTTTTGCAATCCGTTACCCGTTGTCGCTAGCCATAATGTGGAATCATCTACCTCGCAAATAGAGTGGACATAGCGTAGAGGGGTGGTGTCTTCTCGTTGCGGTATCGTTTTTATTCGTTTCTCTTTATACGAATAATAGGTCAGTCCCGGGCCTTCCGTGCCAATCCAGATACATGGATGGTACTCGCTTTTTTGGAAGCAATACACACGGTTGCTGGATAGGCCGTCGGCGGTGGTAAAATGCGTGATAGCGCTTTGTGGGATCATCTTTTTGTTATGGTAAGTGTCATACGCTTGTATCCGGACAATACCGTCTCCTTTTGTCCCGAGCCAAAGGGATTGATCATCGTCTGTATATAAAGAACGTATGGGGTTCTGTATATTAATCGGTAAATCCTTGAGTAAGATAGAGCCGAAAAGATCGGGTTTGTCATAAAACATCCGTATACCTTGCCCGTCTGTTCCCAACCAGAGAATCTCCTGCCTTTTATCGTTCATTAGGCAAAAGATACCGATGCCCATATTTATCGTGTTTTCCGGTTGGCTTAGGTCTAGAATATTGCCGTTACGGAAAACGATATACACATTGGATTGGAAGGTGCATATCTTGATGATGTTACCATATTGTTTTGTCATTTCAGGCAGATCGAACAGGAATTCTTTCCCCTTTCCGTCTACATGCTGTCGATATAATTTATTGTCGGTATCTACTATGAAAATATGATTATTCTCGTAAAATGCGGATAAGATCGGTTTATTATGGAATTGGCGTTCTTCCGATAGCAAATTAAAAGTAGTATCGGAGAAATCCGGAGTCAACTTTTTCAGTATGCCCGAGGCTAATAATAAATAAAAATGTCCGTCCGTCCCGGCGAATAAGGTACGTACGGTTTGAGGGCCTACTCCTTCTCTCGGCAGGTCCCGGAACCCATCGCTAGATGGGGTGTAGCAAGAGATTCTGTTTTCCTTACAAATAGCGAGCGTGATGCCGGATGAATCGGAGGCCAATAGATCGCATTCCATGTATCCGGGGAAAGACTCGGTGACTTTCCGTTCTTTTAGTGAGAATTTATTGATACCTAAAGAGGTTGATATCCATAAAAAGCCGGGTTCTGCGTCGGATATTTTGTGAATGATATTACTACAAAGAGAGTTTTTGTTATTTAATTCGAAACGATATACATACGTATCTTTTCCGTTGTATAAGTTAAGTCCGTCGTAAGTCCCGATCCACAAATAGCCATCCGGATCTTGATGCATGCAAATAATAGCGTTATTTGAGAGATCAACCATAGAAGTTTTATGCAATACGGTTGAGGCAAATAGGTCTGTTTGCGTGATCAATATAAGGAAACTGGTTAACGCTAGAATAAGCCTTGTGAATCTCATGTATTTAAGATTTAGTGTTTGTTTTCAGCGCAAAGATAATATCTTTATGAACGAACAGAAAAGAATTCACTTTTTTGTTTACTTTTGCAAAAAGCAGGGCTTTCGTATAAATTAGAATGTCTGACGTATGATAATACGAAATAAAGTAAGTGACAGATGGAACAATGTGAAGAGAATTCTCAAGAAAATGACGATGTGATAATAGAGAAAGAAATTTCTAAATTAATAGAAGAACAGCGTTTATTTACGGAGAGTATATATGCTTGTCTGCCGGTGGGTATTGAAATTTATGACGCACATGGTGTGCTGCGTAGTATAAACGACCATGCGTTGAGGATGTATGGTGTGGACGACCGGACATCGGTGGTGAATATAGTCAATCTTTACAAAAGTCCATTTGTTGATTCAGAACTTTTAGCTCGGATACAATCGGGTGAAGATATTTCCTTGGAGTTTGAGTATGATTTTGATCGGGTTAATAAGGATGCTTATTATTCTTCCCATAATAAAGACACGATGATCTATGGGGTTAAAGTTATCCCGATATGGAGTAGAAAAAAACATCTTATCGGACATATATTACTCGCAAATGATATGACTTCCGTGAAAGAGGTGGAATTCCGTACGGAAGAAAGCAAGAAAAATCTGGAGATGGCCAAGAAAGCGCAGGATCTGATCGCAAAACGTGATCTGGCCATGAAAGTCAGTAATATTGTTCATTGGGATTTTGATGTAAATTCCCAGAAATTCGAATCTTATAATGATCCGATCAACGATTACGTTTCAGATCGGTTATTGACCGTTTCGGAGTATATGGATGTTATATACCCCGAGGACCGGTCTGTTTTTTACGACGCAATGCAATCCCTGATAGCTGGAAAGAATGTCACCATCAATTTTACCTGTCGCATACAAACCAAGTATGATGAGACTTGGCAGTATTGTGATTTTATGGGTGTCCCTTTCGATCAAGATGAAAATGGAGATATAATACGCTATACGGGATTCAGGCAAAACATTCCTAAGATCCAGCAATTGAATCGGGAACTTAAAGAAAGAAATTACAAGATAGAGCTTTCTTTCAAGACGGTTGGTATGTCGTATTGGGGTTTTGATGTAAAAAGCCTGAAATTCAGTGCTTTTAATGATCCTATCAATGATTTTTATTCGGAAAAGACAATCACTCCCGAGGATTATTTGAACGCTACACATCCGGATGATGTGGTTTTTGTGCGGAAATATATGGAGCATATGTTCCGGGGCATAGATAAAGATTTCAACGTTAAATATCGTTCCAAAACCAAATGGGATGACGAGTGGCAGACCTTATTGGTTACTGGAATCCAGGTTGAAAGAGATAAAGAAGGCCATGTGACTCGCTATACCGGTATTACGATCAATAATACGAAGTGGGAGAAGATGATTCAGCAATTGAAGGAATTAAAGGAGAAAGCGGAACTTTCGGATCGTCTCAAGTCTGCGTTTCTCGCTAATATGAGTCACGAGATACGTACCCCGTTAAACGCTATTGTTGGTTTTTCAGAGTTAATGGTAACTTGTGATGATCCGGAAGAAAAAAAAGAATATATAAATATCATCCAATCCAATAATGAGTTGTTATTGCGATTGATCAACGATATCCTTGATCTTTCCAAGATAGAGTCAGGCATAATTGAACGTAGGAAGGAGAATTTCAATCTGGCTAAGGTTTGTAATGAGTTATTTGTTACGATTCAGGCGAAGATGACAAATCCGAATGTCGAGTTACGTTTAGATGGTCCCAACTCGGAGTGCTGGGTACTTCTGGATAGAAACCGGCTTAAGCAAGTATGGATGAATTTCCTCACTAATGCGGTAAAATGCACCAAATCCGGATATATTAAAATGGGATATGGTATTGAAAGGGAAGGTCTTCGTATCTATGTTGAGGATACGGGAATCGGTATACCGGATGATTTGCATGACAAAGTATTTACCCGTTTTGAGAAATTGAATGAGTTCTCGCAGGGTACCGGACTTGGCTTGACGATCTCCAGAGCTATCGTAGAAGCGGCAGGGGGAGAAGTGGGCTTCACTTCAAAACTTGGTGTCGGATCTACTTTTTGGGCATGGTTGCCTCTTCGCCCTTAGGGCTGACTCCCCATTTATTGGTAATGTCCTTTTAAAATAGTGAAGGATGAGAAGCTTTTTTATCGCAATTTATAGGGATTTTAGAACTGGTGTAGCATATGTGACAGAAATATGACGATAATTCTCCTACCTTTGCGGCGGTAAAAATGTGGTATTAGATAAGATTGTTTATGAAATTTGAGAATGAGTGCTGGGATCACTTTAAGGGTGAGACCTGGAAAAGAGAGATCAATGTAAGAGATTTTATCCAGAGTAACTATACGCCTTATGAAGGGGATGATTCCTTTTTAGTCGCTTCTTCCGAGAAGACCCGTAAGGTCTGGAACAAGCTGACCGAGATGTTTAAGGTCGAGAGGGAAAAGGGAGTTTATGACGCCGAGACAAAATTACCTCAAGGGATCGATGTATATGGCCCGGGCTATATTGATAAGGAGAATGAGGTTATCGTTGGGTTACAAACCGATGCTCCGCTGAAACGTGGTATCTTCCCGAAGGGCGGTATCCGTATGGTCGAGAATAGCTTGGAAGCTTATGGTTATCATTTGGACCCGATGACGAAAGAGATCTTCACGAAGTACCGTAAAACTCATAACGAGGGCGTTTTCTCCGCATATACGGAAGAGATGATTGCCGCACGTCGTTCGGCTATTATCACCGGTCTGCCCGACGCGTATGGTAGAGGACGTATTATTGGTGACTATCGTCGTGTCGCTTTATATGGTACGGCAATCTTGATCGAGGAGAAAAAGCGTTTCTTGAATCGTTTGGATATCCAAGAGATCACGGAAGAGATCATCCAGAGCCGTGAGGAGATTTCCGAACAGATCAAGGCTTTGAAAGCGTTCGAGAAAATGTGCGCTAGCTATGGCTTTGATGTGACTCGTCCGGCACAAAACGCTCGTGAGGCGGTTCAGTTTGTGTACTTAGCTTATCTGGCGGCGGTAAAAGACCAAGATGGCGCGGCGATGTCTATCGGACGTACTTCTACGTTTTTGGATATTTATATCGAGAAAGACATCCGTGAGGGTAAGTTGACCGAAGAGGAGGCGCAAGAATTGGTAGACCAGCTGATCATCAAGTTGCGTATCGTTCGTTTCTTACGTACGCCGGAATACAATGATTTGTTCTCCGGTGATCCGGTTTGGGTAACAGAGTCCTTGGGCGGCCAAGGAGTGGATGGCCGTTCTTTGGTAACAAGAACTTCCTATCGTTATCTCCATACATTATATAATCTAGGTCCGGCACCAGAACCCAATTTGACAGTTCTGTGGTTTAAGAACGCTCCCGAGAACTGGAAACGCTTCTGTGCCAAGGTCTCTATCGATACATCGGCTATCCAATATGAGAACGACGATTTGATGCGTCCGGATTATGGAGATGATTATGGTATCGCTTGTTGCGTTTCTCCTATGAAGATCGGTAAGCAGATGCAGTTCTTCGGAGCCCGTGCGAATTTGGCGAAATGTTTATTATATGCGATCAACGGAGGACGGGATGAGCGCAGCGGCGTACAGGTAGCCCCGATGTTCGAGCCGGTTCGCGGCGAGTATCTGGAATACGATGAGGTGATGGCTAAGTATGAGCAAATGATGCGCTGGTTGGCGAAAGTGTATGTGAACGCCTTGAAGATAATCCATTATATGCATGATAAATACGCATATGAGGCATTCGAGATGTCGCTTCACGATGGAGATGTAGAGCGTATCCGTGCGACAGGTATCGCCGGTCTTTCTATCGTTGCCGATTCGTTGGCTGCTATCCGTGATACGAAAGTACGTGTGATCCGTGACGAGCGTGGCTTGGCGGTTGATTTCGAACGTGAGGGCGAATATGTTCCTTTCGGTAATAACGACGATCGTACGGATAGTATCGCTGTAGAGATCACCGAGAAGTTCATGGAATATTTGCGTCAGCACGAGACCTATCGCCATGCGAAACCTACGCAGTCCATCCTTACGATCACCTCTAATGTGGTATATGGTAAGAAGACTGGTACGACACCGGATGGCCGTATCGGTGGAACTCCTTTCGCTCCGGGCGCGAACCCTATGAACGGTCGTGATACGAAAGGTGCTATCGCTGCGCTAGCTTCGGTAGCGAAGCTTCCATTCCAGCATGCGCACGACGGTATCTCTTATACTTTCGCTGTTTCTCCGGCTACGTTGGGAAAGGAGCGTGAAGTGCAGATCAATAATCTGGTTAGCTTATTGGATGGCTATTTTACTCCGGATGGAGGTCAGCATCTGAATGTTAACGTATTTGATAAGGATTTGTTGATCGACGCTATGGAACATCCTGAGAAATATCCGCAACTTACGATCCGTGTATCCGGATATGCGGTAAACTTCGTGAAACTGACTCGTGAACAACAGTTGGATGTTATTTCAAGAACCATTAACCATTCACTGTAAGTGATAAAAGGTAAGATACATTCATTAGAGAGTTTCGGGACCGTAGATGGTCCCGGAATTCGCTTTGTCGTTTTTATGCAGGGCTGCCCGTTGCGTTGCCTGTATTGCCATAACCCGGATACTTGGAACCCGAAAGGGAAGGTGAAATATCAGATGACTCCCGGCGAGCTATTGACGGAAGTCTTACGGTATAAGAGTTTTATCGCCCGTGGGGGGGTGACTGTTACCGGTGGGGAACCTTTATTGCAACCTGAGTTTCTGAAAGAGTTTTTCCGTTTGTGCCAAGAGCAAGGTCTTCACACAGCTTTGGACACATCTGGTTTCGTATGTACCTCAAAAGCTTGGGAAGTCTTGGATTATGCGGACTTAGTGTTATTGGACATCAAAACCTTAAACCCGGATTTACATCCGTTACTGGCGGGTGTCAAGCAGGATAATACGCTTCTGTTCTTGGATGAATTGGAGAGACGTGGCATAGATACTTGGATTCGCCATGTTATTGTCCCCGGATATACGGATAATGACGAGTGGCTGGAGGCGTTAGCTCGGTATGTCAGTTCATATAAAGTGGTTCGCAAAGTGGAATTATTGCCTTATCATACGATGGGAACCTATAAATATGAGCAATTAGGTCTCGATTATCCGTTAAAGGGGGTGGAACCCTTATCAAAAGAACGTTTAGATAATGCGAAAGCGATATTCTCTCGCTACAAACCAGAAAATAACAAGGCCTGATCTCTCGATCAAGCCTTGCGATTATGCAACAGCTAATCAGGGAAAACAATCTAATCCGATTAGCTTTTAAACGATAGTAATAATTTTTTGCCTAGACTAACCTTGACTATTTAATATGTGTTTGTTTTGTTATATGCAACAAATATCTATTTTTGTAAGGAGATAAAAAATGATATAGATCAGAAAATGATGAATAGTATGAAGACACCACAAGAAATAGCCGAAATGATATCCAAACGTTTTTATCCATTACCCGATGCGGATTTGGATTCTCTGGCCTCGATCATAGAATCAAGTAAGGCTGCGAAAGGAGAATTATTGTTGGATAACGGACAAATATCTAAATATTTATATTATGTGGAATCGGGATTATTACGCCAGTTTTACTATAAGAATAAACGTGATATTACCGAGCATTTCTCCTGTGAGGGAAATATCGTTATTTGTATAGCCAGCACATTCCAAAGAGAACCGACGCGTTTATTAATCGAGGCATTGGAACCGACGGTTTATCACCGGATCTCTTTTTCGGAATTTAGCGATTTATTGAAAACATCTTTAGCTATTAATAGATTGTACCAGAAAATACTGGAGTGGGCTTTGATGCTTTCGCAAGAGAAAGCGGACTCTTGGCGTTTTGAGTCGGCAAGAAAACGTTATCTGCGTTTTCAACAGGAATATCCGGAAGCAGCGAAACGTGCTTCTGTCAATCATATCGCCTCGTATTTATTGATGACACCCGAATCTTTGAGCCGGGTGCGGGCGGGAGTGTTGTAGTCTCTACCTACATTCAGGTATTATTGAGGTGAAAATAGCAATTTGTGGTGATTTCACGGTTCAAGTAATCCATCTATATTTGCGTCAGTTTAAAAAACGTAGAAGCAATGAAAATAGAAAAGATTACAGGACGTGAGATCCTAGATTCAAGAGGTAACCCGACAGTAGAGGTTGATATTTTACTAGAGTCCGGCGTTATGGGCCGTGCGTCTGTGCCTTCCGGTGCGTCCACCGGCGAGAACGAGGCTTTGGAGTTGCGTGATGGCGATAAGAAGCGTTATGGTGGTAAAGGCGTATTGAAAGCGGTTGAGAATATCAATACGATTATCGCTCCGGCATTGAAGGGGATGTCTGCCTTGGATCAGATAGGTATCGATCATGCGATGTTGGCTTTGGACGGTACGAAAACTAAATCGAAACTAGGTGCGAACGCTATCCTTGGCGTTTCTTTAGCTGTAGCGAAAGCTGCCGCAAATTATTTGGATATTCCTTTATATAGATATATTGGTGGAACGAATACCTACGTGATGCCTGTTCCGATGATGAATATAATCAATGGCGGTTCGCATAGCGACGCTCCGATCGCTTTCCAAGAGTTTATGATTCGTCCGGTAGGTGCCGCTTCTTTCAAGGAAGGCTTACGTATGGGCGCTGAGGTATTCCATGCGTTGAAAAAGGTATTGCACGATCGTGGGTTAAGTACCGCTGTTGGTGATGAGGGTGGTTTCGCCCCGAATTTGGAAGGTACGGAAGATGCCTTGAACTCAATTATCGCCGCTATCAAGGCGGCTGGTTATGAACCGGGCAAGGATGTGATGATCGGTATGGATTGCGCTTCTTCTGAGTTTTATAAGGATGGAATCTACGATTACACGAAGTTTGAAGGAGAAAAAGGAGTGAAACGTACTTCCGACGAACAAGTGGATTATCTGGAAAAGCTGATCAACGAATACCCGATCGATTCCATTGAGGATGGTATGAGTGAGAATGATTGGGCTGGTTGGAAGAAACTGACAGATCGTATTGGTAACCATTGCCAATTAGTCGGAGATGATTTGTTCGTGACAAATGTAGAGTTCCTTTCAAGGGGTATTAAAGAAGGTTGCGGTAACTCAATCTTGATCAAGGTAAATCAGATCGGTTCCTTGACGGAGACACTGAACGCTATCGAGATGGCTCACCGTCATGGATACACGACCGTTACTTCACACCGTTCCGGTGAGACGGAAGACGCTACGATCGCCGATATCGCTGTCGCTACCAATAGCGGACAGATCAAGACGGGATCATTAAGTCGTTCGGACCGTATGGCTAAATATAACCAGCTGCTTCGTATCGAGGAGGAATTGGGAGACCGTGCCGTATACGGATACAAAAGAATCAATTAAGTATATAAAGTAAATTATAATCGCTAATTATGTAGTAATCCAAAACCCAAGATATTGAAGGGCTTATCCGTGAGGATAGGCCCTTTTTATTGATTGATAAAGTATTATCTATAACCTCATAAAATATATCGATTAGAAAAATTGTTTTAATGAATAAATATG
>PPYF01028120.1_pt1 | contig 14803 bp, 14 predicted proteins | sample 1559871 | NCBI WGS metagenome assembly PPYF01 (sample SAMN08240021, study PRJNA423297) | Human gut metagenome, whole genome shotgun sequencing project. | reverse complement strand
GTTTGTTCAAGACATTTACCAATTTGTCGCTGCCTTTAGTAAGCATCTGCTCACGGTTTTCGCTGAAAAAGGTGTAGTCGCCGCCTGTCGTAAGGCCGAAAGGAGCTGAATATCTTACTGCCACGTTATGATAGGCCGTAGGAGAAAGAAAGGAATAGCGGTTTTCGTAGCTGCCCAGAGTGCCGTCTGACAGGCTCTTGTTACGGGCAGCGGTATTAATCTGGCCGTTGTAGGTGAGCTTAAGGGTTTTGTAAGACGTTGAGAAATATATTAGATTGGAAAGGTTACGGCTGATTTGTCGCATATCGTCTTCAATCATGGTACGCCAGTCATTGACAAGATGGTTTGAAAATGTGTGCTGACGGTTCCACGTCTTGTTGCGGGCGAGTGACCAATTGAGGTCGAAAGTCCAGTCTTTAATGGCGTATGTAGCCCCGATACCTCCGCTCTGCGATGCATAGTGGGTCTGGGTATAGTCGGCCCGCAGCTGCCCCATAAGCCCGTCGATAGGCCGTGGAGTTTTGAGGACTATGTTAATCACAGCCCCGCTTACATGGTATTTAGCGGGAGCCGCATACATAATCTCAACATTTTTCAAACGGTCGACGGGAGTGGAATAAAGCAGCTGGTAGAGATTCTGGAGCGGCATGTTTGTAAGCTCTCCATTGAGGATGATGGTTACGCTCGTGGCTCCGTTGAGACCTATGGTACCATTGTTGTTGACTACTCCGGGAAGATAGCCAAGAGCCTCAAGGATGTTTGTTATCGGTTTATCCCTGACAATGGCAGGGAGGTCAACTGTAAGGACACCGTCTTGTCCGCTGATTTGCGGTTTTTCACCTTCAACTACTATTTCGTTCAGTTCGTTAACGGCTGTGCTGTCCGGGTCTGAAGTCTGACCTAAGGCACAGATGGGGGATAGCACAATTGGAAATATAAATATGCACTTCTTCATAATATACAATGATTCGGTAAATTTTTAGCGCAAAATTACGGAATGCATCATCTTTTCTGTTTATCCGCTTCCTTATTTAGTCTTAAACAGAGTCTTATTTAGTCTTAAATGGAACGAGGATGTATCGAAAAAACTGTATCTTTGCGAGATGAAATCCTTTAAGAAAATATCAACAGCATTTATCATAATCATTGCCCTAATATTCGGATGCAATGTGTATTATCTTGCCAGCCTGTATAATTCGATTAAAAACAGCGTTGAGAGAGATGTGAAGGCTGCGCTGTCAGAGGCCGACCTTGATGAACTTTGGCTTAGGGCAGAATTTGCCAAAGCGATGCCTCAGACTCAATTTGTAGCGAAAGAAGGTGTCGAAGAACATAGTCGCCACGGCGAGGTTTCTGTTGGCAGAGAGGCGAGCGGCAATATGACATATACCACACGCCATGCTGACGGAAGCGTCATTACGAGAAATGAAAAGTGGGATGGCGATTATAGTTTTACAAGCAAAATTATGGGTGAGGTTGGAAAACAGTTCCATGCAGTTATGGATTCATACGTTCCCGTTAATTTGCATGTTTTAGATAGTCTGCTTGTCAATCGTTTGAAAGAGCGGTTTATATATCCGGAATTTGTGTCAACTGAAGTGGTTGACAGTGCCGGGAAAGTAATTATGTCGAATCCGGATTATATGGATGGCAATTATGATTCGTTTTATTATTGCTTTAAGCCGGATGAGAAAATGTCATACCGGGTGTATATGACCCCTATTACACATCATATACTTTCGGAAATGGCAGGTGTGATTATTACGGTTTTTCTGCTGATGATAAGCTTTGCGCTTGCATTTTGGTATCTGCTGCGCACCGTGTCGAAATTGCGTACCATAGAGGAGATGAAGGATGACTTCGTAAGCAATATGACTCATGAACTTAAAACGCCGATTGCAATAGCGTATTCCGCCAATGATGCATTGCTCAACTATGACACCCATAATGACCCTGCGAAAAAGGAAACTTATCTGAAAATCGCCAACAAGCAGCTCAAGAAGCTTGGCGAACTCGTGGAGGGCATTCTCGCAATGAGCATGGAGAGGCGCAAAACAATGCAGTTGAAGCCCGAGCCTATACAGATGCGTCCTTTCCTTGAAGAAATCGTGACGGCGCAACGCATGAGAAGCGAAAAGGATATTGAAATACAGGTAACAGCAGAGGACTCACTGACCATAAATGCCGACAGGACACATCTGGCAAATGTGCTGAACAATCTAATTGACAATGCGATAAAGTATTCCGGAGACAGTGTGCTTGTTTCTATACGATGCACGCCGAACGGCATGACGGTGGCAGATACGGGCATAGGAATTCCGGCGAGGTCTATACCATTCCTGTTCAATAAGTTCTATCGTGTGCCACACGGCAATCGGCAGGATGTGCGCGGATATGGAATCGGTCTCTATTATGTGAAGAGCATTCTTGATAAGATGGGCTGGAGCATCAGCGTAAGCAGCAAGGAGGGCGAAGGCTCTATGTTCAATATCAAATTCTCTGTGGAAAGATGAAAAGCAAAATCCTGCTGGTTGAAGATGAAGCCGACCTTACATTGATTGTAGCTGACACACTGCGTGGAGAAGGCTATGAGGTAGCCACGGCATGCGATGGCATGGACGGCCTGTGTAAATTCAAGGCTGAAGGAGCCGATATAATTGTGGCAGATGTAATGATGCCGCGTATGGACGGATTTTCGATGGCAAGGGAAATCAGAAAGCTGTCGCCATCGGTGCCATTGCTTTTCCTGACCGCCAAAAGCACGATAGAAGATGTGGAAGAAGGTTTTGACATCGGAGCCAACGACTATATCAAGAAGCCGTTTGAGCTGCGAGAACTTATAGTGAGAATAAAGGCGCTTCTGAGGCGTTGCGGTAATATACGGCTCGATGAGGTAAAATTTGCTATAGGCAGTTATATTTTCAATGTCACGGCACAGGCTCTTGTATTCAATGGTAAGGAGAAGCAGTTGTCGCATTTCGAGTCCAAGATTCTTGAATGTCTTGCCTCAAACATAGGTAAAACGGTTGATGCCTCAGAGCTGATGATTGCCGTATGGCAACGCGACGACCCAAGCAACCGCAACTCCCTGCACGGCTATATACATAAACTGCGCCGTGCATTGCGATACGACCCGTCAATATCAATTATAAATCAGCGCGGCTTCGGATATATGCTTACCCTCAAAAATTGACAGTATGATTTATTAGTTCTTAAACAAGCTCTAAAAATGAAATATTTCAATTTGGACAACCTTGTAATCCGTCAGGAATGTGAAGCGGATTATTCTGAAATCCGTAACCTTGTTGAAACTGCATTTCTATCGGCGCAACACTCTGATGGTGATGAGCAGGATTTGGTAGAACGTATAAGAAATACGAAAGAGTACCTGCCTTCATTGACATTTGTTGCTGTTTATGATGGTAGATTGGTAGGACATTTAATGATGTCTAAAATTTATATTGACGGTAATGAAGCAGTAGCGATTGCTCCGCTATCTGTTTTGCCGGATTTTCAGAAAAAAGGTGTTGGAAGCGCACTAATCGAAAGAGCGCATTCAGAGGCTGAAAAGCATGGTTATAATTGCAGTGTTGTGCTTGGTTCGCCGGATTATTATTCAAAATTTGGCTATCGGGAAGCCTCTGTATATGGCATCTATCCTCCTTTTGATGTGCCGTTACATTATTATATGGTGTACCCATTTAAGGCATCAGCTGTCCCCAATGGGATGGTTCATTATTCGAACGCTTTTGGAATTTGACCACTTTAAAGATGCTGTTCACCCATTGGATTAAACTTTTTGTGAATTTACGTTTTTTATTAAGAAAATCACAAAACAATCCAAAATGAATTTAAGCAAGATTAGTAAGTATTCATTTTTAGCGGTGGGCTTGGCTTTGGCAATTCCGTCTTTTGCCTCATGTGGCAATAACGATTCAAAATCGACAAAAGAAAATATACAGCAGCAAGAAAGGAAGGGCGGCCGTCCCGGCGGACCACAACTCGGTCAGCCGGGCGGAGGCCCTGCGATTGACAAGTCGGTCGATTCTACATTGCAGGCTATGATTAAGGAAATAGTGCCTCAATTCAAACAGTTGGAGTATGCAGACAGTGCCACCGGAAAAACAATGAAGTATAGCCTGTATGTTCCTGCTTCGGAAAATGATGGGACAAAATATCCTCTCGTACTTTTTATGGCTGATGCAAGCACCCCCGGAGAGAGCTATGCCACACCCCTTACCCAAGGCTACGGCGCATTGGTATGGGCCACAAAGGAATGGCAGGCTAAATATCCTTGCTATGTACTTGTGCCACAGTTTTCGGGAGTGGCCGTCAACGATGCTTACGAACATACCGACGAGGTAGACATTGTGATTCGACTTCTTAAAGAACTGGTGACATCACACCCTATTGACTCAAGCAGGCTTTATACAACAGGACAGTCGATGGGCGGCATGATTTCCATGTATTATAATATTACATATCCCGATGTGTTTGCAGCATCAATGTTTGTTGACTGTCATTGGGACACATCGAAGTTCGATGAACTCGCCAAGCATACTTTCGCATACGTAACGGCAGGAAACAGCGGGCATTCGTGGGGAGATATAAAGCCCTTGGAAGAGGCTGCCGAAAAGGATGGCCGTAAATATGAGTATGCACAGTGGAGTGCAAAGCTTCCGGAAGCCGAACAGGATTCGCTGGCAGCTGCTCTCCTTGCAAAAGGCGCACCGATTAATATCATCAACTTCACTCCAGGTTCTGTATTGCCAGCAGACGGCAAAGGCAGCGAACACATGTATTCATTCGACTATGCCTACAAGCTTACGCCGGTTCGCGAATGGATGTTCCGACAAAAAAGAGAATATATGTAGCCGGTGAAGATTCGGTTTGCACTAAACAGCGCAGGCAGGTGATTGCCAAATCACCTGCCTGCTGTCGTAAATGAGGGTCGCCTATTTAATTGTGCTGGTTTTCAGTATTATGCTTTTTCTTGCCGAAATGCTTAATCCAGATATAATATCCGGTGAGGGGTAGCGTAGCACCCAGGAGCGTGCTGAGCAGCCACAGAATCCGTGTGAACAGTCCGCCCCAGCTGCCTGTGTGGATTGAATAAATCCATCCGCGTAACTTGTCGGCCGGAACCGAGTCGGCATATTTCGTATCAATGGTGACTTCTCCTGAGCGACGGTTGAACGAAAACTTGTCAGAAGCGCGTCCGTTCCCGGCGTTTCCGAGAGTAACAGTGGCGGTTTCGGGACCAATCGTGATTTGTGATGCATTAGGATTCTGCGATTGAATCTGCTCGTAGACCTGTTGCCAACGGCCGAACTCAGAGTGCCTGCGACCACTGCCACGATGCTGGCCACCCTCGGCACCGTTGCCATCGCCATGACGCCTTCCTCCGCGATGTTCACCGTCTCCTCCGCGATGTCGGCGGCCTTCGCCCTCGCTGTTGTCGGAATCCTTATTGTCAGTAACGGTGGCTGCAGCGAAATTGCGCGGAGTATGTTCCACTCCGCATACTGCGTAGAATGCCGAACGATACCAGTTGAACGACCAAGTAAGACCTGTCAATGCCATAGCAAGTACAAAAATCAGCGCGTACATGCCTCCTGCGACGTGTAGGCCCTTCCAAATGCCTTTCCATCCCTTGTTGAAGGGAATTGACAGGCTCTTTCCAAGATTTTTTCTTGCGCGAGGTACCCAGATTATAACGCCGGTTATAAGGACTATCACAAAAAGGAGTGTGGATGTGCCAACAAGCAATTTACCTGCTTTAAGGCCGTCGCCGTGAGGATTGGCGCTGTCAAGCAGCCATCTGTGGAGCTTGAACATTGTAGAGAAAAATCCGAGACGCTCATATTTGCCTGTTATAATTCCAGAATATTGGTCAACGAAGATAGATGCGCGTCTTGGTTTAGACAGACTTACCTGATAGGTACGGTCTTTGTTTGAGAAAACCGTTACTCCTGTTATTGAAATAGAATCGGGTAATTCCGCTTTTACCTTTTCCATCAGTTCGGAGATAGGCAGTGCTTCGCCGTAAGACGATGTTACATAGTAGACATCATGCTTGACGCAACGAGTGATTTCTTGCTCAAAGATGAGCATTGCTCCCGAGAAGCATATCAATGTGATGAATATGCCGAATGGTATGGAGAGCCAAAGGTGTATTTTACGAAAGAATTTCATAATCATATTATTTCACCGGTTCCATAAATCCGAAGCCTGTAACGTCAGTGGCTTCAACAGTAACTCCTTTTACAGCCTGTGCTGTGGCAGGATTGATAGCATAGATGGCCGGGTAGCCGTTTTCCACGTTGATTGGGATGTACACCTTGCTATCTTTGGTAAATACAGTCTTTCCGATTGAAGAAACATCGGCAGGCAGTCCTGTAACATAGGTGAGCTTCTTGTTTGCAGCATCAAAAATAGTCAGGTCGGTGGCAGCAAAGCCTTTCTGAGTGAGAGGACGGTCGTACATAACCATGAGGAAATAGTTGCCACCGGCCGGCCAGCAACGCATGAACGAGCGTCCGTTGGCTTGCTCTTCGATATTGCAGTAGTAATCGTCGAAGTCGTTGCTCCCTGCAGGTATTCGGCAAACGCCGGCAGGAAGTGTGGTCTGCTGCCTGCTGTCTGTCATGGTCTTGGCGTATGAGGGAGAGAAAACATAGATATCTCCGTTAGACGCGGCCCAGACTGTTTGATAGTATTGCGAGCGGAATCGGCCTGCAGGTGTGCTGATGCGGTCTGTTTTGGCAAGTTTGGGATTGCGTAAATTATCGTTATCATATATCGCTACCCAGCATTCGTCGGGATACTGTGTGCCGACAAGTTCCCCGGCTTTATAAGAACCGGCTCCCGAGCCTCCGGCTTCAGTATGAACGAGGTCTCCGAATCCGTCGCGAATCCACTTGCCGTTGTCGTAAGCCGCTCCATACTGGCTGAGACCCATGGGGATGGCACCGCAATAGAGGTGTGAGCCGCTTTGTTCGGCACCGGCCAGAGTTACATATTCCCCGTTGCCAAGGAAGTTTTCCATACTGTATTCTCCGGGATAGCTTGCCTGATTGGTACGTGATGTCTCATTTACTACATTGAGGTAGGTTGCAAGAAGTGTCATAGGACGGTAGCCGTGCGAATCGGCTTCAGAAGCAGGGCCTTCGCCGGTAGACATAGTTATGATGTCGTCGTTGTACGTACCATAGCTTGAGAATCGGCTTATACGGTATTCATTGGCGCGTGCCTCCATCATGCCGTTGGCTCCAAGTATGTAGCTTCTTGTAGTGCCGGCGTTACCCTGATTGTAGGTCAAGGCATAGAGATAGTTCTTGTGGAATACCCATTGTGTGGCTCCGTCATTGAGCAGACCGTTGTTAATGGTGGAAAGTGAACCTTCATCGAGGGTATTGCCTGTAAGCAGCACGTATGAGGTGCCGTTAGAGCCTTGCACTGAAGTGGCAAGTACGAATTTTCCCTCGTTTTGTACTTCTTCTCCGGGAGTAGGCTCGTCGGAGTCAGAGCATGATGTCAGTGCCACAGCAGGCACTGCAAGCGCAAGAAAAGCGCGAAGCAATCTTTGGTTGTTCATATTTATGATAGTTATTTATTTGTTTCGTCGAGAATTATGTCGCTATTGAAAAGTCTGCTAAAAATCAGTTGCCGAAATATATTCTTATTTTGCCGTAAAAGGCGCGGCCGGCTTTCTGCAGGCTGAAGTTGTCATAGAGTCTGCTATTGGTGAGGTTGCGGCATTCAAAAGAGATATTGTATCTACCGTTATTGATTCCATATGAAAGTGTTAGATTATGAGCGAACTGGTCGGGCACCATATAATCGTCATTGTTGGAACCTATGTTTGAGGCGTAATAACAGAAGCTGTGAGTGTACTGATTGTCGTAGGTCAGGGTCAATACATTTTTCTTGTCGCCAAGCCCGTGCCAGTAGAAATTTACATCGGAATCGGCGAACATATAGGGCTGGTTGGGCATGCGTTCGCGATAAGCTATGTTGGCTGCTGTGCTGCCCATTGTGGTACGCATATTGTCTCTTACATTCATTTGAGTGAAATTGCCGCCGAGACTTATCCATTTTGAAAAACTGTACCGTGCTGAAACACTGATGCCCTTGGTGTCGACCTTACCGTAATTGACGTAGGTAGCTGCCGATTTGCCTCCACTGAGAGCCATGATGTTGCGTTGAATGTAGTCGCGGGTGTCACGATAGATGAAGCTTGCCTCAGCATACACGATATGACTGCCGAATGTAGCGTTGTAGCTCAGGTTGAGGTTGACGTTATGGCTTGATTCAGGTTTCAGTGACATGTCTCCTATTTCAAGGTCTTCATCGCCAAATATTTCTTCGATAGTGGGGAGTCGGTATGCCTTTTCGTAAGAAACTTTAAGCTGAAATCCGAGAGGCATGAACCATGTACCCGTAGCGCCATAGCCAATGGCATTGACACTTCTGTTTTTTAATTCATATTTATCCTGTGCAGCGGTCAAGGCCACCGGTCCTGACACATATTGTTTGTAGTGCTTGCCGAATACCGAGAAGTTGAGTTTTGTATTTGGCATGAAGCGATAAGAAGCTCCCACAATGTTCTTTTTGGTTACTTTAGAAAACTCGTCAGTACTTATGGGAGTTGTAAGTAGATTGTCGTTAGAACGACTGAAAGAATTGAAAACATCATTGACAGTAAAAAGATGGTTTTCATTCAGACGGTAGTTGGCAGTGAAGGCTGCCGACCAGTTATTATTGTTGGCTCTCGAATTCTGAAGCGATTGCTCGCCCGGTGTGTTGAGAGGGGCGGTCTCTCCACGCCAGTTGTATTTTACTGAAGCGGTATCTACGTTGGTAGTCACATTACGGTTGTAATTGGCATTGAGCGACACGTCCAGTCCACGCGTGAAGAGATTTCGTTTTCCGTATTCTAACGATGGCATCAATGTATAGCCGTGCCTGTGTTTTTGGCCATATACTATTTCTTGCCTGACTCCGGTCTGTATTTCCTTATACATGTGGGAGTAATTGAAACCAACCAGCAGTCTGTCGGCCCAAGGCTTGTTGACGAATCCAACTTTTGCGACAACTGCCTCATTGTGGTATTTGTCGTTGAATCGTTTTACATGTTCGAGCTTTTTACGGTTCAATGCGCCTGTTTCGAAATTCTCTACCGGCGAATCTACCCAATAATCATTGTCGGAATAGTTCTGAAACGCATTGATTTCATATTTGAAGCCGTTTTCCAAAGTCTGTCCGAAATTGATGTAGGATTTATGAGTATTGAACGAACCATAGGAATATGATGCGTCGAGAAACCACCTGCGCTGACGTTTAGGAGTTATTATATTGATTACACCCCCTATAGCATCCGAACCGAAGCCTACAGGCACCACTCCGCGATACACTTCTATCCTGTCGGCAAAGTTGACAGGGATATTATTAATGCCAAATGAACTACCAACATCTTCCTGAGGCACACCGTCGATGAAGACTTTGACATGCTTGCCGCTGAAGCCGTCCATTGTCACGGCCATGTCGGAACCGACACCTCCACTCTCCCTTATCTTCATGCCCGGAGCTTTGGATAGAGCGTCGCTCAGTGTTTTGGTAGTATTGACAAGTTCGCGGGTGTTAACCGCAGTGGCGTTGAAGGCTGAGTTTCTGACTTTGCTCAATTGATTGCCGACAACGATAACCTCTGCGAGTTGAGTGGAGGGTTTCAGCTTAACGTTGAGTTTTGTGCGTTGCGAAGCTTTTATCTCAATCTGCAGTTCTTTCTGCTCGAAACCGACAGATGAGAAAACCAATATATATTTTCCGGCAGGTGCAGTTATGTGGTAAAGACCTTTTTCGTTGGCCGAGCAAACGTAGCTTGTGCCTTTAAGAAACACATTGGCATAGTCAACAGGTTCACCGTCTGTTGATAGAACCTTACCTGAAATCATACCGTCCAAATTGTTTGCGTAGGCTGACGCGAATACGAAAAAGAATGCAAATAATACAAGAAAAAACCTATTCCAGATTGTCATATTTGTCCATATTTTTATTGCAAATTTCGCCATAATCATACTCCCCTACAATACCTTATAGAGGGTATGCGGTCTGAAATTTGTTTATAGCCAGATGATTGCACAAAATTGTATGAAGGCTAAATTGGCAGACAACACGTAAATAGTGGCGAACGGACAGTCGGGCTGCGGGCATACTTTCAGATAATAGCTCAAACAGTAGGCTGCTTTTTCCTTTTAGGCATTATTTTTTCATGGATATACTGAAAAAGTATGAAGAAAACAGGAACGAAGAAGAGTAGGGCAATTGAACAAGTCCGAGAATGCCGAGAATCACGATAATTACAGAGATGACCCCGGCAAGTACGGGACGGTCGATAAAAGTCTTTACAGTCATAGTTTCTTACATTTTTCGTGCAAAATTATATGATTAAACTTTAGTTTCATATATGGGTCAAATATGAAAGTGACAAACGGCTTGTTATTGATGGCAAACGACAATGGCCGTGATACTTAACATATTATGGAATTTTGTAAATTTGCAAAATGAAAAATATATCGCGATACCTCGACATAGTGTTTTGCGTGATTGTGCTTCCTCTGATGGCTCTGATATTTCCGTTGGAGCGATGGTTTCACAACTTTCCGGTGTATGTTGCATCGGTAGGAGTATGGCTATATGCCTTGTATTTTTTGAACCGCATTCTTACAGTGCCGGCTCTTTTCGCCAGAGGAAATAAAAAGATTGCGGGGGTGACGCTTATTGTCATTTCACTAATCATCACTTTCGTTTTTGCTGACGTTAATCTCTATACTCCCAAGCCTAATATTCATGATGAGAATATAGTAAGGCTTTTCCCTAAAGTGCAGCAATACCAGCAGGCGGTATGGTCGCTGTTCATGATAGTAACGGCGTTCAGCTTTGCCGTAGGACTGCTTACCCAGACAAATAATCAGAGAGCGCGTCGGCTTGAGGTTGAAGCTGAACGCGACAAGGCTGAGATTGAGCTTTACAAGGCTCAGATAAAGCCTCATTTTATGTTTAATACTCTCAATTCAATCTATGGCCTTTTTCTTACAAAAAACGAGAATGCCCTTGTTTCCCTTGAGCGATTCATAACCATGATGCGTTATGTGCATCAGACATCGCACAAAGATATGGTGTCATTGGCTGAAGAAGTGGAGTATATACAGGAATATGTCGGATTGCAATCGCTGCGACTAAACGGCATGACTAAAGTCAGTCTCGACATCAAAATAACTGATGGAGAACTCATGATACCTCCAATGCTGCTGATAACTTTTGTAGAGAATTGTTTCAAGCACGGTGTGTCGCCGGTTGAAGAAAGCATGATTCTGATTAGCCTGCGCCAGGAAGATAACAGAATCGTGTTCAATACCTCTAACAGAATTTTCCCGGTGAAGAAAATCGGAGAACACATGGGTATCGAAAATTGCCGGCGCAGACTTAATCTGCTGTTTCCGCAAAGCCATTCGCTCGTGATAGAAAATGAAGGCACTGTTTTCAATGTCAGCCTTACCATTGATTTATAAGCAAATTAAAGCATAAGTAATATAAAATGATTAGATGTGTAGCGATAGATGATGAACCGATTGCTCTGAGCATTATAAAAGAATATTGCAATCGCATTGGCGATGTTGAACTTGAATGTTTCACATCGCCGATAGCGGGCATGGAATATATCAAGGCATCGCATCCCGATATAGTGTTCCTTGACATAGAGATGAATTCCCATAACGGTATTGCTCTGGCTCGTCAGCTACCTGAAAATTGTTGTCTGATATTCACCACAGCTTATGCCCGGTATGCCCTTGAGGGATTTGAAGTGGATGCAGTAGATTTTTTGCATAAACCGATTTTCTTTCCGCGTTTTGAACGAGCGATGGCTAAGGCGCGGGTATGGCTTGAGGGAAAAAACACAAAAAAGACAGCAGAAATGATTTCGCTTAAATCCGAACATAAAACCGTGCTTATCAATACGAGCGATATCACGGTGGTTGAGGCGATGGACAATTATGTGAAAGTGTTCCGCAACGGGCTTCCGACTATTATTTCTCAGATTACGATGAAAGAAATGGAAGAGATGCTGCCTGCAGACCGATTTGTGAGGGTACACCGTTCATTTATTGTGTCGATTGATGCTATTGATAGTTTTTCCAATAGGCAGGTCTATATCAGGGACCATAGGATTCCGGTGCCTGTAGGGCGCAAATACAATGATACTTTCAGCAAGGTATATAAACTCTTAAACAATAATTCAAAATGAAAAAAATCTTTTTATTGGCTTTGGGCATAGCCGCAGCAATTTCTGCAAATGCAGGTACGCCTATCACTCAGGAACAGCTTCCCAAGGAAGCGAACAGTTTTATCACCAAATATTTTTCGGGCGATAAGACTAAAAAAGTTGAAAAAGAACAAGGTCGCCGTGGTATGGAGTATGAAGTGGACTTCACCAGCGGTGCCGAAGTTGAGTTCCGTGAAGACGGCACGTGGAAAAGTGTAAAGGCCGCCCGTGGCAAAGCTCTGCCGGATGCTATAATTCCCGCTGCTATTCTCAAACACGTACAGGCCAACTACAAGGGTCAGAATATTGTGGAAATTTCACGCAAACGTGGCGGCTACGAGGTAGAACTTTCCAACGGCTCCGAACTGAAACTTACTGAAGATGCCAAACCTCTTACCGAGCAGCCAAGAGGTCAAAGAGGCAATCGTCCTCGCCGATAAATACTATCTTTAAAGCCGGAATCATACATTGCGTATAGTTCCGGCTTATCCATATCAGCAGGGGCGAGGTCAGTAATAGGACAATAGCAAATGGCGCCGAATACGTTATCTTTCGCCTTGGCAGCTCCCATCGCGTCAAGATATTCTTCGTAGGCCTCCTGATTTGCCGTGGCTCCTACCAGAGCCGACATTGCACCTCCGCACTTGTGCCGTCAATGAAATATGCGCTCAGAATTACCGGGTATGCGTGAATCATTGTAGCGCAGATAGCGTATAGCTGCTTTCAAGTCAAGCAACCCGTTGGGAGCGATTCCGGTGTAAATCTTTTGGCCATCACGTTCTACTGTCGAGTTAGAGCCGCGTGCTCCGGGGATGCATACTACATATCCTTCCTGAAGGGCTCTTCCGCTTGCATCGGTAGGCGACGGGGTTTTGGCAGTCGAGGCACGGTAGCCGCCAACGTATTGGCTTATGAACACTGGTATTTCCGAGTCTTCCCTATCTTTAAGGTCGTCAGGAACATAGATATTGAGAGTCTGATAAGTAGAGTCTTCTACATTCGTTACATAGAAGATTCTTTCATACGCTTTGTATTCAACCGTTTCACCCGAAGGCATAACGATTGATGCTTTTTTGAAATTGTCGACATCGAAGTCAAGTGACGGTACAACGGCCGACACGCTTCCTATAAGAACAGATGTTGCTTTAATCAATTGATAAGTTATTGTAAGTTGCTTTTGTGATAGACTCTACATACCCTTAGAATTTAAAAAACATATTTTAGTTTAATTGCTTTGGCAAACAGCATATAATTAATGGCAGACGACTTATCATCTGTCAAATAAGACAGCCAATGACGGCCATAATCGTGCCGCCTATCATGATACCAAGACCAATGGTTTTCTTTTTCATCCATCGGTATCTCAAATCCTTACGCTTTTCTGACAGATTTCCAACCTCTTTCAGACTCATCTGATATTTTGTTGCATAAACAATCATTAATAAGGCTCCAATAATATTGATTGCAATACCGGCGTAAATAACTATATCCATAACAAGTGTTTAGGATATTAACGCATTGAAATATTATTTGGTTTGCTTCATAAAAAAGTCTTGGCCCTTGACTACCAATGACCAAGACTTTAACGAATGTCTAAATTAATCCAGTATTTAAGCGACTATTTAGCGCGTGAAACGATATGAATCGTTTTTCCGTCCTTGTCAAGCATATTGAGTTTAAGCGATTTTTTGTCGGCTGTGAGAACTGAAAAACCTGGAGCATCGCTGCAAAATACAGTTCCGTCAATTTTTTCAGGGACGCGTGCCTTTGAACCGGAGGTATTTACCACATAATCGGTTTTTGAATTCGGAACACGTATGTGCTGATAGTTGTGAATATGACCGCAGATGTACATGTCAACCTTATGCTTGCGCAGGATGGTATCAACTCTTTTCTGCATATCGGTTCTTTCTGATTCAGACTTGTCGGTAAATGCGTATATAGGATGATGGCCAACTACTACAATCCAGTCTTCTGTGGCCGAGGCAAGTGTTTCGTCGAGCCATTTGAGCTGTTTGTCTATATCCTCGGTTGCGGCATCGGGATAGGTATCCGTTTTTTTACGATACTTGTCTATAAGCGGTGTGGTGTCGATGAAAACTACTTTTAGCGTTGTACCATCATCCTCAAATGACTTTGTATAGTACTTTGAAGGCATTTCCCAACGGCGTGATACTTCGGAGTAGTCTACCACAGCTTTGGTATTTCCCCGATATTCATGATTGCCACAGATAGGATACCAGTTGACCATCAGCTCCGGATGACTGTAGATTAGCTCGAAGTTGGTCATCCACAGAGGGTCGGAAGTGCTTTGCACTCCTTCATAGTGGTGAGTGTCGCCAAGGGCAAGAACTGCGTCGGGACCGATTTGTTCGGCCACTTTACCCATTGTGGCGGCTACAGGTTTTTGTTCATAGTAGCCGTTGCGGCCGAGATCGGAGACCACTATAAGATTAATGTCTCCTTTAGTGATTTTTT
>PPYF01269153.1_pt1 | contig 14806 bp, 27 predicted proteins | sample 1559871 | NCBI WGS metagenome assembly PPYF01 (sample SAMN08240021, study PRJNA423297) | Human gut metagenome, whole genome shotgun sequencing project. | reverse complement strand
GCGTTTTCCTCCGAGATATACGCCTGGCAGCAGGTGGAGTCCGTGCAGATGTCCGCGGTGTCGCCGTGGTTGCCGCCGGTCTGCATCTTGTACAGGGTGTACGTCCGGGCTGCCACTGCCTGGGCCTTCAGAGCCTCCGGCTCAAAGGAGGCCGGCATCTCCGCCCGGACCACCCCCACCAGATACTCTCCCAGGGTCATCTCCTCCACCGCGTCCCCCGCCAGGACCTTCAGCACCATCTCTCCGTCCAGGTCCCCTGGCTGAAAAGGCTCCCGCTCCGACTCCACAGCGATGGGATCATCGGAGAAAAGCTCTGTCTGAAAGGGCACTACCACCGCCAGGGGCAGGGCAAACAGCAGCACCAGCAGCACCGCGGAGATGGCGGCGCTCTGGTGCAGATCAGAATGGCGTCTCATGGAAATTCCTCCTCTTTTGTTCCCCGTCTGCGGGCCTGTCCCTTCACTGTATGCGCCCGGAGGGCGGAAAATGAGGCCGGCATGGACAAACAGCCTTTCCCGTGGTATACTGGCTTTTGAAAATCTGTCATGATAAGGAGATCGGCTCCTATGAAGAAATACGTGCTCTGGCCCCTGCTGGCCGCCATTGGCGGTGTGGGGGCATTCCTGCTGCGGCTGCTTCAGCGCAGCACTGGGTTCGAGGTGGACACAGGCCTCCCCATCCCCGGCAATCTGTACGCCATCCTGCTGGTGGCCTGGTTCGTGGTTCTGGCGGCAGTCTGCCTGCTGGTGGCCCGGCCCCTTCTGCCTGCGGACCGAGAGGACCCACCCCTCTTTCCCACAGGCTTCTCCGTGGCTTCCCCCGGGCTGCTCACTCCGGCGGTGATGGGGCTCTTCCTGCTGACAGCCTCCGGCGTTCTGGACCTGCTCTTCGGCTTCTCCGGCGCCAGCGCCCTCACCGGCAGCGGAGAGACGGTGACCGTTTTTGTGACCGCCCAGGGCAGTCAGCTCTTCTCCGGCAGGGAGCATCTGGTGGTGGGTCTGCTGTCTCTTCTCTCGGCGGCCAGCCTGCTTCCCGCTGTGCCTGCCTGCCGCATCCGGCCGGAGGGCGGGGCGCGCAAGCCCTTTCAGAGTCCTCTGCTGCTGGTGCCTGTCTGCTGCCTGGTGGTGCGGCTGGTGCTGACCTACCGGGTGGTGTCCGTAGACCCGTCCCTTACAGATTACTACACGGAGCTGCTGGCGGTGGTGTTCCTGGCTCTGGCCTTCTACCGGCTGTCCTCCTTCGCCTTCCGGGCGGGGCGGACCCGCCGCTTCGCCGTCTATGCGGCGCTAGCCATCGCCTTCTGCCTGGCCACTCTGGCGGATCGGCCGGATCCGGCCCGGCTGCTGTTCTACCTGGGCGGCGCCGTGACGCTTTTCGGCTTCCTGCTCCAGCGGACGGCGGTACTGGCCGCGCCCTGGGACAATACCTGACAGTTTATCACAAAATCCCCGTGGCCGGGAGTGCCCGCCGCGGGGATTTTCCGTTTGTTCACAAATACCGGGGAAATCGAGAAACGGACCAGCCTTTCGGCTGGTCCGTTTCCCTATTTTTTGGAAGATTGGATGAAAAGAAGTTTTGTCTCTTGCAAGTATTAAGATACTAGAGAGTTGTTAAGCAAACCAGCATCAATTGTTACAAAAGTCTTAAATCAAATCTGAGGGTCGATTTTTTTCTCCGCCCCGGAGCCCGGCAAAAAAATCCGCCAGCACCCGGCGGCAGTCCTCTCCCAGAATGCCGCCCACCAGGGCGGGCCGGTTGGGGAAGCTCTCCATAAACAGGTTGGTCACTCCGCCGCAGGCACCGAAGGCCTCGTCCCGGGCGCCGTACCAAACCCGGCGGATACGGGCATTCAGGATAGCCCCAGCGCACATGGGGCAGGGCTCCAGCGTCACGTACAGTTCGCAGTCATCCAGCCGCCAGGTGCCGAGGTGCTCGTTGGCCTGGGCAATGGCCTCCATCTCCGCATGGGAGGCGGTGGCCTGCTTCTCCTCCCGCCGGTTGCGGCCCCGGCCCACGATTTCCCCGTCCCGGACGATAACGCAGCCCACGGGCACCTCCCCCGCCGCCGCGGCCTCCGCCGCCAGCGCCAGAGCCTGGGCCATGAAGTTCTCCTGTTCTGTTGGCATGTTCTTCCTGCCTCCTTGTATGAAAGCTGGCATATTTGTCCAAACTCCCCGTAAGAATATGGATAGGAGGGACACTGCCATGAAACCTGTTTTTGCCAAGAAAGCCGCCCGCCCCGACCCGGAGCTGCTGACCCTGAAGGCCGAGCTGCTGGAGGCCCAGGGGGACCTGGCCCAGGCCTATCGCCAGTTCGACCAAGCCCTGGACCCGGAGCTGGTGGAGTCCTGCGTCTACCAGATCAGCGCCGTGAAGGCCCGGTGCAACTATCTGATCCGCGCCATCAAGGAGCGGAGTCCCGAGGCAGCGGCTGCTGCCGGGCTGGAGGGGGCGTCCACATGGACCTGAGTCAGAAGATCATCGCCGCCATCCTGGCGGGCTTCTTTCTCGTCGCTCTGATCCGGGTGTTCAGCTCCCCCTTCCGCCTGGCGCTGAAACTACTGCTGAACACCCTGTTGGGGTTTCTAGCCCTGGGGGCCGTACGGCTGACGGCGGGCCTCACCGGCATCGCCCTGGGGCTGAACCTGTGGAATGCCCTGGTGATCGCCGTCCTGGGCCTGCCGGGATTTGTGCTGCTACTGTTGGTCCAGTGGATCTTGTAGCATTACATATTGTTTTCAAACGTCAGGGCAGTTCTTCGCCCCGGGCGTCAAAATACCGGTCCACCAGGCGCCAGCCCATGTCCCCGCCTGTAAACCGCCAGATGGTCAGGGACGGCGGGGCGGGGATGGAGACGGATTCGTCCAGGCCTGCGTCCACCCGCAGCCGGACCTCCGTCAGTTTTTCCGATTCATTCCCGATGACGTAACAGGCTTCCGTGGCCGGAATAGCCCTCATGGGCTGGGTGTAGACGCCCCGCACCGGGTACGGGCCGTACATCCACACCGGATGCCCATACGCTTCATAGTCCCCATCGACATTCTGCGGGAACCGGACGATGTAACGCTCGTCCGGTTTTCTCTCGCCCAAAAACATGGCGAAGCGGTCCGGCCCATCGTCCCCCACCGCCGGCAGTCAGATGGGGCCGGTGCCCCGGTCCGCCATCTCCCAGCAGAGATAGCGAGCGATCTCCCCAGGGCTTCTGCCATAGCAGCGGCGCAGAGAATCCGCATAAGGCCGGCCGCGCAGAAGATCCAGCGCCCCCAGGCGTTTCGGCGTACAGGGCCTTCCCCCGAAAAATTCAAAATAGAACGTGAGAAATCAGGAGATAATAAGAGGTATCAAGAGAAATTCAGAGATTTATCCCGGTTAAACGAAATCCCCGTTGACATTCCCCCGCCGCCGTGGTATAAATATCCTTGCTCCGATTGTAACCCGGAGCTCTTGATTTGTAAAGCAAAGCAAAGAATTTCAATATACGGAGGAAACACCATGTCCACTTTTATGGCAAACAAGGCCAACATTGAGCGTAAGTGGTACATCCTGGACGCCGCGGGCAAGCCCCTGGGCAAGACCGCTGTCCGGGCTGCCGACCTGCTGCGCGGCAAGACCAAGCCCACTTTCACCCCCAACGCCGACTGCGGTGACTATGTCATCATCATCAACGCCGGCAAGGCTGTGCTGACCGGCAAGAAGGGCACCCAGAAGATGTACCGTACCCACTCCGGCTGGATCGGCGGCCTGAAGGAGACCCCCTACCGCATCCTGATGCAGGAGCAGCCCGAGCTGGCCATGAAGGTGGCTGTCCGCGGTATGCTGCCCAAGAACACCATCGGCAAGGAATCCCTGAAGCGGCTGCACATCTATGCGGACGCCAACTACGAGCAGCAGGCTCAGAAGCCCGTCGCTCTGGACGCGGAATAAGGAGGAGTTTGAAGTATGTATCAGTCCAAGAAGCCCTATCTGTATGGCACTGGTCGCCGGAAGTCCTCTGTGGCCCGCGTCCATCTGTTCCCCAACGGCACCGGCTCCATCACCGTCAACGGCCGGAGCATTGATGAGTATTTCGGTCTGGACACCCTGAAGATGCTGGTCCGTCAGCCTCTGGAGGCCACCGGCAACACCGGCAAGATGGATGTTGTGGCCACTGTCACCGGCGGCGGCGTGTCCGGCCAGGCCGGCGCCCTGCGGCACGGTATCGCCCGCGCCCTGCAAGAAGTACGGCCTCAAGGCCGCCCGCCGCGCACCCCAGTTCAGCAAGCGCTGAGTTTCCTGCAAAACCCCGGAGCCACAACGGTTCCGGGGTTTTTCCATGTAGCAAAGTCTGACAAAATGGAGCCAAGAAAAACAAGAATAATTGGGGTGCATCCGGGGTGCATTGGCCTTAAAACCGTGTTTTGGGGTGCATAGATGGGTGCATCCAATCTCCTAATTTTTAACAAAATCAGCGGGCCACCCGTGCTATACTCCGGCCATAAGGAGAGCGGCTTGATTAGGATTTCACTGTCCATCGGGCTTGGCGGGCCTGGATGGGCGCGGGGGCTGTACATGGACAGAGAAAAGCAGAGAGGCCCGGCACGGCCTCCCTGCTTAAAATGGAATATGCCCCTGCTCTCCCCTCCCGGACGCTCACCTGGCGTCCGGGCTTTCTTTTTTGGCAGGGATGCACTCGACCTTCCCAGCGGTCATCAGATCTCCAGGGCCGCAGTCGAGGGCCTCACAGATGCTGCGGATCATGGAGAGGGTCACTGTGTCCTGGTACTTGTAGGTATTCCGGATCACATCCACCTTCACGCCCACTTTCTTAGCCAGCTGAAGGTCGGTCATGCCCCGTTCCTGTATAAGGCGGTGCATGGGGTTAAAGGAAAGGTACACCTTTTCGTAGCTGTCGGGTGTTGAAAAATAGCTCATGCCTGTCCTCCTCAAATCTCGGTTCCGTCTGGGAGCGTGAATCGAATCTCAACCTGGCAGCCCAAAGCCCCCGCCAGCGCCAGAATATCCTTCTCGGTGAAGTTTCCACGCGTCATTTTATTGGATAGGTTCTGCCGGGTTTGCCCAGAGGCTTCAGCAATATCCCCCATCGTTTTGTTCTGGCGCTTCATAATCAGCCGTATCTTTTCGGCCACTGTAATGTCCATGGCGTCACCTCCTATTGCCACTATACACTATTCTGTTTCACTTGTCAAAAGTTTTTTTCAAAATCCACGAAAAAATGTAAAATAGGTATTGACAAACGACACGAATTAGTGTAATATAGGGATTGTAAGGCAGGGGCGGCCAGCCCCTTAAGAAAGGAGGGAGGACATGGACGAGATGACGAGCGCGGAGCTCAATCAGTACCTGGAGAACATCGCAAAGCTGATTGAGGCGAACGTCAAGGATGCCAAGGCCGCTGAGGAGGCCGCGAAGATCGTGCGGGACAGCAAGGTCAAGGCATAAAAAAGTGAGCGGCCCTCGCTAAAGCACCGCTCACACACCCCAGACGAGGCGGGCCGGGAGCCTTACCCCGGCCGCCTCCATGATAACAGAGTAAGGCGAAAAAATCAAGGAGGCAATCGACTATGATGATCGAGGAATTCGAGAAGCGCACCGGCTTCTACCCCACGCAGGTACAGTACGAGGCCATTGAGCGGGCCTACATGGACTTCGACGGTGACAAGGACGCCTTCTGCAAGGCTTACAAGAAGAACGCCGACGGGATCGCTGAGCGCATCCAGCGTGAGGTCAACATGGCCATCTTCAAGGCGCAGAACGCCCAGACCGCCGAACTCACCCGCCGCGACATCGAAATCGAGCGCCTGGAGAAGGAGCTGGAGCGGGAGCAGGAGTGGAAGCCCTACGAGGACACCCACAACGTCACTCAGGAGCAGTACACCGAACTGGCCGAGAGCGTCCCCGGCGGCGCGGCTCACTACATGACCGATGCCGAGGCTCTGGATTGGGTCTGCAGCGAGTTTGGCTTTGACCGCAGCAAGGTCACGATTCTGCATGAGGTCAACGAATACGAGGTCAACCGGCACCACCGGCTCCGCCGGACCGGGAAGAGGATCGACCGCCGCCCGGTCTACTGCGCCACGGACTACCACTACATCCGGTTCAACGTCGGGCGCAACTGGTGGGAGTGCTGGAATGGCCAGCTCTGCCCCTTCTACGATTGATACGAGGCCCGCCCCGGAGGTCACGAGGGCGAAAGGAGAATTTGACATGAAACTTTTGAAAAAGCGCGGCTACACCGGGACGGTTCGCAAGATCGTCACCGATGACAAGGCCGAGGTACTGGGCATCGTCGGCACCTTCAAAGACCTGATGGAGATTGGTGTTGTGGAGGAGGTCACCAATTACTCCTGGGACACCTGGTGCTGCATCCCGGCCCCTGGAAGGATTGATCGCTTTGACGGCATCGGAGCCACCCGCGAGGAGGCCATAAAAAAGGCCATCTTCGGCAAGAAACTCTGAGGAGGGTACGCTATGAACCGCTACTTTTACACCTTCGGCTCCGACCCCGGCTTTCCCTATCAGAACGGCTGGGTGGAGATCCACGCCGCCTCCAGAGAGGAGGCCGACCACAAGTTTCGCACCCGGTTCCCGGATCGACCGGGACACGAGGGAATCATGAATTACGCTTTCTGCTACAGCGAGGAGCGGTGGGCCAAGATGGACCCGGAGCACACCTGGCATGGATGGAAACTCCATGAGATCATTGAGTGAAAGGAGAGCGTCATGTTTGTACTCAGATTTTCTAAGCGGAGCCGCTATGCCAGGGCGCTGCGCCACTTGTGGGATTGCCCGGATCGCTACCAGGTCATCTCCTATGGCCGGGACTACAGCGCAGACAACAAAGACCGCGCTGCTGGTTGTGGATGGTACATCCATTATCTGAAGAACCCCGCCTGATGATGGCTCGATGGGTACGAGCCGAAACACCCATATCTGCATAAATCCGTAAAAAATGCAGGTATGGAGTGTCGCGGGAACCCGCCGGCACCGGGGGAGTCAATCGCCGCCCCGTTAATATAAGCACCTTGAAAACCGAACAGGGAGCGGCCACACCGCCCCATGTCGCTGGCCACAACGGGCCGCAGCGGTGGCGGAGGGGTAAACGCCCACCCGCCTGGAGGACGCGCCACACGGGGCCGCAAACGGCAAACAGGGCCTTGCGGCCCTGCCCCAGGTCTCGCTGGCTCATTCAAAGGCGATGGTCAGCATCCCGTTCCCGATGAAGAAGTCGTTCTGGATCAGGGGATCTTCCAGGAAGGTGGCCTTGGCCTCCTTCAGCATCCGGGCCAGCCGTTCCTCTCCCAGCCGCTCCTTGATGGCCTTGCGGGTGGTTTTCTTGCCGTTGAGGTAAAATTTCGTTTTCATGGTGTAGCCCTCCGTTTTGTTCGTTTTCCCTTTCGGTACACACATATTCGCTCTAAGCCGGGGAAATAGCAAGCATATTCTGGGGCGTAATCTACACAAACATGGCCAGCGGAAATTGTGTAGTTTATTCTCAGAAAATGCTTGCTATTATCTCGGTTCAGAGTGATTAATACACTACCGAAAGGAAAACAGGACACCCACCCCGGAGGTTACGAGGGTAGAAAGGAATTGACATGGAAGCATTGTATATCAGTGGAAAGCGGAACGGCTACGGCCCCGATCAGTGTGGGCGAACCATGACGGTTGGCGAACTCATCAGATTCCTGGAGGACTTCGAGGAGGAAAGGCCGGTTTACCTCCGCAACGATAACGGCTACACCTACGGCAGCATTACCGAGCGAGACATCACCCCTGCTGAAGAATTCGACTGATCGACCAGCCCGCCCCGGAGGTTACGAGGGCAAGGAGGACTTGAGTATGATAAACATCGACACATGGGTAGCCGGGTACAAGGTCCGCGCCTTTGACTGGGTGGATGGAAAGAACATCTATTTGCACATCGAATACTACAGGCCAGGTGCATCACTTTCCAAGCCGCCAGCAGTAGAAAAAAGTTTCCTCATTCCGAGGGAGGAGGAAGCAAAGGTGAGGAACTTCTTGCACAGCGTTGTAATCGGCTTAATGGAACCCCGCCCAGCAATGGCCGATTGACCTCCAGCCGAAACGTCCGCCAGGGCGTCCGCCGGGTGCCACCGCGCCCGGCTTTTGGCGGTGTAATCTACACAGTTTTCCACAACCATGTTTGTGTACTTTACGTTTCGAATTGTCTTGCTATTTCTCCGCTTTAGAGTGATTAATACACTACCGAAAGGAAATACACGAAAAACGGAGGAACGAAAAATGATTAGCTACGCACAGGCATTGAGCAGGGCAAAGGCGGCCAAGAGCGACTGGAACGAGGAAGAGCGGATTTCCAAGGCGGTCATCACCTGGGTGGACAGCGAATGGGAGTACGAAACGGAGGTCGAGAACGAGGGCATGACGGATTCCGAGTTCAAAGCCTGGGTCGAGGAGAACGCCGAGGACTTCGCCATGGAGGCTGCCGCCAAGGAGGGCACCACCTTTGAGGTGCTCCTCGGAATCACCTACGACTACGAAACCATCGACGACGACGCAAGATTCCGGGACGACTACGAAGCCTACGCCGAGTTCGAATGGGAATGCCGCACCGGGCGGTAAACCATCCCAAACCGAAAGCCAAGCCCCAGAGGGGGCTTGCTCTCGTACAACATCATGGCAAGCGGGCCGCACCCGTGAGCCGTGGCCCCTTACTGCGAAAAGACAAACTCAGCTCAAAATCCCAAACGTCTGGGAATTTGCCGCAAACAAAAAAGCCCCCTCGCAGGTCGAAACCTGCAAGGGGGCTTTACTGCCGCCATGTCCGCTGTTTCCCGGCACACAGGCTGGGATTAGCGGCGCGGACGTGAATTTATACCACCGGGGCCTCTCTGCCCTCCTGGGGGCTGTCAAGGGCGCTGACAGGGGGCGTCTGAGTGATGGTGTTCTGGACAACGGCGGTTGCCGCAGAAGTAGCGGCAGCGGTAGCCGCTGCGGTGGCCGTAGCAATTGCTGCGGTGTCGGGGACCTCCCGGACGCTCTCAATGGCCTCCAGGGGGACACCAAGGGTGGCGGGGGCGTCCTGCTTCTGCACCCGGACCTGCGCCTCGATCATGGTCTCCAGGTAGCTGTTCAGATCGCCATAGATACTCGCCAGCACATCTTTTGCGGATTCCGAGAGCAGGGACAACGCCTTGTCCTTAGACTTCTGCAGCGCCTCCGCTTGAGCTTGTGTGTCGAAGATGCCTTTCTTCTTCAGCGCGTCCACATAGGTCTGGCTGGTGTAGGTGACCGCCGTGGTCACGGCCTCGGTCACCTCATCCAGCAGTTCCTTGGTGATCAGGCTGTCGGTTTGCGCCCCGATGTGCTTGGACATCCGGCGCAGAAACTGCACGAGGAACGCCGCACAAACAGGGATGGCGGCGGTGGCCACCGCCTGGAGCAGTTCAAACAGAAATTCTTTCATGATGTGTACCTCCTAAATTTTGCTCAGATACGCCCCGGAGCTGAATCCGGTATACTTGACACCCTGATAGGTCACCTGGATATACAGCCACTTCACGCTACCGACCTGCGTGTAGTAGCCGTAGTTCTGTACTTTCGTACCGCAGGGCAGAACCACCATGCTGCTTGCGGAATCGGTGGCGCCGGCGGTCTGCCGAACGTGGAGACCTTTCTCGGCGGTGACGGTGTACGTCCCGGCCAAAGACTTATCGAGGCCCTTCGCTACGCCGGTGGCCTTCTTTTCGGTGACAGCGGCAGACGGCTTTGTGGTGGTAGATGTAGCAGGGGCGGGCGCGGTTCCCTGGCAGCAGGCCGCCGGATTGTAGATGAAGCCCAGGAACTTGTAGTTGCTTCCCTGGCCCCAGTTTCCGGTTCCTTTCTTCCGGGTCTGCGTCCAAAACGCATTTTTGGCATTGTAGCCGCTCTCGCTGGTCACAATCTCCGTGGCGCTGTTGATGACCTCAACAACAGCCACATGGCCGGCTCCGTCCGAACCGTTTAGCGTTGCCCCGGCCTGCCAGACGGCAATAGCGCCCAGACGCGGGGTTTGGCTGATCGTAAGCCCCAGGGCCTTAGCCCTGGTGACGAACTGCTCCGCGTTGCACACCAGCGCGAAGGATTCCTTGCCTGCGCCGATGATTTCGTTGAACCGGCCATTGGCATACCCGACGCAGTTGTGGAGCACATCGCACTGGCTATCCTTGGGGCTGCCCTGGACGGCGGAGCTGTAACCGCCCGACGCCTTGCGAATGTAATACTTGTTCCCGGCAGTGGGCCGGGTCAATCTCGGAACAAAACTCACAGTCTGGCTCCCCTTTCCGGCATACTTGTCAAAATACTTCTGCCCAAATCCGGCTCTCCGGGCTTTGGCGGTCTCACTCTGATCAGCGGGCCGCTCGAACTGGAGCAGGACAGCATCGGAGGCGGCCCGGACACTGGTGGTGGTCTTCAGCGTGGCCAGCACTGCCTTATAGCCGCCGGCCAGCTCCTGCATCAAAAAGCCGAGCTGCATCTCCAAGTCCCCGATGCTCTTGCCAGCCTTTTTTGCATAGGCCAGCAGAGCCTCCTTCCGGCTCCAGAACGTCCACTGGCACAGGCCGTAGCCCGCGCTGTCCCGGACGAAGTTGGCGTAGCTGCCGCTGTCCACCCCCTCGGTGTATTCGGCGTCGGCCATGCCCAGCTTGCCCTCGTAGCTGTTCTGGAGGTTATTGGGTCGCAGGCCGCTCTCAGCGTAGAGGTTCCCCATCAAGCCGGCGGTACCGGCATCGGTGAGGCCCTGGGCCTTCAGGAAGCTCCAGATTCTTTCTTCAGTGTTCATCGCTTATCCGACTCCTCCTTCCCCGCCCCCATCGGGCGGATCATCTTCCGTTTTGCTCTGACCAAACACCATGCCCTCATTGTGCTCGAAGATGTTCTCCACCACCTTCAGACCGCTCATGCCCAGGAGCGTGATGATGGCCTGCCGGCTCAGTTCTTCCACCGGGAACGGCTGCGCCAGCACAATGGTGGAGTAGGTGGCAATGCCGTAAGACCATGACACCCAGATGATGGCGCACACCTGTGTGGTGACGAACAGGAACCGTGTCACCGACCGCAGAATGCTGGGGTGCTTCTGGCCAGACCGCAGCTCCTTCAGCCGTTTCCGAAGGTGGTGGATGGTGGCCTCGCAGAACACGATGCCAAGAGCGATACCGACCACCAGGGCGCCAGCGGCAATCAGGATCGTTTTCACACCTGTACCTCCTCAGTAGAGGGCCTGGACGCTCTGCTCTGTCATAAATTCCTTGTGCTCGTGCTTGACCTTCCGGGCGTACTCCAGGGCGGCGTGCATATCGCCGTTGCAGTGGGCGTCCGGGATGCGCTGGACGGCCTGCGCCGTGGCCTCGCCCAGAGCGATGGCCGCCCCCATGCCCTTGATGATAAGCACCTCATTCTGCTCACGGGCCTGCTCCCGCGCCTCCTGGGCCGCCTCCCGCTTAGTGATGCGCCGCTGGAGCATCCAGGAACAGAACGCTGTGATGGCGGTGGGGATGCCCAGCAGCGTGATCAGCCCACCGACAGAAAGTTCAATGACCATGTCTTTACATCTCCTTCAAAAACGATGGAGCGCACCACCGAAGTGATGCGCTCCTGCTCTTGTTTTAGCCCTTGACTTTCGCCCCCACCAGGGCGGCGATGTGCCGGAGATCTACTACCGGCGCATCATAGAAGTCATGACTCCAAATCCAGAAGTCCTCATGTTCCGGCCGCTTGTACTTCTGGCTCAGAGGATCGGCCCACACCTTATCCCACCGGGCCTGCAGCTCCGTCCGGCACTTCTCCCCAGCATTGGGCGGGGTCTCCAGCCGGGCGAGGATGGCGGCCACCAACTGGCCGCGCTCCTGGCCCTGGCCGTCATCATCCTGGCTGAAGAACTCGTGAGCGTTCTGGCTGGTGTCCACACACAGAGGCTGACCCTTCCACAACAAAAAACCATCCTGGGCCTCCAGGATGGAACCGTATGGAATATTGACCTGCTGGCCATTGCAGCCCTTGAACCGCGCCCGCCTCCGGGCGATGTACCGCTTGTGATAGCTCTGCTCCATGGCTTACTCCTCCGTGGGGTCGTCGGCGGCCTTGTTGGGCAGCAAGCCCATCAGCTCGGTGTACTCCTCCGCCGTGATCTTGCTGGAGGCCAGGAAGATGTCCAGCTTCTCCTCCATGCCATCGATCTGGCCGCGCTCGATCATGCGCTTAAGTGTCCGATACAGCATTTTTTGCACCTCCCCTCTCAAACGGTCTCACTGTCTGCCGCAAGGCCAAGCTCCAGCAAGGTAATGCGGTATTCGTGGTCTACGGTCAGGCCGTCAATGTCCGCAGAAAGGTCGTGGGCCGCAGCGACCATCGGGCCGGCGTCCGTCTCCTCCAGCATGACGGCATCCAGTTCCTCCATACCCTCCGGGGCCTCCCGGCCAAGCAGACGGTAAGGAACCCCGGAAATAGCAATGCCCGAAGCCTCCGGCTCCGGGCACAGGATGTAGCAGCCGTTCTCGGCCTGCTTGATGTAGGTGGGGGCCTCGGTCATGCCGAGGCTTTTCCCGTCTCTGGTGTTGGTGATCCTGAACATTTTGCACCTCCAAAAAAGATAGCGTGATAGAGCCGCCGCAGACGGAGCAGTCGCCCATGGTCATCGAAACAGCGGTAATAAGCGCTCTGGCACTCCATGTACTGCTCGATGTCCTTGAAGTCCCGCTTGCCGGCCTTGAACTCCCTATGAAAGAGCTTCAGCTTTCTGCGGGCGCGTTTAATCCCGTCCCGGCTCCCGTTTATTTTTATCTTCCCGGTCTCCGTCAGGGTGAACCGGGCCTTGCAGAAGCGGAAGGGCTTTGTAAGCGGTGTAACGCTGCACTTGCGGCGGTTTACCCGGATGCCCTTTGCCTCGAACCGCCGCACGATCTCATGGCCCATCCGTTTGGCCTCCTCCATCGTGCGGAAGACCAGCAGATAGTCGTCCATAAAGTGGGCGGCGTACTCAGCCCTGGCCTGGCACTTGATCCAGTTGTCGATCTGGCTGGGCAGGGCCACCATTTCCTGCTGGCTCGGCTCCACGCCCAGCGGCATCCCCCTTCCCTGTGTGGGGCAGGGAGAGAACCAGATGATCTTGTCCGCCAGCTCCCGAAGGGCCGGATTGGGGATCAGCTCCTGGTGGCGCTGGTAAATCAGAGCGTGGGGAGCGTTGGGGAAGTAGCCCTTTAAGTCGATTTGGAGGACAGCCCCCTCCCGGCCATAGCGCCGGAAGTGCCACGCCAGGTGCTGCTTGAGCCGCTTGAAATGCCAGTGCAGCCCCTTCCCGATTTGGCTGGCCCCGTTGTCGTGGATCATGCTGGGGGTATACAGAGGGACCAGCACCTCATTACAGAGGGTCTTGTGTATCTGCCGGTCAGTGATGTGCGGGGCGTCGATGGGCCGAACCTTGCCCCGTTCGCACAGCGTAAAGTGGACACATTTCTTCGGTTTCCATTTCCCCTCCAGGACTTCCCGCCGCCGGCGGGCGGTGCCGGAAAACAGGTGCGATTCAAAGTTCTGGACACTCTGTTTCCAGCGGACGCCGTTGCAGCACTTCCGCCCATAGAAGAACATCTTCCGATAGCTGAACACCTCGCTCAGAGAGCCGAGGGCGGCGCACCGCTCCTCACGCTTTTTCTGCCGCCTGGCCTTGCGGCGCTGGTACCGGGCCTCCCGGCGCTCCTGACTGTTCATAAAAGGTTTTTCTCCCCCTGTACAGTTGTCTTGTAGGGTGCCGTCTAAATCTGCGTTGTCCTAATGCACATGAAACGGGAGATGGCACGATCTCCCGCCATGCAAGAAGCGTCCGTGCAAGGACATCAGAGGGAAGTTTTAGGGATTGGTTACCCAGGGAAGTACCTCTCCTTTTACGTCGGTCGTCTTTCACTTTCGCTACTCCATTTGACCGCGTATTTACGTAAAATCCGGCCAGCAGCCCCCCGCAATTGTTTGCATTGTAATTGTTGACAGAGCCGCCGGAGCCCAGCGCCGAGAAGTTATTGTTGTTGTTGTAATTAGGGGAGCGGAGAGGGCCCCACACAGCCGCGGGATAAATTATCAGAAGTACACCCAATGCGAAGTCAGGATTTCAGCCGTTGCCCGGTGCTCTTGATCTGGCCCTTCAGCAGCTCGTTTTCCCGGTCGATGAGTTCCCCCAGGCTCTGGGCCATCTTGTCCAGCTTTTCGGTTGCGTCCTTCGGCCCGACCGATTTTCCCTTGGAGGTGGTAAAGCACCCCTCCGGGTTCTGCATCATGACCAGGTAGCAATCCGTCAGCCGGGAGTCCAGCGCCATCAATGAGGCGCGTGCCTCCAGCAGGTGCGCCGTTCTCATCTGCACCCGCTGGGCATCTGAAGGAAAGATGCTGTTCGCCTTTTCGGAGTGGTCTTTGACCTCTCCCGCCAGCTTGGCCACCGGCTCCGCCACCAGGCGGGAGTACCGGGCCGACAGCCTGGTCAGGAAGTTCAGTGTTTCCACATAGATCTGGTTCGCCGTGTTCACGAACTCCGCCTTGCTGACAGTGCGTTTTTGAGCCAGTACCGACATAATTCTACCTCTTTCGCCATTCGGATATGGGCCAGTATAGCACAGAAAGCGCCGAACGGTAAAGGGGCAAAATTTAAAAATCGCGTCGGGCGCTTACGCGCCCTCCATGTTCCGGCCCTGCGGGCCGGTTAGGTCGGCCCCGGTGCTCCGCCCCCTTGCGGGGGCGGGATGGGGATGGGATAGCTCTGCGGAGGATTAGGTAGAAAAGCCGGCCAGCAGCCCCCCGCAATAGT
>PPYF01220417.1_pt1 | contig 14807 bp, 13 predicted proteins | sample 1559871 | NCBI WGS metagenome assembly PPYF01 (sample SAMN08240021, study PRJNA423297) | Human gut metagenome, whole genome shotgun sequencing project. | reverse complement strand
CTGCTGCCAGGCTATGAATTCCACGAAAACAGAGAGCTTCGTTATGTACAGCCACAGCATCTTGCTTTTGCTTCGATTACCGGATATCAGCTCTGGTTCTGGTACAGAAACCGCCGTTTCTGCGGATGCTGCGGGTTCCCAATGAAACACGATACAAAAGAACGTATGATGTACTGCCCTTCCTGTGGCCGTCAGGAATACCCGGTACTTATGCCGGCTGTGATCGTCGGTATTACTAACGGAGATAAGATCATCTGCTCCAAATATGAGGGCAGAAGCTTTAAGCAATATGCCCTGATCGCCGGTTTCGCGGAAATTGGTGAAACAATTGAAGAAACCGTTCATCGCGAGGTCATGGAAGAAGTCGGTCTGAAAGTGAAAAATCTCCGTTATTATAAGAGTCAGCCATGGTCCTTCTCCGGTACATTACTTTTTGGATTTTTCTGCGATGTAGACGGGGACGATACTCTCACGGTGGATCATGAAGAGCTTTCTGTAGCACAGTGGTTTGACCGTGACAAAATTATCGGTCAGGACACCGACAGCAGCCTTACCAATGAAATGATGATGGTCTTCGCCGCCGGGAAAGAGCCGAAATAATCCAGCTCCAGGTTTCCAAAAGATACATCACATCAAATAACAGTACCTATAAATGACAGCTTTCCAGGAGCTGTCATTTTTTGTATATAATCACATAAAAAGTCTGGTATTCTACATCAATATTCATTATCATAAACCAGTTCAGGCATACTACGGATATCTGAAAGCTACCAACACTGCAGTTATGGATCCGGACACAGCAAAAGACAATATGACCGCTGCCGCAGAACAGGTTTTCCGTCTGCTGTGAATCAGTTTACTGATTTCAATTTTGACTTTATCCTTTCATTTTATTGTTTATATCTCCCCAAAACCGTCAGTTCTATCAGGAATTGGCGGTTTTTGATTTTTGTCTATAATTACACAGAAAACTGGTATATTCTGCAATGATTTGCTATAATATTCACAATTACACTGTAGTCCAGACAATCTCGGACCCGGTCTTACTATTTTATAATGGGGTTTTTACAATGAAAAAGATAGCACTTATTACAGATGGATGGGAACGTTATGTCACCTATACCTGGATTCAGGGATACCGACGCTACACAGACGAACATCCGGACGATATTGATCTGTATGTATTTCACAGTTTTGGCAATTTTAATAAAGATCAGGATTTTAACAACGGAGAATATAATATTTTCCGGCTTCCGGACCTTTCAGCTTTTGACGGAATCCTTCTTGACCTTGCAAATATTAAACTTCCTTCCCTTAAAGAAGAGATCATCACTGCCGCCAGAAATGCAGATGTTCCTGTAATTTCTCTTCTGGAAGAAACACCCGGACTGTACTTTTCCGGAATCAATAACTATGATGCGATCTGTCAGCTGATGGACCACCTGATTAACAAACATAACTGCCAGACGATCAATTACGTAGGCGGTCCGCCAGAAAGCTCAGAAAATCAGGAACGTTTTCGTGCTTACAGAGAATCTCTCCAAAAGCACAATATTCCTTATGATTCCAGCCGTGTAACCTCTCAGGATTATGAAATTCATACCGGTCTTCAGGCTCTTGAAGAGTTTAAAAACAAAAATCTGCTTCCTGATGCATTCGTCTGCGCCAATGATAATATTGCTGTGGGTATCTGCCTGGCTGCCAAAGAAGCCGGATACAGGATTCCGGAAGACTTTCTTGTAACAGGATTTGATAACGAAAACAAAGCCTCTTACTTTAGTCCACGCATAACGACTATTGGATTTTCCAAAGCCGATATCATGTACAATGCATTACAGCTTTTCACCCGGATCTGTGAGCATAACGCAGACTCTATCCATACTTACGCATCTGTTGAACATGTATTTCAGGAAAGCTGCGGCTGTGTTTCCAGATGTCCTGCAAACCGCGGTCAATATGTTGCAAACAGCATCATGTCCGAAGTTCATCAGAGTGATATGCAGAACTGGATGATGGAACTTGACCGCTTTCTTATTGACTGCAACAGTTTTACGGAACTTGCCGAACATTTACATACCTGGCTTAAAGAGCATGAATGCGGCACCATGTGTCTGCTAATGAATCCGGATATTTTTCTTCTTGAAAGTATTGATACTCTCCCTGAAATTCCAGATGACATTTATCTTCATACTGGTTATCCGGAACAGATGGTGGTCGTATACCCTCGAAGCAGTACGGATGCACTCACTCTTGACCTATCAAAAGGGACTTTGCTGCCACATACTGATATTTCTGATAAAAACAATATTTATCTGTTTTTACCGGTTCATTTCCGTGAACGTGAAGTTGGATACCTGATTCTCGAAAACTGTGACTACCTGCTGAGCCACCAGTTTCTTTTTGAAATGTTGAATACTTTCCGTACTTCTGTAGAAGCACTCTATGGCCGGCTGATCCTTCGAAAGAAAAACAGGCAGCTTTCACAGCTTTATATCCATGATTCCCTTACCGGTTTCTACAACCGTATGGCTTATGAAAAGCTTGCCCTTCCGCTCTTTCAACAATGTATGCAAAAGGGCCGACCAGTTGGGATTATGTTTGCGGATGCTGATCACCTGAAATATATCAATGATTCTTTTGGACATGATATGGGAAATTTTGCAATCCGTAGTATCGCCTCCATAATTCAGCAGCAATGCCCTGTCGGTTCCATTTCCATGCGTTATGGTGGAGATGAATTCGTCTGTGTAATTCCTGATTACAGCCAGTCAAAAATGCAGCAGCTGAAAAATTCAATTCTGGCTTCCCTTGAACAACTGTCCGCCAGCAGCCATATGACTTTTCCGCTTGAGGCAAGCATTGGTTTTGTCGTTGCCGATGATCCAGCCTTCTCGCTTAACGATTATATCAACCTTGCTGATGAAAAAATGTATGCCGAGAAAAAAGAACACAAAGCAACCCGCCAATAACTTACAGGAATTTTTATTATGACACCATATATCACCAGAGCCCTCGCACAACAGATTGCGAATACTGTCAAAGATCTCTGAAAAAGGCCTTCCTGGAGAAAACCCTTGATAAGTTTTCTCCGGAAGACCTTGAATTGCTTCGTGTTTACTTTTCCTGTGATGCCGTGCGATTATATCTGGCATTGAAGATGTAACAATTCTATGCCAGCTGACTGATCAGTTCAAGAATCCTGCCTGCACAGGAACGGATTTCTTCTTCTGTAAGATCTCCGTTTCTGTATGCATTACGAATACTCTCGGCATCTTCTGCATTTCCAGGCATGATAATGTCATTTCCTGCCGCAGCACATTTCCATGCAACACTTCCATCTTCCGGTACGCTTGTATTCCAGTCAGACATGATAACTCCATCAAATCCCCACTCTTTACGGGCAATTCTGGTACACAGATCTTTGCTGTTCGCCGCATGCACTCCATTGACAAGATTGTAAGAAGACATGATTGCTGTCGGCTGTCCCTCTTTCACTGCAATTTCAAATCCACGAAGATAAATTTCTCTGAGCGTCCTCTCTGAAATCTTTACATCCACACCCATACGGTTATCTTCCTGATTATTGCATGCAAAATGCTTAATTGTAACGCCGCATCCCTTATGGCACTGTACACCTTTTGTTACAGATGCTGCCAGCGTTCCTGAGAGGAACGGGTCTTCTGAATAATACTCAAAATTTCGTCCACAAAGAGGATTTCTTTGGATATTCAGACCCGGTGCCAGCCACAAATTGACGTGAAATGCTTCCATCTCAAGCGCAACCGCTTCTCCAAATCTCTGCATCAAATCTCTGTTCCAGGTCTGAGCCATTACAGTTCCTACCGGGAATGCAGTGCAGTACTGATAATACTGGTCAGCACCCTCATGCTCTTCTCTGTCTACCAGGAAGCCATTCTCCAGTGCACCCAGTACACCAATTCCATAAACGGTATCTGTTGCCCTGTCCACTTCATAGTGCTGCTGCAATCGGATACCTGCCGGTCCGTCTGCCATGATCAGAGATGGAATACCATACTTGTCAAGAAGTCCTTCTGTTGTCTCACCTGCGGTTCCCGGAACGCGGATTCCTGCTGCCCCCAGAGTACTTGTTGTTTCTGCAATATTTCCGTAGAGAAGTGGAAGCAGATCTTCTGTCATCTGTTCCGTGGCATAAGCTGATCTGTATATTTTTTTCTCTTCTGGATGCGGTGTAAAAATAATACAATGGCTGTTATCTGCTGTTGTTTTTCTGCATTCGTACGTTTTCCACAGTTCTTCTTCTATCTCTGCTGTGTTTTCCAGAACACAGGTATCCTCCAATGATACACTTTGTTCTACTTTTACAGCGCTACTGTATTCGAGAGATACAGAACTGTTTCCGGTCCAGATACCATAGGTTCCTTTTTCTACGATCCACTGATGTTTTTCCTCAGAAAAATATGCCAGTTCTTTCTGTCCAACTGTGATCCTCAATGTTTCAGTTTCTCCCGGCTGCAAAAGCTTAGTTTTTGCATACCCAACGAGACGGCGGTATTCTTTCTTTACCTCTGTCTGAGGAAGAGATGCATAAATCTGCACAACTTCTTTTCCTGCATAAGTATCTCCGATATTAGTAACTTTCATTTCAACTGTAAGTTCTTTCTCCGAAGTCTCAATCCCTTTGAATTCTATTTTAAACTCTGTATAGGACAGTCCGAATCCAAACGGAAACAGTGGCTTTTTGCCAAAGCTGTCAAAATAACGGTATCCGACAAAAATCCCTTCTTTGTACTCTTCGGTATCCAGATTTCCATTCAGATAACTGTAATCCTCTGCAAAAGGGCAGTCTTCATATCTTCTCGCCCAGGTTGCCGTCAGCTTCGCACTTGGTACACAGTTGCCTAACAGGATGTCTGCAACCGCATATCCACTCTCCTGCCCCGGCTGGGAAATATTAAGGATTGCCTTTATGTTCTCTGTATTTTCCAGAATGTCAGTCAGTTCGATCGGACCACCCGCATTCAGAAGCAGGATGACCGGAATCTTTTTTTCATTCAGGAAAAAAAGATCTGCTGCTTCTCTTTCACTCAGATAATAGTCTCCTTTTACCCTGCGGCGGTCTTTACCCTCTCCGGAAATACGGCTGAGCACATACACAGCTGCTTTTGCACCTGCGATATCCTTTGCTTCAACAGCCCGTCCTTCCGGAAGAATAAAAGGATTGCTTGCGTATGCATCAAATGGATTATCTACGTGCTTTGCATCCTCAAGGATTTTTTCTTTCCAGACATTTCGTGCGTTTTTATAACGTTCTTCATAATCCTCCAGCCAGTCCTCGCTGGTAATAGTCACACCTGCTTCTTTCATTCCCTGATAAATAGAAATATTTTCTCTGTTATTTACATCACCGGAACCAATTCCGCCTTTAATAGTCTTTTCTGCCCCACTTCCAAGCAGTGCAATAGCTGAAGCTGTGGAAAGAGGAAGTACTCCTTCGTTTTTCAGAAGTACAATACCTTCCACCGCCGCTTCTCTTGCCAGAGTCCGGTGTCTGATTTCAAGTTCAGACAGACTCTGATCCATACTTCCACTGTGTCCCCATACATCTTTCATATTTATAATCCTCCTGCTAACGTTTGAATTTATTTTATACAACAAAAGAACGACAGCATTCTTTATCCTTTATGCAAGAATATCCTGCCGCGTTCTTTTGACTAATGATAACTTTTATTTTTTACTCTTTTACTCTTTTACGCCACCCAGCGTAATACCTGCGATGATATATTTTGACAGGAGCAGATAAACAATAATGATCGGTACGATAGCAACAGTGATCATCATGTAAATCTTACCCATATCAAAGTTCATGTAATCAGCACCTCGTAATGTTGCGATCAGGATCGGAACCGTCATCTTGTTCTTGGACTGGATGACCAATGCCGGTACGAAGTAGTTGTTCCATGATCCAACAAAGGTAAAGATTGCCTGAACTGCGATCGCTGGTTTCATGATTGGAAGTACAATACGGTTGAATGTATAGAACTCTCCAGCTCCGTCAATTCTGGCAGCTTCCACCAGTGACAGCGGAAGAGAGGATTGTAAATAACTGTACATGAAATAAAATACTGCCGGTGAAGCAATGGACGGAATAATCAGCGGAAGAAGTGAATCATACATTCCCATCTTTGTGATCAGTCTCAGGAATCCCATTGCAGTTACCTGTGTCGGCATAACAAGGATTGCCATGATGAAAGTAAAAGCAACTTTCCTTCCCTTGAAATTATAAGCATAAAGGCCATATTTACCTGATCCTGTTCATAGTTACTGTTGTTGGTAAATTCCGCATATCCTGTTACTGTGAGTTCACGTTTTTTCTCAGAACAGTTTGTTACTGCCAGACTCCATACTTCATAAGACTGCTCCAACGGCACATAATATCTTACTTCTGAGTGAATTTCACTGTAGTCTGCCATCATTTTTGTGTACGCTGTTCCATGATGACATTCACTTTTGTACGTCTCCAGATCTTTGCCTACCGGCTGCCAGGATGCAGACCAGTAATCCTTACTTTCATTATCACGAAGATAAATATACCGTCCCGGCTGATCAAACTGATTGAAAATATATCTCAGGATTCTTCCATTTGCTCCGGATTTTGCAAAACTGTATCCCCCTGCGTTATTTGAAACGATTGCCCCATACTCTGGTGAGCCAAGATAGTTTACCCACGGTGCCGGTGTATCCGGACGTGTGATCACATATTCCTTTTTTACTTCATCAAAATATCCATATCTCATATCTCTCATCTCCTGCTCCAGCTATTCTTCGCCTGATTTTTCTTACACTATACCCTATATCATATTTTGAATATACAAAATACAAGCTGAAAATATCAGATTCGTGACATGAAAGTCTTTGTTATAGTCAAAAACTGCGGAATATTACCTGTAAACAATTACTCCGGTCACAAATTTCTTCATGACCGGAGTTTTTTATTTTTACAGAGTTTCTATTTTCACTCTTACATCTGTATTTATTTCTTTTTTGAGATCATATACTGTATTCGTAATCACCGCTTCACCATTGTTTACAAAAACACTGATCTGGTTCGGGTTCACATATGCCTCAATCTCGAACCCGTCTTTCAGCTCCGGTGTCTCAAATTTCACTCTGTGATTCGGGAACTTTTCAAAAAGGGCACTTCTGTCGGTACAGATTTTATTCCCTTCTCTGGAAATCACATATCCACCGACATTTACTTTATCCCCATCCTCCAAAGAAAAGCGCAGACGATATCCACTTTCATCTGCCTCGGATGGTTCAGAGATTTCCTTTGTATATACTGCCTGTACATTCGGATGAACGCGGAAATAAATGTGATCTTTCTGCACTTCCACAACACGCGGAATACACATCATTCCCTGCCATTTCCCATCCACCGGTTCCGGCATACGGAGCCATGCTGTCAGGATTCTTCTGCCACTCTCATCCAGAGTGCTCTGTGGTGCATAAAGGTCTGTTCCATAATCAAGGAACTGGTATTTTTCCGGCAGTTTCATATCACAGGTTTCTTTATCAAATGTTACCTGCATGCATACTGTCTGTGCATCGTCTGCCTTACCATCTTTAAACAACTGCATCGGTGAAAAGATCACTACCTGGCTGTTATCCACTTCAAAATAATCCGGGCATTCCCACATCCAGCCAAAGTTTTCTCTGGTTACAGAATTTTCAAATTTCCATTCTTCTCCATCTGTACTTGTGAAGAACAAAAGTTTTCCCTGTTTATCATTGATGGTACTTCCAAGTACCATGTACCATCTGTCCCCGTCTTTCCAGACTTTTGGATCTCTTGTATGGCGTGCATCTCCGATATCTGCATCGTGAATAACCGGAATCACGGTCTTTTTGTCTTTGATGTTGTCAAAATGAATACCATCCTCAGAAGTGATCATGAGCTGTGCAGATACAAAATGTTCATCCACACATAAATTGATATCCTCCGGATTTTCTGTAAGATAATTCACACCTGTATAATACAGCTGCATTTTTCCGTCTTCTTCAATCGCACTTCCGGAAAAACATCCGCTCCGATCATCCGTTTTGCTCGGAAACAGTGCAATTCCCTGTTCTTCCCAGTTCACCAGATCTTTGCTGACAACATGTCCCCAGTGCATCCGTCCCCAGCGCGGCCCATACGGGAAGCACTGGTAAAACAGATGGTACATGCCTTTGTAATATATAAAGCCATTCGGGTCATTCATCCAGTAGTCTTTCGGTTTTACATATATTTTCTGCATATTCTGCTCACTTTCTTATTTTTCTATGAATGGATTAATTACTTCCATCGCTTTTTCTGCTTCTGCACCTTCTGCATGAATTCTCAGATCTACCGCTTTTGACAGATCCACACTGAAAATTCCCATAATTGATTTCGCGTCAATCACATATCTTCCGGAAACAATATCCATATCACAGTCCAGACGTGTCACAGCATTGACAAAATCTTTTACTCTTTCTATTGTTCCTAAAAAAATCTTTACTTCTCTCATTATCAACGTCACTCCTATAAATAATTCATCTCAGTTTCTTTATCAAAGAAATGAATCTTGGATGGCATAAATACAAATTCAATTTCATCTCCAACCTGGCTGATCTCATATTTAGAAACTCGTGCAACTGCCTGGCAGCCTCCGAACTGGAAGTACAGGTTATTCTCATTTCCCATGACTTCTGTATCTGTGATCACAGCTTTCATTTTATTTTCTTTATAAAGTTCCAGGTTCTGCGCATCCATTTTAAGATCCTCTCCACGGATACCAAGTGTCATCTCGCCTTCTTTACCATTCAGTTTCTTAAGAATAGCTTCCGGAAGCATCAGTTTATTTCCGTCTTCAAATGTTACTTCGTTTCCTTTTAAGGTAACATCAAAGAAGTTCATCTGAGGAGATCCTATAAATCCTGCAACAAATTTGTTTACCGGATGATCATATAATTCCATTGGTTTTCCAACCTGCTGGATCACACCCTCTTTCATGATAACGATACGATCAGCCATAGTCATGGCTTCAACCTGGTCATGTGTAACATAGATCGTCGTTGCACCCATTTCACGATGCAGCTTGCTAATCTCTGTTCTCATGCTGACACGAAGTTTTGCATCCAGATTGGACAGTGGCTCATCCATCAGAAATACCTTCTGATTTTTTACGATTGCACGCCCCAGTGCCACTCGCTGTCTCTGACCTCCAGAAAGATTCTTCGGTTTTCTGTAACGGAATTCCTGCAGTCCCAAGATATCAATTGCCCAGTCTACTTTTTTCTTGATTTGGTCTGCTGGCATCTTCATGTTCTTCAGCCCGTATCCGATATTTTTTTCTACGGTCATATGAGGATACAGAGCATAGTTCTGGAATACCATCGCAATACCACGGTCTCTCGGTGCTGTCTCGTTCACTCTTTTGCCGTCAATATACAGATCTCCTTCTGTAATCTCTTCGAATCCGGCAATCATACGAAGTGTTGTGGATTTTCCACATCCAGACGGTCCTACAAATGCGATAAATTCTTTTTCTTCTATATTAAGATTAAAATCATCTACAGATTTGTGTTCTGCTCCTGCATATTTTTTTCCGATATGTTTAAATTCTATAAAACTCATAATTCATTAACCCTCCTTGGAACCAGTTGATGTTACACCTTCTACAATCTGTTTGGAGAACAGTGCATAAATAATAATAACAGGGATTGTGATCAGTGTGATTACTGCAAGAGTCTGTCCCATTGTTGTATTGTCATTGGATGTTATGGAGTTCAGACCAATCTGAGCGGTCAGAAGATCACTGGATGTAAATACAAGTGACGGCCAGAGATAGTCATTCCATACGCCGAGGAATGTAAATACACTGACAGTTGCCACTACTGTTTTGGACATTGGCAGTACCATTGTGAAAAAGTATTTTACCGGACTGCAGAAGTCAAGCTGTGCCGCCTCGTAAACATCATCCGGAAGGCTTACAAATACCTGGCGGAAAAGGAAAATATTGAATGGATTCACGATCATTGGAAGCACATAACCTATTACAGTATTTAAAAGACCTGCTTTTGCAATGATCAGAAAGTGAATCGTGATAACTGTTTCTGTCGGTACGATCAGCAACATCATAATAATCAGAAGCCACTGGTCACGGAATGGAAAGTTGATCTTTGCAAGTGCATAGCCTGCAAGTCCGTTTACAATAACCCCAAGTACGATCAGCAGTGCCGCATATCCTAAAGTATTAAGCATATAGCGGAGGAAATTTGTATCTGTAAGAATCGTAATATAGTTTTCAAAATAATTTCCATTTAAAGCAGGAGGAATAAATGCTGCTATGGAATTCATATCTGCTGTGATCGCTGCATCTGGTTTAAAGGAGTTTGCAAGCATCCAGATCACTGGAAACAGGAAGAATATGGAAAGTACCAGCAAAATAACTGCCAGTATCCAGTTAATTGTTTTTTGCTTTTTTGTTAACATGTTTTTTCTCCTCCTTTCCTTTGGTCAGTACATTCTGTATAATTGTCAGTATGACAACAAATATAGTGAAGACAATTGCCATTGTTGATGCAAGTCCCATCTCCCAGTTCATTGTACCGGTTTCATAAATATCATATACAAGTGTGTATGTTGAGTGATCCGGTCCTCCACCTGTCATGACCATCGGCTGTACCAGCATACGGAACGCACCGATTGTAACCGTGATAAATACAAACACACAAAGTGGTTTCAATTCTGGAAGTGTGATATCTTTAAATTTCTGCCATGTGCTTGCATGATCCATCTCAGCTGCTTCATAAAGCGCCGGGTTAATGTTCTGGAGTCCACCAAGGAAAATGATCATCTGATATCCGACACCCTGCCATACACTCATAACTGCGATGGATGGAAGTGCCTGTTTCGCACTGTGAATAAATGGCTGTGCACTGATTCCCAGATGAGCAAGCAGTGTATTCAGGATTCCTTCCGGACTGTAGATATCCATCCAGAGTGTGGATACAACCGCCAGCGACATAACAACCGGAATAAAAAATGCCACTTTGAAGTATTTCTTACAATGTGTGACTTTGTTGATCGCAAGTGCCAGAACAAGTGCTCCGATGCACTGACACGGTACGATAATAAGTACAAATTTTACCGTGTTAAAAAATGATTTTACAAATAATTCGTCTTTAAAAATGTTTATATAGTTTTCCAGGCCTACAAAGTGTGTCATATCCGGATTCAGTGCAAAGTAATCGGTAAAACTGAACACCAGTGTCAGCACCATCGGCAGAAATAAAAACAGCGTAAGAAGTACCAGTGCCGGGCCAAAGAAAGCCATTCCTAAAATTGATTCTTTTTTCTTCATTATTCTCTCGTATAACGTTCCAGTTTCGCGTTAATCCTTTCTACAGATTTATCCAGTTCTGCCTGCGCATCTTTACCGCCCAGTCCAACACTTTCAAGTGCCTGCTGGAAAGATGTACTTACCTGTGGATATACAGGAGTCTTTGGTCTTGGGTGTCCATATTTACTCAGCTGCTCGTACAGTGCTTTGTAATTTTCGTCTGTCTGGAATACATCGATCTGTTCAAATGCTTTATATGTAGACGGAAGTGATTTTGCTTCATTCCAAATCCTTACACCACTTTCCACACCACTCATCCATTTGACCAGCTCTGTTGCACCTTCAATATTGTCTGTTTCTGAAGATGCTGCAAATGCCCAGGAGCCTGTCGGTGTATATCTTTCACCATCCCAGTCATCACCAACTACATAAGGTGCAACGCCAAGATTCACATCCGGATAGTTCTCGTAGATTGTGTTGACTTCCCACGCACCGTCAAATTTGAAGGCTGCTCTTCCACTTTCAAACAGATTCTCGATCGGAGCTTCGGACATGTATTTGTTCTCTACGATCTGGTGGAAATAATTCATAACTTCAACATTCTTTTCTGAATTGAAATATCCGTCCACTGTCAGTCCGTCTTCGCTTACCAGGTTTCCACCATTTGCCCAGATAAATGGGGCATAATAATAAATACTTGCTTCACCTACCGGGAATGTCATGTCGATCGGGTAGCCTTTCTTCTCATCCATCAATGGCTTCAGTTTTTTCAGAATATCCATAAATTCAGTCTGTGTCCATGGATGATCGGCATCTGGTACCTCAATTCCGGCTTCCTCAAGAATATCTTTATTGTAATAAAGACCTACACTGGATTCCATTACTCCAAGTGCATACAGCTTATCGTTATAAGTGCCCTGATCCAGAATGGATTCCAGATATTCGCCTCTTTCTTCCTCTGTCAGCTCTGCCAGCGGCTGTATGATGCCATTCTCTGCATAAGCAGCCACATTCGGTCCATCCAGAGTAAGAACATCCGGAAGTCCACCTGAGAGCACTGATGAATTTACCTTATCTGAATAGCCGCCACCACTGTCGTTTCTAGGAATAAATTCAATATCTGCAAAATATTTACCGTTGAATTTTTCATTGAAACTATCTACGGATTCTCTGTACACCTGCCCTTCCGGAGTATCTTCAATACTATGCACCCAGATTGAAAGATATTGTTCTCCTTCATCATAGCCTGCTACATCGCCAGGCTTTACTTCTTTTTTCTGACATCCTGTCAGGCTGACTGCAATTGCCAGACCGGCAAGAAGAATCAGTTTTGCTTTTTTCATGTTCTCCTCCTTTTCCATCTTTCCGTTCTTCGTGACCGGTAAAGTAACCGGTTACTTTATGTATTGATAATAGCATATACTCATTTTTACGTCAAGTATTCTCTTACATTTCATTGATTTTTACAATTTTAATATATAAGTTTTGTAAAATCTGTACAGAACCGGTTACTTTACCAATTCTGTTACTGGTTAACCTTGTTCTGACTCTCTTTTTCTGTTATACTAAAATTACAATTATTACTGAGTTTTACTGAAAGGAAACTACCATGGGCAAAAAAAATATAACCTTCAATGACATTGCCAAATATACTGGTTTCTCAAAAACCACTGTTTCCAGATATTTCAACAATCCTGATTCCCTCACATTGAAGAATCAGCAGATTATCTCGGATGCACTTGATAAACTAAACTATCAGGAGAATAAAGTTGCCAGGATCCTGGCAAACGGGAAAACCGAATTTATCGGTGTTATCATTCCAAACCTTTATTTACATTACTATTCTGAAATGCTAAACCAGATACTGAAAACTTATGATACCTATGGCTACAAATTTCTTGTTTTTACCGGTGATGATCATAAATCAACTGAACGCGAGTATATTCAGGAACTTCTTTCTTATAAAATAGAAGGAATGGTTATTTTAAGCCATACCATTCCTTCCAGAGAGCTCGCCTCCTACAATCTCCCAATTGTAACGATCGAGCGTGAAGATCAGTTTGTGAGCAGTGTCAATACGGATAACTATATGGGTGCGGTGCAGGCAACCAGTCTGCTTGCAAAGACTGGAGCAGATATTCTGATCCATATCAATGTTGAATTATCTCCACAGGTTCCATCCTATGGACGTATAAAAGGCTTTTCTGATATCTGTGAAGAATATCAGCTTCCACATGAACTGATTCTCACAGATACCGGCCACAGTTATGAAGAAAGTTCTCTGATTCTCAAAGATTTGCTGGAAACAATTGATTCTAAATATCAAGGCAAAACAAAGGGAATTTTTCTTCCAAACGATACATTTGCCAACATCATGCTCAATCATCTGATTCAAAAGTATGGACAGCTTCCAGATGACTACAAGATCATTGGTTTTGATGATTCTCCAGTTTCCAGAGAAGCTATTGTTCCAATCAGTACTGTCGGACAGCAGATTGACAAGATTGCCGCATCTGCCATGGAAATCCTGAACGCGCAGATCACAGAACGCCACAAACGAAAAGCAGTTCTGTCTTCTGAGCCGGTTCACAAGATTATTCCTCCAATTCTGATCAATCGAAAAACAACTGAGCCTTCTCATTGAAATCTGATATTTTTTATACATAACAAAAACGCTGCAAAAAATGAATTTTAATTCACTTAATGCAGCGTTTTGTTTGCCAAACAGGCGGGCACCGGGCAATTCCCGGCATTATGCATTTCTGAAACGACTTAAAAAGTCTTTTGTCATGTCATTTTGTGGATCTTCAAAGATCTGCTGTGAAGTTCCCTCTTCTACAATAACTCCATTACCCATAAAGATTACATGCTTTGCCACATCCCGGGCAAATGCCATCTCATGTGTGACAATGATCATTGTCAGTCCGTCTTTGGCAAGCGTTCGCATAACCTCAAGGACTTCTCCGACCATCTGTGGATCCAGGGCTGAAGTTGGCTCATCAAAGAGCAGGATCTCCGGCTCCATGGCAAGGGCTCTGGCAATTGCTACCCTCTGCTTCTGACCTCCGGAAAGCTGCTTCGGCTTTGCATTGATATAAGGTGCCATCCCTACCTTCTCAAGGTACATCATTGCGTTTTTACGGGCTTCTTCCTTGCTTTTTTTCAGGACTTTCTCCTGGCCCACCGTACAGTTTTTAAGAACTGTCATATTATTAAATAGGTTGAAGTTCTGAAACACCATACCAACCTTTGAACGATATTCCGGCACATTTACATGCTTATCCATGATATTTGTTCCATGGTATCTTATCTCTCCTGAGGAAGGTGTTTCCAGAAGATTCATGCAGCGCAGCAGCGTGGATTTACCGGAACCGGAAGGACCAATGATACAGGTAACATCCTTCGGCTTCACTGAGAAATCGATATCTTTCAGAATCTCATTATTTCCAAAAGATTTTC
>PPYF01028118.1_pt1 | contig 14817 bp, 17 predicted proteins | sample 1559871 | NCBI WGS metagenome assembly PPYF01 (sample SAMN08240021, study PRJNA423297) | Human gut metagenome, whole genome shotgun sequencing project. | reverse complement strand
AACCCGGCGACACCTACAACATCGGCGGGTTCAACGAATGGAAGAACATCGACCTCATAAAGGTGATCATCAAGACCGTCGACCGTCTGCTCGGCAACCCCGAGGGTCAGAGCGAGAAGCTGATAACCTACGTCACCGACCGTCTCGGCCACGACCTGCGCTACGCCATCGACTCCCGCAAACTCCAGAGCGAGCTTGGCTGGGAGCCCTCCCTCCAGTTCGAGGAAGGCATCGAGAAGACCGTCCGCTGGTACCTCGACAACCAGGAATGGATGGACAACATCACCTCAGGCGACTACGAGCGCTACTACGATGACATGTACAAGAACCGCTGAAAGATTGCTGATATGATGGAATCTCCACGAATAATAGATTTGCCGAAATTTCTGGATAAAAGAGGAAATCTCTCCTTTATCGAGGAATACAAGCATATCCCTTTCAAAATTGAGAGGACATACTGGATATACGATGTGCCCGGTGGTGAGGAAAGAGGTGGACATGCCTACAAAATAAACCAAGAATTCATTGTCGCTCTTTCAGGCAGTTTCGACGTAACGCTTGACAATGGTTCTGAGAAAAAGACATTCTCACTCAATAGATCTTATTACGGATTATATGTGCCTGAGGGATGGTGGAGGATGATGGATAATTTCTCTACCAATTCTTTGGCAATGATTCTTGCCTCATCCCCTTATTCCCCGGAAGACTATATCCGTGACTACAACGAATTTTTGAAATGGAAAAGAATATAACCGGCTGTGTCTACGACTGTTCGATGATCGAACTGAGCAAGCATCATAGTGATAGGAAAGGGAATATTACTGTAGTGGAGAACGGTCTGACGGTGCCATTCGGGATAAAAAGGACTTATTATCTTTATGACGTTCCGGGTGGCGAAAGCCGGGGCGGTCATGCCCACAAAGATCTCTATCAGCTAATAGTAGCAGCTTCCGGAAGCTTCACCGTGACCCTCGATGACGGCAGGGTGAAGAGAACATTTCTCCTCAATCGCCCATATCAGGGACTTATGGTTATCCCTGGAATATGGAGGACACTTGATGATTTCTCCTCCGGAGCTGTGTGTATGGTCCTCGCATCCGAAGGCTATACCGAGGATGACTACATAAGGAATTACGAAGACTACATAAAATTCAAGAAAAATGATCCATCCATTGGCTGATGTGAAGTCCACTCACATCGGTAACGACACAAATATCTGGCAATTCTGTGTCGTCTTCCCGGAAGCGAGGATAGGCAACCATACCAATATCTGTGCATTCGTGCTTGTCGAGAACGAGGTGGTTATCGGAGACAATGTCACAGTGAAAAGCGGAGTGCAGATATGGGACGGTATAACTATCGAGGATAATGTCTTCATCGGGCCGAATGTCACATTCACCAACGACCGATATCCCCGCTCCAAGAATCCTGATTGGGTCCAGGAATCAATTCTGGTAAGGAAGGGGGCGACTATAGGAGCCAACGCCACAATTCTGCCTGGAGTGACAATAGGGGAGCATGCCATGGTCGGGGCCGGCAGTGTCGTGACCAAGGACATACCGGCCAATGAACTCTGGTACGGGAATCCGGCAGTATTCATCAAAAAAATAGATTAGAGATTATGATAAAGTTTTTGGACTTAGAGAAAGTCACAGCCAGCCACGGCGAAGAGATCAACGAGGCTGTGACAAGAGTTGTCAACTCGGGGTGGTATCTCCAGGGAAAGGAGAATGAGAAATTCGAGAAGGATTTCGCTGATTATATCGGCACGGAACATTGCGTGGGATGCGCCAACGGCCTTGACGCGCTCATCTGGATCTTCCGTGCCTATGTCGAGATGGGCGTCATGAAACCCGGCGACGAAGTCATCGTCCCGGCGAACACTTACATCGCCTCAATTCTGGCAATATCCGAGAATGGGCTGGTGCCTGTGCTCGTGGAGCCTGATATCAACACTTATCAGATCGATCCGGAGAAGATCGAGGCTACCATAACCCCCCGTACCAAGGCCATACTCATCGTCCATCTCTATGGCCAATGTGCCTATACGGAAAAGATAGGTGAACTCTGCAAGAAGTATAATCTCAAACTCATTGAGGATAACGCACAGGCCCACGGATGCAGGTTCGACGGCAAAAGAACCGGATCTCTCGGAGATGCCGCCGGACACAGTTTCTATCCCGGCAAGAACCTCGGCGCACTCGGTGACGCTGGTGCCGTTACCACCAATGACAGCGAACTGGCAAAGGTTATCCGGGCTGTGGCGAACTATGGATCAGCAAAGAAATATGTGTTCAAGTACACAGGTCGCAACTCCCGTCTTGACGAGATACAGGCCGCTGTGCTCGATGTCAAGCTCATGCATCTCGATGACGACAACGAGAGAAGGAAACAGATAGCAGAGATGTATATAAACAGGATAACTAATCCTGCCGTCATCACCCCGAAAGTGGCTGACCGCGACGCTCATGTCTTCCATATCTTCCCGATCCGCACCGAGAAACGCGACGAACTGCAGAAATATCTCACTGAGCACGGAGTCCAGACAAACATCCACTATCCTATAGCGCCACACAAACAGGAGTGCTACCGTGACTGGAACTCATGGTCATTCCCGATCACCGAGAAGATCCATGCCGAGGAGCTCTCACTGCCCATCTCTCCGGTGCTGACAGATGAGGAAGTAAACGAGGTAATCAGGCTTATCAACGAATGGGAAGCCTGATCGGAAGAAAGAAATTTGTTGTTTTTCAACATTCTTTTGCCTTCGCATGTTTGTAAAGATAAAAAATATTATTACTTTTGCGGCATGAAGGGATTCAGACTGAATGATAGAACTGCGGAAAGCATCTGCCACGCAACAGGAATGAGCGTCGAGGAAATAGCCGGCGCCGACGTGTCGGCTGTCGACGATGCCATCCAGAGAAAGATTGACCGGGAACTCACCCCCGCTGTCGATCTTGGCGGCGTTCTGCCCCGTGGTTCGGTATATCTCATGTTTGACAGATTCCTTACAAAAACAGACATCAACAAAGGTATTTCTGCCATCCGGCCATGAATGAGGAATCTCTCGGAATCATTGCCGAATGTTATGTATCCTATTGTTCAGTCATCAAACCGCTGATTGCACAGATAGAGGCCCGGTCGGAAAAACTTCCGCTCCAGCTCTTCAATGAGATCCGTGCATTCAACGACCACATTGCGAGATGTTTCTACAATTCTCCCTCTGAAGCATATATCTCCCGGCAGACCGACAAGGCGCAGCGCCACATCACCCGTCTGGCCCTTGACTGCTTCAAATGCCTCAATGTAATTCTATTCCAGCAGATAGAGCTCTTTGACCGGCAGACACGCAATGTCGACCTTACAGTTATTGACAATGGCCAGTTTTATCCCGGGTACTCACATAAACGGATTCAGGCGGCAAGACTGGTTGAGAAGGCAAAGATGAAGGAGCATATGGATATTGTCGAGTCATTGAATCTTTATCAGGAAGCCTTCAACCTCTATGACAGCGTTGTTGACGACATCAACGGTATCAGTGAGAAGGTGAAATGGGCGAGAGTCCGTTTCCGTATCAGAAGGACAGCTGCCATCATCGGGTGGACGATTTCTGTTATTGCCTCCGCTGTAATATCCGCAATCTTTTCCTGCGAACTCGTTTCTCGCTTCTTCTAAATATATTATTAGTCAGGAATCCATAAAACTGACTTACGCACTATATGACCAATCATGGGAAACATGATTGACAGATCACGACATTTTATTTCTAAAGTAGCCAAGGCCGATATCGTAAGGGTGTTCTCGCTCACATCGATATCTACCTTGGTCAGGATGTGCACGGGGTTGGTAAGCGTCAAGGTCGTGGCATCCATAATCGGGCCTGCCGGAGTAGCCCTGGTTGGGCAGTTGAACAACTTCTCCACCATAGCACTCGCTCTTGCCACCGGAGGCATAAATTCGGGCACGACCAAGTATGTGGCCGAATACAGGGGTGATGAACCGAAGGTAAAGGAATACGTTGCAACCGCTTTCCGGATCACGGTAGCATGCTCACTCATTGTCGGGCTTATAATGCTTGTCCTGTGCCGACAGCTCAGCGAGCTTGTCATGTTGACCTCCCAATACTGGTATGTATTCGCGATATTCGGATTCACTATAATATTTTATGGCCTGAACAATCTGCTTGTGTCCATCGTCAACGGATACAAACAGTTTAATAAATACGTCAAGGTCAATATCGTCAGCAGTATTTTCGGAGTAGCGTTTACGGTAATGCTTGTACTGCTCTGGGGACTTCCCGGAGCCCTAATATCGGCAGTGACGTTCCAGAGCCTTATGATTGTGGTGTCGGTGCTTATGTTGCGACGCCTTGAATGGCTGAGGAAAGACTTCTTCATAGGTAAATTCAAGCGGGCTATCGCTTCACAATACTTCCGATATACTCTGATGACCCTGACAACAGCAATGACCGTGCCTATTGTACAGATGTTACTTCGAGGCTACGTCATGACTGAAATCTCTACCACTGAGGCGGGTTGGTGGGAGGGTATGAACCGGATATCAAACATGTATCTGATGGTGATCACGAGTTCATTCAGCGTCTATTATCTTCCCCGTCTTAGTGAGATAACAGATCGCCTGGAACTCCGACATGAGATATTCAAGGCATATAAGGTTATCGTGCCTATGTTGCTTGCAGGATTCACGGTCATCTATTTCCTCAGGTTCTTTATCATCCGCCTCCTATTCTCGCCGGATTTCATGCCTATGTCTCAACTTTTCATCTGGCAGATGGCAGGCGACTTCTTCAAGATCTGCAGTTGGCTCCTTGCATTCCTGATGCTCGCAAAGGCAATGACAAAGGCATATATCACGACTGAAATTCTTTTTTCATTCTCTTATGCCGGTTTGGGTTTCCTTTTCGTACATCTCAATGGGATTGTCGGTCTATGTCAAGGCTACCTTATAAATTACATTCTTTATTTTATTATAATCTCTACTATTTTTAAGCGAATTATTTTTCCTAAAAGATGGAACAACAAAAATCTGAAAGAATAAGTAATATCGAGTTATATAGAATAGTAGTAACCCTATTTGTTCTTATTGTCCATTTTAATGGATACTTCGTTGGCTTAGATGCGAAAGAGTTGAATTTTTTTTGTATCCCACAAATTGTAATAGAATCATTTACTGTCATTGCAGTTAATGGATTCATTATTATTTCCGGTTACTTCGGAATAAATAATGTTTATAAGTCTCTTTGGAAGTTATATAAATATATGATTTGTATAACAGTTCCATTGATGTTAGGAACTGCAGTATACCATGATTCAATCTCAATAAGTCAAATCGTAAAGGCATTCCTCCCATTTTCTCAAAAGGAAAATTACTTTATAAATGGATATATTATAATGCTGTTATTTAGTCCGTTTATAAACCAATATACTAAATACAAGGGGGGGGTATATTTTAAATTTAATAATGCTTTTAATATTTGCCGAATTTTGGTTTGACAATATTTGGGAAGTAAAAACCTTCGGATTTAATGATGGATATAGCGGTCTACATTTTGTAGTTCTCTATATTATAGGCAGATATTTATCTTGCATAAAAGAACGGTTGTCGAACTTAACTTTGAAATTTCTATTATTCGGCTATTTATGCTGCTCAGTTGTTATTTCATTGTTATGTTACTTTAATATAAATTGGGCCTTAAACTATTCCAATCCATTAATCATACTATCCGCTGTATTTCTATTCATTGCCTTTTTGAACATGAAGCCTTTCATCAATAGGACAATAAATAGTCTCGCAAGCTGTTCATTATTCGTATACATACTTCAAATATCCAGTCCATTTGAGACATATCTCAGCAAATTAGATAAATATTATCTTCAGAACTACAATTATATATCATATATCCTCTTTTGTTTAATAACTATTTTATTATTTTATTTATTTTGCTATGTATATTGCAAAATCATTTTGCATATTACCAATAAGATATTTTCCTTTATAGAAAATAAAACCAAAAGCCTCAACAGTTATTATGCAACAAAATAAAACCTTGGTTTCCATTTGTGTACTTGCATATAATTCGCAAGAAACCATTGGCGATACCTTAAATAGTATCTACAATCAAACGTATAAAAGCATAGAATTAATAATTGCTGACGATGGTTCAAAAGATAAAACTGTAGAACTATCACAGAAATGGCTTAAGACATATGGCGACAGATTCTTAAAAAGCTCAATTCTTACTGTAGATTCAAATACTGGCACTCCGGCAAACTGCAATCGTGCAATATCAGTAAGTAGAGGTGAATGGATAAAACTTATTGCCGCAGACGATTGTTTAATGCCAAACTTTGTAGAAGACAACATTAATTATATACAAGAAAACAGTCAGGTACGTATCCTATACAGCAACTACTATTGTTTCAAAACAGATGCACACGGGAATAAGAATATTGTTGAACAACGCCTCAGTAAAGAAGCCACTACCCTGTTCGATACCGATCCTAAGAAACAACTAAAGTTGTACCTGGGCAAATGCTATAATATTTCACCAACAGCGTTCATACAAAAAAGCCTTATTCATGAAGTTGAAGGTTTTATCGAGAAATATAAAGTATTTGAAGATACCCCGTTTTTTACAAAAGTCCTGTTAGCTAATAATAAAATATATCATTTAAACAAAACGACCTGTCTCTATCGTTTGGATACTAATTCAACTACACGAGATATTAGTAGAAGGACTTTCTACAAAACCATTTTTTTCGACAATAATCTTGAATTTAAGAAAGATATGGTTTATCCTCTTCATCATTGGTATGAAATCAACTATTGGATAAGTGAATATTCTTTTAGATTACAATACCGATTCACTATAAAAGTGCTTAAAAATCGACGCACCCCCATCAATAATATCGTATATTTAGTCGTAAAAGCTTTAAATCCTTATTATCTGATTAGTAAATTATTGTCATGATATATATATTAGTATATTTCCTAATTATCCTTTTAATTTTTTTTCCTTATAGAAGAGAAAACACTATAAGAAGATTTATTTTAGGAATTTATTTGCTTTCTGCGTTTGTTACTGTTATTAAATCAATTGTTGCGCCTGAGGACTTTCCTATTAATCCAATTGCGATATTGTATTATACCATATGTACAATAATATTATTGTTTCCATTTATAAAATATGGTAATATTGACTGTAGAAAATGTTCATTTTCTAAACAATTTATTGATGTCCTATCATATATTCTAATAATATTTGGCATAATTTCATGGATTTATACTTTGCCTAGGATTTTCACTCTGCAAACATTAGTAAATAATTTGAGCGATGTAAGGAATGCATATTATCGAGGAGAACAACTAATTGAAACAAGTACATCAACAATAGAAATACTTGCAAATTGGGTTTCTCATATACAATACATCTCACCATTTTTAGCTTTTTATTATCATATTAAGAAGAATATAATTAAAACATGTCTTCTTTCTATATGTGCAATTACACCAGCTCTAAACAATATTCTAATTGGTGAAAGAGAAGCAATTATTGTTCTGTTTTCTAATTTTATATTTGCTTATATTTTTTGGATTCCATATTTAAATAAGTCACAAATTATTTTTCTTAAAAAAATAGCGCTATTCTTATCTTTACCATTCATTATTTTCATAATAACAATGACTTTTTCAAGATTTAGTGAATATGAAAATGGTGTTGGAAATAGTTTACTCGTATATATTGGAGAGCAACCATATAACTTTTCTTATTTTTATACCTATCTAAATATTGATGAGCAATCTATGGATGGAAAGTTAAATTTCGGAATATTTTTTCCAGAGGAAGAACAAGCGAAAGAACCAATTAATACATACATTAGCTCTAGTAAATATTTAAATGTATTTGCTGCTATACCAGGTTCATTTTTATTAGACTTTGCTTATTATGCGGTAATAATATGTGTAATTCTAGCCACTATTTTCGTTGTTCTTATTAAGAATAAAAAAGGCAGATATGATTTTGGAAATGTATTAATGTATTTAATATATTTTCAAATAATATTTATGGGAGTATTTTACTTCGATTTTACAAGAAAATATTCTATTATAATGTCAATAATTATATATTTATGTTGGAAATTATATAGTTCTATGCGAGATATAATTAATAAAACCCTCAATACTAAATTTTCATTAATTAATATCAATCAATAATTCTAGTATAAATGAATATTTCAGATTTTCTAGTTCATAGTTATGAGAAAATTGTACATAGTAATGGTCTATTGGAGAGATTAAGATTTAATTCATTAATTCGTTTCTCTATAAGAATTATTTCCAATGTGGTTATTCCTATATATTACCGAATCACGATGGATGATATTAACAATAGACTAAGTTTTCGTGATGATTTAAATAATCCAAGAATAATAGTGTCGTTAACCTCCTTTCCAGCAAGGATAAACAGACTATGGCTGGTAATTGAGTCACTATTAAGGCAAACACATAAACCTTATAAAATAATACTATACCTCTCAATTAATCAATTCAAATCTATTGATGAATTACCTTTGTCTCTTAAGAAGCAGACCAAAAGAGGCTTAGATATACAATTTGTAAATGGAGACATAAAATCTCACAAGAAGTATTATTATGCAATATCCTCATTCCCAAATGATTGTATTGTTACAGTTGATGATGATGTATTCTATTCATCAAGTTTAATTAATGATTTGATTAATATTCATAATAACTATCCTGACTGTATCATTGCTAATACTGCTCGGGTTATCTCAAAAACTAATTCTGAGTTAGAAGACTATGCACTATGGGAATATGCAAAATCAGGGACTCTATCAAACGATAATTTTTTAGTCGGAATTGGAGGTGTTTTATATCCGCCTAACTGTTTATTCGATTTGTGGAATAGAGATGATTTATTTATGAAATTGTGTCCGAAGGCTGACGATGTATGGCTTAATGCCATGGCTCGATTAAAAGGTACTTTTATTATGAAGTCTTTTTCTTCGACATCTACATTGCCAGTTATTAATCATAACCCTCAAAATTTACATTCTACAAATGTATCTCAGAATCAAAACAATGTTCAATTAATTAAAGTTGAAAATTATCTTAAGGATCAATTGGGCATGACAAATTTTAAATGGTGAAGAATGCTTTTGTTAATATTTAGTTTATTTGACTACCATAATTTATGAAGGAGGAAATGAATATATTAGTATTAACTTCTATCTATCCGGGCTGTGGTATGAGCCAAAAGCAAACTGGTGTCGTTCACTATTTTGTTAAAGAGTGGATTAATATGGGATACAATGTAACCGTCATTCATTGTAATTCATTTTTTCCGAAATTTTATTATTTAATACCAAAATTTATAAAAGATTATGCTGAAAAAAGATTTGGATTTAGTTTTCCAATTCAACAATTGAATAAGGATTGTCGCTATACTTTTGACGGAGTATCAGTATATCGTATTAGCCTTAAAAAAATGATACCAACTTATTCTTTTTCAAATAAGCAACTTGATATAGGAATTAAAAAAATTGATAGTATATTGCAGAGTATAAATTTTAAACCAAATTACATAATTTCACATTGGACAAATCCTCAGTTATTCTTTTCTTATCATCTTAAACAAAAGTATGGCGCGAAATCTGTTGTTACGATTCACGAGACTTTAAAAAATATTAAAATTTTACCCAATTATTATAATTTGATAAAATCTGTTGATTTGTGGGGGTATCGACAAATTAAACAAATCAAAGAATTTGAAATTGAATTCAAATACAAACCCAAATGGTTTAGATGTTATTCTGGAGTTGATAATATATTCCTCCATAATATCCCTCAAAGGAAATGGGATATTATTTGTAACTTCATATTTGTAGGCAATTTAATTCCAAGAAAGCATCCTGATAAGTTATTATATGCGATTTCGAGGGAGTATGTGGATCGCAACGTAACAATTAATATTATTGGTGATGGTGTTATGCAAAATGATCTTAGAATAATTGCTAGAAATAATAATATTTTAGATAATACTTTTTTCCATGGATTTCTAAAACGAGAACAAATAATTCGTTATCTTGATAGATCTGATATATTTATTATGATTAGTAAAGATGAAGCTTTTGGACTGGTATATTTAGAAGCAATGGCACGCGGGTGTATTGTAATAGCATCAAAAAATGAGGGAATGGATGGAATTATTGTTGATGGGGAAAATGGTTTTTTATGTGAGGCTGGAAATGTTGATGAACTTAGAATGATTATTTCTAATATTAATTCTTTAAAACCAAGTGAGAGGGCATTAATATCTAATAACGGAATTAAAACAGCAAACTCTCTTTCGAGTTATAATGTTGCGAAGCAATATCTTTCTAACATTACCGAATTCTAACACCGTTAATAATGAAAATTTCTGTCATCACAATTGTCTATAATGACGTTAAAAACATATTAAAAACTATCAATAGCGTATTCAATCAATACTCTAAAAACATGATTGAATATATTGTAATTGATGGATTATCAAACGATGGAACATCAAAAATTATATCTGAAAACATACAGCATATCGATAAGTATGTATGCGAAAAAGACGCAGGTATATACGATGCAATGAATAAGGGATTGAAACTTGCATCAGGCGATTTTGTCATTTTTTTAAACAGTGGTGATGAGTTTTATTCAAACGATACCGTATCCCATGTAATAAACAGTATTGAAAACTGTGCATGCAATCCCATAATAGTGTATGGAAGTTACCTTGAAAAGGGGGAAAGGTGCATTATCCCTTGCAGAAAACCAAATAAAATCTGGTATGGAATGATTGCATCTCATCAGTCAATTTTTTACAATTTGAAATTCCTGCGACAACATAATTTAAAATATGACATTGCTTATAGAATAGCTGCTGATTATAAATTAACTTTAGAAGTTTTAACTATTAATAAAGACTGTTATTTAAAATTGAATGAGTGTATTTCAAAATTTGATACAACTGGAATCTCTTCCACTAACGCCAATTTAGGTTTAAAGGAGGCCAATAGAGCTCGCCGTGAAATATTGAAATATGGAAACTTCAAAATAGTACTATTATCTATGCTATTAATAACTGCAAGAACTATCAAAAATAATCTAACCCCTTTATATCATATAATAAGAAATAACTAATGCTTGATCTATCGGTTATCATACTCACTTACAATGAAGAGCTACATATCAGAAGATGTTTGGAAAATATCATCCCTATAGCAAAAGATATTTTCATAATAGACTCTTTTTCAACAGATCGAACTCTTGAAATTGCATCCATGTTCCCACATGTGCATATTCTTCAAAATAAATGGGATAATAATTATGCTAAACAATTTAATTGGGGACTAGAACATGCAGGAATTAAAACCAGCTGGGTATTGAGACTTGATGCTGATGAGTATCTTATGCCCGAACTTGTTGATGAAATTAGGAATAAGCTGCCTATACTGAGCAAAGATATAAGTGGTATTGTCATTAAACGTCGACATATCTTCATGAATCAATGGATGAAAAGGGGGATTTATCCTGTTAAGCTTCTCAGAATCTTTAGATATGGGAAAGGAATGTGCGAACAACGATTGATGGATGAGCATATTCAATTAGTTGAAGGAGAAAGTATCGAATTTGAAAATGACTTTTGTGATCATAATCTAAATGATTTGTCTTGGTTTTGTCATAAACATGTAAATTATGCAATACGTGAAGCTGTTGACCTGCTTGATATTGAATATAATTTGACGGGAGCTGCTGAAACAGATAAAGAAAAGAAAATTACGGATCAAGCACATGCTAAACGTATTAAAAAGCATAGATATGCCAAACAACCTCTTTTTGTACGCTCATTTGCATATTTTGTATATCGATACTTTCTAAAAGGTGCCTGGAGAGATGGAAAGGTTGGATTTATATGGTCTTTCATGCAAGGATGGTGGTATCGTGCACTGGTTGATGCTAAAATTTTAGAAATTAAGAGAATATGCGGTAACGATTCTATCAAGATCAAAAGTCATTTATTAGAAAAATATGGCATAAAGTTATAATTCAATTATTGTTTTTATGACCATTTCCATAATAACTGCCACTTTTAATAGTGGCTTGACTCTTCGTGACACTATCCATAGTGTACTTTCTCAGGATTACTCTGATTATGAGCATATTATAATTGATGGTAATTCCAAGGACAATACACTTGAGATTATTAGGGAGTTTGAGTCAAAATATAATGGTAAGCTTCGGTGGATATCGGAGCCGGACAAGGGGATATATGATGCAATGAACAAAGGCATCAGGATGGCGACAGGAGATGTCGTCGGGATTCTTAATTCAGACGATTTTTATTCGAGCCCGGAGATCCTCTCATATATAGCCAAGGAGATCGACGGCGTGGATGCGGTATATGGCGACATACATTTCGTCAATGATGATGACCTGAAGAAATGTGTGCGCTATTATTCATCGAAGGATTTCGCGCCATGGAAAATGCGACTTGGTTTCATGCCTGCTCACCCATCTTTTTATTGCAGACGCGATATTTATTTAAAATATGGATTGTTTGACCTTGAGTTCAAGATTGCATCGGATTTCGAGCAACTGTTGCGTCTCATCTATATACATCGCATTCATATGCGCTATGTGCCTCTTGACTTCGTTACGATGCGCACCGGAGGCGCTTCGACAAATGGATTTCAGAGTCATAAAAAGATTTTTGCCGACCATCTGCGGGCTTACCGCAAGAATGGGGTCAGAAGCAACTCATTCCTTGAAAGTCTCCGTTATGCTTACAAAGCTGGCGAACTTGCCCTCTTCAAGCTCCATCTTTCCCGTCCATGCAATTCTTCACAGGTTGAGTCATTGGAGTGTTAGTTTGAATCGAAGCTTTTCTCCATAGACCCATAGTATATTAGTGTGAGTATATGTGCCTATTCCGACGAAGATAAGATCTTCCTGGACTGTGCTTTCAATATTATCGGTCTCAGCATCCTTGGTTTCAATTTCTTCGTCAATCCTTAATCTCGTTACTTATCCTGTTATGGAGGTGAGTGGTAGAGGCCGGTGCTAAAGACAGCAGCAGCGGCTGGAAAGCCGCTGTCCCATAGCTCACGCAACTGGGGAGGGGATATTTCCGTCGGCAAGATGGATTCTAATTTTGATAATCAAGATACAAATCTCAAAAAACACCCATAAATTGTGCATTTGGCGGACAAGGAGATTTTAATCAGAATAATAACATACGCATATAATGAAAACAGCTCTTATCACCGGCATTACCGGTCAGGACGGCAGCTTCCTTGCCGAACTTCTTCTCGAGAAAGGTTATGACGTACACGGCACTATCCGCCGCTCCTCCGTGGATTTCCGTGAACGTATCGCTCACCTCGAAGGACATCCCAACTTCCATCTGCATTACGCTGACCTCGGCGACTCCATGAGCATCATGCAGGTAGTGACTAAGATACGACCTGACGAGATCTACAACCTGGCTGCCCAAAGCCACGTGCAGGTGAGCTTCGACTCACCGGAGTTCACTGCAGATGTCGACGCCACGGGTGTGCTCCGCATTCTCGAGGCCGTGCGCCTCTGCGGACTCGCCCAGTCGTGCCGCATATACCAGGCGTCGACCTCAGAGCTTTACGGCAAGGTAGAGGAAGTGCCGCAAAACGAGAAGACCCCTTTCCATCCCTATAGTCCTTATGCCGTGGCCAAGCTCTACGGTTTCTGGATTGTGAAGGAATACCGCGAGGCTTACGATATGTACTGCTGCTCGGGAATCCTCTTCAACCACGAGAGCGAGCGCCGTGGCGAGACTTTCGTCACCCGCAAGATAACCCTCGCCGCAGCACGCATCGCCCAGGGTAAGCAGGAGAAGCTTTATCTCGGCAACCTCTCATCGCTCCGCGACTGGGGCTATGCAAAGGACTATGTGGAATGCATGTGGCTGATTTTGCAACAGCCGAAGCCGCAGGATTACGTGATCGCCACGGGTGAGCAGCACTCCGTGCGCGAGTTCTGTCTCTTAGCTTTCAAACGCGCCGGAATCGATCTCGTATTCGAGGGCGACGGTGAGAAAGAGAAAGGTATCGACAAGGCTACGGGTAAGGTAGTTATCGAGGTGTCGCCCGACTTCTACCGTCCCACGGACGTCGTAAACCTCTGGGGAGACCCCTCTAAAGCCCGCGAGGAGCTCGGTTGGGATCCGACGAAGAAGACATCCTTCGAGCAGCTCGTCAACCTGATGGTCGACGCCGACATGGCCAAGGTGGCCGTGGAGCGTGCCGGAGAACAGGTGAAGATGAACCTCGCAGAATACCTCGAGAAAGGAATCGTGAAATGAGCCTTTGTGCTCATTTCTCTCTTCACTCTTCACCCTTCACTCTTGACTCTTTTTTTGAATTATGGAACAGAATTCAAAAATCTTCGTTGCCGGCCACCGCGGTATGGTGGGATCGGCCATAGTCCGCGAGCTTCAGCGCCAGGGCTACACAAACATCATCACACGCACTCACAAGGAGCTTGACCTCATCAGTCAGCAGGCTGTCAACGATTTCTTCGCCGCCGAGCGTCCGGAGTACGTATTCCTCGCCGCCGCCAAGGTAGGAGGTATCATCGCCAACCGGAACCATCTGGCCGACTTCATGTATGACAATATGATGCTCGAGATGAACGTCATCAACGCCGCATGGCGCAACGGCTGCAGGAAACTCGAGTTCCTCGGATCATCATGCATCTACCCGC
>PPYF01470078.1_pt1 | contig 14821 bp, 15 predicted proteins | sample 1559871 | NCBI WGS metagenome assembly PPYF01 (sample SAMN08240021, study PRJNA423297) | Human gut metagenome, whole genome shotgun sequencing project. | reverse complement strand
CAGATATTTATGAAATTGTGCCAGAAATTCCTTATACAGAGGCAGATTTAGCCTATTATACAGGCGGTCGTGCTGATAAAGAGCAAAATGATTCGACTGCCCGCCCTTCTATTTCGGGAAGTGTGCAAAATATGGAACAATATGACACTGTGCTGTTGGGTTATCCGATTTGGCACGGGCAAGCACCGAGAATTATCAGCACTTTTTTAGAAAGCTATGATTTTTCCGGCAAAACTATTTTACCATTCTGCACCTCACACAGCAGCGGAATTGGATCAAGTGCTATCGAACTTCAATCTCTTGCGGAAAATGCAAAATGGCTTGCCGGTGAGCGCTTCTCTGCTGATACATCGAAAGAAGATATAGCAGCTTGGCTTGATAAATGGAATATGATAAACAATACAAATTATATCCTTCATCTGACAATAGGGAATTACACATTCACAGCAACCTTAGAAAAAAATACTTCCGTTGATGCTTTTGCCGAAATGCTTCGAGAAAAGGATGTCACAATAAAAATGCAAGAGTATTCGGGTTTTGAAAAGGTCGGCTCCCTTGGAAAAACGCTCCCGACTAAAAATCAGCAGATGACAACACAGGCGGGGGACATTGTGTTGTATGAGGGTAATCAGATTGTGGTATTCTACGGGTCAAATACTTGGAGCTACACCAAGCTTGCGACAGTTGACAATCTTGCCGAATGGGAAAAAGCCCTCGGCAACGGTGATGTAGAAATTACTTTTTCACTAAAAAGTGAAAAGGTCGGCAATTTTAATCTGGGAACAAAAAGCGTTTTGCTGAACAGCGGTTATGAAATGCCGATTATGGGATTGGGTACTTACAGCCTTTCCGATGAAGAATGTTATAACTCCGTTACTGCTTTGTTGGAAGCGGGCGGGCGATTGATTGATACGGCATATATGTATCATAATGAGGCTGCCGTCGGCAGAGCTGTAAGAGAATCAATCGTACCAAGAGAGGAAATCTTCGTTATTACAAAACTTTATCCCAACCAATTTTCAGATGCTGCCAACGCCATAGATGAAGCTTTGGAGCGTATGGGACTTGATTATGTGGATATGATGCTCCTGCACCACCCCGGCACAAATGATGTAGCTGCATACAAGGCTATGGAGCAGGCGGTTAAAGACGGTAAAATTCGCTCTATCGGTTTGTCTAATTGGTATGTAGAGGAATTAGAAGAATTTTTACCGCAAGTGAGCATCACGCCCGCGTTGGTACAAAATGAGATACACCCTTATTATCAAGAAAATGATGTAATTCCGTATATTCAAGAAAAGGGTATCGTAGTACAGGGTTGGTATCCGCTTGGCGGCAGAGGTCATACCGCAGAGCTTTTAGGAGATGATACGATCTCCGCTATCGCAAAGGCGCACGGCGTATCTTCCGCACAGGTGATTTTGCGTTGGAATCTGCAAAAAGGAGTAGTAGTAATCCCCGGATCCAGTAACCCCGACCATATTAGAGAAAACCTTGATTTGTTTGGCTTTGGGTTGACAGACGAGGAAATGGAACAAATTAACGCACTTGACCGAAACGAAAAGCACGATTGGTATTGAGTGATTATGTTAATTGATGATAAGCAGATAACTTCAACAGAATGGGTTATTTGTCCTGTTTGCTTTATATAACTCATATTGCCTAAACGCCTATGTAGCTTTTTGTTGCGTGGGCGTTTTTTGCAATAACCCCCTACTGGGAAGAAAGGGGGTGTATGGGATGAACTATACCGAGCAATTCAAAGAGCACATCGAGTACAGATTTGCCTCCTTTTGCAAAATTGTATTGCGCTATGAAGCTATCAATGCGTGGCGGGATATGAGTCGAATAATAGAGTGGGAAATCTCCCTCGATTATCTTGTGTCAGAACGCTACTATGCGCCGCATACTATAGACAAATATTTTGTAGAGCCGACGCCGTTTTCTGTCAACGACGAAACTGTCTATATCGAGGACAAGCTGTTGACACAGGCAATTATGTCATTATCAGAACATAAGCGGGAAATCGTGCTGTTGTACTTTTTCTTCGGCTATACAGATCGGAAAGCAGGTCAAAAGTACGGGGTATACAGAAGCACAGTAAACTATCAGAAAACGGCAGCATTGAAGCAGTTAAGAGCAGAATTAGAGAGGTTAGGATATGGGGAATAAAAACCTGATACCCTTTGAGGTAATCGAAAAAGCTGTCACGGGAGATGCGGAAGCAATCAACACCGTTTTGCACCACTACACAGGCTATATCAAGCACCTATCCTTTTATCACGGGCATATCAACAGCGACATAGAGGACAGGCTAAAAGCAAAGCTGATGAAAGCCATTTTACAATTCCGATTCGACCGATAGCGAGTAGCAAAGCCAAGAAAAGCTGTCAAGGATAAACTTCGCACTTCGCGTCCTTGACAGCTCTTCCCGTCTTTGCTTTTTGGCAGACAAGCGGGCGCAAATGGATAAACCGTTTGCGCCCACCTGATATTATGGGTACGGTGTTACTCAGTAGGGGTTAAAATGCGCTTGATTTATGCGGCTTCGCAGACGCAGTTTTGATAAGGCAGGGTGTTTATACCTTTACCCTCGAAAACGGCGTTCTACTGCGTAACAAAAGAAAAGACGGGTGAGAAGTGTTTGCTTCTCACCTGTCTTTCTTTGCACCCTGTTTGGCAGCCACCCTAATTCAGTTGGTTGATACTGTTTTATGAGTAGCTACCTAAAGCACTCTTTTTTATCTTATTTTATTCAGTATCTGTTCCCTGTCCTTACATAACAGAGGCGACATGCTGTCCCTGTATTTTGAAAAATCAGCATTATTAAGCGCATTTTCAATCTGTTGGTTCAGCTCCGGCTTTGCATTTGAAATGAATTTAAGGTATTGTATGCACTGCCTTGCCACAGTGGGTTTTTCATCTGTTATATGCTCAAAATAAGCGTCCAATACGGCCTCGGTTTTTCCCTCTGTATCCCATTTAGAGTTCACCGCAAACAGCCTGAGCCCTCTTGTGCGTACATATGAGTTACTGTCGGAAAACATTTCTATGAATTTGTCCATGAAATTATAAACATCATTCGTTTCACTGCTCATTTTCTCAAGCTCTTTCAAACAGCTGTAAGCGAATTTATCATCGCTACATTGAAGTCCGTCGACCAATTCCAATATGTTCATGGTGTTTCCTCCTTAAATTCCGCTTTTACCATATGAATTGGCTTTCCATGTCCAAAATATATTTTTCTGTCGCCAAGAGCCTTTATTTTTTCCACACTGTCAGAAGCTTTTTCTTTATTCGTATATACGGCCGGTGGCTTTGGACAGACGAAGTTCATAATGGCGTCACCTGCAAAAAGATATCTTCCGGCGGCGTCTACGCCGATTGAACCGTCCGTATGTCCGGGAAGAGCGATTATTTTGGCGGTTACTCCGAATTTCTCTAATGTGTCCCCTTCTTTCAGCAGCAGAGTAGGTATGAACATGGGGCACAGGAGGTTTTCCATGCTCCAGTTAGATACAGCTTCCATAGCCCTGCCAAATAAACTGTCCGATTTCAATGGCTGTAAATTATGGTCAAAAATCAGCTCCTCATCGCCCTCGCCTACCGCAATCGGAACGTTAAGCTCCGCCGCAAGATACGCAGAATTTTGGATATGGTCAATATGACCGTGTGTAAGGACAATCAGCTCCACATTATTTCTTTCACACAATGACAGAATTTTTTCACGGTATTTTGCCGTGCCGGTGTCTATCAGAACTGCCCTTCCGTTTTCAGAAAGTATATAGCAGTTTACAAAACCGCATTTTATTCTCTTTATTTTAATCATTATCTCATCCCCTCATTAGATGAAGACTTCACTATTAAATGTCCATAATATTTATTTTGATTGCATTATAGCACATTTATTATAATTACAGGACGATTATTGACAATTTAACATAGACTTAATATAATAATTTACAGAGTGTGGCAAAGGGTCGCACGAAGGGGTACACCACCGCGGGTGTAATCTTTCGTGCGGCCTTTTTTCATGCCTGTATTTATGTTAAAAAGGAGAATGGAAAATGAAGAAAAGACTTTTAGCGTTATTTATAGCGGCGGCTTTTATTATGGGTGGCTGTTCACAATCAGGCTCACAGCCTGCTGAGAATGCCGACGGCACAAAAAACATTGAAGAGCTTAACGTGGCCTTTGCGCCGTACGACTCGTCAGAAACAATGCTTGCCGAAACGGAACCTATGAAGGTGCTTTTGCAGGACAAGCTGCTTGAAAAGGGCTACAATGTTGAAAACGTAAATATAACTGTAGGCGCTTCCTATGACGCGGTTGGAGAGGCGTTAAGCGCTGGAACCGCTGATGTCGGCTTTATTTCAGGAGGTACCTACGTGCTTTACGACGAGGGCTGCGACGTTCTGCTTACAGCATTAAGGGCAGCCTACAGCAAGGACTCCGATAATCCCGCTGACTGGAACGACACAACGGAGGGACATTATCTTAACACTATGGCCAAATACTATAAATCTATTATAATCGCAGGCCCCAGCGCAAAGGGACAGGAGCTTGCCGCAAAGGTTAATAACGGTGAAGAGCTTACATGGGACGATTTAAATTCAGCCACATGGGCCGTAATGGGGGCTTCATCTGCTTCGGGCTACATATACCCTTCCCTCTGGCTTCAGGAAAGGTTCGGAAAGGGAATTAACGAGCTGGACAACGTAATACAGTCAGATTCCTACAGTACGTCAATCGCAAGGCTCGCTTCCGAGCAGGCCGACATAATGGTTGGCTTTGCCCATATGCAGTATAAATACGCCGATCAGTGGACAGCCGATTTTGGCCGGGAGGACAGCATTTGGAAGGAAACAAATATAATTGGGGTTACCGAGGGTATATTCAACGACACAGTATGCGTCAGCAAAGCTTCTCAAATAATGACCGACGATTTCAGGCAGGCGCTCGGCGAGTCCCTGATTGAGATAGGCCAAAGCGAGGAAGGCCTTGAAATTATTGATAAGGTATTTGCGCATAAAGGTTATGAGTGGGCCGAGGACTCCGACTATGACGGAGAGAGAAAGGCTCAGGAGCTTATAATGAATGCTGATTAAGGACTTGATTTTATGATAGAAATTAGCAACCTGAAAAAAGAATATAAGACAGGCGGCGGCGTAACAGCCGCCGTCAATGGTATAAGCCTGAAAATTCCAGAGGGTAAGTTTGTCTCAATAATCGGCCCAAGCGGCGCAGGAAAGTCCACCCTTCTCCGCCTTATAAACGGAATGCTCAGTGCAGACGAGGGATCGGTATGTATAGACGGAAAAAATATAACGGAGCTTAAGGGAAGAGCAAAAAGAGATGTACAGAAAAATATCTGCATGATTTTTCAGGATTTCTGTCTTGTGGGAAACAGCACGGTAAAGAAAAACGTACTTAACGCCTGTCTGGGAAATATGAATCTGTTTTCTGTCATGTTCGGTTTTTTCGGGGCGGAAAACAATGAAAAGGCAGAGAAGATACTTGGGCGCGTCGGTATGGCCAATAAGTCCGGTCAAATGGCCTCAGTGCTTTCAGGCGGAGAGAGGCAGAGAACCGCGATTGCCAGGGCGCTCATGCAGGGAGGCCGAATACTGCTGGCCGATGAGCCTGTAGCCTCGCTGGATCCGGTAAACGCGGAGGCGGTGCTGGAGCTTCTGAAAGCACTGCAGACTGAAAAGAATATGACTGTAGTAATGAACAGCCATAATATCGAGCAGGCCGTCAAATATTCGGACTGGATAATAGGCATAAACAGCGGAAGGGTTGTTTATGAGGGAGAGCCAAAAAATATGGATAGCAGAGTGCGAATGGAAATCTACGGAAAGGACAGCTGATATGAGAAGAAAAAAATCCTTCATATTAATACTATCCGCTATTCTTTTTTCTTTTTGGTTCACCGGCTTTGATTTATCGGAGCTTGTTAAAAGAGGCGGGCAGTTTTTTGTCATTATTAAAAAAATGTTTCCTCCTGATATATCCTATGTGCCTAAAATTATAAGCCCCCTGCTGGATACTGTAAAAATGTCATTTGCGGGCACGTTTATCGGTTCTGCGGCAGCTCTTTTAGCCTCGCCCTTTTGTGCGTCGGGTTTGATAGCGAACAAATATGTATACAGTATACTTAAGGCCACAATTAACATTCTGCGGGCCATTCCCGTTTTAATTATAGCCTTGGCGCTTTCCTTTATATTTGGAACAGGCTCATTTTCCGGGGCTTTTGCCATTGCCCTATATACCTTTGGAATTATATGCAGACTGACATGGAAGGACATAGAGCAGACACCAAAAAATACTATGGAGGCATTATGCGCCGCTGGTATAGGAAAGACAAAAGTTTACATAACTACTGTTTTTGTTGATATTTTCCCCAATTTTCTCTCTAACTGTCTTTATGTGCTTGAAAGCAATGTAAGGCATGCCGCAATTCTTGGATATGTCGGTGCCGGAGGATTGGGGATAATATTAAGTGAGAAAATATCCTGGAACGATTACGCAAAGGTCGGAATGATACTTATTATGCTTTTTGCTGTTGTGTTTATCATAGAAACGCTGAGCTCATATCTCAGAAGGCTTTTAAATGGTGAACTTAATCCACAGGTTAAAGGCGCTGTTCTGTGGATAACGATTATTTTTGCTGTATTTTGCATACTTTCTATTGACCCGCCTAAGATAACATCTGCCGGAATTAAAATATTTAAGGGCATATTTTACGGTATTACACACCCTGATATGGGGCTTATCTTTACATTATCAACAAAAGGGGTACCCTATCTACTGCTAGAAACACTGTGCATAGCGGCCGCCGGAACATTTATTGGAGCCGTGGTATCAGTTGTCACAGCGTTTCTAGGCAGCCGCAATATAAATGGCAAAGTATGCTCAGGTGTTATGAAGGTTATAATATTGGCAGTCAGAACAATGCCTGCTGTGATATATGGTCTTATATTTATAAGAGTTGCCGGCCCGGGCGCCTTTGCTGGAGTGCTTACGCTTGGCATGCTCAGTACAGGCATGTGCACAAAGCTGTATATAAATACCTTGGACAGTATGAACAAATCCACAATGGAGGGAATAAGGGCAATGGGAGTGACAAAATTTGCGGCGCTTCGCCATGCAGTGTGGCCTGAGGTGAAAAATAGATTTTTTGCCTCCGCAATGTACCGTTTTGACGTAAATTTGAGAGAAGCGTCCGTGCTTGGACTTGTCGGTGCCGGAGGTATTGGCACACAGCTTATTTTTTCAATGAGCGGATATTTGTGGAGTTATGCCGGGGCCTACATTTTGGGTCTGATAGTACTTATACTTATTGTTGATAAATTAAATTCATCAATAGTTTGATTTTTGCAATTCTATATGATAACATCATTTGGCAAGGATATTTTTGTGAAAGGATTGAAACTGATGGATTTTAAATATGAAGCCGCCGCGCTTATTGCCAAGGCTTGTGATATGGATATAAATGAGATAGAAGGCTTTATCGAAATACCCGCTAAAGCTGAAATGGGAGATTATGCATTCCCCTGCTTCAGGCTTGCTAAGACAATGAAAAAGGCGCCTAATATTATAGCTTCTGAATTATGCGGAAAAATCAATGAAAAAAAATGCTTTTCAAAGATTGAGCCGGTAGCGGCGTACATTAATTTTTTTACAAATAAAGGATTGTACGCGGAAACTGTTATGGAAAAGATTATTTCCGAGGGTGAAAATTACGGAAGAACTGAGGAGGGAAAAGGAAAGACAATAGTTATAGATTATTCGTCGCCGAATATAGCAAAGCCTTTTCACGTTGGACATCTTCGCTCAACAGTTATCGGAAGCGCCCTTTATAATATTTTTGAAAAAATGGGTTATAAATGTGTTGGAATTAACCATCTTGGAGATTGGGGAACACAGTTTGGTAAGTTGATAGAGGCCTATAAGCTTTGGGGAAGCAAGGAAGATGTCGAGGAAAAAGGAATAAGTGAGCTTACAAGGATTTATGTTAAATTCCATGAGGAAGCTGAAAAGGACCCTGCCCTTGATGACAGAGCAAGAGCATGGTTTGTCAAAATGCAGGAAGGCGACGAGGAGGCTTTAACGCTTTGGAAATGGTTTTACGACATAAGCATTAAGGAATTTGAGCGTGTTTATGAAAAACTGGGTGTTAAGTTCGACTATTATACCGGAGAGAGCTTTTATAATGATAAAATGGCGCCTGTTGTACAGGAGCTTAAGGATAAGAACCTGCTTACCGAAAGCAGCGGAGCTATGATAGTGGACCTTGAGGAAGAAAAGATGCCCCCCTGCCTCATTATAAGGACAGACGGCGGTACTCTTTACGCCACAAGAGATATAACGGCTGCCCTTTACAGGAAGAAAACCTATGATTTTGACAAGGCATTGTATGTGACAGCCATTGACCAGAACCTTCACTTTGCCCAGTGGTTTAAGGTAATTGAAAAAATGGGTTATGACTGGGCTAAGGATCTTGTACATGTGCCGTTTGGACTTGTAAGCCTGGAGGACGGCAAGCTTTCAACAAGAAAAGGAAAGGTTGTCCTTATGGAGGAGCTTCTTGACGAGGCTGTAAAAAAGACGATTGGTATAATTGATGACAAAAACCCTGACCTTCCTAACAAGGATGAGGTTGCAAAAACAGTCGGAATTGGCGCCGTAATATTTGACGACCTTTACAACGGCAGAATTAAGGACATAGTATTCTCATGGGACAGAATGTTAAACTTTGACGGCGAGACAGGCCCTTATGTTCAGTATACTCATGCCAGAGCCTGCAGTGTTCTTAAAAAAGCAGATTATAATGACAGTATGAAGCAGAATATTGACTATTCTGTATTGACAGATGAAGCTACTGTTGACGTATGCAAAACCCTTGCGAATTATGCGGCTAAAATTAAGGAAGCTTCAGTAAGATATGAACCATCAGTAATTGCGAGATACCTTGTTGATTTGTCTCAGGCTTTTAATAAGTTTTATCATGACAATATTATTTTGGCTGATGATGAAAACGTGAGAAAAGCCAGACTTACTGTTGTTGATGCGGTAAGAATTGTAATTAAATCAGGCTTAGCTATTCTTGGTATTGGTGCTCCTGAACAGATGTAAATGTAATACAGTTTTAAAGTACAGATAAAAGCTGATGTTTCACGTGAAACGTCAGCTTTTTTTATTAAAGTTTTTATGTTTCACGTGAAACTAACAAATAGTAGTTTTTTTTATTCCGGAATTATGTTATCATATAAAAACAAAGGCTTAAAATAGCATTAACTTGAGGAATGATGCAGAATGAATAAAGTAAGAATAATCGCTGTGGCGAACCAAAAAGGGGGCGTGGGCAAAACAACTACTGTTGTTAATCTTTCGGCATGCCTTGCTGAACAGGATAAAAAAGTGCTGGTTGTAGATGCTGACGCCCAGGGAAATACCACAAGCGGATTAGGCTTGGAAAAAAATAAAATTGAAAATACATTATATAATGTGCTTTTAGGAGAGATATCAGCTAAAGAAGCTCTGCAGGAAACTATTGCAGACGGGGTTGATCTAATTCCTGCCAATATGAATTTATCAGGAGCCGAAATAGAGCTAGTGGCGCTTGATGAAAGAGAATATATAATGAAGGAATGCATTAAAGAAATACAGGACAGCTATGATTATGTACTTATAGACTGCCCACCTTCTTTGGGATTAGTAACATTAAACGCGCTGACCGCGGCGGATACGGTATTGGTACCGGTCCAATGCGAATATTTTGCGCTGGAAGGCATGGAACAGCTGTTTCATACAATTGGGCTTGTGCAAAACAGGCTTAATCCGTCATTGGAAATAGAGGGCGTTGTTTTTACAATGTTTGATTCCAGAACAAATCTCTCGCTTGAGGTTGTTGATGAGGTTAAAAAGGTTTTAAAGCCGTCAATGTACAGCTCTATCATACCTAGGAACGTAAGACTTGGAGAAGCACCAAGCTATGGGCTTCCAATAACAATATATGATTCCAAATCCAAGGGTGCAGAAAGCTATAGGGCTTTGGCGGAACAGGTTATAAATAAGGAGTGGAAATAATGGCAGTACCTAAAAAAGGCTTGGGTTCAAAGGGACGAGGATTAGAGGCCCTTATATCACAGCAGGTTGAAAATATAAATGATAAAGGCGTAACGGAAATAGATATTAATAAAATCAGTCCAAACAGGGAGCAGCCAAGACGTGTATTTGATGAGACGGCCTTGGAGGAACTGGCGGCGTCCATTAAACAGGTTGGCGTTATTCAGCCGGTTATTCTTGCAAAGGATGGAGAGTTTTATAAAATAATAGCCGGAGAAAGAAGATGGAGAGCCGCGAAAATTGCCGGAATAGAGAAGATACCGGCGATTGTAAGGGAGTATGACAGCGCATTTGCCTTTGAGGTGGCATTAATAGAAAATCTTCAGCGGGAAAATTTAAATTCAATTGAAGAAGCCAACGGCTACAGAAGGCTTATTGAGGAATTTAATATGAATCAGGAGGAGGTTGCCGAAAAGGTCGGAAAAAGCCGTCCGACAGTGGCAAATTCGCTTCGTCTTTTAAATCTTGACGAAAGAGTTCAAAGGCTTGTTTTGGATAATAAAATTTCGGGCGGACACGCAAGAGCTCTGCTTGGACTTGACAACAGCGCTTTGCAGTATGAGATTGCTGAGAAAATTATTGAAAACGGACTTAGCGTCAGGGCTGCCGAAGCACTGGTAAAGGCTTGTAACTCTGAAAAACCCATGGAAATAAAGCCTGCGGCGTTTGATACTACGGGTTACAAATCTATTGAAAAAAATCTTAAGGATCTATTTGGAACCAAGGTTAAGCTTAACTGCAAAAAAAATAAGGGGAAAATTGAAATTGAATATTATTCCGATGCTGATTTGGAAAGAATATTGGAACTGATTAAAAAAATAGACGAGTAAAAGAGGTAGTTAAAATGTCGGACGGGAGTTTCTTTGCCCAAAATCTTGATTTATGGATATCGATCATACTAACTCTTGTGGTCGCTCTCATAATTCTTGTGATTGTGGACATATATAATAATAAAAAACTGAAATCCAGATATGAAATGTTTATGGGAATAAACAGAAAACGCAAGACAGACGTAAATATGGAGAAGCTTTTAATTGAGTGTGTCGCCAAGGCTGAATCCATAGACGATAAATATACAAAAATACTAGAGATCGTACAGGATATGCAGAAAAATATGCAGTACTGCTGCCAAAAGGTTGGTATTGTAAGGTATAATCCCTTTGAAGAAATGGGAGGAAATCTCTGCTTTGCAGTGGCTATACTGGATGCTGAAAATACAGGTATTGTAATAAACGGTATTCACAGCAGAACCGGTACATTTACCTATGCTAAGCCTGTTGAGCTTGGTGTCAGCACATACATCCTCTCAAAGGAGGAGCAGGAGGCGATTGATAAGGCCAAAAATAATGCTTATCAGGCCGTGAAAAAAACCGTAACTGTCAAGGAGCCTGCCAAAACACTGAGGGCGAAAAAGAAAAAAGAGAAAGAAGAAGCAAGAAAAGAAAAAATAGATATTTACAAGAAAGCGGCTGTACAAACAAGAAGAAAAAGGACGGTTAAGAATACTAAGCGTCCTGTGGATAAAGACAGTAAATAACCACAAGTATTATATAATTATCCACACATACAGCTGTTTATCCACAAAAAACTGTGTATAAAGCTTGAATTGGAGATAAAAATGGACTATATAATGCTGTTTTTGGACTTAGACAATACATTATTGTCTAATGATTTATCAATATCAGATGAAAATTTAAAAGCTATAAGAGCCGCCTCCGAAAAAGGTGTAAAGGTAGTAATATGTACCGGAAGAGGGGTATTCAGCGTAAAAGGGATAGCTGAACAATTTGGGATAAATTGGGATAACTGCTATATCATCTGTTTAAATGGCGGAGCTGTATATAAAGGATTTCCTCCTGTGCTAATAAAGGAGAGACTTTTTCAAAGCAAAGATGCGTCCATGATATATGACGCTGCAAAAAGGTATGGTGTAGACGTACAAATTTACAGAAATGACAGGCTTATAATAGACAAGGTGACTGAGAGAATTCAAGCGTATATAGACAAGCTGTCCGCAGAATATATGCTGGTTGAAAATATAGCCGATTATGACGGCGAAATATCAAAAATTCTACTTAATGGGCCTAACGACGTACTTATTAAGGTTCAGGATGAACTGAGGCCTAAGCTGAAGGGGAAAATGAATATATTTTTTTCAAGCCCAAATTATCTTGAGTTTACAGCTGAGGGAACAACTAAGGGTGAAGCAATGGCTGAACTGGCCCAAAAGCTTGGCGTAGATATAAAAGACACAATAGCAATGGGGGACAGCTTTAATGACGTATCAATGATACGGACAGCGGGATTTGGCGTTGCCGTAAGAAATGCTGTTCAGCCGCTTAAGGATGAGGCTGACTATATAACAAGAAATACAAATGATGAGAGCGCAGTTGCAGAGGTTATTAACAGGTATATACTCGGTGATGGAAAAAGAGGTGTCGGTGAATATAAATTTCGAATTCCGGTGAGAATATTTATTATTATTCTTGTTATAGAGCAGCTTATAGCAAGTGCCTTTAATTTTAATTCTTTTAAGCTGTTCAGATACGAATATGTCTATGGAGGAAACAGCGGATATAAATTTGGGCTGCTTTCACTTATTATACCTATTATTTTATGCTTTGTGGTTGATTACTTTAATCAGCGGACTAAAGGCGAGGATGAAGAGGAATTTTGGGAAAGCAAGTACGGCAAAAAATAAAGCAATAATATTGTTCATGTATTTAATAAGGGCGGACAGGAATTGACCGATTCTTATTATACCTTTAACTTTAGTGCATTAACATTGAAAATATATTTGACATTTGATTTTATTTGTGATATTATAGCAAGGCAGTAAGCCGTGGAGAAGTACTCAAGTGGCTGAAGAGGCGCCCCTGCTAAGGGTGTAGGTCGTTTGCGCGGCGCGAGGGTTCAAATCCCTCCTTCTCCGGTTTAAAGGACGTTCATATAATGAACGTCCTTTTTTTAATTTAAAATTTTATTATGTTCGAATAAGCTCGCAATTTTTATTATATCAATGTAATTTTGTGAGGCATGCCTCATGGAGTGTGTTTTATTATTTCTTTAGAATTTTAAATAAATCTAAAGAAAAGAGTGCGATTTGACATGAGAGAAATTTATAAACAAGCAATGAAAGATGTTATTTCCGAAAGCTTTTACAAAACAAGGACGGAACAGCGACTTACACAGGACAAGATGTCAGAAAAACTAATGCTATCATGCCGATCCTACATAGACATTGAGCATGGAGCCAGCTTGTGCGGGTCACTGCCTCTTATACTGTATTTACTTGACTGCTGTCAGGATCCGATGGCGTTTCTTGATGAAATGCGGATTGCCTTGGATAAACTGAGATAAGGAATAATTTAAAGCCCTCATTATGCCGGAGGGCTTTAATGATTTTTACTTGACTGCACTTAAAAATGCCACTGCTTTTCCTACTATTCTGACATTATTCATTTCCTCTCCGACATAAACAAATGGCTCATAATTTGTATTTTCCGCAGAAAGAATAATTTTGTTCTCATATACATAAACCCTTTTAAGGGTTGCTTCAGCTACGTCAGCCATATCATCTATGAGCACTGCTGCTATCTCACCATTTTCCACTGAGGGCTGTTTCCTTATGAAAACTATGTCTCCGTCATATATTCTGGCGTTAATCATACTGTCGCCCTTGCACCTGAGACAGAAGTCGGCAGACACATTTTCAGGGAGTAGTACCTCGCGTTCAACGTTTTCACCAGCAAGTATCGGCGTTCCGCAGGCTATAGTTCCGATAAGAGGAACTCTGCGGGAAGTGTTGTAGGGGAGAGGCATTATATTTGATATTCTTGTATAATCAATTATATTTTTATCCTCATCCCAGCCTATAAGATATGAGGGCGTTGTGTTTAGCGCCTCGGCAAATATTTTTATTTTAGACTGCGGCAGCCCTCTTCCGTCGCTTTCTATTTTATTAATTGAAGACCTGGACTTGTATCCTGTTTTTTTAGCCAGCTCTTCCTGAGTCATATTTAATTCTTCCCTTTTTTGTCGAATTCTTTGACCAATATTCATTTAAAGCACCTCCTATTATTTATATTAAATCATATTGTAGACGTTTTTGCAACGTATTTTTCATAAATTTAAAGAAAGGTTGACAAGAAGTCAACAAAAGAATATACTTAATTTGTAGACGAAAAGTCAACATATATAGCAGACAGGAGTGATTGTATGCCGAGCGGCAGTTATATTCAGGCAGATGTTTTGTGCCCTTTCTACATGACGGATACGTGCAGACCAGTATCAATAAAATGTGAAGGAATTTCTGATAATAATAGCCTGACTCTCACATTCAGGCTCAAGGACGATAAAATAAGCTATATGAGAGAGTTTTGTACCAGCTGTTATAAAAACTGTTATTTATACAAAATAATTTATGATAAATACGATGAGCGTATATTAAAGAGTAAATGAGAGGTGACAGGCCAAAAATAAAGTGTATCAAATAAGACAGTTTAAAAAATCGATTTGCATAATAGCTAAATATGAGGACAATATCATTATGAAAGATTGCTAATTTAAATGTCGAAAAAAGCAGAATACTATATGGTTCGACTTTTATAATTTAAAAAAATATTGTTTTAATGTGTGCAGTTTACATTTACCTACAAAATATATAGGTTTAATTTGTATATTTTATATA
>PPYF01593821.1_pt1 | contig 14830 bp, 13 predicted proteins | sample 1559871 | NCBI WGS metagenome assembly PPYF01 (sample SAMN08240021, study PRJNA423297) | Human gut metagenome, whole genome shotgun sequencing project. | reverse complement strand
GCGCCCTGGGACTTCATTGTCGGGAACAGCAGTACGTCTCTGATTGCCTGGCTGTCTGTAAGAAGCATAACCAGACGGTCAATTCCGTATCCTATACCACCTGTAGGCGGCATACCGATCTCCAGTGCGTTCAGGAAGTCCTCATCCGTATGGTTTGCTTCCTCGTCACCGGCGTCAGCAAGAGCATCCTGTGCTTTAAAACGCTCTCTCTGGTCGATCGGGTCATTCAGCTCGGAATATGCGTTACACATTTCCCATGTATTACAGAAGAGCTCGAAACGCTCTACCTTGCTCGGATCAGAAGGTTTCTTCTTGGTCAGCGGAGAAATTTCAATTGGATGATCCATGATAAATGTAGGCTGGATCAGTTCTTTCTCACAATATTCTTCGAAGAACAGGTTAATGATATCACCCTTCTTATGATGTGCCTCATATTCAATATGATGCTCGTCAGCAAGTTTCTTGGCTGCCTCATCATCTGCTACTTCATCAAAGTCAATTCCTGCATATTTCTTGATTGCTTCGTTCATTGTCAGACGTGCAAACGGCTTACCAAGATCGATTTCTACACCATTATAGGAAATCTTAGTGGAACCGCAGACTTTTTCTGCCAGATAACGGAACATGGACTCAGTAAGTTCCATCATTCCCTCATAATCGGTGTATGCCTGATAAAGCTCCATCAGAGTGAATTCCGGATTGTGACGTGTATCAACACCTTCATTACGGAATACACGGCCGATCTCATAAACTCTCTCAAGTCCACCGACGATCAGTCTCTTCAGATAAAGCTCCAGAGAAATACGAAGCTTAACATCTTCGTTCAGGGCATTGTAATGTGTTTCAAACGGTCTTGCAGCTGCTCCACCTGCATTGGAAACCAGCATTGGAGTTTCGACTTCCATAAAGTCACGTCCTGCAAGGAAGTTACGGATCTCCTTGAGAATCTGGGAACGTTTGATAAATACGTTCTTGCTGTCCTGATTCATGATAAGGTCTACATATCTCTGACGATAACGTGTATCTGTATCTGTCAGTCCGTGGAATTTCTCCGGAAGGATCTGCAAACTCTTGGTCAGCATAGTCATTTTTTCAGCGTGGATAGAAATCTCACCTGTTCTTGTTCTGAAAGCAAAACCTTCCAGGCCGAAGATATCACCGATATCGGATTTCTTGAAATCTGCATAAGATTCTTCTCCGATAGCATCTCTTGCCACATAGACCTGGATATTTCCCTGCAGGTCCTGAATATTACAGAAAGAAGCTTTTCCCATGACACGCTTAAACATCATACGGCCGGCGATCGCAACGTGGATCGGGCTCGCATCCATGATTTCTCTTCTCTCTTCATAGTCCTTTTTGAGGACTTCTCTTGCCTGTGCTTCATCAAGACCTTCTACATCTGGAGTCTTGCGGTCTTTTAAGATCTCTGCCTCATGTGCTTCATAGAGATTCTTCACCTCAAGTGAATGATGTGTCTGGTCAAATTTTGTGATCTGAAACGGGTCCTTTCCGTTTGCCTGTAAATCTGCAAGCTTCTCACGACGAACCTTCAGCAGCTGGTTTGTATCCTGCTTCTTCTGCTCTGCCACTTCTTTGGCCTCCTTCTGTTCTTAGACTGATTTATTAGATGTTTCTCTGGATTTCCAGAACTTTGTATTTCATAATTCCCATCGGCATCTCTACTTCAACAACATCGCCTGTATGAGCACCGATCAGAGCTTTTCCTACAGGGGATTCGTTGGAGATTTTGCCCTCCAGGCTGTTAGCCTCTGTAGAACCAACGAGCTTTAATTCCATTTCTTCTTCGAATTCATAATCGTATACTTTAACCTTGCATCCAACGCTGATCTTGTCAAGATCTACTTCGTCTTCTACAACAACTTCTGCATTCTTAAGGATCTTCTCGATCTCTTCGATTCTTGCTTCGATATCTCTCTGCTCATCCTTTGCAGCATCATACTCAGCGTTCTCAGAAAGGTCTCCCTGCTCTCTTGCTTCTTTGATTTTCTCTGCTACTTCTTTTCTCTTTACAACCTTTAAATCGTGCAGTTCATCTTCCAGTTTCTTAAGACCTGCATATGTTAATAAATTCTTTTTTTCTTCCATAATCCTACACCCTTTCAAAATAAACGGATATTCATTGGATATACACTCCCAGAACAATCATACCTCAAAAAGGGCAGATTTATTCTAGGATATTCACAATTCCAGTATTATACCGAAATCTATATACCTTGTCAAGCGTAAAACACCCCATTTTACAACGATTTCCGCCGTTTTTTCTCGTTATTGACAGCTTATTCCAAAGCTCTGTTTTTCTCTTTCTTACCTGTTTGCAAGATCAAAATCCAACAGCTTCTCCAACTCCTCATAACTGCTTACCAGATTGGAATCTCTTCTCAATCCGGCACTGTGCTTCATTCCGGACGTATACCATGCAATATGCTTACGCATTTCTCGAATTCCTGTAAATTCACCCTTCAGTTCAATCTGCATTCTCGCATGGCGAAGAATCATCTCTCGTATTTCTTCCCAGGATGGTTTCGAAAGTACTTCCCCTGTAGTAAAATAATGATTCAATTCACGGAAGATCCAGGGATTTCCTCGAACTGCCCGGCCGATCATAATACCGTCACATCCGGTTGCTTTTACCAGTGCCTCTGCTTTCTTTGCTGAATCCACATCGCCGTTTCCAATCACAGGAATGGAAACCGCCTCTTTGATCCTGTGAATTGTATCCCAGTCTGCCTCTCCGGAATAATACTGCTGTCTTGTTCTTCCATGAACCGCAACTGCTGCAGCACCGGAATCTTCGATGATCTTTGCGATCTCCACCGGATCCACCGGATAGCCTTCGAATCCAATACGGATTTTTGCCGTCACCGGCTTCTTTATTGCATGAGAGACCTTCGTCACAATCTCCCGGATCAGTTCGGGATTCTTAAGAAGTGCAGAGCCTTCCCCATTGTTGACCACCTTCGGCACCGGACATCCCATATTGATATCCAGAATATCAAAAGGCTGCTCCTCTATGCTCTTGGCAACCTCTGCCATCAGATCCGGTTCACTTCCAAAAATCTGCATGGAAACCGGATGCTCCGCCGGATCGATCTGCATAAGAGAAATTGTATTTTTGTTATGAAAAGAAATTGCCTTGGCACTGACCATCTCTGTACACAGAAGTCCTGCTCCCTGTTCTTTACATAACAAACGGAATGGCAGGTCTGTCACGCCTGCCATTGGTGCCAGAATAAATGGATTTTCCATCTCAACCTGGCCGATTTTCCACCGCATATTCATAATTTACTCCTCGTTATCCACATGTTCCACAGAATCTTCCATATCTTCTCCAAGGAAAAATACACGGTAGTACATTCCAGGGATTCCAGAAGTTCTCTTTTTTCTGCCTGGATCTGTTTGATTTTCAGAACGCTTCCAATCTCATCATATCTGAAATCAGAATCCGTTGCTTCTGTCTTAAACTGCAGATTTCCGGTTTCATCAAATTCCAGTGTCAGGATTCCTCCCACATCTTCCGTATACAGTACGCACATAACCTGCAGTTCCTGTTTGATCGTCTCCGGAAGAGAAGCAAAATCCTGGTTAAAATAATATTTCTGCTCATAGGCACTTGCGCCGCAGAGTACAACATTTTCCTGATACATAAAAACTCCTTCATCTAGTTTTAATCACACGTAACTGTACAGACCTCTCACAGATACCTCACCGGAACATACCTTTCGAATCTCACCATCTGCAACCTTCACCAGAAGCTCTCCCTCACGGTCAATTCCAATTGCAATCCCCTCATATGGATTTATCTTATCCAGTATCCGCACCGGCTGATTTCTGTTTGCAAGCATTACATTATAATCATCGATCAAAGGTGACAGATCACAGGTTTCTGTAAACTTCTCATAGTTTCTCTCAAACTTTTCCATGATCAGACTGATCAGACGGTTTCTGTCATATTTTTTTCCTGTTTCCAGATAAAGCGAAGTTGCTTTGTCCTTAAGTTCATCCGGAAATTCTTCCAGATTTACATTGATTCCATCACCGATGACTACCTCTCGGATTCTTCCTTTTTCGAGACCCATTTCTGTTAAAATCCCACAGATTTTTTTGCGGGAGACTACAACATCATTCGGCCATTTGATGGAAACCTCTATATCCAGTTCTCTGACTGCCTGTGCCACACTCAGTCCCATAACAAGTGTCAGCATGGATGCATACTGTGGCTCAAAATCAGGACGCAGAAGAACAGACATCATAATGGAACTTCCCTCCGGAGCCGTCCAGCGGCGTCCAAGACGTCCCTTGCCTGCAGACTGAAATTCGGTGACTGCCAGGGTTCCATGTTCTGCTCCTTCTTTTGAAAGACGCTTGCACCATTCATTTGTGGAGTCCGTTTCTTTTGCAAAATGGACGGTTTTGCCCGCCCATTTTGTGTGTATTTCCTTTGAAATTGTTTCTTTTGAATATACAGTATCTATCATTTGTTCTCCGGTTCTCCAAGAGTAGCTACCATAACTGCTTTGATCGTATGCATACGGTTTTCAGCTTCGTCGAACACATGAGACTGCTCAGACTCAAAAACTTCATCTGTAACTTCCATATCTGTCAGATTGAATCTTTCGCCCATTTCCTTGCCGATCTTTGTCTTAAGATCATGGAATGCAGGCAGGCAATGAAGGAAGATTGCTTTTTCTCCGGCATTTTTCATAACTGCCTTCGTTACTTTATATGGTGTCAGTTCTCTGATACGTTCTTCCCAGACTTCATCCGGCTCACCCATGGATACCCATACGTCTGTATAAATAACATCTGCCTCTTTGGTTCCTGCCTCAACATCCTCTGTAAGAGTAATACTTCCGCCGGAAGCCTCTGCATATGTTCTGCACAGATCTACAAGTTCCTGATTCGGGAAGTATTTCTTTGTTGTGCAGGCAACAAAGTGCATTCCCAGTTTGGAGCATGCGATCATCAGGGAATTACCCATATTGTAGCGGGCATCTCCCATGTATACCAGACGACGTCCCTTAAGATCTCCAAAATGCTCACGGATGGTCAGCATATCGGCCAGCATCTGTGTCGGATGATATTCATTTGTCAGACCATTCCATACCGGAACTCCTGCATATTTTGCAAGGTCTTCTACGATTTCCTGTCCAAATCCTCTGTATTCGATTCCCTCATACATTCTTCCGAGAACTCTTGCTGTGTCTGCAATGCTCTCCTTCTTACCGATCTGAGAACCAGTCGGATCCAGATAGGTACTGCCCATTCCAAGATCGTGAGCAGCTACTTCAAATGCACAGCGTGTTCTTGTACTTGTCTTTTCAAAGATCAGGGCAATATTTTTGCCTTTGTAATACTCATGAAGCTCTCCGGCTTTTTTCTTTGCTTTTAATTCAGCAGCCAGATCGATGAGATATGTGATCTCTTCCGGTGTAAAATCTTTGAGTGTCAGAAAATTACGTCCTTTTAAATTCATAATAATTTCTCCTCTTCTTCCTGTTGTCATTCTTCTTTAGATTTTGGTTCCTCTGTAATGATCTCTTTAAGAGAAGATGCAAGTCCTGCCATACCCTGAATTTCAGACGGAATAATGATCTTGGTTGCTTTACCATCTGCTGCCTTCATAAAGGCCTCCAGACTCTTCAGAGTAAGGACTGCCTGATCTGCACCTGCTTCACGGATCATACGGATTCCCTCGGCATTTGCTTTCTGAACCTTAAGAACTGCTTCTGCCTGACCTTCTGCTTCCTTGATCATCTTCTCTTTTTCTGCTTCTGCACGAAGGATCGCAGCCTGTTTCTCTGCCTCTGCATCCAGAATTGCAGATTCCTTATGTCCCTCAGCAACAAGGATCGTGGATTTCTTCTCTCCTTCTGCACGAAGGATTGCTTCTCGTCTCTCACGTTCCGCTTTCATCTGCTTCTCCATAGCTTCCTGGATTGCTGCCGGTGGAATGATATTCTTAAGTTCTACACGATTTACCTTAATTCCCCATGGATCTGTTGCCACATCTAGCGAAGCTCGCATTTTAGTATTGATGGTCTCACGAGAAGTCAGTGTCTCATCAAGTTCCATATCACCGATGATATTTCGCAGCGTTGTTGCAGAAAGGTTCTCGATCGCCATGATCGGATTCTCCACACCATAAGCAAATAATTTCGGATCTGTGATCTGGAAAAACACTACGGTATCAATCTGCATAGTTACATTATCCTTGGTGATAACCGGCTGTGGTGGAAAATCCACTACCTGTTCTTTCAGATTGACTCTTCTTGCAACACGGTCGATAAACGGTGTCTTAAAGTGAATTCCTGTATTCCAGGTTTCCTTATAGGCGCCCAGTCGTTCTACTACTATCGCATATGCCTGCGGCACAATACGGATACAGGATGCCAGTACCCAAAGGACGATTGCGATAATAACAACCAAAAAAACAAATCCACCCATACTACAATTCCTCCTTACATTTTTTTACAATCAGTTTTACACCTTGAACTGCTTCAATTTCTACTACTGATTTCTCCGGAATTGTCTCCTCATCAGATTCCGTCCTCGCCATCCACTCAATATCATTGATCCGGACCTGCCCCATCTGAGACAGATTGTCAATCTTCTGGATGACAACAGCCCTTTTTCCGATTAGACTATTCACATTTGTTCTGGTAACTCCCCGTTTCATATACCTGACAGCAAGCGGCCTGGTAAAAATCAATAATATCAGTGATACAATCAGAAACAATATCCACTGTACTATGATGTCTGCACCTGCCGCTGAAGCAATCGCCGCAAGCAGTGCTCCACCTGCAAACCAGACCGTCACAAGACCTACCGTCACTGCCTCTATGATCAGAAAAATTGCCAGAATCACAAGCCACAGTAAAGGATCCATCATATCCTCCTTCCGGCTATAAAAGCAATACAGCCTCTACATTTAATTTCTACGCTGCCTTGAAGCTTCATACATCAGGATTCCGGCAGCCATTGCTGCATTGAGAGATTCCACCTGCCCGCACATTGGGATCCGGATCAGACAGTCTGCTGCCTCTGCTGCCTGTTCGGTAAGACCCTTACCTTCGTTTCCGATAAGAAATGCAGTTCCACCTCTATAGTCTTCCCTGTCGTAAGAATTTTCCCCCTGTAAATGTGCGGCAAAAAACCGGATTCCCCTGTCCTGAAGCTGCTGCTTTAATGATACCACATCTTCCACATATAAAAAAGGAATTCTATACACAGAACCCATAGTTGCACGGATCACCTTAGGATTCGTGATATCCACACAGGTCTTTGTAAGAAAAACACCGCTGACTCCTGCACCTTCACCGGTTCTTATGATCGTTCCGGCATTGCCGGGATCCTGAAGATCCTCCAGAACCATGATCAGCGGATTTTTTTCTTTGAGAAGATCCTCCATCTGATAAGACGGCTGTCTGAGAACTGTAAGAATTCCCTGCGGAGTCTGTGTATCACACATCTGTCTGAAAACACTGTTCTCTACCGCTTCCCACGAAAATCTATGGACTTTCTGCATGACTTCTTCATCTTCAAGCATAGACTCTGCCACATAAATCCTGTCGATCAGATTCTCCGGGGCTTCCAGAAACATCTTTCTGCCTTCCGCCACAAAAAGTTTCTGTTCCCTCCTGGCCTTCGCCTTCTGATTTAATTTTATGATGTTTTTAACCTGTGTATTCTGTGCACTGGTAATCATAAGCTCTCCTTTAATCTGAAACGGAGACCGCCTGACGGTGGCCTCCGCTTAAAAATACGCATTTATTATTTATTGTAATTATGAGAAAGAGAATTACATACCTCCCACATATATGGAGATACGTCTTTCTGCATAGCCAGAGCTTCATTGATATCGAAGTCCATGAACTCACCATGACGATATCCTACAACTCGACAGGATTTTCCTTCTTTCAGAAGATCTACTGCAAGAGCTCCCATCATGGACGCATATACACGGTCTTTACATGTCGGATTACCGCCACGCTGCATGTGACCAAGAATTGTTGCACGAGTCTCGATACCTGTAGCAGCCTCGATACGTCTTGCCATTGCCTCAGAATGTCCAATACCCTCAGCATTAACAATGATATGATGTTTCTTTCCTGCTTTACGGCTTGCAATAATATTGTTGATCAGCTTCTGCTCATCATAGTCATATTTCTCAGGAATCAGAACATCCTCTGCACCGTTTGCGATACCACACCACATAGCAAGATATCCTGCGTTACGTCCCATAACCTCAATAATACTGCATCTCTCATGAGAGGTAGAAGTATCACGAACCTTGTCAATTGCTTCCATAGCTGTATTTACTGCTGTATCAAATCCAATTGTATACTCTGTGCAGGCAATATCCAGGTCAATAGTACCAGGAACACCAATTGTATTAATTCCAAGATTAGCCAGCTTCTGTGCACCTGCAAAAGAACCGTCACCACCGATTACTACCAGTCCGTCGATTCCATGTTTTCTGCAGATTTCAGCACCTCTCTCCTGACCTTCCACTGTACGGAACTCCGCACATCTTGCTGTGTAAAGAATTGTACCGCCTCGTTCGATTGTATCAGATACGTCTCTGGCAGTCATATCAACGATTTCTTCGTTCAGAAGACCATTGTATCCCTTATAAATACCTTTGACATTAAGTCCACTGCTGAGACCTCTTCTTACAACTGCACGAATCGCAGCGTTCATTCCCGGAGCATCACCTCCGCTTGTGAGCACACCGATGGTTTTTATCTGTTTCTCTGCCATGATTCTTTCCTCCATCTCCAGATTTCCATATAATAGGAAATCTTAGTTATCTGTTCTACACATATTCGTTGTATAGTGTAAAGCATTTTTAGAAGTTTTTCAATACTCTTTCCACAAGTTTAACGTTAGATTCCCCATATTTTTTCTTTAGTTCATCCAGCGATTCTTCATTGATTTGCATACGGAATCCTGCCGGAAGCCGCTTCATTGCTTTGACATCTTTGAGATATATGACAACTGCCGAAGTTCCTGGCACATCCTTAAGAAAACTCTGAAGTTCCGCTTCTGCCGCACTGTACTCTGCTTTATCCCTGAACTGTATCCATACCTCTTTCGGGATATCCTCAAAAGAGTGAACTTTCTCGAGGATCATCTTACTCGGCCGGTCGTCTTCTGCATTGACACGTCCCTGAATAAATACTCTGGCATCATCCGTGATCAGGGTCTGCCATTTCTCGTAATCACGCGGAAAAACAACCACTTCTACCGTTCCCACAAGATCTTCCACTGTCAGAAATGCCATAACTTTATTATTTCTCGTATATTTGATGGTTCTCTCCGTGATCATTCCACCTATGATGACTTTCTGACCATCATATACCTTCGGGCGTCCACTTTCTTCATCCGGCTGAAAATCTGTTGTTTTTGCAGAGATCATCTTATCCATAATACTGCGGTAGCCTTCCAGAGGATGTCCACTCAGATAGATTCCAAGAACTTCTTTTTCAAAAGCCAGAAGCATTTCTTTATCATATTCGCCGACATTCGGCATACGAATCTCAAATTCCTTTTTGTCCTCTTCACTGACCAGATCAAAAAGACTCATCTGTCCTGCAAAAGAATTCTTCTTTTCCTGTGCGATACTGTCCACGATCTGTCCGTAAACGTTCATCTTCTGACGGCGGTTCCCTTCCAGACAATCAAGTGCACCGGCCTTGATAAAGTTCTCGATCGCACGCTTATTTACCGTTCCTGTAAGCCTCTCAATAAAATCCTTCAGCGAACGATAAGTTCCATTTTTCTCTCTCTCTTCAACCAGTGCATTGATAACCGGCCGTCCCACACTCTTGATCGCAGAAAGTCCATAACGGATCGCACCATGGTCGACAGAAAATCCATAAATCCCACAGTTTACATCCGGCGGCAAAATACTGATTCCCATCTGACGGCAGACCTGAATATACTCAGCCACCTTGTTCGGCATTTCTATAACAGAGGTCATAAGTGCTGCCATAAATTCCACTGGATAATAATATTTCAGAAATGCAGTCTGATAAGAAACCACCGCATACGCAGCAGCATGCGATTTGTTAAACGCATACTTTGCAAAATCGGTCATATCATCATAGATTTTATTTGCAGTCTGCTCATCAATTCCGTTGGCAATGCAGCCCGGTACTCCCTCCTGCTCATTTCCATAAACAAAATTCTGACGCTCTTTTTCCATCACGGAAGCTTTTTTCTTGGACATTGCACGACGAACCAGGTCGCTTCGTCCCAGAGTATAACCTGCAAGGCTTCGGACGATCTGCATAACCTGCTCCTGATATACAATACAACCATACGTCGGTTTCAGGATCGGCTCCAGCCGCGGACAGTCATACTGGATCGTATCCGGATGGTTCTTACCACGGATATACTGCGGGATAAAATCCATCGGTCCCGGACGATACAGAGAAATTCCCGCAATAACGTCCTCAAGGCTCTGTGGCTTCAGTTCTTTCATGAAGTTCTTCATACCGGCACTTTCCAGCTGGAACACACCATCCGAACGACCGGTTCCCAGTGAATCAAGAACCTTTTTGTCGTTATAATCAATCTTCTGCATATCCAGGTGCACGCCTGTATCCTGCTCTATCAGATGTACCGCATTCTGAATGACTGTCAGTGTACGAAGTCCCAGAAAGTCCATCTTGAGAAGTCCCAGTTCTTCCAGAGTTGTCATTGTAAACTGCGTAACAATAGAACCATCCTGTGCCCTTGAAAGCGGTACATATTCAGAAACATCCTTCTGACTGATCACAACACCGGCAGCATGCATGGAAGTATGCCGGGGCAGTCCCTCCAGTCTTCTGGCTGTATCGATCAGATCATGAATTTCCGGCTGCTCTTCATAGGTTTTCTTTAATTCCGGATTCATCTTGAGAGCTTTATCGATCGTGATATTCAACTCCTGTGGAATCATCTTGGCGATCGTATCTACCTGTGCATAAGGAAGATCCATCACCCGCCCCACATCACGGATAACACCACGAGCTGCCAGCGTACCAAAAGTAACAATCTGAACCACACAGTCATCACCGTATTTCCGTCTGACATAATCAATAACTTCCTGTCTTCTTTCAAAACAGAAATCCACATCAATATCAGGCATGGAAACTCGTTCCGGATTCAGGAAACGTTCAAACAGAAGATCATACCGAATAGGATCCAGCTGTGTGATTCCAAGCGTGTAGGCAACCAGGCTTCCCGCTGCGGATCCACGTCCCGGACCTACCATAATATCATGATCCCGTGCATACCGGATAAAATCCCATACGATCAGAAAGTAGTCCACATATCCCATATTTTTGATCGTGGAAAGCTCATAATTCAGACGTTCTTTCAATTCTTCTGTAACCGGCTGATAACGTTCTTCTAACCCTTTAAAACACAGCTCATTCAGATATTCCCAGGAGGTGTATCCCTGCGGAACATCAAATTTAGGCAGTTTTGTGACACCAAATTCAATCTCTACATGACATCGCTGAGCAATCTTATGTGTATTCTCCAGTGCCTCTGTCGCATAAGGAAAAAGCCGCTCCATCTCTTCCGGAGATTTTACATAATACTGACCTCCGTCGTAACGCATTCTGTTTTCATCAGACAGTTTCTTTCCCGTCTGAAGACACAGTAATACATCATGCGGCTGTGCATCCTCTGCCAGCGTATAATGGACATCATTTGTTGCGACCAGCTCAATGCCTGTCTCACGATGCATTTTGAGAAGCTGCTGGTTCACATTCTGCTGCTCCGGTATCCCATGATCCTGCAGTTCCAGGAAAAAGTTTCCCTTTCCAAAAATATCCTGATATCGCAGTGCGGCAGCTTTGGCATCCTCATACATTCCCCTGGTGAGATAACGTGCCACTTCGCCTGCAAGGCATGCACTTAATGCGATCAGACCTTCATGGTATTTCTCAAGAAGCTGCAGATCCACTCGCGGCTTATAATAGAAGCCTTCCACAAAACTCTTCGAAACAATCTTCATCAGATTCGCATAACCCTGATTATTTTCTGCAAGAAGAACCAGATGATAATACCGGTCATCCCCGCTTCCTATCTCACGGTCAAAGCGAGACCCCGGTGCCACATAGACTTCACATCCAAGAACAGGATTGATTCCGGCTGCTCTTGCTGCACGATAAAAATCGATCACTCCATACATCACTCCATGATCCGTGATCGCGGCACTGTCCATGCCCAGTTCTTTCACTCTGTTCACATATTCCTGAATCTTATTTGATCCATCCAGAAGACTGTATTCCGTATGAACATGAAGATGTGTAAAATTCATACCCTTTATCCTTTACTATATCATTTTACAATGTAGATACGACGGTCTTTGATTTCAATCTTGCCTTCCTTAAGAAGATGGCCCACTGCACGTTTAAATGCATTTTTACTCAGTCCAAACTCTCTTTTGATAACTTCCGGTGAAGCTTTATCATCAAACGGCAGCACTCCGGCAAACTCTTCAATGATGCTGAATACACTTTCTGCATCTTCATTGATCTGAATATAAGCTTCCTCTCTGTCACTGACATCCATTTTACCATCTTCTTTGACCTTGGTCACACGAAGATCCAGAACTGTTCCAGGACGATATTTTCCCTTTGCCTCTCTCGCCGGGATCAGCGCAGAATATTTATTATCTACTGCAACAAAAACACCGAAATTATCGCTGAGCTGATAAACTCTGCCCTTCACACGATCACCTTCTTTATAAGGTGTCTCCTTTGAAAGGTACGGATACACCTTCATTGTTGCACAGAGTCTGCTGCTCTTATCTACATAAACAGCAACCAGACATTCCTGTCCTTCAAAAATTCTTGTTGTCTGCTCATGATATGGCAGAAGCAGATCTTTTTCCAGGCCCCAGTCAAGAAATGCACCGATTTTCGTTACCTGTTTTACTCTGAGAAGCCCCGTTTCGCCAACTGTAAGACGTGGCTCATTTGTTGTAGCGATCATTCGATCCTGTGAATCCTTATAAATAAAAACCTCCAGTTTATCACCGGCTTTGGTCCCCGCCGGAACCTGCTTTGCCGGGAGCAGTACCTGATGCTTTGTATCCGCGTTCATATCCTCTGCCAGATACACACCAAAATCTACTGTTTTCACTACCTGAAGTGTCTGTTTTTTTCCTAATTCAATCATAAAATCCTCCGATATTTTTTACTTTTTAAATTCGACAACTGCATATGGCTCACCCTTCTGATCATTCAGAAGAATGGTTGTTCTTATATCCTCTTCGGCTTTTGCCGGACAGATCACATCATAAAGTCTCGCCTGCTGTTTATATTCTGCACGCATTTGATGGATTTTAAAATCTGCCGGCAGATAATCCATTGCCATCTGAACATACTGACAATTATTTACATGATGGTTGGTATCCAGATGATGTTTCTGTACTGCAAAAGCTTCCTGCTGCTCATATTCGCCCGGAAGAATAATCTTACGGGGTGCATAATCCATATCCAGTTTTTCTTCCATTTCATAGCCTGCTGTATCGCGCTCTGTCAGTTTAACCGGAAGTCCATTTTCCGCATTGATATAAGTCCAGTAGGTATTCGCATAGGCAATACGTTCTCCATCCTCTGTTTCCATACAGAAATTACGCATTCCAAGAAAACTCCTGAAAGCATATGCCCATGTAGAAGTTCTTATATTCTCTCCAAGACATGGGTATCTCTCTACGATCACCTGCCATGCTGATAATACCCAGAACCTTTTCCATTCCTTAAGAACTTCTATTCCCAGACCTGACTCTTCTGACTGAAAAGTACTGCAGTCCTGAAAATAATTCAGGATTCCAGGCAAAGTCAGTAAGCCATTTTCTCCAATTTCACTATAGCGGACTCTTCCGCTGAAACTATATGCCATATATACCCCGCTTTCACTTCTTCTGCTGTTTTGGACAGCTTATCCGATTTTCTGTCATCATCTATTTCTCAGTAAACTTTACCATTTCCCGATTTCATTTGCAACTGTCAGAACAACACATTTTTTTCTGTTATTTTCTGCCTGAAGTGCTATAATCATGATAAAAATTTTATCATGGAGGTATCTTTTATGTCAGCTCATACTGAAATCACGATCCGTACAGCCAGAGAATCGGACGCTCCTGCACTTCTTAATATCTATGCTCCCTACATAGTCAATACCGCCATCACCTTCGAATATACCGTCCCGTCAACAGAAGAGTTTGCCGGAAGGATTCGACGCACTCTCCAAAAATATCCTTACCTTGTCGCTGAACAGCAGAATAAAATTCTCGGTTATGCCTATGCCGGTCCATTCCATGAACGTGCTGCTTACGACTGGGCTGTTGAGACGTCCATCTATGTAGACCAGACTCAGAGACATACGGGGATCGGCCGCCTTCTGTATGACACTCTGGAGCACACTCTGCAGGCTCAGGGAATTCTCAACATGAATGCCTGCATCGCCTGTACTTCAAAAGAAGATCCACATCTGGACAACAACAGTATTGAATTTCATACACATATGGGATATCGTCTGGTCGGAGAATTTTACCAGTGCGGATATAAATTTCATACCTGGTATAATATGATCTGGATGGAAAAACAGATAGGTGAACATCGAAAGGATCAGCCCGCGCCTCTCACCTTCAAAGAACTTCTTGAATCTTGCCGTCAACAAGACAAAAAAAAGCACCTCATCTGAGGTGCTTAAGAAGCAGGGCTACAAGGATTCGAACCTTGAAATGACGGAGTCAGAGTCCGTTGCCTTACCGTTTGGCGATAGCCCTTCATTCATTCGC
>PPYF01547038.1_pt1 | contig 14835 bp, 13 predicted proteins | sample 1559871 | NCBI WGS metagenome assembly PPYF01 (sample SAMN08240021, study PRJNA423297) | Human gut metagenome, whole genome shotgun sequencing project. | reverse complement strand
TATAATGGAAAAGAAATTCAAAAGAACCACCGTCACATCGGCACTGCCGTATGCGAACGGTCCTGTCCATATCGGTCACCTGGCGGGTGTATACGTGCCGGCAGATATCTATGTACGCTATCTGCGTCTGAAAAAAGAAGATGTATTATTCATCGGAGGTTCGGACGAACACGGAGTGCCTATCACCATCCGTGCCAAGAAAGAAGGAATTACTCCACAGGATGTAGTAGACCGTTATCATTCGCTGATTAAGGAATCATTCAAAGAGTTCGGTATCTCATTCGACGTGTATAGTCGCACCACTTCACCGACGCATCACCAACTGGCTTCGGATTTCTTCAAAACATTATACAATAAAGGAGAATTCATCGAAAAAACATCCGAACAATATTACGACGAGGAAGCAAAAACATTCCTTGCCGACCGTTATATCACCGGAGAATGTCCTCACTGCCATTCGGAAGGCGCTTACGGCGACCAATGCGAAAAGTGCGGAACCTCACTTTCTCCTACAGATCTTATCAACCCGAAAAGCGCCATCAGCGGTAGCAAACCGGTAATGAAAGAAACCAAACACTGGTATCTTCCTCTCGACAAACACGAAGCATGGCTGCGCAAATGGATTCTGGAAGATCACAAAGAATGGCGTCCGAACGTATACGGTCAATGCAAAAGCTGGCTCGACATGGGTCTGCAACCACGTGCCGTGAGCCGTGACCTTGATTGGGGTATCCCTGTTCCCATAGAAGGAGCAGAAGGAAAAGTGCTCTATGTATGGTTTGACGCTCCGATCGGATACATCTCCAACACCAAAGAACTTCTTCCCGACAGCTGGGAAACATGGTGGAAAGATCCAGAAACGCGTCTGATTCACTTCATCGGAAAAGATAATATCGTATTCCATTGCATCGTATTCCCTGCCATGCTGAAAGCAGAAGGCAGCTATATCCTGCCGGACAATGTGCCGAGCAACGAATTCCTCAACCTCGAAGGAGACAAGATCTCTACTTCCCGCAATTGGGCCGTATGGTTGCACGAATATCTGGCTGATTTCCCCGGAAAGCAAGACGTACTCCGCTACGTACTGACCGCCAACGCACCGGAAACGAAAGACAACGACTTCACTTGGAAAGACTTCCAAGCACGCAATAACAACGAACTGGTAGCCGTATACGGCAACTTCGTAAACCGTGCAATGGTGCTGACTCAAAAATACTTCGACGGTCGCGTACCCGCACAGGGCAGCTTAACCGACTACGACAAGGAAACGCTGAAAGAATTCGCAGACGTGAAAGCAGAAGTAGAAAAACTGCTCGACGTATTCAAATTCCGCGATGCACAGAAAGAGGCCATGAATCTGGCACGTATCGGAAACAAATACCTGGCCGACACCGAACCGTGGAAACTGGCTAAGACAGATATGGAACGTGTAGGAACCATCCTCAACATTTCCCTGCAACTGGTTGCCAACCTTGCCATCGCCTTCGACCCATTCTTGCCGTTCAGCTCGGAAAAACTCCGCAAAATGCTGAACATGGATACTTTCGAATGGTCTGAACTGGGAAAAGATAACCTGCTTCCTGTAGGCCATCAGTTAAACAAACCGGAGTTATTGTTCGAGAAGATCGAAGACGCTACTATCGAAGCACAGGTACAAAAGCTGCTCGATACAAAGAAGGCAAATGAAGAAGCCAACTACAAAGCTAATCCTATCCGCCCGAACATCGAATTCGACGACTTCACGAAACTGGATATCCGTGTAGGTACCATTCTTGAATGTCAGAAAGTACCGAAAGCGGATAAATTGCTGCAATTCAAAATCGATGACGGACTGGAGACACGTACCATCGTATCAGGTATTGCCAAGCATTATCAACCGGAAGAGCTGGTAGGCAAACAGGTTTGCTTCATCGCCAACCTTGCTCCGCGCAAACTGAAAGGTATCGTCAGCGAAGGCATGATTCTAAGTGCCGAAAACAACGACGGCAGTCTGGCAGTTATTATGCCGGGACGTGAGGTGAAGCCGGGCAGCGAAGTAAAATAATAAAACTAGAATAGGGAATACATGAAAAGCTATCATCACGCATAGCCTTTTCATGTATTCTTTGCAAATAACATGAGCGAGAATCAGTCACTAAAAGAAAAGACGGCCAAAGGACTATTTTGGGGAGGATTCAGCAACGGCATACAGCAGTTGTTAAATCTGCTTTTCGGAATATTCCTCGCGCGGTTGCTCACTCCGTCAGATTATGGAATGGTGGGAATGTTGGCCATCTTCTCCCTCATTGCCAGTTCGATACAGGAAAGTGGTTTCACAGCTGCCCTTGTTAATAAGAAAGAAGTGACGCACAATGATTACAATGCCGTATTCTGGTTCAACGCGGCCATCAGTCTGTCGCTGTACCTGCTGTTATTCCTCTGTGCACCGCTTATCGCTGACTTTTACGATACTCCCGAACTGACACCACTGGCACGTTATTCTTTTATCGGCTTCTTCATTGCCAGTCTGGGAATATCCCACAGTGCCTATCTCCTGCGTAATCTGATGGTCAAACAGCGGGCATTGTCTTCGGTTATCGGACTCACCGTGTCCGGAATCACCGGAGTCACTCTTGCCTACTTTGGTTTCTCTTATTGGGGAATTGCTACGCAAAGCATCGTTTACGTAACCATCAACACAGCCTGTTACTGGTATTTCACCCGTTGGCGACCGAGCTTGCAGTTCAACTTCACCCCGATTAAGGAAATGTTCGGATTCAGCGGGAAACTACTGGTTACCAATGTATTCAATCACATCAATAACAATCTGTTTTCCGTGATACTGGGTAAATTCTACAGCGAAAAAGAAGTAGGATATTACAACCAAGCCAATAAATGGTGCGGCATGGGCCAACTCTTCATCTCCGGCATGATAAACGGAGTAGCGCAACCGGTACTCACCAAAGTGTCCGACGACCTTGAACGGCAAAAACGGGTATTTCGCAAAATGCTGCGTTTCACCGCTTTTGTCTCGTTTCCCGCCATGTTGGGATTGGGAATCGTATCGGAAGAGCTGATTATCATCACCATCACTGACAAGTGGTATTCCAGCATATTAATCATGCAAATACTGTGTATCAGCGGAGCCTTTGCTCCCATCGCATACCTCTATCAGCAGCTCATCATCAGCAAAGGGAAATCCCGCATCTATATGTGGAACACCATAGCGCTCGGCATAATTCTACTGTCAGGCGTTCTGTTAGTCCACTCACACGGTATCTATGCCATGCTCGCCGTCTATGTATCCACCAATATACTGTGGCTACTGACATGGCACTACTTTGTATGGCAGGAAATAGGATTGAAGCTTCGCCATGCCCTGATGGACATACTTCCTTATGCTGCCATTGCGGCTACGGTTATGGTAATCACCTATTACACCACCCGCTCCATCGAGAATATTTATCTCCGCCTGGCAAGCAAGATAGTGCTTGCTGCAGCACTCTACGTAGCAACCATGTGGGGCAGCCGATCGGTTACTTTTAAAGAAAGCATTCAATATTTCATCAAAAAGAAGACACATGAACCCAAATGACCTTGCCACCCGATACCATCTTCTGAATAGTTCTTTCAAAAAGACGATGATTTATCACATAGGTATAGATGCCGGTTTCTTCACCGAATATACCTATATGCTTCACGCAATGCTTTATTGCCTGCAACACAAAATACAGTTCAAGCTCTACTCCGACGACGCCAACTTCGGATGGGAAAAAGGTTGGGAAGATTGTTTCGCCCCCTTCTGCGAGCAAGTGCACGAACCGTTTCATCACACTTATAACACCCATCGCCTCCCCTCCTGGCAGGCATTGATGAAAGACAAAAAGCTGCCTAAGACGAAGTTACTGAAATGGAAACTGAAAGTAACCTGTAAGAACATCATCGGAAAAGCCCTTGCTTTCTTCACGTATGGCAAACCGGTCCGACTCAACTTCCAAGTGACGTTCAACCCCAACCAGCATTTCCATATCCCCGAACTGGGAATAGACGGTGACTACCTCCACACCTTCCAAAAGCTGACGGAAATCACCTGGAAACTCAACGACACCACCGCACAGGAATGTCTCCAATTTGCCGCCAGCCTGCAACTTCCGCCTCAATACGCAGGATGCCAAATACGCGGAGGAGACAAGATCACCGAAACCAACCTGCTTCCACCGGAACACTACATACGGCTTATTAAAGAAAAGACCGCCCTACGCGACGTCTTTGTATTAACGGACGATTACCGCCTTTTCGAACAAGTACAAACCCTTGCCCCGGACATACACTGGTACACCCTTTGCAGCCCCGACGAAAAAGGATATGTCAACAGCGCTTTCACGCAGACCACCAAAGAGCTGAAACAGAAACAAATGGCACGTTTCCTTTCCTCGATACAGATATTGATGGACGCCTCCGTCTTTATAGGAAGCATCACTACCGGCCCCAGCCTGTTCCTATTGAAGAAATTCTATCCGGACATCAATCCGGCAGACTGTCTGCTCAAGGACTTTCCGCAAGCATCCGTCCTTCCCATACCGGGACGAGGACAAGTGGCCACCGAATTTATGCAAGGAAACTTAAAGTTATAGTAACTTAGCAATATAATTACTACTTTTGTAGCACAACGTGCATTAACCATTTCCGATGAACAAGAAATATACAGCCGAAGAGCTTGATTTATTACATGCCGAACTCTACGACATATTGGGAGAAACCATCCGGGTGTGTCAGAAGCACAACATTCCCTATTTTGTGATTGGCGGCACGGCAATCGGTGCACTCTACGACCAGGCGATTCTCCCCTGGGATGATGATATTGACATAGGCATGACGCGGGAGAACTACAACAAATTTCTGAAAGTAGCTCCCGGGGAACTGGGTCCTTCCTACTTCCTTTCATGGATAGAGACAGACCCTCATACAGATTCCCGACAACAAGCTGCTGCGAAGAATACAATCCGAAGCACTCGGCTTCCTCAAATGCTGCCTGATGGGAAAAGAGATATGGATGTGGAAACACTTCGGTACATGTGAAATAGAGAACCCCACGAACCGGGGAGCCTTCTCCTGCTTCCTGAACAGGGTAGTCGACCTGCTTTTCTCTAAAAAAGCAATCTACCGCATGCTGGTGTCAGTTCAAAGCTGTTTCAACTCACGAAACACCCGTTACTATAACAACGTAATGGCCACTGCCGACCACGTAACCGTAGAAAGCATCCGCCACCTGCAACCCGTGAAATTCGGTCCTCTCACAGTGACCGCCCCCGACGACCTGGAAGGATTTTTGCGTTACAACTATCCAACCCTGCATCGATTTACAGAAGAAGAGCAGGAAAAAGTGAACAACCACTATCCTGCCGCCCTGTCATTCAGTACAACCCCAAAACAAGAACTATGAATATGAAATCCGCTTTAGTAGACGTCCCGGTACTTATCCTGTTCTTCAACCGCCCGCAACAGTTGTCGCAAGTGTTCGAGCAAGTGAAGAAAGCGCGTCCGTCCCGCCTCTTCCTCTATCAGGACGGAGCACGAAACGAACGTGACCTGCCCGGAATAAAAGCCTGCCGTGAAATCGTATCACAGATAGACTGGGAATGTGAAGTAGAACGGCTTTATCAGGAAAAGAATTTCGGCTGCGACCCTTCGGAGTACATTTCGCAGAAATGGGCCTTTTCGAAAGTCGACAAGTGCATCGTATTGGAAGACGACGATGTGCCCGCCGTCTCCTTTTTCCAATTCTGCAAGGAGATGCTGGATAAATACGAATATGACACCCGCATCAGCATGATTGCCGGATTTAACCCCGAAGAAATCACCCAAGATATGCCCTATGACTATTTCTTTACCACCACCTTCTCTATCTGGGGATGGGCAAGCTGGAAACGGGTAGTCGACCAATGGGATGAGTTCTACAACTTCCTGGACGACTCCTTCAATATGCAACAACTGGAACAGCTTATCAAGGAACGCAAATTCCGGAGCGACTTTATCTACATGTGCCAGCGTCACCGGGAACAGCAGAAAGCCTTTTATGAAACGATCTTCCACGCCTCCATACTGTTCAACTCCGGGCTAAGCATCGTGCCTACCCGCAACATGATTAATAACTTGGGAGCAACGGCAGATTCCACCCATTTCGCCGGCTCGATTCATACCCTGCCCAAAGGTTACCGCCGCATCTTCACGATGAAGCGCTATGAGGTGGATTTTCCACTGAAACATCCCCGCTACGTCATCGAAAACGTTGCCTACAAAGAGAGCGTTTACCGCATCATGGGCTGGGATCATCCGTGGATCAAGATCGGACGTTCGTTCGAAGAACTGTTCCTCAACCTGAAATACGGCAATTTCTCCATCATTACGAAAGCTGTCAAAAACCGAATCAACAAATGGCTGAAAAGAAACAAGCACCACTAAATAAGTTGCTTACTATTTATTTTTACCATACCCGCCTCACACGGGAAAGCTACGAGGAATGGAAAGAATATAAATTCCCCGGACACATTTTATACGGACTTCCTTTACTGGAGAATTACGGAATACACTCCGTGATGCACAAATGCAAATATTTCTCCGGCCGTCTGAAACTCATGCTTTACGCCACCAAAGAGATTCTCTTCTGCAAGGAGAAATACGACGTCCTCTACGCCACCTCTTTCCGGGGTATAGAGCCCGTCATCTTCCTCCGTGCCCTGGGACTGTATCGCAAACCCATCGTGATCTGGCATCATACGGCAGTCGTGACCAATCCCAAACCGTGGCGCGAACAAATCTCCCGCCTTTTCTACAAAGGTATAGACCAAATGTTCCTGTTCAGTCGGAAACTGATTCAGGACTCGCAGAAAACCCGGAAAGCACCGTCCCACAAACTGAAACTCATCCATTGGGGACCGGATCTTCCTTTCTACGACCACCTGCTTGCAGAAATGCCCGACCGGAAGCCCGAAGGATTTATCTCCACCGGTAAAGAAAACCGGGACGTAGACACCTTGCTCCAGGCATTTGCCGCAACGAACGAGAAACTGGATTTGTACATTGCCGTCTCATGCGGTAACATCAACTATAAAAAGATCATCGACCCGTATGCATTGCCCGACTCCATTCGCATCCATTATACCGACGGAGTGATTCCCTACGAACTGGGGAAACTGGTGGCACGCAAAAGTTGCATCGTGATCTGCTGCCTGGACTTCCCCTATACCGTAGGACTGACCACGCTCGTGGAAGCATTCGCCCTCGGCATCCCCGTCATCTGTTCGCGCAACCCCAACTTCGAAATAGACATCGACAAGGAAGGAATAGGCATCACCGTAGAATATAACGACGTACAAGGCTGGATAGACGCTATCCGCTACATCGCCGACCACCCCGAAGAGGCACGGCGCATGGGAGAGAATGCCCGCAAACTGGCGGAAGAACGTTTCAACCTCGAAATCTTTTCACGCGAAATAGCAGAAAGCTTGCTGGAAATATCAAACATTTCCTCTAAAAACCGTACATTTGCATAAACTTTTGCCCATGAGAGTCCTGATTATAAATACATCTGAACGAATAGGAGGAGCAGCCATCGCAGCAAGCCGGTTGATGGAGTCACTGAAAAACAACGGCATCAAAGCCAAAATGCTGGTACGTGACAAACAGACCGACCAAATCAGTGTTGTCCGCTTAAAAAGTAACTGGTTGCAAGTGTGGAAGTTCATGTGGGAACGGATTGTGATCTGGAGTGCCAACCGTTTCCGGCGTTACCATTTGTTTGACGTAGACATCGCCAACACAGGTACAGACATCACCTCACTCCCGGAATTCCGCCAAGCCGACGTGATCCATCTGCATTGGATCAACCAGGGAATGCTCTCACTGAACGATATACGAAAGATACTGACCTCCGGCAAACCCGTAGTCTGGACCATGCACGATATGTGGCCATGCACCGGCATCTGCCATTACGCACGGGAGTGCAACAACTATCAGCGGGAATGTCACGACTGTCCGTACATCTACAAAGGCGGGGGACGAAAGGATTTATCCTATCGCACGTTCCGCAAAAAACAGAAGTTATACAGCTACGCTCCCATTCATTTCGTCACGTGCAGCCATTGGCTGAAGGAACAAGCCCAGACCAGTGCATTATTTGAAGGGAAAAGCGTGATCAATATTCCGAACGCTATTAATACCAACTTGTTCAAACCCATGAACAAGAAGGAAGCGCGTGCCAAATTCATGTTGCCGGAAGGTAAGAAACTAGTTTTGTTCGGCTCATTAAAGATCACCGATAAACGAAAAGGGGTCGACTATCTGATTGGGGCATGCAAACTGTTAGCAGAAAAGCATCCGGAATGGAAAGACTCACTGGGTGTAGTCGTATTCGGCAACCAGTCGCAGCAGTTACAGGAACAACTTCCTTTCCATGTATACCCGCTCCCTTATATCAAAAATGAGCATGAAGTAGTGAATATCTACAATGCCGTAGACCTCTTCGCCATCCCGTCTCTGGAAGAGAATCTTCCCAATATGATTATGGAAGCAATGGCCTGTGGAGTGCCTTGTGTCGGTTTTAATGTGGGAGGTATCCCCGAAATGATCGATCATCTGCACAACGGCTACGTGGCACAATACAAATCCTCGGAAGATTTTGCCAACGGCATACATTGGATATTGACGGAACCGGAATACAACGAACTCTCTGCACAGGCCTGCCGCAAGGTTCTGGGTAATTATTCGGAGAGTATCGTTGCAAAGAAATATACAGATGTCTACAATAAAATAACGGGGAAATATGCATAGTGTCCATCCTACTCCCAAGTTCTCTATCATTACGGTGACATACAATGCTGAAAAGGTATTGGAAGACACGATTCAAAGTGTTATTTCACAAACCTATCATCATATAGAATATATTATCGTGGATGGAGCTTCCAAGGATGGAACCCTCTCTATTATCAACCGCTACCGGTCACGCATACACACCGTCGTCAGCGAACCCGACAAAGGACTGTATGACGCTATGAATAAGGGCATCGCCCTTGCCAGCGGTGATTATCTCTGTTTCCTGAATGCAGGCGACTGTTTTCATGAGGATGATACGCTGCAACAAATGGTGCACACCATCAACGGCAATGAACTGCCCGATATACTTTACGGAGAAACCGCTATCGTAGACAAGGACAGGCATTTCCTGCGGATGCGCAGATTGTCCGCCCCTGAAACGCTCACCTGGAAAAGTTTCAAACAGGGAATGTTAGTCTGCCACCAGGCATTCTTCCCCCGCCACACGCTCGTAGAGCCATATAATCTGCAATATCGCTTTTCTGCAGATTTCGACTGGTGCATCCGCATCATGAAGAAAGCACGTACTTTGCACAATACCCACCTGACAATCATCGACTATCTGGAGGAGGGAATGACTACCCGGAATCAGAAAGCATCCCTCAAAGAAAGATTTCGGATCATGGCAAAGCATTACGGGCTGATTGGAACCGTGGCGCATCATGCATGGTTCGTGATCCGTGCAGTTACTCACCAGTAGGCGAAGGCATATAAAGCATCACCTGGTCTAATATCACTCCTTCGTCCAATGCCTTGATTACCAATTTGTGGGACTTCTTTCCGGATACCGGAAGTCGAACCGTTCGGATGGCTTGATTGCGCAGCACGTTCTCTTTCCATTCTTCACTCCGTCCTTTCGTTTCATAAGAGATCACTTCAGGCGCTGCATCGTCCAACGATATTGAGAAACGTAATTGATCTCCTCTCACAGGATGATTAGGCAACAAGCGGATGTCAACCTCTACCGAGTCTGTTTTCCAGTTGTCAAAAGAGAACATCAGTGCATCTCCCTTGTCAATGCCTGTCGCTTTGCTTTCATATCCCAGGCCCTCACAAATAGCAGAAGTTCCTTTCCGCGCATTCAAGGTCTTACTATTCGGGATATTCTTCCCATCCAAGCCGTTCCATTTATAGATAGCTACACGCTCTTTCATCATCGGAGAAGTAGCCGTTTTTCTTTCCACGCGATTGAATACGGGGAGTTTTCGGGGTTGGAAATCCATCATGCGGTTCCACTTTCCATCTTCCAGTGAGTTATACTGTTTTGTCAATACTACAATGCTGTCATAGGCAAGATCACTTTTCTCCCAGTCCGCTTTTCCGTGGCGGGCTAATTGGGCATATAGCAATTTCCGGTTCATCTGTGTAGCAGCTTGCACCGGGTATTTCACCAATTCAAAATAGGCACTTTGTCTGCCGGATGGGATTTTCAAAGCTGCCCGTTCCACTGTCTCCGACAATTTATCATAAGCCTGCAAACGTCCGTTGATTTCTTTTTCACTCCATGGGAGATCTTTGACAACACGATAAACAGGATCTTTCTCCTCTTCCCTCGTATTTCCCATAAATTCAGGTTTACGAATATGGGCCAGACGATAGTGTTCCTGCATCACAGGTAATACTGCCTTTGCGCACGAAGCTCCCAATTCCCGTTCCAGCCAGTGTTTCAGATGAGAGGTCACTCCTTCCGAGGCCACAGCTTCTATATTCCAGGCCATATCCATAAACAACTCTATCTGATACTCGGCAGGCTTGATATCTCCGACGTTCAGTATCCACATCTTCTGTATGCCTCGATCGTAAGCCAGCTTCATTTGTTGGAAAATCAGATACGGGCTCATCGTACTCAACCAGAGATGGTCGTGCGGACGTCCCCAATAAGAAACATGATAATAGACTCCATTCCCTCCTTTACGTGGGCATTCTTCGGCCGTAGGAAAATGGCGGATATAGCCATAGTTATCGTCACACCACATCAATGTTACATCATCGGGCACCTGTAATCCGGCATGATAAATGTCGAGTACCTCTTTATAAGGGATAAAAACCTGCGGGACTTTAGTTACATCCTTATCAACATATTTTTCAATCAACCCGCGTTGATCTGCAAACACACGATCTATTACGGCCTTCTGTTCTTCCACCGTCTTCGCTCCCTGCATCTTGCCATCGTGTACACCACGCATACCCAACGTATAGAGTATTTCCTGATCTGCCACCTCTTTTACACGGTCTTCCCAGAATTTGTAAACAGCCGGAGCATTATTCACATAATCATAAGCCCCTTCCCCTCTTCGTTTCCACTCGCCGGCAGCGCTGCAAGCCATCGGTTCGCAATGGGAAGCACCGATGAAGATTCCATATTTCTTGGCAGCTTCCCGATTGCCTTTGGTCAGGAAGAAAGGAAGTGTACATTCGTGCATTGCAGGCCAATAGGTGTTGGCACGCAGACGAAGTAAGAGTTCAAAAATACGCTCGTTGGTACGCGGGCCTATCTCACCTTTCACTTTTGAAGGTTCATAGGTCCGACTGCTCCATGGCATCAAGCCCCAGTCTTCATCATTAATAAATATACCCCGATATTCCACCGAAGGAGCCTGAAGACTTTGGAATTTGGAAGATAGCTTAAAAAGTTTCTTCTTTTCCGGAGTTACGTCCGCCCACCATTCCCAGGGAGAGACACCTAACAAACGGGATATTTCGAGTATTCCATAAGCCGTACCATGTTTGTCACTGCCGGCTACGATCAATTTACCCTCCGGAGAAACAGATAATAGAAAAGCCTGCTTCTTGCCTTTTAGCGCAGAAACATCTATGCCGGTCCGGCTGATAAGCTCACTCTGCCCCACCGTTCCTATCACAATTTCACCTGTTTTCTCATTCGCTTGGGTAGTCGACGACAATACTGTCTGAATATCACGCCCCAGCATTTCCAATGCGGTTCGTACAACCAGTTCTTCAGAAGGGCTGCAAGCGATGACAACTGTTTGACCGGAAGTCAAAACAAAATCCTTACTACGAATCGGTAAAGCAACTATCAAAAAGATGAAAAAAGAAAACAGAAGTTTATGTCTCATAGGTTCTATTATTTATAGAAGACAAAATTACAGGTTTGCAGAAAATGTACTATAGAATAGTGTACAATTTCATAGAATTCTGTCCGACCTATTTAAAATGTAGCAGGCAACGCAAACAACTGATACATCAGCGTTCGTGCCATGCGTATCTGTCCTTTCGTGCTGGGATGCAAACGGTCATATCCCGCATCATAGAAATAAATCAGTTGTTCTTCCACCATCGGATTCAATCCGGTTACCGCATTAAAATCAATCACGGGGACTCCCCACACATTGCCGGCTTCTTTAACAGCCTGCACGTAGGCATCCACATATTCGCCACAACTATTCTGGTAGTTTTCATCCGGTTGCACATTCGTTTCTCCAAAATTGGCCAGTGAACGGTGCAACGGGGTCAGCAACACAATCTGCTTGTCCGGGAAGAGTTGTTTCAGTCTATTGATTCCTATGTTGATACGTCCCTTATACGTGCTTCCATCCATTATAGGAGTGCGTTTCTTACGGGTTTCCAGCTTTTGGGTTTGCCCACGGGCTGCCATCACTTGTTCTTCTGTTTCCGTAAACCATTCTCCAATAGGTACACCGTCATTAAAATCATTCGTACCCATCAAAATCACGATAGCATCTACTTCTCCACCGTGTTCTTTCTTCAGTTGCTCGGCTTGCCGGGGCACATCATTCCATTGCCTGCCACTGATACCATATACATAAGGAGTGATTCCCAGCCATTCCTGCAGAAAATCCCAGTATTTCTTTATCTTGTCACCATAACAGTTGGGATCTGTAATAGAGTCTCCCAAATATCCCACTCTTTTTCCTTGCCACGGGTGCCGGATGCATCCATTATTCGTTTCAACAGAGTTTGCCACTTTAGAAGATTGATTCTGTCCGCACAGAAAAGAGGAACAGAAAAACAGGATGGTACATGTGAGTAATAATTTGCTTTTCATCGGTATCATACATTAAATGAGAGATTTGTATTTAATATTCGACAAAAATAACTCAAAAAAATGTAGTTTCAATCAATTTGGACGATCAATCTCATCCATGCAACCGGATATATAAACATATTCCTATTTGACTATTCTTGCTAAAATACAGGTTTACAGTCTTTTTTCAATCAAGTTATCATTGAGTTTTGCAGCTAAAAATTCCATAAGGATTCCGTTCTGTAAATAATCTGTAAGCCTTCCTCTCATTACAGATTATCCCTTATGTTTTCTGACATACTCTTGTCAGAGTTATTTTCTATATCTAAATTTTCAAACTATTTGTATGGTCAAATGGTTGCAAGCATCATTATATGCCTCCATTCGCCGTACAACTAAAACATTAAAACAATGAGTAACGATTTTAAATCAATCCACGAATTCGATTTTACACTGATATGTAATTACTTCAAGGCATTAAAACGTCAAGGTCCCGGAAGTCCTGAAATCACACAAAAAGCCGTAAGCTTCATCAACGAACTGTCCGACAAGGCACGAATAGCCGACATTGGCTGTGGCACAGGCGGTCAGACAATGGCATTAGCCAACTATACGAAAGGACAAATTACAGGTATCGACCTTTTCCCCGACTTTATCGAGCTATTCAACAAAAATGCAATAGAAGCCCATTGTGAAGACAGAGTAAAGGGTATCGTCGGTTCCATGGACGCTCTGCCATTTCAAGAGGAAGAACTCGATCTGATCTGGTCCGAAGGCGCTATCTATAACATAGGATTCGAACGCGGCATGAACGAATGGAACAAATTCCTGAAAAAGAACGGATTTATCGCTGTAACGGAAGCCTCCTGGTTCACCCCGGAACGTCCCTCCGAAATAGAAGACTTCTGGATGGCCAATTACCCGGAAATCGATACGATTCCAAGAAAGATAATGCAAATGGAAAAAGCAGGATATATCCCGACAGCCCATTTCATTTTACCGGAAAATTGCTGGCTTGAGCATTTTTACGCTCCCCAGTTCCCTGTTCAGGAAGCTTTTTTGAAGGAATATGCAGGAAATGACGCAGCCGCAGACCTCATCACCGGGCAACGGTATGAAGAGAGCCTATATAATAAGTATAAAGAATACTACGGCTACGTATTCTATATAGGACAAAAAAAAGATTGATTATCTGCCGGAGAAGTTAGCAAGATAGGACAACTCTCCGGCATTTATTATCCTTTACTTTGCAGAAAACATGGAGACGAAAGATATCAATAAACAGGAATATCAGTTACGGATCAATAAAGTGACCGACTATATTCACAATCACATAGACCAGCCGTTATCATTACAGAAAATGGCAGGTATCGCCTGCTTTTCTCCTTTCCACTTCCATCGCGTATTTACAATCCTGACGGGCGAAACGCCTACGGATTATATCAAACGCACTCGGATTGAAAAAGCAGCCCTATTATTAAAACGAAACAAGGAACTTTCCGCCACCGAAATCGCCCGTCTTTGCGGCTTTAGCAGCCTTTCACTTTTAAGTCGCAATTTCAGGTTACATTTCAGTATGACGATCCGGGAGTTCCGTTCATTAAAATAAAACCCTAAAGAATATGGAAAAAGAAAATAAGATTCTGATTTTTCGAACTTCTATCACCCAAAGGCGTGACATCAAGCGCATAGGAGAGCTTTTGGCAGAGTTCCCCCAAATAGACAAATGGAATGTGGACTTTGAGGACTGGGAGAAAATATTAAGAATCGAGTGCAGGGATATCTCTGCACTCGAAATATCGGAAGTACTCCGGAACAATCATATTTTTGCCACCGAACTGGAATAAAACCGGGAAAAGAAAACCTCTCAAACTCCCAACAACTGTTTCAATTCAGCCACTCCTTCAGAAGCTCCCTTCTGAATTACATGTATCGAACGGGAAGTATGCGTATCTACCGGTTTCGGATCAATCAGATAC
>PPYF01268387.1_pt1 | contig 14836 bp, 16 predicted proteins | sample 1559871 | NCBI WGS metagenome assembly PPYF01 (sample SAMN08240021, study PRJNA423297) | Human gut metagenome, whole genome shotgun sequencing project. | reverse complement strand
ATAAGGAAACAAGACATTTTCTTTCCAGCGGCGGTCTGGGAACGATGGGCTATGGCTATGGCGCAGCCATCGGCGCACAGGCGGCTTTTCCGAAAAAGAGAGTGGTTCATTTTACAGGAGATGCCTCCTTCCACATGAATTTGAATGAGGCCTGCACAGCAGTCAGCGAGGAAATGCCAATCATCACTGTCATCCTGAATAATCAGGTTCTGGGGATGGTGTATCAGTGGCAGACAGCCTTCTATGGCAGACGCTATTCATCCACAACACCCGAAAGAAAGACAAATTTCGTAAAGGTCATCGAGGGCTTTGGCGGCAAGGGCTTCCATGTGGATACAGAGGAAGGATTCAAGGAAGCATTCAAGCAGGCATTGCAGGAAAAAGGTCCTGTCTGGATCTGCTGTGATATCGACAGAGAAATCAAGGTATTGCCTATGATTCCCAACGGCGGCACCGTAGATGATATGATTCTGGAATAAGGAGGTGCAGGGGAATGAAAGCAATTATGGAGAAAAAAGCAGTCAATAAAACTGTGATTTGCCTGATGGTAGAAAACCAGCCGAATGTACTTGCACGCATTTCCAGTCTGGTTGGCCGCAGAAGCTTTAACATCAGCACCATTACCGCATCCGAAACGAATGTTTCCGGCATCACAAAGATTACGCTGGTGGTCAATGGGGATGATGAAAATGTGCTGTATCAGATTATCGCCCAGATGAAAAAGCTGGAAAATGTCAATGAAGCGTATGTTCTGCCCGATACCAACAGCCTTTACAGAGAGCTGCTTCTGGTCAAGATTAAAGCAACACAGGAGGAACGCTCTGCCCTGCATGAAATGACGGAAATTTACCGTGGCAAGGTAGTTGGTCTGAATAAGGAAAGCATGATTATCGAGCTGACAGGCTCTCCCAAAAAGATTGACGGCTTTATGGGTATGCTGGAGGAGTATGATATCATTGAGGTTTCCCGTACAGGCGTAACCGGCATGGCAAGAGATTCCAGCGAAGAAAAGCACTTGACAGGCATTTAATATTTAATTTAATAGGACATTTAATCCATACGGATTAAACATATACACACCAAAGATAAGACAAAAAAGGAGAGATTCAAATGATTAACAAGTATTATGATCAGGATTGTAACTTAGGTATGTTGGACGGTAAAACAGTCGCTATCATCGGCTTCGGCAGCCAGGGTCATGCCCATGCCATGAACCTGAAGGAAAGCGGCGTAGATGTTGTTGTAGGTCTGAGACCCGGCTCTGCACACGTTGCAAAGGCAGAAGCAGCAGGTCTGAAGGTTTTAGGCATTGAAGAAGCAGCGGAAGCAGGCAACGTAGTTATGATGTTGGTTCCCGATGAATTGGCTCCCGATATCTACAAAAACCAGATTGCAAAGCACATGAAGGAAGGCGACACACTGATGTTCGCGCATGGCTTCAACATCCATTACAGCCAGATTCAGCCCGCAGATTATCTGGATGTATCCATGGTAGCACCTAAGGGCCCCGGTCATATTGTAAGAAGCCTGTATACACAGGGCAGCGGCGTTCCCTGCCTGATTGCAGTAGAACAGGATAAATCCGGCAAGGCAAAAGAATTTGCACTGGCTTATGCAGCAGCAATCGGTGCAGGCAGAGCAGGTATTCTGGAAACAACCTTCAAGGAAGAAACAGAAACAGACCTGTTTGGGGAACAGGCAGTTCTGTGCGGCGGTGTTTGTGAGCTGATGACAGCAGGCTTTGAAACACTGGTAGCAGCAGGCTATGAACCCGAAATGGCATACTTTGAATGTATCCATGAAATGAAGCTGATTGTAGACCTGATCTACGAAGGCGGCTTCGATAAGATGAGATATTCCATCTCCAATACAGCAGAATACGGCGACTATGTAACAGGTAAACGTATCATCACAAAAGAATCCAGAGAAGGCATGAAGCAGGTACTGGCTGAAATTCAGGATGGTACATTTGCAAGCACATTCGTTCAGGAAATGAACGCAGGCGGCAAAGCAAAATTCCTGACATCCCGCAAAAAAGCGGCAGATCATCAGCTGTGCCATGTAGGCAAGGAACTGAGAGAAATGATGAGCTGGCTGAAAAAATAAGATTTGACAGATACGGCGAGTCTCTAAGCATAGAGGCTCGCCTTTCTTGCAAGAGGAGGAAAAAAGGAGGAGCTTTTATGAGACAACTGAGAAGTGCGCAGGTAACACAGGGCGTAGAGAGAGCACCTGCAAGAAGCCTGTTTTATGCAATGGGATATACGAAGGAAGAATTGGACAGACCTTTGATTGGCGTAGTTTCCGCACACAGCGAAATTGTTCCCGGACATTTCAATTTGGATAAGATTACAGAAGCCGTCAAGGCGGGCGTACGCATGGCGGGCGGCACACCCATCATGATTCCTGCCATCGGCGTTTGCGATGGTATCGCAATGGGGCATGCCGGCATGAAATATAGCCTTGCAAGCCGTGAGCTGATTGCGGACAGCGTGGAAACAATGACAATGGCGCATGCGCTGGATGGTCTGGTTCTCGTACCCAACTGCGATAAAATCGTTCCCGGTATGGTAATGGCGGCAGTGCGTATGAATATCCCTGCTGTGGTTTGCTCCGGCGGTGCAATGATGCCCGGTTTGGTGGATAATGAGGAGGTCAGCCTGTCCAAGATGTTCGAGGCAGTCGGCGCAAGAAAAGCAAATATGATTGATGATGCAAAGCTGTTTGAATATGAAACCAATACCTGTCCCGGCTGTGGCTCCTGTGCAGGAATGTATACCGCAAACAGCATGAACTGTCTGTGTGAAGCGGTTGGTATCGCTCTGCCTGGCAATGGCACACTGCCCAATGTTTCCAGTGGACGTATGCAGCTGGCAAAGCACGCAGGCATGGCAATCATGGAATTGGTGGAAAGGGATATCAAGGCAAGAGATATCATCAACACCAGAAGCATTTATAATGCAGTTGCCTGTGATATGGCATTGGGCTGCTCCTCCAACAGCGTACTGCATCTGCTGGCGATTGCAAACGAAGCAGGTGTAGATTTGAATATGGATATCTTCAATGAAATTTCCGCAAAGGTACCCAACCTGTGCCATTTGGCACCTGCCGGCTCCACCCATATCTCCGACTTGAACAGAGCAGGCGGTATCCCTGCGGTACAGGCAGAGCTTGCGAAAAATGGTCTGCTGGATTTGGATGCTATGACAGCAACAGGCAAAACGCTGGGCGAAAATATCAAGGGTGCATACGTTAAGGACTACGATTTGATTCGCCCCATTGATCACCCCTATAGCGAAACAGGCGGCATTGCGGTTCTGTGGGGGAATATCGCAGAGGATGGCTGTGTGGTAAAGAGAAGCGCAGTTGACCCCGAAATGCTGTGCCATACAGGCCCGGCGCGTGTGTTTGACAGCGAAGAGGATGCCATCGCAACCATCTACGCAGGCGGCATCCATCCCGGAGATGTTGTTGTCATCAGATACGAAGGTCCCAAGGGCGGTCCCGGTATGCGTGAAATGCTGAATCCGACGAGTGCTTTGGCAGGGATGAAGCTGGATAAATGCGTTGCATTGATTACAGACGGGCGTTTCAGCGGCGCAAGCCGTGGCGCATCCATCGGTCATGTCAGCCCCGAAGCGGCGGCAGGAGGCACCTTTGGTCTGCTGCAGGAGGGCGATATCATCGAAATCGATATCCCGAATCATAAGGTAAACGCACAGGTAAGCGAGGAAGAATTCGCGGCAAGAAGAGCGGCTTATGTTGCCCCTGCACCGAAGGTAACAACAGGCTGGCTTTCCAGATATGCAAAGCTGGTTTCCTCCGCAAATACCGGCGCGGTAATGAAATAAATAAAAAGAAAAAAGGAAGTCGAAGGACTTCCTTTTTTGCTGCCTTTTTACAATTTTGCAAGCTGCGTTTCCACAAAATGCTTTGCAGTTCGGGGGCTTCTGCCGTTCTGGCGAATGGCAAAGCCTTCTGCCTTGGTACAAAGCTCCTCCTCTGGCATTTTTAGATTATATTCCTTCGCCAGATGCTTCACAATGGCAAGGTAGCCGTCCTTATCCGGCTTCTGGAAGGTAATCGTCATGCCGAAGCGAGCGGAAAGGCTCATCAGCTCCTGCAAGGTATCATTCAGATGGATATCATCACCGCTGCGTTCTTCCATGGTTTCCTTCACCAGATGGCGGCGGTTGCTTGTGGCATAAATCACCGTATTTTTCGCACAGGCGGTGACACTGCCCTCCAGTGTTGCTTTCAGTGCGGCAAAATGCTCATCATTGCCTGCAAAGCTTAAATCATCAATAAAAATAATGAATTTCAACGGATTTTCCGCAAGCTGCTCCAGCAGAGAGGGCAGGCGGAACAGCTGATTTTTCTTGACCTCAATCAACCGCAGACCTTCCTCCTGCAACGCATTTGCCACAGCCTTAATCGTGGAGCTTTTGCCTGTGCCGGCATCGCCGTAAAGCAGAAGATTGCTTGCAGGTATGCCTGCCAGAAGTGCCTCGGTATTCCGCATGACGATACCAACCTCCCGTTCATAGCCGCTCAGCTGAGAGAGCGACTGCGGATCGGGGTGCTGCACAGGCTGCAAGCCGTTATCCCCGAAGGAAAATGCGTGATATTTCGCAAAAATACCATAGCCTTTTTTCGGCGCATCGGCAATGTGCTTTGTGTAAGCGGTATAAAAATCCAAAGCGGTTGTTTCCCAATTAGGCAGGAAGGCGGCAATTTCCTCAGGCAGAATCGTCTTTATTGCCTTTGCGGAAAGCCCTGCCAGCTCCGTAAAGAAATCCAATTCTCGCTTTGCGGCATCGCAGATAGCGGGCGGACAGACCTCTTTTCTCGCTGCGGAAAGCAGAAAACGATTTTCATCGGCAAGCACCAGTTCCAGAAGAGCTTCGGAAAAATTCACATTTTTCTCAAATAAAGCAGAGGTAAACGCACCATAGGTGCAGGTGAGCGTTTCCGCATCGCTTTCCTCGCAGGCGCGCAGAAGCTTCTGCAAGCGCTGTATGAGGACATCCTCTAACAGAGCACGGAATACCGTCAGTCCGTTTAATTTTCGGTTGTAGAGCTGATATATATTTGTCTGCATCGGATTCATCCTTTCTTTTTCTTTTGTGCAATAAAAATAATAGTAAAGTATAGCATGATATTGTACAAAAAACAATACAATACACGCAGAAAAAAGGATTATGACATGAAATATCACAAAATATGAAGCCGTTCCGTCAAAGAAAGAAGCCTATAGATTTTTATTTGCAAGTAAACTACTAGGGTTTGACAAAGCCGAGAACGCAAGGTAAAATCAGTATAAGGAATTTTGAAAATTAAAGGAGCTAAAAGGATGAATTGGAAAAAAATAATAGCAATCGGATTGACGGGATGCTTTCTGTTCAGCGGCTGTGCCGAACAGCGACAGAATGCACAGAAGATGGGCGAGGAAGGCACGCAGGAGGACAGCTACGAATCCACAACCTTCGCCATGGATACTGTTATGACCTTCCATATAGTTGCCCCTGATGGGGAAGACCTTCTGATTGATGCGGAGCAGGAGGTTAAGCGTCTGGAAAAGCTGTTTTCCGTCACAGATGAAGACAGTGATATTGAACAGATTAACGATAACGCAGGGGATAAGGCGGTTACCGTTTCGGCAGATACGCTTGCCCTGCTGAAGGCCGGCAAGCAGCTGGGCAAGGCAACGAACAATGCCTTTGATATGGCGATTTACCCCATTGTGAAGGCGTGGGGCTTTACGGAAAATGAGTATACCATTCCCACGCAGGAAACACTGGATGAGCTTCTGCCGCTGACAAAGGTAAGCAATGTCACCATTGATGAGGATGCCTCTACGGTTTATCTGGAAAAGGAAGGAATGGCGGTAGACTTAGGCGGCATTGCGAAGGGCTATGCCTCCGATAAGCTGGCAGAATTGTTAAAGAAAAAGGGTGTGAAATCCGCATGGCTTTCTCTGGGCGGCAATGTTTGTGCCATTGGTACAAAGCCGGACGGCAGTCCTTGGAGAATTGCCGTGCAGAATCCTGCCGATGAGAATGATTATGTCGGCGTGGTCGAAATCAGTGATGCCTGCGCGGTTACGTCCGGCGGCTATCAGAGATACTTTGAAGAAAACGGCAAGAAATATCATCATATCATCGACCCTGCAACGGGCAAGCCTGCGGAAAGCGGCTTAACCTCCGTCACGATTATCTGTAAGGACGGTACAAAGGCGGATGCCCTTTCCACAGCCCTGTATGTCATGGGTCTGGATGATGCGCTTGCCTATTGGAAAACACAGGATGATTTTGAGGTAATCTTCGTAACAGAGGAGGGTGAGGTTGTTGCAACCGAAGGCCTGAAGGACAGCTTCACCTTCGATGGCAAGGGCAATGATTACACCTACCGCGTAGCGAAAAGATAAGGAGGATGCACAATGGGCATTTTAAAGGTTGGTGTCGGTGCGGCACAGGGCGTTCTGGCAGATAGCTGGAGAGAATATTTCTACTGCGATGCCATGGATGTGGATGTGCTGGCAAAAAAAGGCGAGCAGCGGCAGTCCAAACGGGGCTTCAATACAAAAAAGAGCGAAAATATCATCTCCAATGGCTCTATCATTGTCATCAATGAGGGGCAGTGCATGATGATTGTAGAGCAGGGCAAGGTGGTTGAGGTCTGCGCCGAAGCAGGCGAATTTCTTTACGATTCCGCAACAGAACCCAGCCTGTTCTATGGAGATTTGAAGGAAAGCATCAAGGAAAGCTTCCGTCAGTTCGGCAAGCGTGTCGGCTTCGGCGGCGACCCTGCGGGCGATCAGAGAATCTACTATTTCAATACAAAGGAAATCCTTGGGAATAAATACGGCACCTCAAATCCTGTGCCGTTCCGTGTGGTTGATACGAATATCGGTCTGGATATTGATATTGCAATTCGCTGTCATGGCGAATATGCGTATCATATCATCGACCCTATTCTTTTCTATAAGAACATCTGCGGCAATATTACGGATACATATACCAGAGACAGCATGGAATCTCAGCTGAAAAGCGAAATGCTGACCGCCCTGCAGCCTGCCTTCGGCAAGCTTTCCGCCATGGGTATCCGTTACAGTGCCCTGCCTGCACATACCATGGAGCTTTCGCAGGCGCTGAATGAGGTGCTTGCGGAAAAATGGGGCGGCAGATATGGCATTGAGATTACCTCTATCGGTGTAAGCAGCGTGAAGGCATCCGATGAGGATGAAGCCATGATTAAGGAGCTGCAAAGAAATGCAACGCTCCGTAATCCCTCCATGGCGGCGGCGCATCTGGTCAATGCACAGGCAGAAGCTATGCAGGCGGCAGCGGCAAACCCCAATGCAGGCCCCGTGATGGCTTTTGCAGGGATGAATCTGGCAAATCAGTCCGGTGGCATGAATGCAGGGCAGCTCTTTCAAATGGCGGCACAGCAACAGCCCCAGACACAGGCATCCACCCAGACAGGCTGGACCTGCAGCTGCGGCGCAGCAGAGAATACGGGCAATTTCTGCACAGAATGTGGTGCGAAAAAGCCGGAGGAAAATGTCTGGATTTGTGCATGCGGCAGCCATAATAAGGGGCGTTTCTGTCCGCAGTGCGGCAAACCCAAGCCGGCAGGCGTGCCGCAGTATCGCTGTGATAAATGCGGCTGGGAGCCGGAAGACCCCACAAAGCCCCCTCGTTTCTGTCCGGAATGTGGGGACCCGTTCGGGGACGAGGACAAAATCTAAGTCGAGAGCAGGTTTCTGAGAATATCCTTGCTTTTTAAAAATGCAGGCGGTATAATGAAGCTACAATCGAACACACAGAGGGGAGCTTGCTTAGGCAGGCTGAGAGGAAGGATACGCCTTCGACCCATAACCTGATTTGGATAATGCCAACGTAGGGATGCCTGAAAACAGAAGGAACAAACAAGGGAGTTATCAAATGATGGTAGCTTCCTTTTTTTGTTGATAAAAAGCCCTGTGTTTGATTGCGATTAAGAGAAGGAGGTGAGAGCTGCGTGGTAAAAATCAATGGGGAAGCGCTTGCCGTTGCAGGGAAAACTCTGGCGGAATATCTGGCAGGCACAGACTATAACCCCAAGCGGATTGCGGTGGAGCGCAATGGTGAAATTGTGCCAAAGGCAGCCTATGGCGAAACCATTTTGCAGGACGGAGATGTCATTGAGGTTGTTAATTTTGTAGGAGGTGGCTGATTTGAGCAGGATTCCTGAAAGGGAAGACTTGCAGCGAGCATTAGCGGGACGACATGGAAGGGCTGTGCAGGAAAAATTCAATCAGGCAACGGTTGCCATCTGCGGTTTGGGCGGTCTTGGCTCCAATATTGCGATTGCCTTGGCAAGAGCAGGCGTTGGCAGGCTGATTCTGACGGATTTTGATAGGGTGGATATCACCAATCTGCATCGACAGCAATATAAGGCAACCCAGCTGGGAGAATTTAAAACCGAGGCATTGGCGGCGAATCTGCGTGAGATTGCACCATATCTTACGATAGAAACGCATACAACTGCCATTACCGAGGAAAATTTTGAAGAAATCCTTGCACCTGCCGATATTATCTGTGAAGCATTTGATAACGCAGAAGCAAAGGCAATGCTGGTCAATGGCGTGCTGGAAAAATTACATACGAAATATCTGATCGCTGCGTCCGGCATGGCAGGGTTCGGCTCTGCAAACAGCATCCAAACCAGAAGGATTACAGACCGTTTTTATCTCTGCGGAGACGGAATCAGCGATGTTGCAGATGACATTGGCTTGGTATCCTCCCGTGTGATGATATGTGGTGCGCATGAGGCGCACATGGTTCTGAGAATCCTTTCCGGTCAGTTTGAACCATAAGTAAAAGAAAGAAGGGATTTTCATGCAGAAAGAAGACAAACTTATCATTGGCGGACATGAATTTCATTCCAGATTTATTCTGGGCTCCGGTAAATATTCCTTAAAGCTGATTGAAGCGGCTGTAAAGGATGCCGGCGCGGAAATTATCACATTGGCAGTACGCCGCGCGAATACAAAGGATCAGGAAAACATTCTGGATTTCATTCCTAAAAATGTTACCCTGCTGCCCAATACCTCCGGCGCAAGAAATGCTGAGGAAGCAGTCCGCATTGCAAGATTGGCAAGAGAGCTGGGCTGTGGTGATTTCGTAAAGATAGAAATCATGCGTGACAGCAAATATCTCCTGCCTGATAACTATGAAACCATCAAGGCAACCGAAATTCTTGCAAAGGAAGGCTTTGTGGTAATGCCCTATATGTACCCCGATTTGAATGTGGCGCGTGATTTGGTGAACGCAGGCGCGGCAAGCATTATGCCTCTGGCTTCTCCCATCGGCTCCAATAAGGGTCTGGCAACAAAGGAATTCATTCAGATTCTGGTGGATGAAATTGATTTGCCCATCATCGTAGATGCAGGCATCGGCAGACCTTCTCAGGCTTGCGAAGTAATGGAAATGGGTGCAGCGGCAATCATGGCGAATACCGCTCTGGCAACCGCAGGCGATTTGCCCCTTATGGCAGCGGCATTCCGTCAGGCGATTGAGGCAGGCAGAAAGGCGTATCTTTCCGGTTTGGGCAGAGTGCTGACCAGAGGTGCATCCGCATCCGATCCGCTGACAGGCTTCCTGCGTGATTAAGGAGGGATAAGCATGGAAAATCAATTTTTTGTAGACTCTGAATTTCTTTCCCCCGAAGCGCTGAAGCGTAAGCATGAGCTGGAAACAAACCCTGCTTCCAGAAAGAATCACATGGAATATATGCCCGGAATGGAAATCATCAAATCCGATATCCGTGAAACGGTTATGGCGCATGTGGAGGAATACGATTACGATAAATATACGGCAAGAGATGTGCGCGCGGCGCTCGATCATGAAACCTGCTCTGTGGAGGATTTCAAGGCGTTGCTTTCCCCTGCGGCGGCTCCCTTTTTAGAGGAAATGGCGCAGAAGGCAAGAATCGAAACCGGCAAGCATTTCGGCAATACCGTTTATCTTTTCACCCCCCTGTATATTGCGAATTACTGCGAGAATTACTGTGTATACTGCGGCTTCAACTGCTATAACCACATCAACCGCATGAAGCTGAATATGGAGCAGATTGAAAAGGAAATGCAGGTCATCGCGGACAGCGGCATGGAGGAAATCCTGATTCTGACAGGCGAAAGCCGTGCCATGAGTGATGTCAAATACATTGGTGAGGCTTGTAAGCTGGCAAGAAAATATTTCCGCATGGTCGGCGTGGAAATTTATCCTGTGAATACGGATGAATATCGGTATCTGCATGAATGTGGTGTGGATTATGTCACTGTTTTCCAGGAAACCTATGACAATGTAAAGTATGAAACTCTGCATCTGATGGGACATAAGCGTGTTTGGCCCTACCGCTTTGATGCACAGGAAAGAGCCCTGCGCGGTGGCATGAGAGGGGTAGCGTTCTCTGCACTGCTCGGTCTGTCCGATTTCAGAAAGGACGCACTGGCAAGCGCACTGCATGTTTATTATTTGCAGCGGAAATATCCTCATGCAGAAATGTCCTTATCCTGTCCCAGACTGCGCCCGATTATCAATAATGATAAAATCAACCCCCTGGATGTCGGTGAGAAGGAGCTTTGTCAGGTTCTTTGTGCCTATCGTATTTTCATGCCCTTTGTCGGCATTACGGTATCCTCCAGAGAAAGCAAATCCTTCCGTGACGGTATCGTAAAAATTGCCGCAACGAAGGTTTCCGCAGGTGTTTCTACAGGCATCGGTGACCATGAAAGCAAATACACCGGCAAGGAGGCCGAAGGTGCAGAGGGTGATGAGCAGTTTGAAATCAATGATGACCGCAGCTTTGAAACCATGTATGAGGATATGTCTGAGGAAGGACTTCAGCCTGTGCTGAATGATTATCTGTATGTCTGATATTTTGTGTGTCACAAACCGCAGTCTTTGTCATGAGGATTTTTTGCAGCGTATCCGAAAAATCGCAGCCTGTCAGCCGAAGGGCATCATCCTGCGTGAAAAGGATTTAAGCGAAGCGGCATACAAGGCACTGGCGGAAAATGTAATGCAAAGCTGTAAGCAAAATGACGTTCCCTGCATCCTGCATAGCTTTATTGATGCAGCACTTTTACTGGGAGCGGAGCAGATCCATTTGCCCCTGCATATTTTGCGCGGCATGGAGGAAGAAAAAAAGAGACAGTTCCGAAGCATTGGCGCATCCTGCCATTCTGTTGCGGAAGCACAGGAAGCGGCTCGGCTTGGCTGTACCTATATCACAGCAGGACACGTTTTCGTGACGGATTGCAAGAAGGGACTTGCCCCCAGAGGGCTGACGTTTTTGCAGGAGGTTGTGGAAAGCGTAGCCATTCCTGTTTATGCCATCGGCGGCATCGGCAGCGAAAATGCGGCATCGGTCAGAAAAACGGGTGCGGCAGGTATCTGTGTGATGAGTGGGCTCATGCAATGCGAAAATGTAGAAGAGCAAATGAAAAAACTGGAAAAATAGAAGAATGTCAATGAAAATTTCTGACAGCATCCGAAAGGAACAGCCCGAAGATGGGAAGGCAGAAGGGGAGCGCCTTAGGCCTTGCAGAGATGAACAGCGATGGGAAGCCGTGTTCCGGCGTGAGAGGAGACCATGAAGTTTCGACCGAATTTTTTGAAGAGAACCAAGGATGTTTTTTTGGTTTGCGAAAAATTTCGGGAGAACGCTGTATTGGGAGCCGTTCTCCCGCTTTTTTTATTTTGTCTGCAAAAAGAAAAAATCCCAAAGGGGCTTTGAGATTTTTTGTTCTTACAGGCATTTTTTATTTTGCAGATTCCTTTTTGCGTACTGTGGGTGCGGCATCAAAGGTGTGGTTGCGCCCCAGCATATAGGCCAGCTTGACAAGTGCCTTTTCTTCCTCGGTCAGCGGTCGCTCCAATCGTTCTTCAATGTGCAGGAACAGAGACTTTACGTTTGTACGCAGACGCTTCGGTTTTTTCGTCAGCATGGTCAGCGGCTGAAAGGTATCCGGCTGTATATGTTCGGGATGCGTAATGGCAAAGATTTTTGCCGTATAGGTCGCATCGTTCAGAGCATTGTGGAATGTTTCCTCCTGCGGCAGCTCCAGTGCCTCAACCGCATTTTTCAGACCGATTGCCTTGCCTGTTTCATGGTGCAGATATTCCGCTGCAAAGGGCTGTACATTCAGAAACTGATTTGTCATTGCATCGGCATCCAGATTGTAATACAGGATGTTGCGGTACAGGGACTTGATATCGTCCCCGCCCCATGCGCAAAGAACGGCAGGCTCCTTGCCGATAAACGTAAGAAACGCTTGGTATGCCTCAGGAAAATGGGGCTGTCCGGTGAGCATCTTCGGACGAATCCCTGTAATTTTTTCCACGAAGGGGTGCAGACGGGGATAAATCTGCGGCGAAATCATGCAATTAAAGGAATCCAGCTGCTCAAAGTGTTCATTCAGCTTCACCGCCCCAATCTGAATAATCTCAAAGGGACATTCCGGGTTCGGCTCCACCTTCTTTCCGGATTTGAAGGGGAACGCCTGATTGAATTCCAAATCCAAAACAATGTAATTCATAGAAAAAAACTCCTTTATAGAAAACTTCCGCCGGGAAGCAGTAGACTGTTTTAATAGGTCGAAATTCTGCCTTCGACTTAAGTGCGCCTTTTTATCTTACCATGAAAGCAGTCGGAAGAAAAGAGGAACTTCCTTCTTGTCCGATTCTAAAAGAAATGATACTATAAGGAGAAGAAAACGAAACCAAAAAAGGGAGGACGAAAATGAAGCTGACATTCACAGAGGAGCAGATTGCAAACGAACTGCACAAAATTTATCTCGAAGAGGATGACCTTCTTATGGAGGGCGAATTTGTCACAGGAGAGGGCAAAAATTATATTATTACAGGCGTAGCAACGATTGAGGGTGAGCGCTATCATGAGTTTGAAATTGAATTTGAGCTGACAGAGGAGCCGGCGGAGGAAACCCTTGAGGCGATTATGCAGACCGATTGGGAATGGTACGATTTCCTTTGTTGATTATATTTTCCGGAGAAAAGAGAAAGGATGTGGAGTGAATGGGAAACTTTCATTATTTTATGCCGACAGATTGCTATTTCGGCAGAGGCTGTGTAGCGGAGCATAAGGCGGCAATGGCGAAGCTCGGCAAAAAGGCAATGGTTGTCACAGGGAAAACCTCCGCCAAGAGAAACGGCGCACAGCAGGATATCACCGACGCACTGGACAGCCTTGGCATTGCGTGGATTCTGTTTGATGAAATCGAGGAAAACCCTTCCGTAGAAACCGTAGAACGGGCGGCAAAGCTTGCCATCGCGGAGGGCGTGGAATTTTTCATCGGTATTGGCGGCGGTTCCCCGATGGATTCCTCTAAGGCGATTGCGACCATGGCGGCGCATCCCGAACAGGGGACGGATGCCCTCTGGAACGCAGAAAATAAGGCATTGCCCGTAGTAGCCGTACCCACAACCGCAGGCACAGGCTCGGAGGTAACGCAGTATGCCATCGTGACCCTGCATGCAAAAAGAACAAAATCGAGCATTGCCGCGCATATCTTTGCCACAGTGGCATTTCTCGACCCGAAATATATGGATACCCTGCCTGCAAGAACCACAAATAATACCGCTGTGGACGCGCTGACGCATCTGGTGGAAAGCTATCTTTCCGCAAAGGCAACCGCGGTCAGCAGAGAAATCGCCAAGCAGGGACTGCTGCTTTTCAAGGAATGTATGCCTGCCCTGCGCGAAAGAGTCTATTCCCCCGAAACGAGGGATAAGCTGATGCTGATGTCCGCCCTTGGCGGCGTTGCAATCGCACAGACCATGACCTCTCTGCCCCATGGCATGGGCTATTTTCTGACCTACGAGAAGGGGCTGCCCCATGGCATGGCAAATGGCGTTCTGACGCAGGCATATCTGGAGCTGTTCCCCGCAGGGGATGAAAATGTCGCGAAGGTTCTGGAGTATCTTGGCTTTGCAAGCACAGACGAGATGGGCACCTTTTTGGATGCCGTTCTGGAGCATAATTCCGTTTACACCGAAGCAGATGTCACAAGCTATACCGACCGCTTCATGGAGCAGAAGGGCAAGCTGGCAACCTTCCCTTATCCTCTGGAAAGAGAAGATATCTACAATATGTATAAAAAAAGCCTGTTAAAATGATTTCGACTGAAGTGCCGACCCTGTCGGCACTTTTTTTATGTATTTTCATATATTGAAGGAAAAAGGGGAGAAATGCTATGCCCAGAATTTATCTCAGTCCCTCCTTGCAGGAATATAATCCCTTCTACGGCGGCGGTTCGGAGGAGGAGGTCATGAATCTGATTGCGGATGCCATGGAGCCATATCTTGCGGCGGATGGCATTGAATATCTCCGCAATGCCCCCGAAATGACACTGGGGCAGGCGATTGCCGATTCCAATAACAGCAATGTCGATTTTCACCTTGCCATCCATTCCAACGCCGCCCCTCCGTCTGTCGCAGGCACAAGGCGCGGCCCCGTGGTCTATTATTATGCCACAAGCCCTTATGGCAGGCAGATGGCAGAGCTGATTGCCGATGAGCTGCGTGAGATTTATCCCGACCCATCCAAGGTGCAGGTGCTGCCGACCACAACCCTGCGCGAGCTGCGCCGGACAAATGCTCCCTCTGCATTGGTTGAGGTTGCATATCACGATAATCCGGAGGATGCCGCGTGGATCAGGGGGAATATTGACGAAATCGGAAAAGCGTTGAGCAATGCGGTCGCTGCCTATTTCGGTTTGCGGTAAGGAGCTTGAAAATTTTTATGTAAAAAGAAAGCCATACATCTGTCC
>PPYF01172149.1_pt1 | contig 14836 bp, 20 predicted proteins | sample 1559871 | NCBI WGS metagenome assembly PPYF01 (sample SAMN08240021, study PRJNA423297) | Human gut metagenome, whole genome shotgun sequencing project. | reverse complement strand
TAGGACAATGTTAGATGTTTTGGATTTTGAGGCGGATCGCTCTTATCGAAGATCGTCTAATTCGCTCTGAAGCGCAGGTTTTTTGAAACTATCACCTGGTTGGCACACTGTGCGAATCAACATCAGATATGAGAAAGCCAATCAGGTGAACACTACCCTCGAGGGCTCATCTGTCCAGTTAAAGCCTCGAGTCTTTCTGGGTGCGCAAAAGACAAGAAGGTTATATGGGAAAATTATGAGGCCTGGATACCATGCGTCATGGGCGTGCCGATGCTGTGAGTGACAGAGCGAGAAGCAAGTGAAAGTCCCTGAAGTAGGGGCGGGATGCGCCCGAGTGGCATTTTTTGTCTTAAGGTAGATCGCGTAGCTGTTCTTCAGAATAATCTTCAGAGCGTTGACGACAGCCATCGCTGTGCATTCCTCAAGAATAGAATGTGTCGGAAGGGTGGCGTCATTGGTGTTAGTCATCGCTTAGGATTTCTCAATCTGGCTTACACGGGCGCCTGTACCGATATCCCCGCGGATGGCGACGTATCGATGTTGAATTCCTCGCCAGACGAAGTGCAATGAGCTGCGGCTATAGGCTTGCGCAGCCTTAGATAGCCGGCCGTCGCAGGCGCGCCGGTTGGCCGGGATCTTCTTCTGCCCGTCAGGTGTCCGGTCGGAACTCCAGCACGAACGCTACGACCTTTTCGGCGGACATTTCGCACGGCTTCAACAATGTCCTATCTGATGTAACGCGGAAGAGGTTGAAGCTGACAATGTCAGTCCCGTCCAACTCCCTGGCGAACAGACTGTTGCGACGTCCGTCCCCAGATCGCCGGACGATCAAGCTGAAACGCCGGCCTTCATAAGTCCCTTCTCTGTATCCCTCCGCAAGCTTCGCGAAAGCGGCATCGAACTCGGAATGCTCCATGTCATCCATCCTTATTGATAGAACAGAGGCGCGGCGGGTGCGAGACCGCCAGTGCCGGGTCGCGCTAAGGTGCCGGGCAGATTCCTGCAGCCGACGAGGCCCGGGGTGGGCAGGATAATTGAGATGTCGGCGCCCGCATGGCTATCAGCGAAGTCGTCCGTCCAGTCTGCTAGGCAACGTCCACGCCTTTCCAGAAAGCGATGTAATCCCGGATACCCTCGGCATCCGGAGTGGGGGCGGGATAGGTCCAAGCGGCGTTCACGTTGAGCGCGTCACCCGCGCGAACATGAAAGAAGCGCGCGGCGCCTTTGATCGGACAGACAGATGTGTGCGGGCTCATCTCAAGCAGGCTCAGGTCGACTCCTGACGGTGGGAAGTAGTGATTTCCCTCGACGATGACTGTTTCGTCGCTTGTGGCGATAGTAGTGTCTTTCCAGATGGCTGAGACCAACGGACTCTCCTTTTGTATTCATCAACCGGCGAAGGCTCGCGGGCTGGCTGCCCCAAGCCGCACCTCCTCAGGTGGCAGGCGGGTTGCGCCCGAGAAGTTTGTCGAGCTCGCCTCTGACATCGAGCGCGAATAGCTCATCGGAGCCACCGATAAGGGTGCCATTGATGAAGATCTGCGGCACGGAGCTTCGCCCCGACGCTTCCGCCATGGCCTGCCGGTGAGCCGGATCCGCCTCAATATCGAGCTCCTTCCATCGCACGCCCTTTTCCTTGAGGAGCGCCTTCGCTCGGCGGCAGAACGGGCACCAATTCGTGGTGTACAGCAATACATCAGTTGTCATATTGCATCTCCGGCAGTTGCACGCGGATCGCTGTCATGGCGTTGATCTCCAATTCGCGGCGTTCAAAGATGGCGACTGCACCTTGGCCGACATCGGAGCAGATGCTGACGATTGGCCGCTATCCAGGCGACATGGCCCAAAGTGCTTTCACCGCCAGGCAGAGGCCGCACGCGCCTCCTGTAGCGCCGAGCCGATGCTCTAAGGTAACCGAGCCTCGATTGGGACGGAAGCGGTCCCGCTCGAATCGCCCATCATGCTGGTCGAGCATATCAGGACGACGGATAGTGCAGGAACTTTCAAATTGAGCTTGATGTCGAGCCAGGTATCGCGAGCGAAGGCGTTCTAGAGGCCGGGGGGTACGAAGACTGTGTTCGGCAAAACGGTTCACGTTGATCGCCAAAGCTTCCCAGGGCGCACGTCTACGATCGGCGCGACGTGAGATAGCTCGCGCCGCTAGCCCCCGTAGCGCTCCGTCTTGATGATGGAGGCGTCCAAGCCCGCCAGCAGCGCGCTATCGGTTGCGATGTTGACGAATCCGTTAGACCCGCAGACGAACACTTGCGTCGGCTTTCCCTGAAGCCTGGTTAGAATTTCTTGGACCATCATGCCGTCGATCCGTCGCGCAAAGTCCGATGCGCGAACCGGTTTCTCGCGCGTAATCGCGAGCGCCAGGACGAACGCCGGATCGCTGATTTCGATGCAATGAAGTTCTTCTGAGAAGAGAACGTCCTCGGCGGTTCGTGCGGACAGGAGCAACGCTGTCGGAACGGCTTGGGCCAATGCGCGGCGCTGCCGGATCATTGCCATCAACGGCACGAGGCCGGAGCCTCCCCCGATCAACAGAACCGGATCTATGGCAGGCTCAGGCCAAAGGAAATGGCCACCGAGCGGACCGCGAACTTCGATTTCGTCACCAATCGCCGCGATGTCGTGAAAAAACGGCGAAACTTCGGCATCCGGCATGCGCTCGATAGCTATCTCGACGATCGGGGTCGAAACTGCCGATGACGCGATCGAGTAGCTGCGCATTGCACTGTAGCCGTCGGGCGCGGTCAGCCGGATATCGACGTGCTGACCTGCGGTGTGCGCGAACGGCTTGCTCAACCGAAGGAAGAAGCTCTTGATACTCGGTGTTTGCTGGATGATGTCGTCGATCACGCATGATTGCCACGAACGGACTTGCGCTTCGTTTTCAGTCATGGGTGTATCGTTGTTCGCGCCACGGATCGCCGTAGATGTGATAGCCGTGCAGCTCCCAAAAGCCGGCCTCGTCACGCGTCGTGAATTGCAGCGCATTCACCCATTTGGCGGATTTCCAGAAGTAAAGGTGCGGCACTAGAAGACGCGCCGGCCCCCCATGATCGCGGGAAAGTGGCTTGCCCGCATAACTGAGGGCGACCATCGCTTTCCCGGAAAGCAGATCCGTCAGAGGGACGTTTGTCGAATAATTATCGTAGCAGTGCGCCAAGACGAAATCGGTAGGCCGATCAAGCTCTGCATCTGCAAGGATGTCTTCAATGAGTACACCCTCCCAAACGGTATCCAGTTTGGACCAAGAGGTGACGCAGTGAATATCCTTTGTCACCTGGGTCTTTGGTAGAGTGTTGAATTCGCCCCAATTCCACGTTTTGACGGGCTTCGGACCAATTTTGACTGTGAATTTCCAGTCGGAGGGCTCTACCCTCGGCGTAGGGCCGGCCGACAGAACAGGGAAATCCTCCACCAGATGCTGACCTGGCGGAATCCGATCGGACTGGTCGCCTGAACCGCGACCGGTGAAACCTCTGGTGACCATAGTGACCCCTCTTGCTCGATACGGCAGACCGAAGCCGGCCTTCATTTCAGTACTCTGCGTAAAGCATTTGCCCGCACATCCGCCGAATAAGCCAATCGACTAAAAATCAGATACAGATGCTCTATCATCGTAAAAAATCGCGTATCGAACATAGCGTCAGGCCAGCATGATTCCCAATACCCAATGGCTATAGGGTAGATAACCCCAAGGCTGCGTACGCTGATCTGCGGTATGCGGAGCGGAAGTTGCAGGTTCGCTCTCAAACGGATGGGCAGCGTGCAAAGCTCAAGGCTCACCAGCGCATGGTTGCCCAGTTCGCGCTCGCCGGCAGCTTGAGTATATTAAGGACGAAATGTCGATCTGATCTATTCTGGCTTCAGGAAATAGGGAAAATAAGGTCGGACGTTCGCGCACCGTCGCGACGCGCGATCATCCACTAAGCTTCTGTATCGGGGTTGGAGGATCAGATGAACGAGATCGAACGACAAGCGCCTGAGCTGCGGGTGCAAAAATGGATTGGCAAAGATGGGGAAAGTATCGCGCCGTTCAAACTGTCAGATATCGGGCCCGGCCCGAAAATCTTGTTTGCCTTCCAGCATTGGTGCCAAGGTTGCCATTTGCATGGGTTTCCGACGCTACAAAAGTTGCATGCAGCGTTGAGCTCAAAAGACGTGGGGTTCGCAGTGATCCAGACCGTCTTCGAAGGAACGCATGAGAATACCTTCGAGAAGTTGCGCGTGAACCAGCTCAAGTATGAGCTTCCTATCGTTTTCGGTCACGACGAGCAACCGACCGGCTCGCCGTTTCCAACCTTCATGGAAGACTACCGCACACGAGGAACTCCGTGGTTTACGGTTATCGACGCTGGCGGTAGCATTGTTTTCTCGGACTTCCATCTCGACGCGGAGCGACTAGTGAAGCAACTTGAGCAAGGTTAATCGTTGGAAGGTGGGCAATCATCCTGATTGCCACCCATCCCCTGATGCCCACTACAGGCGTTGCGCGCTGTAACTCTGTTGATCAGCGTGCGAAAACCCGGATCCGGATAGGAGGAGCGTCAACGATTGAATCAATCCGTTGGGAGAGGGCGGCTCCGCTCCGTCAGCTCGGCAATAGATAACCCATTCTCGCCGAGCAACTCTCTGATCCGATCGACGATATGAGCCCCTAGCGCCGCTGTCTTGGTCCCCCCCACAGATTCCCAAGATGCGAGTTCACACGCCGATACCTCGTGGTCAGCGCCGAAGTGCTTCTGTCGGTATGTCACCGCCGCCCTTCAATGATAAAGGCGCGGTAACGGGAACCGGCAAAGCGTTGAGCAGCGATGGTTTGGTAGGCGGGACTGTCATACCAGTCGCGAGCGGCCTGCATCGTCGGGAAACGCAAGATTACGGCCCCTTCGATGGGCGGCCCCTCCAAATGCTGGATCGCGCCATAAGCGGCGAGAAAGGTAACGTCGTGACCATCGAACGATGGTCCGACGCCTGCAGAATAGGTTGCGAGTGCATGTGGGTCGCTGGTTTCTTCCCGCGTAAAGACGACGAACGCTTCCATCATTAGGCCTCTCAAAGGTTGGATCTGTTGGCCATTACCACCGGTGATGGCCTCACAGTCGTCAGGCTGGCAACTGGAACCCGATTTTCATGAGTGCCTCGACGCACGCATCCTGATCCTGCTGATAGTTGCCTCCGGAGATGCCTATGCCGCCGATCAACTTCCCATCCTCCAGAATCGGATAACCGCCGCCGACAGCGACCATCCGAGGGCGATAGGCTAGCGGCGCCACTTTTGGATCGTTGGTCACATAGTCGTTCCAGACATGGGTCGGGAACCCAAACGAGGCGGAACTCCAGGCCTTGTCGATGGCAACATCGACGGTAAGGAACGGCGCATCGTCGGTGCGCTCGAACGCGCGCAGGTTACCGGTGGCGTCGACGACGGCGACGGCAGCCGGGATGCCGATGGCACGGGCCGCAGCGAGCGCCGCGTCGATGAGGGCGACTGCGGTTTCGCGGTTGATCGAGGCGGTGGCAATAGATTTGGTCATGGGATTCTCATCGCTGGGGCATAACCCGTTCGGCTTTTTGAGGTTGGACAAGATGTTTGGCGATCGCGGTCGTTAGAAGCCTTCGAGGACGATCTTGCCTTTAGCCGCGCCACTTTCGATCAGTGCATGCACCGTCTTCAGATTGGCGGCATTGATCGGCGACAGTCGCCGGGTCAGCGTCGTGCGGATTTTGCCGTCGTCAACCAGCGCTGCCATCGCATCCAGAATCTCGCCCTGCTCATTCATGTCGGGCGTGCCGTAGATCGACCGCGTGAACATCAGCTCGTGGTGGATCGACACCGCCTTGCGCTTGAAAACCATGATATCGAATGCCTTGGGATCGTCGATCAGTCCGAACCGTCCTTGTGGGGCGATCAGTTCGGCGATGTCGGCGACATGTTGCTCGGTATGTGTGGTCGAAAAGACGAAAGCGGGAGCACCGATGCCGAGTTCGGCGATCTGTGGCGCGAGCGGACGAGAATGGTCGATGACGTGGTGAGCTCCAAGCCCTCTTACCCACTCTTGGGTTTCCGGTCGAGAGGCTGTGGCGATGACGGTGAGGTCCGTGCGCTGTCGCGCGATCTGGACGGCGATCGACCCAACCCCGCCCGCGCCACCGATGATGAGGATCGCCTCCGCCGCACCGGGTACGGGCTTCGCCACGTCCAGGCGGTCGAACATCGCCTCCCAGGCCGTCAACGTCGTCAGCGGCAGCGCCGCCGCTTCCGCCCAGGAGAGCGACGCAGGTTTGTGACCGACAATCCGGGCGTCGACGAGATGGAACTCCGCATTGGTACCGGGCCGTGTGATCGATCCGGCATAATAGACCTCGTCGCCTAACTCGAACTGCGTGACGTCGGGGCCGACCTCGCGCACAATCCCGGCGGCATCCCATCCCAGCACCTTCCAATCGCCATCTGCCGGCGGCGTGCTGTTGCGGACCTTGTAGTCGACCGGGTTGACCGAGACGGCCTTCACCTCAACCAGGATATCGTATCCTGCAGCGACAGGCCGAGGCAGATTGATGTCGACCAGCGCGGCATCCGCGGCGATGGGTCCCGGAACCTTGTAACCAATGGCTTTCATAAATGTCTCCAGCTTGCTTGATCGGATGACGCGAATGCTCGTTAGTCAACTTCTTCTACATTGAGGTCCCGACTCTTGAACTGGGTCGCGGTAGCAGATTTCATCGAACACGTCGATCAACAGGCCCTTATGCTCGGTCGCCGGATCGGTGATCGCGTAGAGGGTGGAGGCGTTATCGCCATCATCACCGCTTCCGAGGCGAAACGCCGCGTCGACGCAGATGCCGCACGGACCGATGGTTGATCCTGGCTCGAGATCGACGAGATTGCTGTCCTTGACGCGCTATTCGCGGTCTTAGCCCTTGGCGATGAAGGACTGAACTGCTTGTAGAGCGTCGGTCAGCTGCTATGTCATGGACGCACCTTCATCTTGAGTTGGATTGGACAAGCTTCCGTATAAGGCCCGCTGTAACCGTCAGATGACGGCGAAGAAAACGATGGGCAGTATTCACAGCCACTTAGCCTTCTTGAAGCGCACAAATAGGAAAACGCACGATATCGCTATCACTCCGAGCACGACAAAGTATCCGTAGGCCGTGTCCAGCTCCGGCATGTGCTTAAAGTTCATGCCGTATATTCCAGCGATCGCCGTCGGGACTGCCAGTATTGCCGCCCAAGCCGCCAGCTGGCGGGTGATCACCCCCGTCCTTTGCGCTTCAAGAAGGCTGCTGGCCTCAAAGACCGTGGACAGGACAAGCAGGAGGCCGTCGACCATGGACTGCACGCGGTGGACATGGTCCGCGACGTCGTGGAAATATGGTGTCATTTCGGCGCTGATGCAGGGAAAGTGGCCGCGAACGAGCTTTCGCACCAGCTCGGCCATAGCCCCGAGCGTGCGCTGGAACCGCGTGAGTTCGGACCTTAGTTCGAAGATTCGCGCCACCTCTTCTGGCCCGAGGAAATCGTGCAGCGACCGTCGCTCCATCGCCAGGACGTCGTCCTCGATCATTTCGAAGATGGGCAGATACTGGTCGACCACGCGATGCAAGATCGCGTGCAGCACATAGTCGACACCCTTGCCGAACTGCGTCGGCGATGCCTCGAGTTGCTCCCGAAGTTTGCCCAGCGCTCCGGCATTGCCGTGCCGCACGGTGATAAGGTGATTGTGACCGGTGAAGATCGCCATCTTGCCGTAGCTGATCCGGTCGCCGACCAGCTCGGCGGTCTGCGCGACGACGTACAACTCATCGTTGTAGACCTCGAGCTTGGGCGGGCACAGCGGGTGCATCGCGTTGTCGATCGCCAACGGATGAAGATTATATGTCCTTTGGATCGCGAGTAGTTCCTCGGGGGTGGGTTCGCTAAGCGCGATCCAGCAGAAGCCCGAGCGACTCTCGCCCAACTTGACGTGCTCATCGAGCGCGATTTCGCGAACTCGCTTGCCTTCGTTGTAATAATAGGCGGCGATGATGCTCATGCTGGCCTCGCGGGAATGTGGAGGCCACGCTGGACGGCCGGTCGAGCCAGCCCGCGTCCAAGCCATGCGCGGACGTTCGAAAAGCTGCTGAGGCCAAGGATGTCACCCGCAGCGTAGAATTCCACCAGCGCATTCACCCAGCCGAGCGTCGCGATGTCCGCGATCGAATAGTCGTCGACGATCCAGTCGCGGCCTTCCAGCCGGCGATCCAGAATCCCCAGCAGACGCGTGGATTCGTCGATAAAGCGCTGTTGCGGCCGCTTGTCCTCATAGTCCTTGCCGCCAAATCGCAGGAAGAAGCCGAGCTGACCGAACATCGGCCCGATGGCCGACATCTGAAAGAACACCCACGCTAGGGTCTCGTAACGCTGGCCTGGTTCGGTGGAGATGAACTGACCCGTCTTGTCGGCCAGATAGAGGAGGATCGCACCGGATTCCCATAAGGCGATGGGTCTACCGTCAGGGCCAGCCGGATCGATGATCGCCGGTATGCGTCCGTTCGGGTTCAGCGACACGAACGCCGGATCCTTCGACTCGTTGTTCGAGATGTCGATCAGGTGGGGCTCGTACGCCAGGCCAGTCTCCTCAAGCATGATCGAGACCTTGACGCCATTGGGCGTAGGGGCTGCGTAGAGTTGCAGGCGATCGGGATGAGATGCCGGCCAGCGCTGCGTGATCGGAAAGGACGAGAGGTCTGGCATAAATCTGCGATCCTGGTGTTGCGATGGCGACTGACTGGAACGAGCCGTCACTCTGAAGTAGGGTTCGATGACCGCGTCGCTGAACGACGCGGTCACGAAGATTGCGGACCGGATCGGCGCAGTGGCAACGGCAGTGAAGCCTATTCCGCCGCGGTCCCGGCCGCTGGCTGTACGTCGTCAACCTTTTGGCGCTTCGGAAGCACCCAGCCGGGACGGACGAAGTGGCAGGTGTAGCCGCCCGGGCGCTTCTCCAGATAATCCTGGTGATCGGGCTCGGCCTCCCAGAACTCGCCGACCGGCTGGACCTCGGTCACCACTTTGCCATCCCACAGCCCCGAGGCATCCACATCGGCGATCGTATCCTCGGCGACGCGCTTCTGCTCCTCGTCGACATAATAGATGCCCGACCGGTAGGAGAGCCCACGATCATTGCCCTGGCGGTTCAGCGTCGTCGGATCGTGGATCTGGAAGAAGAATTCCAGGATGTTCCGGTAGCTCGTCACTGTCGGGTCGAAGACAATCTCGATCCCCTCGGCATGCGTGCCGTGATTACGATACGTGGCGTTCGGAATATCGCCGCCCGTGTAACCCACACGGGTCGAGATGATGCCGGGCCGCTTGCGGATCAGATCCTGCATGCCCCAGAAACATCCTCCTGCGAGAACAGCGCGCTGATGCATGTTAAGCCTCCTCTACTTGATCGAGATATTCACCGTATCCCTCGGACTCCATCTCGTCGCGCGGGATGAAGCGAAGGGACGCTGAGTTGATGCAGTACCGCAGACCGCCGCGGTCGGAAGGACCATCGGGGAACACATGGCCGAGATGACTGTCTGCGTGTACTGACCTGACCTCCGTCCGGACCATGCCGTGTGCGCTGTCCCGCACCTCGTTCACGTTTGCCGAAACGATCGGCTTGGTGAAGCTGGGCCAGCCAGTACCCGAATCGAACTTGTCCGTCGAAGCGAACAGTGGCTCTCCCGACACTATGTCGACGTAGATGCCAGGCTCCTTGTTGTCGTTGTACTCGCCCGTGAAGGGCCTTTCGGTGCCCGCCTCCTGGGTAATTCGGTGTTGCTCGGGAGTCAGGTGGTCGATTGCTGTCTGTGACTTTTCAAACTTCATTACAGTCTCCAATACTTATCTAGAGGGCCAGGCACGCTACCGCTAATTTTTTATGTCTCCTGATTTGCTCCTACAATGGTAGTGGGATGGCAAACGAGGTTTTACTAAGTGTTGGAAAATTAGAGATTTAAATTTCGCGTCTATTAGTTCTAGCGCAACTGAGTGGTTAAGCAAGTACGTAATCAGTAAATATTAAAAAAATAACACAAAAGCACGATTATATAATACAGTGTCAGTGTTTTATGATAGGCGGTTGCAGGGGCTGAGTGCAACACGGTTATTGAATTGAAGCAGGCGCAGCATGATGCATTCCTACCACCTCTGTCATGACTTCAATCGGGCACTTCCAGTTGAAGCGTTTGCGCGGGCGAATGTTCATCAGGTAAGCGATCTCATCCAGCTGCTCCTGGCTGTGTACCGACAGATCTGTGCCCTTGGGCAGGAACTGGCGAATCAAGCCGTTGATGTTCTCGTTACTGCCTCGCTGCCAAGGGCTATGCGGGTCGCAGAAGTAAATGGCTACACCAGTGTTTTGCGTGATCTCGGCGTGCTTGGCTATCTCCCGGCCCTGGTCGTAAGTCATGCTCTTGCGCACCGCCAACGGCATCCGATTAAGCGCTGCACTGAAGCCCTCCATCGCCGACGTGGCCGTCGCGTCGCGCATCTTCACCAGCATCAAGTAGCCGCTGGTCCGTTCAACCAATGTACCGACAGACGATGCATTGGGTCTGCTCAATGTAGAGCCCCTAAAACCGAAAAGTGCGCCAGTTGACCTTGTGAGCAACCAGTTTGGGGATATCGTGGCGTTTTTTGAACAACACGGTAGAGCCCCCCAAAACTCGACCTGTGCCGATATGCCCGAGAAGCGTCTTGCAAGGCGCTTGCAGGCGATACGCACGGATCAAAAGCAATGCAGTGCCCTTTCAGGTCAGGATATCCATGGTCTGCTGGTAGGCATAGAAGTAGTGGGGATGGTTGCCGAGGAGCATGAGCAATATCCTGCCAGGGGAGTAGCTCTTGAGACTGTTAATGCACCCACCGTTGATACGTCGGAGCTGGTGACCTCGCTGGACGATATTTTTGCCGATGATGACCTCGGGTTATTGGATTTTGATGCTCCCGATATATTCAGCATGCAGCATGTGCCTAGGGAAAAAAAGGCGTTACCTGACGAGATAGCCCAGCGCCAGCCCTGTCCAGATTTCGCTCGTTTTGCGCCGCTGTTTGAGACCGTGAAAACGGGCCTGCAAGGCCAAGAGTTCTCCCTCGTGCGCTATCGAAACGAGCATGGTTTTCAGGTTGGGGATTTCTTCATCCTGAATGGGGTGATGGGTTATGTGCATAGTGCTGGGGAACGATTGGAACAGTACGAGAGGTATAACGCACGACTTCACCTGGTTTTTGATAATGGCACTGAGCTGCATATGCTCTACCAGTCACTAACCCAGGGGCTTATTCGTGACAAGGAGGGCCGTAAGGTCATGCTAGGTGACAAACTCCTCTTGCCAAATTACGCGCCCATTCCAAGCGGCTTTGTCTATGTGCTCGCGACAAAGAGCACGGACCCTATATTGATGCCCTTCATGCAAAATCTCTACAAGATAGGTTTCACCGAGGGTACCGTCGAAGACCGGATAAAGCACGCCGAGAAAGACAAGACGTTCCTGCAAGCCCCGGTTAGGATCATCACGACATTCCAGTGTTTCAACATGAACACCCACAAATTGGAGACCTTGGTGCACGGTTTTCTCGCCAAGCAGCGCCTCGATATCACCTTGAAGGGGGTTGATGGCACCAGCTATGCCCCGAGAGAGTGGTTCCATACTCCATTGACAACCATCCTTGAAGTTATTCACCACATTTTGGATGGAACAATCTCGCAGTACCGCATGGACAATACTACCGGTAAGGTTGTTGCAAAAAAAACGACCAATAATGCGTAATAATGCCAGGCAGCATTGGCACGGACCTGCTCATCGGCAGCCAAAGGGCCCGACTGCTCTGCCGCTTGCTGCATCCAGTGCATGGCATTGGGGTAATCAGGTTGGCTGGCCAGACGTTTGGCCAACTCATATTGAGCCTTACCATTGCCTTGAGTCGCGGCATTGGATAACTCGGCATCAGTGAGTGAAGTTGTGGAAGAGCAGGCCGGTCGCCAGCTGTAGGAGAGGAATAACGTTTCATACTGAACAATCAAGCACCCCTGCTCATACCGTTTTATATGAAACATGACCAAAATTAAAGATTCATACTAATTGCTACTACGAAGTCCGAATCGAGCTTCAACCGAGTAATAAAGTATCATCATGTACAGGACCTTAAGCGGCGAGTCCATTTAAAACGCCTTCCAAGGTCCTGTTCTGTATCGACTTTCTCTGCTTGGTTCGGCAGGCGTTCTTGGCCAAATAATCGGCAGCCCATTCCAATCTTTCCCTTATTTCTGTCAGCGCCCTATGGGCCACTGCTTCCAATAGCGGTAGCCACCACGTCGCACTGTTCTTCGACGCTTTCAGCATCGATAGCGCCCCACTCATCACACTCTGCGCGACCCGTCTCTTCATCACCAGCGACAGCAGGCTCGTCCACACCAACCCCTCGGCAATCGCTTTCTCGCCCGTCACAAACCCCTTGAGCCGGTTGTGCGATTTCCACTCTTTAAATAACAACTCCACCTGCCAACGGCAGCGATACAGGCTCATCACCTGCTCTGCTGACCATGCTGCTCGCGGTAGGTTCGTCATCCACAGACAGAACCGCTTTTCCTCAGCAAACCAGCGCCGGATCAACCGGTACTCGACCTGGCCGGACTTCACCACCATATCCAGTACCTCGGCCCGACAGCGTCGCCGTCCGGCCTCTCTCAGAGATAGTCCCGCCAGCTTGGGTACTTCCCGTCCATCACCGCGCCAGGCTTGGATTATCTTGGGGTTCAGGCTTTTCGTGCCGCGCACCAGATAAAATCCGCCAGCGTCGTTCACCTGCTCAAACCAAGCCCTGTCAATGTAACCTGCGTCAGCCAGCAGCAGGCAGTTGGTCAGCGTGTGGGCTTCAGGCAGAAATTGCCGTTCCCCTGCGGTATCGGCAGACACACTCATGCACAACGGGCTCTGCTCCGACAGTGACATGGTCATATGGCACTCGATAGCTGCCGGACTGATGGTCTTGAACCGGCCGGGAAAATCAGCAGCAAGGCGCCGATGCACCGCAAAGGAGGTGCCATCGTGCAGTAACACCTGCTTGAACGCGCCGAGGGAGGCTGCTTTGAGTTGATGGTCGATACGCAAGGCGATGGCCCGCTCGACCAGGGCTTTCATAAACAGGGCAAAGCTCTCTTTGCGCAGCTGATTGTGAAACGGTTTGTAAGAAACCTGATGGGTGTTTACCAGTTGCAAGGCATTGAAATGGCGGTGTAAACCGGCAATGTCATTGACCTGGTCGCCTCCCATGGCCCGCAGCAGTGCAGGTACGAGCATGGCTGGGGTAATGGCACGCTGACGCAGACAAAACTTGCAGAGCCGAGCAATGCGCTCGAGTGCGGCGGGAGCCAAGAGTTGCTCCAGATAGTAATTAGCGTTGATAATAGTCATAGGCTTCGCGCGTGTTGATTTTGTTTGGCGATAAAATCAGATCACAAACGAAGCCTTTTTTATATCTATTTCAATTGGTTGCCGCTAAAGATCCTGTACATGAGTGAGGGTTATGGTGGCTATATGCTGGATATTGCTATTCAGATGACAGCCATATGGGGAAGATTACAGGCGCCTGAAATAACAGCAGAGTATGGAGTGACTACCACGGCTGGAGGTTGGCACGGGCTGATCCCCTCTCCCTTTGGGAGAGGGTTAGGGTGAGGGGAGCTGGCTGACCGGGTGTAGCAACCAGGCGGCATTACACCGCTGAATCTTCAGTTATTGAAATTCCACGCGATCGGCAGTTCGACGTCGAAGATAAGTGCATCCCCGTCGAGGCGAAAGGCCAGGCTGGTCTGGTGCTGGTCGTATTCGTTGATAATCAGGCAGCTCTCGGCGAAGTTGGACTCGTAGTTGATATGGGCCACTCCTTCACGGCCGTCAGCGAGTTCGATGCTGAGCACCCGCAGCGGGTTCTCCTGACTGAGGTTGACCCGGGTGTCCCCCACGTCCACCAGCCGTTCCAGCAGAGGGAAGAAATCTTGTCTGTGGGTCGTTATGGCCTGGGTGATGGCCTGCTCCAGCTCAGCCTGGGTGGCGAAGGGGCCGCCGAGTGGGTAGCGGGTCTGGATCCTTTCCTGAGTCATTGCGTTTCCTCCTGAACTGAGATGTGGCAACAGTTTGGCCGCTGCAGTGACCTGTCATGTACAGGATCTTTAGCTACAACCAATTGAAATAGATAGAAAAAAGGCTTCGTTTGTGATCTGATTTAATCGCAAAAAAAAACCGACACGCCCGAAGCCATGACTATTATAAATGCAACCCAGTACCTCAAGCAACTTCATAGCTCTTCTGAACTCAACCGGATCGGTAAATTTACCGGTTTTTGTCAGCGACTCCGGGATATCCAGCCTGCGAGACTACTCCCGGCTCTGCTCTCAGGGCTTGGTTGCGACAAGGTGGATGGTATTGCTGGTTTGCATCGCCATTTCAATGCGTTGCAGCTCCATGATACTGACCAAATAGCGTATAAACCCTTTCACAACCAGTTACGCAAGCAGGGTTTTCCCTTGTTCATGCGCGCACTGGTTGAACGAGCCATCGCCTTACGCCTCAAGGAGTGTCTACCGGACGCCCACGGACTGGCAGGCTTTGAGCAGGTACTGCTGCAGGACGGGTCGTCATTCGCGTTACATCCGCAATTGGCAGAACATTTCCCGGGCCGATTCAATAAGCACAGCCCCGCTGCGGTAGGGGTCGGTTCCGGCTGAGGGCGAAATGACACCCTAAGCTTTCGGTTCCTTGGGCCAAAGATATTCGCCAGTCAGTA
>PPYF01243799.1_pt1 | contig 14837 bp, 14 predicted proteins | sample 1559871 | NCBI WGS metagenome assembly PPYF01 (sample SAMN08240021, study PRJNA423297) | Human gut metagenome, whole genome shotgun sequencing project. | reverse complement strand
ACTTCCGGTGCATCCTGTGCGAGCATCTGATAGATCTCTTCCAGCGTGGCAAGCGGCATGGTTCCGATCAGCATCACTGTATGTGCCGTACCGCCATAATTCATCGGTACATGAAGATCCATCCACGGAGTCAGACTTTCCATACTGTTCTCCAGCTTTAGGATACCGGCTTTTTGTTCTGCCTTTTCTTTATCCAGCGCAAGGATCCTCTTGACTGTACATAAAAGTTGTTCCTTCTGATCCACCACTTTTTCATAATCATCCGCTTCGATCAGCGCCTTCCCTTCCAGTGCAGAAAACATCGACTTCTTCTCCGGCGCATACCGATCCAGAATTTCCAGTGCCTGATCTGAAAGTGAAGCGCTCTTTTCTAATTCCATTCGCTCCTGTCTCGTATCCATCGTTGTAAAATCAGGATCCTCCTCCAGAATCTGGCTGATCTCCATCACCTTCATCCTCTGAAGCTTTTCCAGAACTGCTTTTCGATCTTTTTTCAGGGCGCAGATACTGATTTTTTGCATCTGCAGTACCGCCATAGTGCACTCCCTCCTTTTTTAATTTCTTTTCACAACACTAACTGAGAAATCACTGCACTCACTGCCTCCGCTTCTTTCTGGACAGCAAACTCCTTTAACACCTTGATTTCTTTCTCTGTCTGCACACGGGCCTCTTCCTGAAATACCCTGGCTTTTTCTCTGGCATCCTGCATCGCATCCTGTGCAGAAATCCGGTGTGTTTCTTCCTGGGATTTGATCATACGTTCTGCCTCTTGTCTGGCATCTTCCAGAATCTTCTGGCTTTTTTCCCCAGCTTCTTTTACAATCACATCTGCCGCTGCTTCGGTTTCACGGATTGCTTTGATTGTTTCTTCCACCATCGATTCTTCACCACCTTCCTTTACTTCCCCATTACAATGCAACTATTCTATGCATTGCGCATGAACTTAATGTCATTATACCGCAAAATGTAATAATGTCAAAATATAAATCCATATCATTCTATTTTTCTGTTAATTTCGAAATCTTCATAAAATATGCTGTTTTCTTCTCGTGCTGCAAACTGCACACATCTACATTAGTATTCACAAAAAACAGGACAGGCATTCTCCAAATAAAAAGAATGTCTGTCCTGTTTTTTATCTGTCCATTTCCAGTTCCGGTCCTACATGCTTGTGATTTCGAATGATTGCATCCATCTCTCTTTTACTGCAGGATGGAAGATCTCCTTTGATCGTATTCTTCACTGCTCCTGCCGCATTCCCATACTCCAATGCTTTCTGACAGTCAAAATCATACGCAAGAAGTCCGTATAACGCCCCCGATACATACGCATCTCCGCTTCCAATCCGGTCTACGACTTCAATGTTGCGATATGGCTCCTCTTCGTAATAGCAATCCTCTTTCGCACTGTAGATTACTGAACCGAACGTATGCTTTTTCGGACTGTGTACGATTCTCTGTGTAGAAGCCACCACAGAGATCGGATATTCCTGTGTGAAGCTCTTCATGATACGCTTCGCATCGCCTTCTTTTAAGAATGTCAGCCTTGCGGTCTCTTCTGAGCAGAAAAAGATATCCACATACGGAAGAATCTCTTCAATACATGCTTTCGCCTCCGGTCCTGTCCAGAGATTTCCACGGAAATTCACATCAAACGAAATCAGTGTACCGTTTTCCTTAAATCGTTTGATCATCTCGATGGCAGTACGGCGGATATTTTCACTCAATGCCAGTGTGATCCCGCTTGTGTGGAAACATCTGGTGCTCTGGAACATCTCCTTTGGCAGTTCTTCCAGACTGATCTTGTCAAAAGAAGTGTGTCTTCTGTCATACACCACTCCCGGCTTTCTCGGATAAGCACCATTCTCATAGTAGTAAATCCCGAGACGGGCATCCTGACTGTCATCATATACCAGAAAATCATCGCTTACTCCGCAGAAACGTACCTTATCTTTTGCATAGATTCCGAGTGCATTGTCCGGCAGCTTGGAGACAACGCCTGTGCGAAGCCCCAGAATCGAAACTCCCGACACGACATTGAGCTCTGCACCGCCAACCTGCTTCTGGAATGTCTCCCCACTGACGATCCTTTCATTATCCGGCGGGGATAATCTCAACAAAATCTCACCTAATGATAATAAATCAAATCTGTTGTTTCCCATCTTGATTCCTCCTGACATTCTTTCCTATCGATTTTAGTTTCATATTGTGAAACTTGTTTTTATATTGTGGAACTGTTTATTTGAATTATACTACAACAAGCAAGAGATGTCCAGATTTACATTGAAAAAAATGATCTTACTGCATCATTGCATATAAGACCATTTTTTCCTGATTTTCTCTATTTCATTCTATTGCTGTTCCCAGCTCAGCTCATGCAGATGTCCTTCCAGATTCATATGCGCAAAATTCTGCTGGCGAAGTGCTTCATACAAAATAATGGCAACTGAATTTCCAAGATTTAAAGACCGGATGTCTCCCACCATGGGAATCCGCACGCAGTCCTCTTTGTGGTTCACAAGAATCTCTTCCGGAATGCCGGCGCTCTCTTTTCCAAACATGATATAGCAGTCCGGCTCATACTGTACTTCCGTATAGACTTTCGGAGCCTTTGTTGTCGCCATGTAGATTTTTGCTCCCGGATTCTTCTCCAGAAAATCCTCAAAATTGATATACGTTCTTACATCCAGATCTGCCCAGTAATCCATCCCCGCACGCTTTAATGCTTTCTCATTGAGACGAAATCCCAGCGGCTCGATCAGATGCAGTCTGGTATTCGTAGCAACACAGGTTCTTCCGATATTTCCTGTATTTGCCGGGATCTCCGGCTCATGTAACACGATATTTAACATGATGCTTTATCCTCATTTCTCAGTTTTTCAATAAAGCGCTCCAGTCTTCCCAGCGCCACCTTCAGATCTTCCAGAGAATATGCATAGGAAATACGCAAGAATCCCTCTCCACACTCTCCAAATGCAGTTCCCGGCACCACCGCAACTTTTTCTTCCATCAAAAAGCGGGTTGCAAATTCTTCCGAAGTCATGCCGAATTCACTGATATTCGGGAACACGTAAAAAGCTCCGAACGGCTCAAAACACTCCAGTCCCATTCTTTTGAATTCATGCATCAGGAAACGCCTTCTCTGATTGTAGGATTTTCTCATTTCCTCTACTTCATCTCCGCAGTGGCGCAGTCCCTCGATCGCTGCATACTGACTGTTTGTCGGCGCACACATAATGGCATACTGATGTAGCTTTACCATCTGCTCAATGATCAGCTTTGGTCCGCAGCAATATCCCAGACGCCATCCTGTCATGGCAAAGCCTTTGGAAAATCCGTTGATCACGATCGTTCTCTCCCTCATCCCTGGCAGAGCTGCAATTGAAACGTGATCTCCCTGATAACTTAATTCCGAATAGATCTCATCGGAGAGCACGTACAGGTCATGCTCTTTGATAAACTCTGCCACCGGCTCCAGATCTGCTTTTGTCATGATCGATCCGGTCGGATTGTTCGGAAACGGCATCACCAGAACTTTTGTCTTCGGCGTCACTGCTTTTTTCAGATCCTCCACTGTCAGCTTAAATTCATTTTCGTACTGAAGCGGAATGATCACAGGCACGCCATCTGCCATGATCGTACATGGAAGATACGATACATAACTCGGCTGCGGAATCAGAACCTCATCTCCCGGATCCAGCATACAGCGAAGTGCCACATCAATGGCCTCACTTCCGCCGACTGTCACCATGGTCTCTTGCATCGGATCATAAGATACTCCGATTTTCCGCTCCAGATAGCTGCAGATCTCTTCTCTTAGTTCTTTGAGTCCTGCATTGGATGTATAAAATGTACGTCCCTTTTCCAGAGAAAAAATGCCTTCCTCACGGATTCTCCACGGCGTATCAAAATCCGGTTCTCCAACACCCAGAGAAATCGCATCCTTCATCTCATTTGCCACGTCAAAAAATTTACGGATGCCGGACGGCTGGATCTCTACGATCTTTTTTGATAATGGATTTCTCATTACGGTGTCACCAGCATCCTTTCTGACTCACTTTTTGAAGAAAGGATCGTTCCGTGGTCTTTATATTTCTTCAAAATAAAATGAGTCGCTGTACTGATCACTGAATCCAGAGTAGAAAGTTTTTCTGAAACAAACTGCGACACTTCTTTTAAAGTCTTTCCTTCCAGAGAAACCAGAAGATCATAGCCGCCGGAGATCAGATACACTGCATGTACCTCCGGATAGTTGCAGATGCGCTCTGCAATCTTGTCAAATCCCTGACTTCTCTGCGGTGTCATACGCACTTCGATCAATGCTGTCACAAGCTCCACACCTGCTTTGTCCCAGTCGATCAGCGTGTGATATCCACAGATTACTTTGTCTTTCTCCATCTCTGCAATCTCATTGGCAACTGTCACCTCATCTGTTCCAAGCAGTACTGCCAGTTCTCCAAGATTGGCTCTGCTGTTTTTCTCTATATAGTATAAAATTTCTTTTCGGATCAATTCTCGCTTTTCCATCGTTTTTATTCTCCTTATTCTGATCTTACCTCTTTTTGTGCCTGCTCTTCCCACCAGCGCATCAATTCATCCGGAGCAGGTCTGTCCAGATAACGCACTTCGTCTCCGCTTGTGATTACTTTTGCATGATCTGCCGTTGTAACCCCAAGCACACTGGCTCGTGCCCCACTCTCTTCCAGACACCGCACAAGAGCATTGCCGTCTCTGGTAACCATCAGAACCGTTCCTGCGGAAGTCATCTGATACGGATTCAGGTGATAATATTCACAGACTTCCACACATTCCTGCCGAATTGAAATCCGGGACATTTCAATCTGCATTCCCACATTTGCCGCCTCTGTCAGTTCCCACAAAGATGCCAGAATACCACCGCTTCCAATCTGCTGCATTGCAGTCACCAGTGGTTCCCCTTTTGGTGTATTTTCCTGCTTCACACTGCGAAGCGCATGGAAAACCTCCAGTTCTGATTCTATCCCCTGGATCTGACGCATAAATGTCGGAACAAACCGCTTTGAAAGCTCTTCTCTCTTCTCATCGAAAATACGCAGTACGCCTTCTGCTGCGATCGAACCACAAAGTACGATTTCCTGATTCGGCTCCGCCTGAGCAAGCGTACGCAGCTGTCCTTTTTCCACACTTCCTGCCGCAGTCACCGATACCACGGACTGGCTCACTGCAGGACTGGTCTCTGCCTTTGCACATGTTATTGCAATCCCCCAGGATGCACACCGTTCTTCCATACAGCGGAACATCTCTTTTAACCGCGACTCATAAGCATATGTTGGCAGAATAACCTGTACCGAAACACCAATTGCCGAAGCCCCCCTTGTCTCCAGATCCAACACGGCACGCATGATCGCATATACCCCGATATTTTTGGAATTTCCAGAAACTACAGCCGAAGCAAAGACCACATCTTCTGTGTCCCTGATCTGTACCGCAGTACACATCTCTTCCACCGAAAGGTCTGTCAGAATCTCTTTTCTTTTTGTATGCAGTTGTTTCAGTACAGAACGTTTTAAAACTGTCTGTGATACATTTCCAACTTTCATCGTTTCCGTCTCCCTTAACCCTCTATGTTCCTGTTCGCAACAGCCACTTTTCTATACCAGATATGGCAGGATCATCGTCGCGATCATCGCAACGACCAGTACCAGCGCTCCGATCGCAATCACTCTTTTGACTCTTTTATCATTAAAATCCACTGTTTTCACCTCTTTAAATTCTCATACCCAATGGGTATTTTAGGTTACATTTTAAACTCTTTGCAGTATTTTTGCAAGAAGCACTGCTCACATTTTGGACTTCTTGCCGTACAAATCGACCGTCCGAAAGTAATGATCTGAATATTATATAAGATCCAGTGATCTTTTGGCAGTTCTTTCATCAGATCCGTTTCAATCTCTTTTAAATCCGCATTGGCAAACTTCTCCAGTGTATCATATTTCTGAAACAGATCTGCCGTCACAATATTTACTCTTGCATCCGTACACTGTGCACTCAGCATGGTTGCGATCAGAAGCTGCCACGGTGTCTCATAATTCAGATAACAGACGTACTCCCGTCCATACTGCTCATCCAGAATCGCTAAAATTTCTTTTGTCCGTTTTTTCATACATGATCAGACGAAGTCTGCCCGCCGCAGGCATGTGTTGGATGCCCGGATGGGTATGCCTCGTCTCCTCCTTCTACCCAAAATACGCTTGCCTGATTCGTCAGAACATTCCGGTTCCGGTAATCAAACACGTAGAGATTTCCATTGATCTGCTCCAGATGCGTCATTTTCCGAAGCTGTCTCTTATCATATCCTTCATAGCCCTTCAAATACCGGCGCTCTTCTGCCTCTTTTTCATAAAAAGCAGAAGCTTTTTGCTTATCAACGCTGACTTCACCTGCAAACTCCGGTCTTTTTTTCACATTTTCCCGTAAATAGAGATCCAGTATCAACATCTGCCGATAGTTTTCCACATTCTTTTCTACACATGCTTTGATAAATGCAAATAATACTTCATATCTTGTAATTCGGGAGTGATTTATCATATGCAGTCCGTTTTCTTCATAATAACGGCTCAGACTTTCATACAAAGCAAACGTATCTGTAAACTCTTCCTCTAATAATCGCAGTGTATTGACAAACTGTCCGCTGTTGTAATAGACCTCCACCATCTCTTCCACACCTTTGAGACGGATCACGTCATCATAGAAGAGCCACTTTGTAGAAAGCACTTCAAACGGCGGCCGATCCTGATATAAAAGCTGATAATCTTCCGTCTTTTCATGCATATAGGAACCTTTTAACACCTTCAGGAATCCAAGCTGGAGCTGCTCCGGATGCAATGCATAGACATCACGGAAGGACTGTGCAAAACGCTCATAATCTTCATACGGCAACCCGGCGATCAGGTCGAGATGCTGATGTACGTTTCCTTTTTCCTGCACTCTTTTTACAATCCGCTTTACTTCTTCAAAGTTCATCTTTCTGCGGATTTCCGTGATCGTCTCCGGATTGGTGGACTGGATTCCGATCTCCAGCTGGATCAGCCCCGGACGCATGGACGCGATCAGCTCCATCTCCTCTTCATTTAACAGATCTGCTGCCACCTCAAAATGGAAATTCGTCTTTCCTCTGTCATGCTCTTTTAAGTATGTCCAGATTGCCATGGAATGACTGTGCTTACAATTGAAGGTGCGGTCTACAAACTTCACTTGCGGCACTTCGTGATCAATGAAAAACTGAAGCTCCTTTTTGACCAGTTCCAGATTCCGAAAACGGAGGCATTTATCAATCGAGGAGAGACAATAGCTGCAGGAAAACGGACATCCGCGACTGGATTCATAATAAATGATCTTATTCTGAAAATCCTCAATGTGATCATACACAAACGGCACTTTACTCAGATCCATGACCGGGCGCGGCGGGTTCTGCCGACACCTGTCACCTGTGGATATTGCTCCATCACAGAAACTGCATTGTAAGACACTTCCGGCCCGCCAAGCCAGATCTGCGTCCCGGGCAGCACTTTGGAGATCTCGGTGATCAGCTGCTCCACATATAAAATATTCCAGAGATAACAGGACAGACATAAAACATCCGGCCTTTTCTTATAGATATCCGATAAAATATCATCCATAACCGTGCAGCCGGGGTGTTAGCGGTACCTTGTACCTGCAATCCGCTATAGCAGGGGTGATATTACGCAGAGGGTGCAGCATTGCATAGCTGCCCTCGGAAAGTGGCGTTGAGATTTGGGTCCTACGCGACGGGAATCTGTGAACCGTGTCAGGTCGGGAACGAAGCAGCACTAAGCAGAACCTCTCGGGTGCCGTAGGGGTGCCTGGGTTGAGTTAACTACCGAGGTAACGTATGGGGTGATGCATTCGAAGCGTAATGCACGAATGATTTTCCGCAAAAACAGGAAGTTTGAGTTATTCAGACTTCTTTTTTTTATCTTTTTGTTTCTGACGCAGTTCCTTAAAAAACTGTTTCATCATCCCACTGCACTCTTCTTCCAGAACTCCCGTTGTCAGTTCCACCTGATGATTGAACTCTTTCATATCCAGAAGATTCAGGATTGAACCCGCACAACCCGCCTTGGGATTCATACACCCGACTACCACCCGTTTGATCCGCGCCTGCACGATTGCTCCGGAACACATCTGGCACGGTTCCAGTGTCACATACATGGTGCAGTCTTCCAAGCGCCAGTCATCCATTTTTTTGCTTGCTTTGCGGATCGCCTGCAGCTCCGCATGAGCCAGTGTGTTCTTATCCACTGTCCTTCTGTTATATCCGCGCCCGATGATCTTATCCTGATACACGATCACACAGCCAATGGGAACCTCCTCCAGAACGTATGCCTTTTTTGCCTGACGGATCGCTTCCCGCATATATTTTTCATCCTGATTCATAATGTTTCCTCTTTTCAATTTCTCTCTGCCCTGATCCGGTTCTTTTTTCCCACACATTGAATACATTAGAAGAAAGACAAGACCTGAGGTATTATATGACACCCGGCATCTATTATTTCTATGAATATCAAGCGGATAAAAAAATCCGAAATGTAGGCTTTTTAAAACTGACGCAGACTTTTCAGTCCTGTCATCTCCAGATCTCCATCCGGCAGATTCCTGCTGCATCACAGGAAAAACTACCTCTGTCCATGTTCTTTTTCGAGAAAGACAAACCCCGGAAAAAAACTGTGGCAGAACTTCCCACACACAATCAGTGTGTATCCTGTCGTGTCACACTTTCAGAAGCTGACTTTCCACCGAATCTGACATTAGCGAAGCTCCATGGTTTTCTTCTGCAAACCGCAGACGGCAGATATTTCGCCGCTTCTACAGGCAACCGGCCATTTTCTGTAAACCTTCTGACTGACTGGATGGAACCCGCCCCCTGCCAGGAGCCGAACCCGGAACCAGAATCTATACCGGCTCCAGAACCTGAACCCCCATCTGTCCTTGCAGAAGAAAAAATGTGCGAGCCGCCAGAAGAAACCGCACAACCTTGCGAACCGACTTCCCGCATACGCAAACTCAGTTATGAAGATCTCTCCTCCCTGCAAAAACCATTCTGGCGGCTTGCCAACAACAGCTTTCTGCTGCATGGATACCATAACTACCATCATCTTCTTTTGCTGGAAGAAGACGGACACCAGTGGCTTGGTGTTCCCGGTATTTATTCTCCCCGTGAAGCACATGCTGCCGAATTATTCGGATTTCCTCAGTTTACGAGAGAATACCATCAAAAACTGACGCTCTCCGAAGACGAATGCAGCACGGATAAAGACTTCGGCTACTGGTGCCGCTGTCTTAAATAATCCCGTTCATATCCTGATACAGGCGCTTTGCATAGCTGTCTGTCATCCCACAGACATAGTCTGTCACCAGAAGCAGGCGGAGATACAGCTTCTCTGCCTCGCTCTTTCCTTCTGCCTGATAACTGTAAGCCTTTTTATAGTTATCTGAAATAAATGACAATACCCGGCTGTCAATGGCATTTAACTCCCTGTCGGTATCATAGTACAACACAGCCTGAATCATACGCTCCATCAAAAAGTCCAGGATCACTGCTTCTTTGACTTCCATCCGGTAAATTTCTCTGGAGGAGAATACATACCGGTATGCGATATTGCCGAGACATTCCATCAGCTTTTCTCCAAAGGTACCGCGAAAGAGGTCTCTTTGAAACGTCCCTGCCATGATGTCTTCATAGTGGTCCATAAATCCTTTTGTCGCACAGTCGATCAGAAATCCCTGCGCGCGAATGATCCAGTTCTTGATGGCATAAGCCTCCGGATTTTGAACCCCTTTTTCCTGACCTCTCTGATACAGTTCTTTCAGCTTGAAAACTCCGTCAAACCCGGAATCGGGATATTGCTCATTCAGACATACGAGTTCTTCTTTAAACGCATGATACGACAGAAATCCTTTTACAAATGCATCTTCGATATCTGCCGTCTTATAAGCCAGATCATCCGCAGCCTCAAGAATGTAGGTCAGAGGATGACGGCAGTTCCCTGTCTTCGTCTCCTGTGTGATCTCCTCAAATATCTTCTCATCTGCCAGAAAATATCCCATCTTCTTTTCTCTGATATTCCCGGAATCCGGATGGACCTGTGTGGACGAAACCGGATATTTTATAATCGTATTGAGCAGTGCATAGGTCAGATTCATCCCGTACTCATCCACCAGATAATGAAGTCTCGTTACCAGTCGGAGCGCCTGTGCATTTCCCTCAAAATGATAGAAGTCCTCTTTCATCTGCGGACTCAATATCATATCCAGAGTCTGTCTCTTATAATGCAGTTCGGGAAGCTTCCGCACAAACCAGTCCCGGATCGCCAGCTCCCCGAAATGCCCGAACGGCGGATTGCCGATATCATGGATCAGCCCGGCACATTCCAGAATATGAGAAATATCCTCCTTCATCTTCCGTGTAAACTTTTGATCCGCTCCACGCTCCAGGATTGCTTCACCGATATTCTGTCCCAGCGACTTGGCAAGAGAAGACACTTCCAGAGAATGCGTCAGTCTTGTCCGTACAAAATCGCTCTGATCCAGAGGAAATACCTGCGTCTTATCCTGCAGTCTCCGAAATGACGCACTTCCTATGATCCGATGATAGTCCTTTTCAAACTCACTGCGGAAATCCGATTTTTTCGCATGCTGTTTCTTTCCGGATCCCCGCATCCGCTTTTCAGATAATAAGGTCTTCCACTCCATAGACAGCCTCCTTTTAATCCAGATAAACCGGCGGCACATACTCCCTTCCAAGCATCGCTTTCTTTCTCTCCTGCTCTCCAAGAAATGCCCACTCTGTCATATCTTTCCACTTATGAGTCCTTCTGTCGTATACCTGAACATATCCGATCCGGCTCGGATGCATTCTGACACTGTTGGACTGGTACTCATGACCTGTATATGGATTGATATCACCCACAGACAGATCTTCTCGTTTTGCATCCTCTTCTTCCGCCCGCTTCATCACGGAAGAAATCGGAATATCCTTTGCGATCTCCTCGATGGTACGCTCCTGATTCTCTTCTTCCTCATGTGGCTTTAACTCTTCCAGCGGAAGCTCTATCTGCATCTCTTCAAGTGTCGGCTCTCCATCCTCTAATTTTCCTTCTTTTCTGCGCATCTCTTCTACGGTACGCAGATCCGCAGGCGTCAGTTCAGCAGATTCTCCGCCTAAAATACTCAGCTGAAACGGACAGTCTAAGATCGACGCGATCATCCGCATATCCTGCTCCTGAAAATTGTCTCTTCCCAGTCTCTGCGTCAGATTCTGTCTGGACATTTTCATTCCGGTCTTTTCTTCTATAATCTCCGCAAGTTCCTTTATGGTCATGCCTTTTCGGCTCAATACTACCTTGACCTGTTCTCCAAATGTAAGATCTTCCATGCTCTTCCTCCTTCTCGGATTTTTACATCAGACAGGAAATGTTTTTATTTCCCGTCACCCAACTTCTCTCATTGTAGCAAATCCCATTTTATGCGTCAATCGCAAAGCCTGTTTTTCCGCTATAGAAAGAAAAGAGTTTCTATCCCGGCTTGCGAAATAAAAACTCTTCCTGCTTATTTTTGTATCTGTGCCAGATATTCTTCCAGCGTAATTCCTTTTTCCATGATCGCCTTTGCAGCCTCTTCTCCCACATAGCGGTAATGCCACGGCTCATAAATATACTGGGTTATATCTGTCTTATCCTTCGGATAACGCAGAATAAATCCATAATTCTGGCAGTTCTTCATCAGCCACTGCTGCTCTTGCGTCTGTGCCTGTGTCTCATCCAGTGTCTGGTTCGACTCAGATGTGATATCCAGTGCAAGCCCCGTTGCATGTTCACTTGTTCCCGGAACTGCTACAGACTTTTTCGTCTCATCGTAAGAATCTAAATACGAATATCCCTGACTGAGCCATGACTGCATGGTATCATTGAACACATTCTTCTGATCATCATACGAACGGTATGCTGAAATGATCTTCAGATTCATCCCCGCTGTTTTCGCATCCTGAAGCATTTTATTTACAGACTCTACAATCCGGGAGTCTACTTTATGATCTTCATCATCTACAGCCGTCAATTCCGGTGAATAGTCTGCTGCAAGCGGATAAGAACTGTTCACCAGGAGCAGATTCCATTCATTTGACTGCAGGTTTACTTCTTTTTGCTCATTCTTTGCTTCCTTCAGCTGCTTCTTCAAAGATTTCGCTTCTTTTTCATACTTTGCCTTGACAGTTTTGATCTCATCATTTTTGTCATGCATCTTGCTGTTTGCTGCCAGAAATGTGAGCAAAATCCCTGCTGCCGCTCCAAGGATCATCCCTGTGATCAGTATTTTTTTCGCTTTTCGATTTACTCTTGCCATATTTCTTTTAACTCCATTTGTATTCTAGAATCTAACTCTGAATCGTTCGAACAGACTGCGATTCGATAAGGAAATCCTTCCAGAGGGTACTCACAATAATAATATGTCTCTTCAAACTCCTCCGGCTTTTTTATCAGCCTGGGTGGATTCGAAAGCAGGATCTCAAACGATGACATCTTCAGTGCCATTCCCTTTCTGGTCGCTTTCATGAAACTTTCTTTTAGTACCCAGTATCTGCAGAACTTTTCCGCTCTTGCCTCTTTTGAATCACATCTGAAAATATCTTCATATTCACTGCGGCAAAAAAAACGTTTTGCTAACTCCATTCTGGCCTTTTGGACTTTCTCAATATCACATCCAAGCTGTACGCCCTCTCTTGCATCAGTGTCGATCGAGCACAGCACATAATCCCCGGAATGCGAAAGATTGTAAACTGCCCGGTCGGAAATTTTGTACCGCTTTCTGATCTCCTCCAATAAAAGCCATGCCCCTGCACTCTGAGCCCTGTCTTTCTGAAACAACAGCTTCCTTGCTTTCTCTTGTCGAAACGCAGGAAGTGCTGCAAAATATTTCTGATAACATTCCTCATCATACAGTGCTCTGATATCTGCAAGCCAGGTACGTATCATACTTTTATCCTTTCAGGTAACGGACTTCAAATGTATCAATCGTGATCGGCTTGTTAAACAGGCTTCCCTGTACACAGCTGCAGCCAAGTTCTTTCAATACATTCAGCTGGTCTCTTGTCTCCACACCACTTGCTGAAACCGGTACTCCCAGCTGACAGCAGGCATCTGTTACTGCTTTTGCCACACTCTGGCTTCGGCCGTTGCCTACAATATTGGTCACGATACTTTTATCTATCTTCAATCCGTCAAATTCCATGATCGTCAGAATCGCTACTGTGGATTCTTTTGCTCCGAAGTGGTCCAAAATCACCCGCACATTGCTCTTTCGAATCTTATTACTCGTCTCTGCAAGCATCTCCTGATTCATATCACTGTAAGACTCTGAAACTTCTACTTCCAGATACTCACAGGACACATGATACTTCTCGATCAGAGCTGTCATTTTTTCTGCTACATCTATCTGTCTGAGCGTTGCTCCCGCAAAATTTACAGCGATTGGGATCATCGGCAAATCTTCCGTCTCCCATCTGCGCAGCGTCTTACATACTTCTTCAAACACATACAGATCCAGATAATGAGACAGCTTGGTCTCTTCCAGAAGTGTCAGATATTTTCCCGGATTCATAATACCCAGATCTTTGTGATGATAGCGTACCACTGCTTCTGCTCCGACTACTTCCTCAGTATCTACATCCACTTTCGGAACCAGACAGATAATAAAATTGCCATTCTCTATATCGCTGAGCAGATCCTGTTTGATGATAGGCTCATGATGCCCCTTTTTCAAATTCTTATAATACTTCTGCTTCTCTTCGCGCATCATACCTTCTGCGCGGCCGATCAGCTTTTCTGCATCAATATCCACTTTCTCCCAGGCATAACCGACAGATACCAGTCCAAGACTGATATTGTCCAGTTTATGATGTGCATCGTTCACGCTCTTGATAAATGTATCATATGTCGCATCCTCTACCGCTACCAGATACTCATCTCCGGTCATTCGGAACACCAGAGAGCTGCGGAAATGCTCCTCCAGCACTTCACCTACACGGATTACAACCTCATCCCCATATTCATGTCCAAATTCCCGGTTAAAGTTCTTCAATCCATTGATGTCCACAGATACTGCTCCCAGTGATTTGTGCTCTTTTTTCTGTACGTCCGACATATATCTGACGAAGCTGTTCCGGTTCATCAAACCAGTCAGATCATCATGATAACTCAGATATTCCTGCTGCTTCTGCATCTTCTGCAAAAGAATAGACTGTGAAATATATGGAAGGAGAGACCTCATAAAAGAAATCTCACATCCGCCTCTGTGTACCCCTACCGCTGCAAGAACTGCCGTAATTCCATCTTCCAATGGCTGAGAAACACTGTAGTCTGCTTCTGTCGTATCCGTGATATCCTGTCGGATCCACCGCGGCCACTGTTCTTTATCAAGCATCTTGATCTTATCCCGCTGCCACGGCACGAATTCAGCACACCACTCATAGATTGTAAGAATCTCTTCTTCATCTCTCTCGATATAATACACATATTCTGAATCGTAGTAATCGCGTATCGTACCGAGCACGTCATTCATAATCTCCAGGATCGAACGCTGTTTATAATTCTCACTCATAGTTTCTTTCCCCCGATATCATCCTGCTCCGTTGGATATAAAATTTAAGAATACTCCATTTCTTGCTCATCCACGGAAACACATATAGTTATTTTATAATAATATCTTTTAAAATGCAAGAAATTGTGAGTTTGCGAAAAAGATACAAAAAAATGACCATACAAAGAAAGTGGGAGCCTGTTCTCT
>PPYF01458172.1_pt1 | contig 14838 bp, 11 predicted proteins | sample 1559871 | NCBI WGS metagenome assembly PPYF01 (sample SAMN08240021, study PRJNA423297) | Human gut metagenome, whole genome shotgun sequencing project. | reverse complement strand
GGCTGTGTCAGTCTGAGATTTTACAACATCCGCGTACTCCGAAAGTCCCGGCAGATATCCTATTGTAAAATAATGGTTAAGTCCTCCAAACTCTGTATCTGCGCGTCCTCCTGAGAGTGTGATAAGCTGCTGTGAGGAAACCTTGTTTATATCCACATATTCAGTCCACTTCTTTTCGTATCCTGACAGCTTATCAAGCACTGACTGCGAATCAGGATAATCTGCCACCACATATGTTCCCTCGCGGCTCATCTGTGCAGGAAACTCATTCTGCTGTGTGGCATGATCCGTAAAAAGTCTGTCGAGTATCTGATTGCCCGCACCCTTTTCAAACATAGGGTGGCACACAAAAAGTGCTATAAACAAAGCCACTCCCATAAGCAGACACAGATTTAACCATTTTCTGTTTTTTAATTTATTAATTACGAAGCCAAACATATTTCATCGCCCTCATCAATACCGTAAAGCACAAGTGTATTGCTGCCTGATGTATAATCGCCCAATATTACCGGCTGCTTTACCACGCTGTCCCCATCAATTTTCCACACATAGTATGATATATCATCTTTGTCCATAGGATTGACCTGCTTGTGTATGATCGAAGTCGGCACCACTACCACCTTTTTAAAAGAAACATAAGAAAACTTTACAGCAGATGCCCTGGTCAGATCATCCGGTATTCCATTGTCAAGTTTTATATAAAATGCTGCATTTCCATATCCCGAATCTGTGTTTCCGGTAATATGCACACCTTTATCATCCTGATTTATATATCCCTTTTGAGCAACACTACCGTAACCGGCAAAACCGATACAGCTTCCGTAGATCGTTGTACCGTCCAGCTCAAGTGATACGCGCTCTCCCACATCTGCTATATTGTCCTTATATACTTTATAGCTATTGCTATCCTTTACCTGAACCAACAGTACGTCCGTGGAATTTCCGGTTATCTGCAGGATATCTGAGCCTTTACCACCTTCAGATAAATCTTTTATCTGTTTATCGTAATCAGCAATCTTCTGCGCATAGGATTCATTCTCCGAGTCGATCGCATTTTTCGCCTCTGTTATGGCAGCTTTGCCCTCTCCGGTATCCACCACGTAAAGCAGCATCCCCTTTTCTACCGTATCGTCCTGCTTCACATTGACCGATACGATCTGCCCTTCATAATCACAGGTTTCGGTTATCGTCCCTGCGTCAGATTTGCTGTAGCGCACACCGTAGTTTGCTATATCAAAGTCAGACCTTGTTACCGTATATTTGCTATACTTTGTCGGAACCTGATCTGTAGAATTATAGTAAACCAGCTCCCCCTCTTTTAAGCCCTCTGTGACCTGTGTATAGTTTTCATCAGACTCACCTGTTGTTATGATGCGTTTCTCGCGGCCGCCCTCATCATTTTTCACATAGACATATCTGGTATCGCCATCCTTATAGATGGAATCTTTTCCCACGACAAGTGCCTGATTTGCTTTTGTCTTTTCAAAATATACCGGATACATCTGTCCTGCCGTAAGAAACGGCTTTTCCCTGCTTTCCACGCACACATCCGGATATCGGTTGTTTATCTTCGAAAGTACCAAAACCTCTGATGTATATTGAGACTCGGTGACATCATATTTTTCGCCATCGACTATCACATATTTCTTGTCATAATCGCTGTATTTGTACTCATTTATAGCTGTATCTTTTATATCCAGCACAAGGTCATCCGTATCGGAGACAATGACTATATTCTCGTATGCCGCAGCAGACCTTCCATCTGTCAGCTTCTTAGTGTAAGTGACAAGACCGCTGTGGGCTGCCTTAAGCGTTCCATCATCAACAATCTGCTGATATAAAGCCATCTGTTCATTGATCTTTTGCACTCGGTATTCGTGAAGCTGCTTATCGTACCGTTCATTTTCCTGTTCTGTGGCAATCTGCGTATTGTAATCCTCTTCTGTGCTCTCTTTTTTCTCAATCTGTTCTGTTGAAAATTCGTCCGTATCCGCAGCCTGACTCTCCCATAATTTGATCTGCGTATCCGAGATCTGAGCGGATATCTCATATGTCTCATTCTCATGCGCCAGCGCATCATTACATTGCTGCAACTGTTTTTTTGCCTCATCCACATCACAGACTGCAAGCACATCCCCTACATTTACTGTATCTCCCGGCTCCACATATATCTGTGAAATGTTTACGTTGGCACTGTAGTAATTGCAGTAATCCCTAGGAACTGCGGTAGCCATCAGCACCTGTATGGAGCCAATCGTACCGTATTCCACAGGTCTGTAGGCTTCATTTAACGCTACAGGTTCTTCAAGCTCTGGTATACTGCTTTCTGTCATTTTTCCACAGCCGCCTGCCACAAACGATACACATATCCCCAGTACTGCCAGTTTTTTTATTGATAAAATGTTTCTGATCTTCACTGCAAAACCACCTCATCCCCGCTTTTAAGTCCTTCTGTGATGATCCGGTAGTCTCCCACCTGATCTGCGACACTTATCCATACCGCCTGTCTGTATCCATTCTCATCCAGTGTGTATACAAAATACCTGCCATCCTTCTCATGTACTGCGTCCTTTTGCACATACACAGCATTTTCTATAGCAGGGCGCGTCACTTCCATGGAAAATATCTGTGCATCCGATACTGCCGACATGTCCGATACCGGTTCAAAAACAACCTTTTTATCGTCCACCTCTTTTACCTTAAGTTCAAACTCTATATCAGATGCTGTTGCCGTGTATATATCACCTACATTAAAGTCATAACCTTCCGGTCTGTCAGCCTCGTAATTGCCGTTTCCGCTGATTTCTGTTATAAGATTGCTGCCCGGTTCAAAAACTCCCGCCAAAAGTGAATTGTCCATTGCTGTGATCGTACCATCCTCTGATGCCGTGATCTGATATCTCGACAGTTTTTCCTTAGCCTCATCAAGATAAAGCTGCGCAACCTCTGTATCCTTATCAAGCTGGGCTATATCGCTTGAATAATCCTGAGTATCATCGATTTTCATAATAGCCCTGTAGTGCTCTGCCAGAAGCTTATTCTGACTGATCTGCCCGCTGTAGTCCTCAATCTTTTTCTGTATCTCCCCGGATTTAAAAGCCACCAGTATATCGCCCTTTTTCACATGATCACCCACTGCCACATTTACCTTTTCAAGCGTAAGCTCCGTGTTTGTCGCACCATAGGAAAACCTGGTATAGCCCTGCGCGCTCAGACTGATGGTAGTCTGCGGTGTGAGTGAACCGCTCTGTACCGTAACTGTCTGGTATGATATTTTCTCGTAGAAAGCTCTGTCCGTCTGTGCAAGCTCCTTTTGTGCCGCCCCACATCCTGAAAACAAAATAGAGGTAATTGCAGTGGCAAGTGTCAAACGCCCTATATATTTTTTCTTTTTATTAATCATATATTTTCCACATCTTTTCCAAATAAATATGAACCTGATCTATTATCTAAAAATGTAACTCCATGTATAAACTTTATTGCAGCCAATAACAGTATCTTATATTAGATCATCACTCCTTATGATCGTGCCGTCTATCGCATTCACATACACCGGATATCTGTCGTAGCCCTTATCCTGTTTTGACAGACACCATGCCGGAACATAAGTACATTTATCCTTGTCAGATGCATCCTTCAAACGGATATATCCGAGCTTTAGATTGTTGTAAGTGTGATTTTGTGTAAAATCATACTGATCTGAGTTTTTTGTCATGTCATCCTTGATGATCTCTTTAATAGTGTCCATTGACAAGAGTTCTACGTTTTTTGACTCATTTACAATATCAACCGGGTAAGAAACAGTAAATTCCGTCACTCCCTGATCCGTCACAATAAAGGAACTGCTGCCATATGGCATAAAATCATCATAGTTATCGAGTGTATCCCATATATCCATATTCCGGGTGAAATCGAGTGACTTGCAAAACGCTATGCCATCCACACCCTCGCCATAATCTATGATATATCCCCAGGCTGTATCCTTTATGACGCTCTCTTTATCATCAGTTTTTACAGTATCATCACCATCCTCTATCACTCCTGCGCTCCACTCGTAGTCTGATGTTCCTATATATACCTGTGAAGCCATGCCTAATTTATTTTGAAATTCTTCTGCCTTTTTTATAGCTTCGTCTTTTGATAATGCACACTCATTATCATATGAAGATGTAGTATCTCCACCTGTAGAGCCTCCGTTAAATCCCTCTACACCTTTCTCCTCTGCAAAGGATGGTGGTCCGTAATAGCCATACTCACTATCATCGTATAATGTCCCCTCACTTCCTGCCTTAAGAGGCTGTGCTGAAATATATTCAAGAGAGCCGTCCTCAGCAATTCCAAATCTAAGCTCACAGAAAACATTACCAATATATCCCAGATACTCATTACAATCCGTATAATCTGTAGCTTTTTCACGCGTATCCAGTGCAGACGGTTCTGCCTTTTCATACTGTTCCAGCAGATCATTTTCACTTTTCATCACCCTGCTGACGCCCTCTTCTGTGATAAGTCCCGCATCAATTTCCTGCTGATACCCGGCAATCTCATTTTTTACAACCTCCATGCTGTGATATATCTCTTCTTTCGTATAATGAGGTATGTCGTGATAATATACGGTACTATAGCCAAAATAAGCCTCTATCACACTCTTTTTGAAATCGGCACCCACCTTTATATTCTTCACCTCAACAACCGACATGCTTTTGCAGTCCGGCAGGGTAATGTCTGCTGAAATATCCACATCCACACTTTTATCCGATATCTCAACAGAAAAGCTGTCATTCCATTTCGTACTGTCGTCAAATGCACTTATATCACTTCCTGCTTTTGTGTTTATATTTTCAGTTTCCATATTATAATCTACTTTTTTTCCTGAACAGCCGGTTAATGCTATTGCAAGAACCAACGCCGATATAATAACGTTTTTCCTCTTCATAGCCTCTCCTTTACAGTGAATTTTCCAAATTTATGATCGTTCCATCTATAGCGTTTACAAAGATAGCATTTTGCTCATTGGAGTCTACCATACGTGACAGTGCCCACGCCGGAACATAGCTGTATTTTCCCTGCTCACTGTCACTTCTTATCTTAAGATAACTAAGCTGTAGCTTATTGAATGACGATGCAATATCATATTTATCAGGATTTTCCGTAATCTCCGCCTTGATGATCTGCTCTATATTTTTCAGAGAAATAAGCTCCACATCCTTATAGATCTGTGTTACATTTACCGGATATTCCATCTGCACATCAATTATTCCATCATCCGTGACTGTAAGAAGTGTACTGTCAGGCAGTGTAACATCATCTATATCACTATCAATTGCTTCATACCCCGACAAATAGGTATCCATATCAAATCCATCCTTAAATGTGATTCCGTCTATGCCGGTCGCGTATGAATAAATATATCCCCACACTGCTGTCTGATAGTCATTTCCCTCTTCGCTGTTATTAAACCCTATCCAGCTGCACTCACATTCACCTCGTTCCACCAGATCCTGCATTCCCAATTTACTAAGGAAATCCCCGGCTTCTTTTTTGGCTGATGCGGCAGATTTACTGCCCTCATTTGAGGTCTCGTCTGCCTTATCCTTTAGATCATCATCCTGAAAAGTCTGCGTTATGGTATCATAGTCCTCATTCCTTAAAGATGGTGGACCGTAATCTGTCCCGGACTGATGCAAGGCGTAAGCATGTACCTTGTGAGCCTCAAAATCCACCTCACAGAACACATCACCCTTGTAGCCTGCAAATACTTCACAGTTTTCGAGATCCTTTGCCACGGTATAAGTAGTCTTTGCCGTTTCAAGCTTATCCCTATATTCAGCCAGCTGCTGTTCCAACCACTCACTGTGAGTTTCATCCTGTGTTTTCTGCCAGTCCTCTATGACCTCATTCAGTTCGTCAACAGTATAATGATCCGGATCGTGATAATAGTACTCGTTCCCACCAAAATATAAATCCAGAAAACGCTTTTTGTAATCAGCATCTATCTTTACATTTTCCACCTCAACAACCGACATGTTATCAAAGTCTGGAACTACAATATTTGCATTTACATATACTGTTTTCTCGCCATTACCAGTCTGTATTGTAAAGTTTTCATTCCAGCCGGAGTCTGCCCTGATATCAGCTAAGGCAGACATATTTTTTGTTTCTTTACTTTCGCTCTCATTCCCATAATCTATTTTTTTGCCTGAGCAGCCCGTGAGTGAGATGATTACTATCGCTTCAACGATCGTCATAGCCGCTGCGAGTATTCTTGTGTGTTTTCTCATATGCCAATCCTCCCTGATATGTCACATTTTTTCTACAACATAATTATTCCTGTGAAAGTACGGTCCGATGTAAACATTCTGTATCTTAACTCAGATCGTCCGGATGTATCACACTTCCGTCAATCGCGTTGATAAATACAGGGCATGCATTTGTAGTGTCTTTCTGCAGCAATTCCAGACTCCATGCCGGAATATAACTGTATTTTTGCATATCAGTCCGGTTGTTTACCCTTATGTATGCAAGTTTTAGAGTGTAATATTTTACATTTGTATCCAGTACATATTCCTCAGCATTGTTTTTAAGCTCATCCCGGGCAATATCAAATATATTTTCTAAAGGAAGCATTTCTACATTTTCCTGTTTTCTTACTATACTTACCGGGCAGTCTATATAAAAAGTACATATACCATATTTATCAACATAAAAATTGTAGAATTCATTATCAAAAGTATCCTCTATACTATCACCATATTTCATATTGTATCCGCTGTAATCCATCGGGTTTAAAGCATCATCAAATAATATTTTGCCAACTCCGATATTGTAGTAAAATCTATAACCACTTACACACTCATGTATATCATCTTCCTGATACACCTGATCGGCTCTTTCGTTATATCCACTCCATTTCAGCTGCGAACTCTCAGTCTGCGGGATGGATGAAAAACCTGTCTCTTTCAAAAAGCTGTCTATCATATTCCCCGCTTCTTCTATTGTGATACCTGATTCATTTTCCTCCTGCTCAATTTTCTCTCCCGATGTATCCTGTGAATCCGTGATATCATATACCGTATCATATTCCATGAGTGAATCCGGTCCAAAGTATTGCTGCACATATCCATCGTTAAATATATTGCTCCACTCGTATTCATTACTTCCTGTCTTTTTGGTATATCCCTCAATCGGACCTGTGCCAATTCCCGACAGCCATTTATTTTCATCACCATCTGCAACAAAATTCACGTTATACCAGGTGTTTCCTTTTTTCCCTACAAACTCATCACATGAATCATACTCTGTAGCTATAGTCCATTCATCCCCGGCATTTTCCAGATAATACGTATATTCCTTCAAAAACTCAGCTCTGTTTCCTGTGCCAGATGTATCAGTTGGTGTTGTTGAGGAATTTATGGAATCAATAAGATTTTGAAGCTGTGTTTTTGTCCAATGTTCCTTATCATAGTAATAAATCTGCGACTCTCCAAAGTATGCCTTCAATACCTTTTCCTTGAGCTTTGCAGTATAAGGTATCTTTTCCACTTCAACTACTGACATTGTCTTACAATCAGGCAGTTCCACTTTTGCACTTATATCTATATTTACATTTCCAATTTCTGTCTGCACGGAAAACTCATCGCTGTAGGTCTCATCTGTACTAAAATCCTTTACATTGCATACAGCACTTTTTGTCAGTTTTTCTGTATCAGTGCCATAATCTACCTTTTTATCTGCACAGCCTGCCAGTGATGTGAGGATAAGTGCCTCGATGAGTGTCATAATTGCTGCAAATAATCTCATATTTCGTGAAGATATGTTACCCCTTTTATCCATATGTGGTTCTCCTTTTTTGTGTTCCCTGTTGTTATAATGAGTATATATGTCAGTTGTAAACTTTTTGTATCATACATTGCATTTTTTATTATAAAAACCCGGTCTGCACATACTTATGCAAACCGGGTCTATATCACTTCTCATGAATCGCATATACATATTCATTTTCCTGTAAAAACTGCAGCACCTCATAGCTTTCATTATTTTTTTGCTCCACTGCTGTTGTCTCGGATATCAGGTTAAGCTTTGAAAAATCTATCCCGCTGTAGTCAAAATATCCTTTGTAAGCAGACAAATCATTTTCTGCCTGTGATTCATCATCTGCCTGCAAAACCTCTTTATATTCACTCATATCACTAATATCCTTCATATGTGCTTTTGCCATAATGATTGTCCCATCCTCAAGCATCCAGATTGTATGATTTTGTGTACCATCATACTTCTCAAACCTGATTATCCAGTAATATGCCGTATATGTGTTAAAGGTATTATCCGATGCCTTTTTCGCTGCTGCCTCCCACGTATACCAGTTAGAGTAGTCAGGTGAAAGATTTACAGGATAGAGCTTTTCGTCATAAAGCTTTTCCATGCTTTTTCTGCATGTGGCAACTGCCTGATAATCCTGCTCATCCATCTCATAAGAGGCAGCATCATCTGTCGTGCTGTCCCACTGCCCATCTATGAGCGAGAGCTTCTCCGACAATTTCAGATTGGCAGATGCTTCCTTTGCCATTACAGAGCCTGAAGGCAGATAGCTTTTAGGAACCTTCGCCACATGATCATGTTCACTTTTCTGGTTTGCCTCAAGCACTATGCCAGGCACCATGATGCCTGCTATTACTATACAGATTACTGCAACAGACATTATTATTAATTTGAAGCTGTCTTTTTTCATATCTTCCTTTAAATCTTACGAATTTACCATTTTTTATATCTATATTGCGTTCAGATTACCACGGCAGCAAAATCCTCATCGTTGTTCCGCATCCGGGTTCACTTTCTACTGAAAGTACTGCATTATGGTGTTCTAAAATGATTGCCACAAGAGACATTCCGATTCCGGCACCGCCCTCTTTTCTGGCTCTTGATTTGTCTGCCATATAAAACTCATCACAGATTTTTGCCGCCTGCTCTTTAGTCATTCCAATTCCGTGATCAATTATGCAGATTTCATATGCCCTCATACATTTCCTGTCATCTGCTGATTCGTCTTCGCCTATATCCGTTTTATCTTTACGTATATTACAAGCCATATTGTCCACAAATTTTCCTGTAACCTCAACCTGCTGACCTTCTTCTGACGCTTTTCTTGCATTATCCATCATATTGACAAGTGCTGTAACCAGAAGTTCTCTATTCACGGTCAGCACAGCATCCTCTATCTCTGTTTCTATAGTAAGATGCCTGTTTTCGTATGCAGGCTCAACAACCTTTACCACCTCTGCACAAAGATCTGCCATATGAACCCGCGCTTTTTCAATATCATGCCGGCGCAGATATATCAGCTCAAAAAGCTTCTGCGACATGCTCTCCAGACGTTTTCCCTCCGAAAAGATATATCCAAGCGCCATCATCTGCTCCTCTCTCGGAAGCTCCAGTGAACGCATCGTGTCTGCATATCCAATGATTGACGTCATAGGGGTTTTTATCTCGTGGGTAAAATCCGCCACAAACTGCTCACGCCTGTGCACCATATCGTTAAGCTCATCTACATGATCCGATACTGCCTGCGCCATGATATTAAATTTCTGTGCAAGAAGTCCTATCTCGTCATGACTTTTTACGTTTACCCTTGTGGCATAATCCCCCTGCGCTATTTCCTCGCTGACATGGTTAAGCTTCTCGAGCGGCTTTGTCATGTACCTGCTGATAAAATACATTGCTGCCGACTCCGCAATCAATATGACTATTATTATCAGCCTGAAATATTTTATCTGCTCATCAAGCAGTGTATACGCCTCTGATGCATCGCATTTACTTACTATACAGAGATTTTTTTCATCTATCACACTCTGCGATGTAACATAGACATAGTGCTTTTGGGATTCTTCTTTAATCACATAGTTTTTGTTTCCTGTTGTGAGATTTTTAAAAAGTGTATCACTTATCCTTGCATCACTTTTGTCATCTGTATATACTTTTTCACCATCAAAATATATGTAGAAAAATGAATCACTTGAGCGCACACTGCTGCTTACACGGCTTCCGATCTGCGGAAGTTGCGCGGCTATTGAGGATGCGGAAATGCTACTCTTTTCTGCATTATTGTTATCTGTATTATTGTTCAAAGTTTCAGAATTATCGGAAACTGAATTTAAAAGCTGCAAAAGCTCATACTCCACAGAGGACTGTACCAGATTATTCTGCACAATAGCATTTTTAAGCTGCGTCTGCTTCGCAAGCTCAAAATTTTTGTGTATCATGAGGTAACCCACCAGCCCCAGTCCAAGTGAAAGCAGTATTAAATTTGTGAACAATACCTTGTACCTGAATTTCATTTATCCCTCTTTTTGTATATTACGCTTACCCATATTTAAAGGTCTTTAGTTTTCTATTCTTCCAGCCTGTATCCTGCCTTAAATACGGTTTTAAGGCTGTCTCCTATATCAAGCTTTTTGCGCAGTCTCTGTATGTGAAGATCGAGAGTCCTCGACTCGACAGAGTACTCACTTCCCCATATTTCTTCATATATTTTTTCTCTGAAAAGTGTGATATTTTTATTGCGCATCAAAAGCTCAAGCAGCTCAAATTCCTTTGGTGTAAGCTCTATATGCTTCCCTGCCTTTGATACATTCTGGTTTTTCGTATCGATAGCTATATCCTTAAAGGTGAGCTGCTGCTCCATCTTATTATAACGTCTTAGCACTATATTTACCCGGGCTAAAAGCTCAACAATCTCAAATGGCTTTACCATATAGTCCTCGGCACCGGACGTGAGACCTCTTAGCCTGTCATCTAAAGTGGCTTTTGCTGTGAGAAATATCACAGGTATGCCAATCGGCTTTATGTATTCCATAAGTTCAAAGCCGTTTAACTTCGGCAGCATTACATCAAGTATTATCAGGTCAAAATTTCTCTCCTCCAGAATATCTGCTGCCTCCATACCATCAAAGGCACAGGTGCAGCTATAGCCTGCTTTCATGAGATTTAATCTGATAAGGTCCGATATCGGTTTTTCGTCTTCTACTATTAATATTTCTATCATCATTTTCCTTCTAAAATTTATAATCTTTTATAAATCTTTGCATATTCTTCTTTTGCTGTCAATCCTAAGGAGCATATATTCAGCCTGTATTATGCATGGCTGTTTATATATTAGCAGTTACTTGTATCTAAAATGTATCAGTCGCAAGCAATTACATACGAAAAATCCGCCATGCATACACTGCATGACGGATTACTCTTTAATCATATGCTGCTCCTTTAACCTATCTTCCACCTTAAAAATCACAATTATCTACACAAACCTGGTAAGTATGGTTTTCATCCTCAAATGTATCAATTATTTCATAAGACTGAACATTACGGTTAATTAAACTGACCGGTTCCTTGCCAAATGATAATGAAAAGGGATTTTTTTTCATCTCTGCGCTCCTGTTTTATAACTCTTTATAACTTTTAATAATTTTTATAACTCTTTATAACTTTGTAATCTTTTTATAACTCTTTATAACTTATTTGTCAAGGTCTTGTCCCATACGCACCCTACAGTCCAATATGTTCCCCTACAGCCTCCTGTAGTTCTCAAGAAGCTTGTGCAGATCATCAATCTCTCCAATAAGCCTCTTTCCTATATCGGTATCCTTCACAAGCATACGTCTCTTATCATTCTCCTCGACCTCTGATGACGTCTCTATGTCAGTATTATTTATCAGGGCATCCTCCACCGATGTAAAAGGCGTGTGTGCCTTGAGCCTTAGACCATGTGAATTGTAAATCAGTGTATAGCCGGCGATACCGGTTTTCTTGTTCATCGCACGGCAGAAGCCTCCATCTATCACAAACAGCTTGCCATTGGCCCTGACAGGGTTCTCTCCCTCTATTGCGTGAACCGGTGTATGTCCATTTATAATATGCGCATCATCATCATACAGCCCGAACTCGTGCAGTATCTGACAGCAGAAGCTCTTATCGTAATACCTGCTGTAGTATGGGTTAGAAGGCTCTTCCCACATGCTCTTATCTGTAACATATTCCATCTCAAAGGTCTTAAGCCTTCTGCCGCACAGCGGTGATTTTTCTCCTCCCCACAAAAACCACATAAAGTCCACATCATCCTTATAAGGATTGTCCACATACGCAGCCCTTGCCTTCTCATCACATTTGTCAAGCAGTGCCCTTCCGTGATAAAATTCGCCATCAATATACAGCTTATCAAAGGCTCCGTTGCTATCAACCGGAACACAGCCATGATAGAGCAGGTTGCCATTGTATACATTGTACATGCCGCCCTTATCATACAAAAATCTGACATGCTTGTGCAGGCGCTGTCCTGTCACAAACTGTCTGTGCAGCTTTCTCATGATGACAGTCTCCTCGTCACTTAGTGCGTAGGGTCTCTCATCATCAACGGTTGGAAAGCGCTTTCTGTCCACTCCTACATCCTGCAACTCGTCCAGCCTGTCAAGCATCAGCCTGTTTCCCATCTCATACTCGGGATGTGCAAGTATAAGCTGCCCCTCAAGCTTAAAAAGCATTACTGTGATGGCTGCCCTTGCAGCCTCAATTCCATCCTCTATACCATATGTTTTCATGCCAAACAGCATTAGCTGTCGTAAGCTTATTCCGTAGGCATTCTCAAGAATTTCCACATTGTTGTATTTAAGATTGTTGCGGATGACATTACATATACATGCATCATTTCCACATGCCGCACCCATCCAGAGAATGTCGTGATTGCCCCACTCGATATCAAGCGAGTGATAATCATAAAGCAGATCGAGAATCTTATCCGCGCTTCCTCCTCTGTCAAATACATCTCCCACAATGTGCAGATGGTCAACAGCAAGCCTCTTAATCAGTGCAGACAAAGCGATTATAAACTCATCCGCATCCTCTAAATCAATTATAGTCTTTAATATCTGCTTGTGATATCTGACCTGGTTTGCATCCTCATCCTCCTGCGCATGCAAAAGCTCATCGATAATGTACGCATATTCCTCAGGCAGAGCCTTTCTGACCTTCGACCTGGTGTACTTTGATGAGAGCAGCTTTGCGACAAGTATAAGCTGATTTAACGTCATAGCATACCAGTCACTGTCTATCTTGCCCTGTTCATCAAGCATGGCCATTTTCTCTCTTGGATAGTATATGAGCGTGCAAAGCTCCTGTCTGTCATAATCAGAAATCGTATCCTTAAAAATCAAATCCACCTTTTCCTTTATCACACCTGAGCAGTTGTTCATGATATGTAGAAAAGCCTCATACTCGCCATATATATCACTCAGGAAAAACTCCGTGCCCTTTGGCAGGTTTATAATCGCAGAAAGATTGACTATCTCCCTGATTACATCCTGACTCGATGAATAATTTTGCTTTAACAGCTTCAGATACTTTGTATTGCCTTTATCGTTGTACATATTTCCCCCGTAACCTCTTATTTTTCAATGAAATATATTAATTCGCTCCTATTCATGTTCCATGCTATACCGGATAAATCCCTTAAATTACATTTTTTTCATTATATAATAAAAATTTTCACCCCGCAACCAAACCTGTCATTTGTACTAAAAAAGATGCGCAAAACTAATACTATTTTACGCATCTTTGACATATTTTATATTCTGAATAATTACCTTTATTTCATGTACTCAGGTGTCACATTCCTGCCCATGCCTTCAAGCATTTCCTTGTCACTTCTGATTGTGGCACACGCTACTGTCGTAAGCATGTTTCCTGTAATTGTGGCTGATGCTCCAGACTTGAATGCAAGCTCCCCATCATTTGTAAGCAGCGCTCTTCCGGCTCCGAGACGTATGTCAGCCTTTGGATTTATATATCTGAAAAATGACACTGTACGCAGTATATCAGGCTCACTGATATGCTCAAGTCCCTCAAGCGGAGTGCCTGCAATCGGCATAAGCGCATTAAGCGGAATGGAATCCACTCCTACCTCTGCAAGGCTTACTGCCATATCAAGCCTGTCCTCCCAGGTCTCACCCATTCCGATGATGCCACCTGAGCACGCATACATGCCCTCTGCCTTCACCTTTTTAAGCGTCTCAATCTTCATATCATAGGTGTGTGTGGTGCATATATTGGGGAAATTACGCTTTGAGGTCTCTATATTGTGGTGATAGCTGCTGACACCTGCCTCGTGCAGTCTGTGAAGCTGCTCTGCTGAAAGAAAGCCCATTGATGCACATAAATCAATCTTGCACTCTCTTTTCATAGTCTCATATGCATGTATTGCCTTGTCAAATTCCTCACCTGTCAGCGCTTTTCCCGCTGTAACTATCGAGAAACGGTCTACACCCTCTCTCTCATTCATCCTGCAGGCCTCAAGTATTTTCTCCTCAGGTAAAAAATCATAAACCTCACAATTTGTATGATTATGTGCTGACTGCGCACAGTATTTGCAGTCCTCAGGGCATTTTCCGCTTCTTCCGTTTATTATCGAGCATAAATCTACCTTGTCGCCGATAAACTTCTCCCTGATCATATCTGCGCCCTTACACAGCTCGTCTAAATCACATGTAAGGAAAAATGATAGGTCATCATCCCTTGTGATTCTTCTTCCGTCTATTATCTCCTGTGCCAGTGTTATTGGATCCATTTTAATCTCCTTCGTGTCCTGTATTTCTTCTCTCATTTAATAAGTATCATTATAATACATATCATCCGTTATAATTGTCAACTATAAATATTTCCTCGGTTAACAATAATAATAAAAAAATAGAAAAACGTCAAGATGTTTTTATATATTTAAACCAGCATAATCAATGTTCCTGCTATGATGAGCACCAGTCCTGTAAAGGATTTAGGAGTCAGCTTTTCCTTAAATAC
>PPYF01613953.1_pt1 | contig 14845 bp, 10 predicted proteins | sample 1559871 | NCBI WGS metagenome assembly PPYF01 (sample SAMN08240021, study PRJNA423297) | Human gut metagenome, whole genome shotgun sequencing project. | reverse complement strand
GGCCTGTCGGCGGCGCTGTTGCACGAAACCGTCAGCCCCTTGATGCTGGCGGTCACGCTGGGCGTGGTGCTGTGCGTGGTGGGCTCGCGCAAATTTGGCCGCCAGCGGGTTGGCGCAGGGAGCCCGAGCCGTGATTGACCGCCCCGTCATCCGCCGTCCCGGGTCGCGGCGGCGTAACCGCCTTACCTGGGCTATAGCATGATAAACGGCTGGAGGTCGCGTCGCCGGGGAGGACGACCGTCTACACCGGCCGCGCGTACTGAAGCATCACCTGCAGCAGCACGTTGGCGCCGGCGGCGACGTGCTCCGGCGAGGCATACTCAATTTCGTTATGGCTGATCCCGTCCTTGCAGGGGATAAAAATCATCCCGGTGGGCGCCAGGTAGCTCATATACACTGCGTCATGCCCGGCGCCGGAGACGATCGGCCGCGCCGGATAGCCCAGCCGCTGCGCGGCATCGGCAATGGCCTGCTGGCATTCGGCATCGAACGGCGCCGCCGGATAGTGGCTTACCTGCTTCAGGGCCACCTGCAGACCGCTCTCCCGCTCAACCTCCGCGATAAACGCCCGCAGCTGGCGATCCATCTCGTCCACCAGCGCATCGCTGAGATTGCGCATATCAATGGAGAAGGTGACCTCCCCGGGCACCACGTTGCGGCTGTTGGGCCACACCTGCACGCTACCGACCGTGCCGCGTCCCTCTTCGCTGCGCCCGGCAATGGCCACCACTTCCTGCATAATGCGGGTCGCCACCTGTCGGTGGCAATCTGCAGATCGTTGAGCGTGCGCACCACCTCCAGCGCCGCCAGCACGCCGTAGTTGCCGTCAAATTTGCCGCCGGTGGGCTGAGTGTCGATATGGCTGCCGGAGACGATGGGCGGCAGGCCGGGGTTGCGGCCTTCCCGGCGCATAAATACATTGCCTATTTTATCGATGGTGACGCTCATCCCGGCCTCCCGCGCCCAGCCTATTACCTTGTCCCGCCCCTGGCGGTCGAGGTCGGTGAGGGTCAGACGGCGGCAGCCGCCCTTCGGCGTGGCGCCGATCTGCGCGAGATCCATTAACGACGCCCACAGGCGGTCGCCATTGATGCGCCAGCCGGTGGTGTCGGTCGCGGGGGTAAAAAGTACATCACTGCTCATGGTGGTCTCCTGACATCAAGGTCGCCGCCAGCGTAACCGGCGGTGGAAATGCGCTATCAACGCCTGGTCTTCATCCTGTATGGTTTTTTGCCGCCGATCAGACGGCCAGGGCCTGGGCGTTAGCGTCAATCGCCAGCTCGCGCCAGCGGTGGCAACTCACCGCGTGGCGCTCCGCGACGGATTCCGTCGGCGGCAGACTCTGCTCACAGACCGGGCGACGGTGCGGGCAGCGCTCGGCAAATGCGCAGCCGGGCGGCAAGCGGGCCAGATCCGGCGGCGCGCCGGGAATGCAGTGCAGGGCATCACCTTTCTTAAGCCCCTCTTTCGGCCGACTGCCCAGCAGCACCTGGGTATAAGGATGGCGCGGGTGGCGCAGGATCTCGCTCATCGACGCTTCCTCGACGATCCGCCCGGCGTACATCACCGCCACCCGGTCGGCGATCTCCACCGCGGCGCCGATATCGTGGGTCACAAACACGATCGACAGCCCGCGCTGCTTTTGCTGCTCGCGCAGCAGGATCAGGATCTGGATTTGCACCGTGGCGTCGAGGGCGGTGGTCGGCTCATCCGCCAGCAGCAGCTGCGGGTTACAGGAGAGCGCAAGGGCGATCATCGCCCGCTGGCGCATCCCGCCGGACATCTCGTGCGGGTAAGCATCCAGCCGCCGCTCGGGGCTGGGAATACGCACCTGGCGCAGGGCCTCCAGCGCCCTGTCCCGGGCCGCCTGGCGCGACAGCCCTTCGTGGCGGCGCAGCCCTTCAATAATCTGCTGCCCGACGGTGTAGACCGGATCGAAGGCCAGCAGCGGCTCCTGAAAAATCATCGCGCAGCGTCCGCCGCGGTAGCGCCGCAGCTGGCTGGCGCTCATCGTCAGCACCTCGTCGTCCCCCACCTGCAGGGTGCCGGAGAGCTCACTGCTCCCTGGCGGGTGCAGGCGCATCAGCGCCCGCAGGGTCACGCTCTTGCCGGAACCCGACTCGCCAATCAGCGCCATCACCTCCCCCTTTTGTACCTCAAAGGAGACCCCGTTGACCGCGTTGATGGTCTGTCCGTCGCGGCGAAAGACGACCCGCAGGTCGCGCACATGGACAAAGGCGTTATCCGACATGGCTGACCTCCTTAAGGGGGATGCTTTGATGCCAGGGCGAGGCCGGCTGCGCCATCAGGCAGGCGCTCTGGTGCCCCTCCCCGACCGCCTCCAGCCGCGGTTTCACCTCGGCGCAGACCGCCTTCGCATGCGGGCAGCGGGTGTGAAAGCGGCAGCCGCTCGGCGGCGCGATGGGGCTGGGGGGATCGCCGCTTAGCGGCGAGGTCAGGGTGCGGTTTTCCGGGTCCATGGAGGGCATCGAGCTTAATAGCGCCCGGGTATAGGGGTGGGCGGAGGCGGTAAACAGCTGCTCCGCCGGGCCAATCTCCACCACTTCGCCAAGGTACATGACGAGGATCCGATCCGACAGCCAGCGAACCACGTGCAGATCGTGGCTGATGAACACGTAGGTCAGCTCGAGAGTCCGTTTAAGCTCCTGCAGCAGCTGCAGCACTTGGGCTTCCACCGATTTATCCAGCGCCGACACTGCCTCATCGAGGATCACCAGCCGCGGCTTCATCGCCAGCGCGCGGGCGATATTCACCCGCTGCCGCTGGCCGCCGGAGAGCGCATGCGGGTAGCGGTCGGCAAAGCGCGCCGGCTCAAGGCCAACGTGCGCCAGCAGATAGCGGGCATATTCGCTGGCCTCTCTGGCGCTGACGCCGTGGACGCGCTGGCCGAAGGCGATGCTCTCCTCCATGGTCAGGCGCGGATTGAGCGAAGCATAGCTATCCTGGAAAACCATCTGCACCTGGCGACGGTAGGCTTTCAGCGGCAGACGTGACGAGCCGACCCCCTGTCCGTCGAAGATCAGTTCGCCGCTGTCCTGGGTGAGCAACTGCATCAGCAGCCGGGCGGTGGTCGGCTTACTCCTTAATCGCCATTGCCGCACGCAGGCGGTCCGCGAGGATATTGAACGAAATGGAGGTGATAAAAATCATCAGGCCCGGCAGGGCGGCCACCCACGGCTGGGTATAGATTGCCGTGCGCAGCGTATTGAGCATCAGCCCCCACTCGGGCTCCGGCGGCCGCACGCCGAGGCCGAGAAACGACAGGCCGGAGGCGAGGATCATGCACACCGAAATCAGCCCGGTGGAGAAGACGAAGATCGGCCCGAGCACGTTGCCCAACACCTGGACGCGGATAATGGTCAACGCGCTGGCGCCAGTGGCCCGGGCGGCGTCGATATAGTCCATATGCCGCACCTGGGCGGTCACGCTCTCGGCAATCCGCGCCACCTGCGGGACAAACACGAGGGTCAGCGACAACAGCGCATTGCCGATGCCCGCCCCCAACGCTCCCGACAGCGCAATCGCCAGCAGGACGGAGGGAAAGGCATAGAACACATCCACGGTGCGCATAATCACGGTATTGGTTTTGCCGCCCGTATAGCCGGCGATAATCCCGATGGCCCCGCCGATAAAAAAGGCGAACACCACCGGGACAATTCCCATAAACAGCGACAGTCGGGTGCCAAGGATCAGCCGCGACAGCATGTCGCGTCCCAGCTCATCCGAGCCCAGCGGGAAGCCGTCGCTGCCGATGGGTTTCAGGCGCAGGAACATCGACGTTTGATAGGGATCTTTGACGATAAGCCACGGACCGAACAGCGCCAGGGCCAGCAGCAGGAGGATCACCACGCCCACCACCACCCCGCCGGGGTCGCGCAGTAGGCGGCGCAGCACGCCGCGCCAGTAACCTTGCCGGGAAGCGTGGGCCGCTGCGGCCGGGACCGCTTTCGTCGTTGCTGTATCCACCATGGTCAGCTCCTCTTAATACGCGGGTCGAGGGTGGTCTGCAGAATATCCACCAGCAGGTTGAGCAGCACGAAAAACAGCGCCAGCACCCAGATGGTGCCCTGCAGCAGGGGCAGGTCGCGCTGAAAAATGGCGGTATTGAGCAGCAATCCGGTTCCCGGCCAGGAGAAAACGGTCTCTACAAGGATCGAGCCGCCCATCAGATAGCCCACCTGCAGCCCCATCACCGCCAGCGCGGTGGGCGCGGCATTTTTCATGACATGGACAAAGATGCGCGACTCGTTGAGCCCGCGGGCGCGCAGGCCAACGATAAACTCCTGGCTGAGGATATCGGCCACCTGCGAGCGCACGGTGCGGGCGATAATCCCGGTCGGGATCACCGACAGGGTGAGGGCCGGCAGCAGCATGAACTGCAGGTGCGCCCAGTCCCATTGCCAGCCCACCTCGCCTATCGGCCCGCCGCCGGTGGCCGGCAGCAGCGCGAACTTGACGCTGCAGAGGATCACCAGCAGCATCCCCAGCCAGTAGTGCGGCACGCTGACGCCAAACACCGACAATACCGAGGCCAGACGGTCAATGACGCTGTTGCGAAAATAGCCAGCGACAAAGCCGAACAGGCTGCCGAGGACAAAACCGATCGCCGTCGCCAGCAGCGCCAGGCGCAGAGAGTAAGCCACCGCGGTCATCACTTCGTCTATCACCGGGCGGCCGGTGGCGACCGACATACCAAGGTCGCCGTGCAGCGCCCGCCACAGCCAGTGGATAAACTGCAGGGGCAGCGGCTTATCAAAGCCGTAAGCCTGCATTAATGTCTGACGCAGCGCCTCCGAGGCGTCCGGCGGCATCACCGACACCAGCGGGTCGCCCGGGGCGATCTGCACCAGCATGAAACAGATCACCGCCACCCCCAGCATGGTGGGGATAGCCAGCAGAATGCGGTATAGCAGCGTATTGATCATCGGTCGCCCCTTTCGCGATTACTCTTTTTTGCTCACCAGGCTGAGATCGATAAACCAGCTCTGCGGTTGCACCACCCCGGTCACCGCAGGGGAAATCGCACGCGGCCCGACGTCGTGGGCGACAAACAGGAATGGCACCTGATCCACCAGCGCGGCGTGCAACTCACCGGCCGCTTTGTTCATCTCCGCCGGGGTAAAGGCGTGCTTGACGGCGGCGGCCAGCTTCTCCGTCTCCGGCGTGGAAAAGTAACCCCAGTTGGTCGCCACCGGCGGAAACGCTTTGGCCGTCGAGAAGCGGATCAGGCCAAAGTAAGGATCGTTAACCGCGGCGCTGACGTTGATCGCATCGATCCCTTTCGCCGAGGGGTCCCGGGCGCCCAGGCGCCAGTTGGTAAACAGGGTGTTCCATTCCACCACTTTGATATCCACATTGAAGAAGCAGCTCTTCAGGCTCTGCTGGATATACTCGTTCATCGGCAAGGGCTGCATCTGCCCGGAGCCGGAGGCCGAGGTAGCCACCGTGACGTGCAGCGGTTTGCTGGCACTGTATCCGGCCTCGGTCATTAGCTGGCGGGCGGCGTCCGGGTCATATTTGATCTGGAAGGTGGGTTTGCCATGCCACGGGCTGTCAGCCTCGTAGACCCCAGTGGCCTCGGTCATATAGCCGCCGAGGTAGCTCTTCAGCTCAGCACGGTTCAGACACAAGTTGGCCGCTTTGCGCACGCGGATGTCCTGCCACGGCGATCCTTTTTCAAAGGAGAACTGCCAGGGCCACAGATGCGGCTGGGTGTTGGCGTAGAGGTGAAAACCCTGAGACTTGATCTGATCGATGGCGTCCGGCGCCGGGGCTTCAATCCAGTCCACCTGCTTCGACAACAGCGCCGCGGTACGGGCGTTGGCCTCCGGCAAGGGGATCAGCACCACTTTATCCACCCGGGGAATGCGATCTTTGTTCCAGTAGTCGGGGTTTTTATCGAGGATCAGCTGCTGACGCGGCACCAGCTTCTCCAGTTTGAACGGGCCGCTACCCACCGCGTGGGCGGCGAAGGCGGTCCACGCCTGTTTGCTGCGCGCGGCGCTATCTCCCACGCTGGCCGGCACCGCGTCATACTGCTTCTGCCACGCCGTCGGCGAGACGATAAACAGGTTGGTGATGTTGTACGGCAGCAGCGCATCCGGTTCCGAGGTGGTCAGCGCCACGGTGTGGTCGTCAATTTTCTCTGCGCCGGTGAGGGTCGGCATGCGCGACAGGGTGTTGCCGATCTGACCCGGGGCGTACTGCGGCGCCGCTTTATTCAGTACCTTATCCACGTTCCAGACGATGGCGTCGGCGTTCACCTCCGTCCCATCATGAAACTTCACCCCCGGACGCAGGGTGAAAATCCAGCGGCTGGTATTCTGCGGATCGATGTGCCACTCGGTCGCCAGCCCCGGCACCAGACCGCTGGGCTTTTCACCTTGCGACAGATCCCACTCCACCAGCGCGTCGTACAGCGGGATGCCGGTAAAGCGGTTGCCCTCATAGCCTTGATCCGGCTGGCCAAGGGTTAATGGAATATCCGCGGCGGTCATGGCGATCCGCAGCGTGGAGGCGTTGGCAGGTAAGGCGGCGCCCGCCAGGGCCAGTGCGCCGCTCACCGCCACGGCGAGACGACCGGCACGCGAAAATAACGTCTTTTTGTGCATCACATGATCCCTGTTAAATAAAATGTCACGGATTAACAGGCAAAATGCGTACCAGCTCTTACGCGGACGAAAATAGGTCAAAACCGACCGGTAAAATAAGAATGACTTATATTATCACCATGATAATTATGGGAAATATACTTCAGGGAACACATCGACCGGGAGAGACTATGCCTTTAGCCGATTTTCACCGCTCCGATCCTTTTACCCTCGGTATCGAACTGGAGCTGCAGGTGGTGAACCCGCCGGGTTACGACCTCAGCCAGGATGCCTCGACGCTGATTGCCGACGTCCAGCATGAGCTGACCGTGGGAGAAGCCAAACACGACATCACCGAGAGCATGCTGGAGATCGCCACCGGAGTGTGCCGCGACATCAGCCATGCGCAAATCCAGCTCAGCGCCATCCAGCAGGCGGTCCAGCGCGCGGCGCTGCGCCATCATCTGCAGATCTGCGGCGGCGGTTCCCACCCCTTTCATGCCTGGCAGCGCCAGCAAATCAGCGATAACCCGCGCTATGTCAAAACCGTCGAGCATTTTGGCTATCTGGCACAGCAGGCGACGGTCTTTGGCCAGCATGTGCACGTCGGCTGCCAGAGCGGCGACGACGCCATCTATCTGCTGCATGGCCTGTCGCGCTTTGTACCGCACTTCATCGCCCTTAACGCCGCCTCACCGTGGTTTGACAGCACCGACAGCCGCTTCGCCTGTTCGCGCCTGAACCGCTTCTCCTCCTATCCCGACAACGGTCCGATGCCGTGGGTGGCCGACTGGCAGGGGTTTCGTCGCCTGTTCCGCCAGCTGAGCTACACCAGCATGATCGATAGCATGAAGGATCTGCACTGGGATATTCGCCCCAGCCCGCAGTTTGGTACCGTCGAGGTGCGGGTGATGGACACCCCCTTGACCCTTGCCCAGGCGATCCACATCGCCGGCTTTATTCAGACCCTGGCCTGCTGGCTGTTGACGGAGCGTCCTTTTAAGCACCAGCCTGATGATTATCTGCTGTACCCCTTTAACCGCTATCAGGCCTGCCGCTACGGGCTGGACGGGACCCTCACCGACGTGCGCAGCGGGGAGCAGCGCAGCATCCGCCAGGAGATCCTGCAGCTCGCCGACCGGCTGGCCCCTTTCGCCCATCAGCTGAAGGCGACGGCAGCGCTGGAGGCGGTGGTTCGCCAGGCGAAATCGCCGCACAGCGAGGCGCAGCAGATGCGCGACTTTATCGCCAACGGCGGTTCGCTTTCGGGGCTGGTGCAAAAACACTGTGAGATTTGGGCGGCATAAGGCAGCGAGGCGGGTATACTCGGCGCAGACTATAGAAAGGACTGCCCATGTTATTACGTTGCCTGCTCCCTCTGGCGCTGCTGCCCCTGGCCGCCGTCGCCAGCGCCGCCTGTACCCTCACCGACCCGACGCTGACCCTGCAGAGCTATCGGGTGGATGCGCAGAAAGAGCGCATTGCGATGTACTGGCAGGATCGGCACGGCAAAGCCTGGGGTTCCCTGCGTTCGCTGCTGGCGGGTATCGATGGCGACGGCCGGGTGCAGATGGCGATGAACGGCGGCATTTACGATAAGGCCTACGCGCCGCTGGGGCTGTATATCGAAGACGGCAAACGGCTGACGCCGGTCAACCGCTCCGCCGGCGGCGGGAACTTCTTTATCCGCCCCGGCGGCGTATTCCTGGTGGAAAACGGCCGGGCGAAAATCGTGCCGTTGCCGGCGTACAAACCCTCTCCCGCCATCCGCTATGCGGTGCAGTCCGGCCCGATGCTGATTGAAAATGGCGTCATCAACTGGCGACTGAAGCCCTCCGCCAGTTCGCGCAAGCTGCGCAACGGGGTTGGTATCGATAAGCAGGGCCGGGTGGTGTTTATGCTCAGCGATCGCGAGACCAACTTTTACGATTTTGCCTGCTATGCGCAGTCAAAGCTTGGCGTGCGGCAGATGCTTTATCTCGACGGCACCCTGTCGAAGATGTACCGCAAAGGCGGCAGCGTGCCGTGGCAGTATCATCCGTTCGTGACCATGATAACGGTGGAGAGAAAATAGCGGGCGCGTTTGGGGGCGGCCATTCCAGCCAGGAGAGTGAATAAATTAACGACAGGCCGGGCAAGGTATTGCCGCCGTGCCCGATGTCCTTGCCCGGTGGCGCTGCGCTTACCGGGCCTACAGAGTCTGTTCGCTATGGTGTGGCCCCTGAAATCTACGGGCGTGCAGCAGGGCCGATTCCCGCTGAAATCGGCGAACCGGAGGTCGGCAGATAAGGCGGGGCTCACGCCCAAACGCAACGTGAACGCAAAACCCACCCTCACCCTACCCCTCTTCCAAAGGGAGAGGGGACCGCCCGGTAGTCGTTGCAGCCTGGAGTATCCCCGTTACCGACCGGTAGCGCCGCGCTTACCCCCGCCGATGCGCCCACTCGCGCATACGCTGAAACAGTACATACAGCGACGGGATAAACAGGATGCCAACCATCGTCGCCACCAGCATCCCGCTGAATACCGTGGTGCCGATGATCCGCCGGCTCTGCGCCCCGGCGCCGGTGGCGAGCATCATCGGCATAATGCCGATAATAAACGACACCGCGGTCATCATTACCGCGCGGAAGCGGCGGGTAGCCCCCTCGCGCGCAGCGTCGACTATCGACAGCCCCTCCTCGCGCCGGCTGCGGGCGAACTCAACGATCAGAATCGCATTCTTCGCCGCCAGGGCGATCAGCAGCACCAGCCCTATCTGAACATACACATCGTTGGCATAGCCCGCGGTCCACAGCCAGAGCAGCGCTCCGCCGATGGCGAACAGCACCGAGAGCATGACGCTCGCCGGCAGCGTCCAGCTCTCATACTGCGCCACCAGGAACAGCCACGCCATCGCCACCGCCGCCAGCACGATCCACACCGCCTGATTACCGGTCTGCTGCTCCTGCCAGGAGATCCCGCTCCAGGCATAGTCATATCCCGGCGGCAGATGGGCCTGCAAAATCTGCTCCATGGCCGCCATCGCCGTGCGGCTGCTGACCCCCTCGGCCGCTGAACCGCTCACCGACACGGACGGGAATTGATTGTACTGCTGAATAAACGGCGCCCCCACCGTCGGCGTAATGGTGACCAGATTGCTCAGCCGCACCCGCTCGCCGTCGCGGCTGCGGACGTACAGCTCGCTAATCTGCTCAGCCCGCTCACGCCACATATCCGCCATCACCGCATCCAGCGGCGGCCGCTGATGCCAGTCCTTGAGCATTACCGAGATAAACCCGCCGTTAGAGGCGCTGGTGCCGTTGAGAATGTTGAACCCGGACACCTGAATCACATCCTCCACCGCCGGGTTAGCCATCAGCAGCTTGCGCGCCTGGGCCATCACCGCTTCGGTACGCTCCAGCGACGCCGCCTCCGGCAGCTGCACGCTGGCAAACAGGTAACCCTGATCTTCCTGCGGCAGGAAGCCTTTCGGCATCGAGGTGAAGCTGAACGCCACCAGCGCGCCTGCCGCCACCGTCGCCGCCAGCGCCAGCCAGGGACGGCGGTTCATCCAGCCTACCAGCCGGCCATAGCCGTCGCGGGTGCCGTCGAGAAGACGGTTAAACGCCCGCCACACCGCCGCTGGCCGGGCAGGACGCGGGCGCAGCAGCAGCGCGCAGAGGGCCGGCGTCAGGGTTAGCGCCACCAGGCTCGACAGGGCCACCGCGGTGGAGAGCGTCACGGCAAACTGCCGGTACAGCTCGCCGACGATCCCCGGGAGCAGCGCCACCGGCACAAACACCGCCAGCAGCACCAGGGTCGTGGCGATCACCGGCCCGGCGATCTGCCGCAGCGCCTGGGCGGTGGCCTGCAGGCGATCCAGCCCTTCCGCCATTTTGGTTTCCACATTCTCCACCACCACAATGGCGTCATCCACCACCATCGTCAGGGCGAGAATGATCGCGAACAGGCTGAGGGTGTTGGCGCTGTAGCCCAGCAGATAGAGCACCGCAAAGGTGCCGATCAGTGACACCGGGATCGCCAGCACTACGATCAGCGTCGCCCGCCAGCTCTGCAAAAATAGCGACACCACCACGACCACCGCCAGCAGGGTCAGCGCCAGCGAGACGCCGATCTCTTTGATCGTCGCCGCCACAAAGCGGGTGGTATCGAACTTCACCTCCCAGGTGAGATCCGCCGGAAAGCGAGTGTGCAGGCGGTTAAGCTCCGCACGCACTGCGCTGGCGACCTGCAGGGCGTTGGCGGTGGGCGTCGGATAGATCCCCAGATAGGCCGACGCTTTACCGTTCAGCTGGGCGCCGGAGCTGTAGCTGCGGGCGCCCAGCTCAATGGTCGCCACGTCGGCGAGGCGCACCAGCTGCCCCTGCGCGCCGCGGCGGAGGATAATCTCGCCAAAGCTGGCCGCCTCGTTCAGACGCCCCAGCCCGTTGATGGTCAGCGTCTGCTGCTGGCCGTTAAATACCGGCGGGGTGCCCACCTGCCCCGCCGCGCCCTGCACATTTTGCTCGCGCAGCGCCTGGGCGACATCATCCGTGGTGATGTTGAGCGCGTTCATGCGGTCCGGGCGCAGCCAGATACGCATGCTGTAATCCCGGGCGCCAAACATCTGCACCTCGCCGACGCCGGGCAGGCGGGCCAGCGCCTCGCGCACCTGGGTGCTGGCGTAGTTGCTGACAAACAGCGGCGACAGCGTGCCCAGCGGCGAGTAGAGGCTTACCCCCATAAGCAGATTGCTGGCGCGCTTGCGCACCTGGACGCCATTCTGCTGCACCTCCGCCGGGAGCTGCGCCAGCGCCTGCGCCACCCGGTTTTGCACGTCGATCGCCGCCAGGTCGGCATCGGTGCCCGCCGCGAAGGTTATGCTCAGGCGGTACGTCCCCTCATCCGAGCTGGTGGACTCCATATACAGCATATGATCGACGCCGTTGAGCTGGGTCTCCAGCGGGGCGGCGATGGCTTCCGCCACGTCTGACGCGCTGGCGCCCGGCCAGCTGGCGCTGACGTTCACCACCGGGGGGGTGATCGCCGGGTACTGCTCCACCGGGATCAGCTTCAGCGACACCGCGCCGACAAAGGTCAGCAGCAGCGCGATCACCATGGCAAATCGCGGACGACGGATAAAAAAGGTCAGCATCCCTTCTCCTTAGCTAGTTCAGCACCTGTACCGCGGCGCCTTCGCGCAACCGCTGCGCGCCGTCGGTGATCACCTGCTCGCCCGCCTGCAGCCCTTTCTCGACCGCAAACTGCTGCCCCTGCTGCCCCGCGAGGGTCAGACGACGCTGCCCGGCGGTGTGGTCCGGCTTCAGCACCCAGCTGAAAAAGCCCTGCGGATCCTGCTGCACGGCGGCGGCCGGGACCATCACTCGTGTAGCTGAGCACAATCTGCTGGGCCTCGACGCGGGCTTTGGCCTGCTGTACGGCAGCGGCGGCGACGTCGCGCTGCATCCGGGCCGTATCGACGTCGTTGCGGCTGATGGAGTGGTTGTTGATAAGCCGCTCGTAGCGAGTGAGCAACTGCTGCGACTGACGTAATGAGGCTTCGGCGCTTTTCAGCTCGGCCTGCGCCAGGGCCAGCGCCGCGCGGGGCTGCGCGTCGTCGAGGGTAAACAGCAGGTCGCCTTCGGTAACATACTGCCCGTCCTGGAAGTGACCACCAGGAACATGGCGACGCCGATGACCAGAGTGACAAACCAGTAGCGCAGCGGCAGCGCTTCCGTACCAAACATGCTCTGCATCAGCGGGACATAGATAATGACCAGCTGCATCAGCAGCAGGACGCCGGTCACCAGCCAGATGCCTTTGTTGCGCAGCAGACCCATGCTCAGGGAGAAGCTGTCGCTGCTGCGGCAGTTGATCATGTAGACCCACTGCGCCGTCACCAGCATCTGCAGCAGCACGGTGCGGATAAACTCCGGACTGTGGCCGCGCGGCGCCAGCCAGGCCTCAAGGATAAAGGCGGCAATCGCGATCATCGACCCGACGAAAGCCACTCGCCACACGGCGAAACCATCCATCACATGCTGGCCGGTTTTACGCGGCGGACGGTTCATCACGTTGCGCTCTGCGGCCTCAAAGGCCAGGCCGAAGGAGAGCGTCGCCGACGTCGCCATGTTCATCCACAGGATCAGCACCGGGGTCAGCGGAATAATGTTCCCCGCCAGCAGGGCGATGATGATCAGCAGCCCCTGCGCCAGGTTGGTCGGCATGATGAAGAGGATGGTCTTCTTCAGGTTGTCATAGACCCGACGGCCCTCTTTTACCGAGCTGGCGATGGTGGCGAAGTTATCATCGGTCAACACCATGTCGGCCGCCGCGGTCTGGCAGGCGTGGATGGCGTCAATGGCTTCCGGACGCGGGGGATCCATCATCCCGGCGATGCCGAGGAAAATCAGTCCCTCCTGCAGGTCCTCATGGTTGAGGGTGGTGGCATCAAGGCTGGCCGGCTTACAGGCCGCCGCCACCATCCGCAGTCCCTGACGGGCGAAGCGCGCCATCTCCTCTTCCCAGTACTGCGCCTCGAACGGCACCGCGCCGTGGCGGCTCATCTGCTCGCGGCACATGGCGAAGATAACGTCCGGCGCACCGGTGATCAGCACCCGGGCATTGCCATCGATGTGCTGCAGGGTCGACATATATTTGTACTGCGAGTCAAAGGGGATCTTGGCCACCAGACGGGCCTCCACCGCCGGGAGCTGCGCTTTCGCCGCCAGCACTTTAAGCGCCCCTTCGGTCGGCCCGCCGGTGATCCCCCACAGACCGCGCTCATCCTGGGTAAGCTGGCTGTCGTTACACAGGTCGATGGTGCGCAGCCAGGTCTCCAGCACGGTGCCGGGCTGAACCTGCACGGGCTCATCGCTCCCCTCGAGGAAGATCCGCCCCTGCGGCTCGTAGCTGTCGCCTTCCACCCGATAGCAGCAGTCGGCGGTGATGATCGCTTTGACGGTCATTTCGTTCATCGTCAGGGTGCCGGTTTTATCCGAGCAGACCACGGTCATGGCGCCGAGGGTTTCCACGGTCGGCAGCTTACGAATAATCGCCCGCTTGCGCGCCATCGTCTGCACGCCGAGCGACAGAATAATCGAGATGATCGCCGGCAGTCCTTCCGGTACCGCGGCTACCGCCAGGCTAATCAGCGACAGCAGCAGCTCGCCCATCGGGATATCCCGCAGCGCGAGGCTGAAGATAAACAGCGCCACCATCATGGCGAGAATAATGGCGAAAATCGCTTTGCCGAGCTTATCCATCTGCACCAGCAGCGGGGTACGGTGCTTCTCAATACCCGCCATCATCTGGTTGATATGGCCGAGTTCGGTCTGCGCGCCGGTGGCGGTCACCACGCCGACGCCGCCGCCGGCGCTGACGGTGGTCCCGGAGAAGACCATGTTCACCCGGTCGCCCAGCGGCAGATCGCCCTCCAGCGCGTCGGTGATTTTATCCACCACCGTCGACTCGCCGGTGAGGATCGCCTCTTCCACCCGCAGGTTGTGGGTTTCAATCAGGCGCATATCCGCCGGCACGCGGTCGCCGGCGCGCAGGATAACGATATCCCCCGGAACCAGGTCGCGCGTCGGGATAGTCTCATGCTTGCCGTTACGCTGGACGCGGGCATCGCTGGAGAGCATGTTGCGGATCCCCTGCAGCGATTTTTCGGCGTTGCTCTCCTGGATATGACCGATCAGGGCGTTAATCACCGTCACGCCGAGGATCACCAGGGTATCGACCCAGTGCCCCATGATGGCGGTCAGCGCCGCGGCGGCCAGCAGCACGTAAATCAGTACGTCGTTAAAGTGGGCGAAAAAGCGCAGCCAGCCCGGTTTGCCTTTCTTTTCCGGCAGCGCGTTCGGCCCACAGGTATTCAGGCGCTCGGCGGCGTCTGCGGAACTTAACCCAGCGGCCTGGCTTTTGGTCTGCGCCAGCACTGCGTCAACGGTCTGCTGCCAGACCTGCCGTGGCGCGGTGTCGCCCGAGGGCGTCGTAAACTTTGGGTTATTCATCTTGGTCAATTTACATTTTCCTTATAAATTCCGTGAGTCGGAAAGCCTGAAATCATTCCTGGCCAATGAAGTAAAAGAGGGCAAAAATGCCGATAAAAATGTGAACCAATACAAGTCTAAATTTTTCGCAAAATAAAAATTTTGTGATAAGTTAATTCCACAAACCAACTATTACAGAATATTAATAAACCAAAACTAAACGAGGTAAAATATGTTTGGAATCTACCGCGGGCGCCG
>PPYF01065932.1_pt1 | contig 14845 bp, 11 predicted proteins | sample 1559871 | NCBI WGS metagenome assembly PPYF01 (sample SAMN08240021, study PRJNA423297) | Human gut metagenome, whole genome shotgun sequencing project. | reverse complement strand
CTTCCTTCATGGGGGTGTACACAGGTACAAAGTTATCCTCGTCGCCTTCAATGGCAGCTTCCCACATGGCCACGTTGGTGTACATACCCACAAAAGCGCCGGTCTTTCCAGTGGTAATCATAGCGGTGTCGGGCAAAAAGGAAGCGGCAGAGGTAGACGCCATGAAGTCGGGGTCGATCAAACCCTTCTCATACCAGTCATGCATCAGGGTCACATAATCTCGCCAGCCCTCTTCCGCAGGGCCGAACTTCACTTGGCCGTCCACCTGATACCAAGCGGATGTGATACCAAAGCCCATCACCAGACTGTTAAACGTACTGTCATACCCGTTCTTAAAGAGGAGCATGGGGGCGGTGGCGCCCATCTCATCCTTGAAAGCGGTGAGCATCTCTTCCCAGTCATCAAAGGTTTCAGGGGTGTCCAGGCCGCAGGCCTCCAGCCAATCCCCCCGAACGTACAAGCCAGCCCAAGGGCCTTGGGGCTCCTGCATCAGCTGGCCAACAGCGCCAATGCGGCCGCCACCAGTGTAAGCGGACCGCATGACGTTTTCATCGTATTTGGAGGAAAAGTCTTCCAAAGCCGCCATATAATTGGGGCAGTATTCCGGCACCAGGTCGGTCAGGTCCAAAATATAGCCGTCATCGATACAGGCGTCCAGGCCGCCAGGGTAGCCAGGATTGGTATGGGAGATCATGTCGGGCAGGTCGCCGGAGGCGAACAACAGGTTGTAAGCGGTGGTTTCATTGCCCGTAGCGGGGTGCTGGAATTCAATGTGGATGTTGGTCTTTTCCTCCAACTGCTGGAAGAAGGGGGTCTGGTTCATGTTGTCCACTAGTGTGGGCAAGCTGGAATCCATTCCCGCAAACCATGTAATGGTGATTTTCTCATCGCTGATGGGGAGGGCCACTTCGCCGGGCTCCGCCTCTGTGCCGGATATTTCGCCGCTGGATTCGCCGCCCTCAGACGCGCTGCTGGTGGAAGAACTGCCTTCTGTGGAAGCGCTGGAATCATTCCCGCCGCAGCCGGTAAACGCGGAAAAGGCCAGCAGAGAGGCCAACAGCAGAGCAAGGAACTTAGCTCGTTTCATAACTTTTACCTTCATTTTTTGGATTGTCCCGGCGCGTTGCACCGTTTGTTTGGTTCGCGGCCCCGTGCCCGCTGCGCGCCGGCAGACACCGCGGCCGTAAATTACGTTTCCATTATAAGCTGGATGATTTGCCTAAGTAAATGGCTTGTTTTTGAGTTTTAGTAGCTATATTTTTCAAACACGCAGAATAGGAGTCCCCGGAAAGAGGGACCAGATTCCCGGAAAAGTAAAAGTCAAATTTTTGCCATCCGTCAAAAATTGGCAATTGGGCAAAGGGGGGAAAAAGCAAAATCTGTGTTATCCTGCGCAAGGAGCGGTTCTAGGCAGAAACAATTTTCGCCACTATAATAAAGCCAGAAAAAGCGGCCGGGAGTTGTGCCGCGCTGACTCAAAGAGAGAAAGGATGAACGTCATGAAGGAAAGGAAATTCACCTGGTCGGCCATTAAAAAGGATATCCGGCAGCACTGGGCGCTCTATTTGATGGCGGTCCCGCTGATCGCGTTTTTTATCATCTTTGCCTATATGCCGATGGGCGGCTTGTTTATGGCCTTTGAAAACTACCGCCCCAACAAGGGCATTTTCGGCAGTGAGTTTGTGGGCCTGCAAAATTTTATGGACTTCTTCAATTCCCCCTATGCCCCCCGCGTAATCCGCAACACCTTGATCATCAGCTTTTTGCAGCTGCTCATCGAGTTTCCCTTAGTCATTGTGTTCGCTCTGCTGATGAACGAGATCAAATCCGGCCCCTTCCGCAAAACGGTGCAGATGTTTACCTATATGCCTTATTTTATCTCCATGGTGGTTATGGCGGGCATCATTGTAGATTTCTGCAAGAGCACCGGCGTGGTAGGCCAGCTGATCGGCCTAATTACCGGTACGCCTGTCAACCTATTCGGTGACCCGGTTTATTGGCGGCCCATGTACATTATAACAAACCTCTGGCAGGGCTTAGGTTTCAGCAGCATCATCTATGTGGCGGCTTTGTCCGGCATTGACCAGTCACTGTATGAAGCCGCAGAAATCGACGGCGCCACCCGGTGGAAGCAGACTATCCACATCACCCTTCCCGGGATTGCCAGCACCATTATTATCATGCTGATTTTGCGGATCGGCTCCATTATGTCCGTGGGTCAGGAAAAAACTATCCTGCTGTACAACTCCCAGCTGTATGAAACCGCCGACATCATCTCCAGCTTCATTTACCGGAAAGGTTTAATTGAGTTCAACTACGGTTACAGCACGGCGGTGAGCTTATTTAACTCCGTCATCAACTTTGTATTGCTGGTGACGACGAACCAGATCAGCAAGAAGTTTTCCGAAACCAGTTTGTTCTAAAAGAAAGGGAGGATTCCATCATGGTCAAGAACAAGACCATCGGTTACCGAGTTTTTCTGGTGTTCGACTATGTGCTGCTGGCGTTGATCTCCATTCTGTGCCTGTTGCCGGTGGTGCACGTAGCGTTCGCCTCGTTTTCTGATCCCGCTTGGGTGATGAGTCAGTCCGGGCTGATTCTCTGGCCCCACGGCTTCAATGTTGAGGGCTACCTCCAGGTATTTTCCAACCGCCAGCTGATGGGCAGCTATGGCAATACCATCCTTTATGTGGTTTCCGCCACCGCTATCGGCTTGCTGGTTACAGTACTGGGCGCCTATCCTCTATCTAAAAAAGAAGTTCTCTTTTCCAACACGCTGATGCTGTTCGTTTCTTTTACCATGCTGTTTAACGGCGGCATGATCGCCTTTTACATGGTGGTCCGCAACATCGGTATGCTGGATACCCGCTGGTCCGTGATCCTGCCCACCTGTGTCAGCGCCTTTAACCTGATTTTGGTCCGGACAGCTATGTCTACGGTTCCCAAGGATCTGGAAGAATCCGCCATGCTGGATGGCGCCGGTCCGGTCCGGATTATGTTCCAAATCTATATGCCGCTGATCAAGGCCACCATTGCCACCGTGGTGCTCTATTACGCAGTGGCCCATTGGAATTCCTGGTTCAACGCCTCTATTTTCCTTACCGACCGAAGCAAGTTCCCCCTTCAGCTGATTCTCCGGGAGATCCTCATCGCCAACGATACCGCCAGCACTGCCACCCAATCGGGACAGGTTGCAGGCAACGCGGACCTGTACAAGCAGCTTGTCAAGTACTGCACCATTATGGCGGCGACCGTACCGGTGCTGTGCTTCTATCCTTTCATTATGAAATACTTTGAAAAGGGCGTTATGATCGGTGCCATCAAAGGATAACCGTTGTAACTTACTTAAAATACAAAAGGAAAGAAGGAAAGAGCGCTATGAAAACGACAAAAATGCGAACCCGTACTTACACAGACCTAACTAACTATGAAATCGAGCAGTACTTACAGCGCAATGACATCATCGTGATCCCCGTGGGCAACTGTGAAACCCATGCTGGTTATCCGGTGGACTGTGAATTCGTCATGGCGGAAGGATATGCCCGGCTGATTGCCGAAAAGGTAGACGGCTTGTTCCTGCCAAACGTGGTCTATTTTAACCCGGGCGGTACCCAGATTGGCCGGGGTACCGTTCACATGAGCATGACCGAAAGCTTCCGTTATACCAAACAGCTGGCATATTCTCTATTGAACCAGGGATTTAAGCGCCAAATTTGGATTCCATCTCATATGCCCACTACCCAGTTTTTGTTGCCCATGATTACGGAATTTTTTGACGAAACGAAGGTTCCCATGCTGTTTCTCGATGTGAATTCCTACTTTAGCAATCTGGGGATTGTACCGCCCATGTCCTTCGATCCCAATGCGCCTAAGCCCCGGACTAAGTCCGGAAGAGAGGTCAATCCCCTCAACGATGTGATGCTGGCGGGATACCGTCTTGCCAAACGGCTTGAAGCTGTTCCGGCCAAAGGCGAGGTGGAATTTCCTTCCGCTCCGGAGAAGGATCCCACGGAATTTTTCCCAAACTGGTTCCCGGAGTACGACCTGCTGGGAAAGTGCTCGCCGTTTATGACTGCCCCAGCTCCCTTCTACTACAGCAAACCGGACGACCACATTGGCCCGCCCATCACAGAGTTTACCAGGCGGGAATTGGAAGAGCGCGCTGCCATAGGGGAAGAGTATATGCGGGAATTGCTGGACAAAGCCAGGCTGGATGAGTTGATGCTTGCCCTGCGGCACTTGCAGGAATATATGCGGGAGATTGTGGAACAGCATTACGACCATTTGCCCAAGAATCCCTATTCCTGCGTAAATCCCTTCTATCGCGCCAAGTAAAATACATTAGAACTTGCCGCTCTCTCCTCTTTTACGAATCTGTGTGCCGTCAAAAAAGCGGAGCAGTCACGCGATTAGAGAACTGCTCCGCTGTATGTAATCTCTATTTGAGAAAATCTTGCTTTCAACCATCCGATGCGCCTATGTCAGGAGATGCTTTCTTTGTGCTGGCCGGATTCCTGATACTGGCCTGGGGTGATACCCTCGTATCGTTTAAACGTGCGGATCAAAGCCCTGGATTCCAGATAGCCCACCTGGGAGGATGCCTGCTGCACGGTGCATCCCTGGTCTAAAAGCTCTTTTGCTCTGGCAATGCGGATCATGTGGATGTTGTCCAGTACGCCGATAGACATGGTTTTTTTGTAGGTGCGGCTCAGATGGGAAACGTTCACTGAGAACTCCTTTGCCAGCAAAGACACGTCCAGTTGGGGATCACTGTAGTAGGTTTCAATGTAATCGCGGACTTTCCAAACCCAAGGAGGGGCTTCGGGCGTTGAATTCTTCTTGTTGTGGGTAATGATGTATTCAAACAGCTTATCCACCTTTTTACGCAGATCGTTAAACGATTTCTCTGTCAGCAGTTCTTTCATTTGGATGCTGATCTGTTCTTGCTCTTCCGGTGCCAATCCTTCTGGCAATTCAGAAAGCATGGATTCCATCAGGCTGCTGATCAGTCCGAACACCTTAAACCGCTCTATGCGGAATCGGTTTATGTCTTTTGGGATCCCAGTGTTCAGAGATTCCATCAGTACCTGATGGGCGCCTTCATAGTCCTTGATAGACAACAGATTGACAAAACGTTTTTCTGCGCTTGCGTAGGCATAAGAGCCTCTCAGGTCAGTTAAATCGTTGATCTCGCCGTAGAACAGGATGTCCGGTACTTCCTCATTCCAAAAGGCTTTGTAGTGGGCCATTTCCTCCACCCGGAAAAGCATTTCCGGAAGGTCTGCGTAGGAGCTGCAGTAACCGGCGCAGAAGATCTGCAGATCCGTATGAAGGGTGTCCCGGTGAAAATTTCGGATTTCTTCCAGCTTTTCCCGCAGGGTATCCCTTGCCACCTTCTGTGGGGGCTGGTAGAGGCAGTAAGTCTGCACATCGTGGGAGATGGCCGCGCCCCGCTGGGAGCAGAGCATTTCCTCAATAACATTGCAGCTGGCATAGAGCAGCATATCCACATCAATGGTGCCGTTTTGGCAGAAGACGGATTTTTCCATTCCGGTGTATCTGAAAGAGATGAGATAGAGCGGCACGCCTTCTAAAACAAGGTGGTATTTTTCCACTTCGGAAGCCGAGTCCCCAGGAGAAATGCGTCCGGTACAGAGGCCCCAGATAAACCCGGCCTTTTTCTGCCGGCTGCTCTGGAACAGCTGGTTTCTGTTGGCGGAAAGTTCCTCTTTGTAGGTGGATAGGGCGTGTTCCAGGGAGTGCATGGCCTCGGGATAAGCCACCGAAGTGTCCAATGAAAGCGAATTGAGGATGCTGTGAATCGGCTTGGAAAAGTGCCGGCTGAAAACCAAAGAAAGGGTTACTCCAGAAAACAGGCTCGCGACAAGGGTGGCGCAGAACCACACCAGATAGAACATATTGGATCGAAAAAACTCCTGGGAAGGAATGGAAAAATAGTATTTCCAGGTGTTCACCGAAGACCGCAATCCCACGGTGATAAAATCCTCTCCCTGAATCTGATTTTTTACCGGGGTAGCATCCAGGGGCACTTGGCTATAGTCTGGAACCTCTGAGGCCGTGTTTGCGAATCCGCCATTGTCTATGTAAAACACTTCCTCCCCATTTTCCATGTGGCACACGCTGCCCTCTGCCCAGCTTGATACGTTTAGCTCCTTTTGCAGCAGAGACATGGACAGGCGGGTCATCACTGTGCCAACCTTTTGAAAGTTTTCATCGTAAACCGGTACCAAATAGGTCAACTCCGCTTCCGCCGTGCCGGGGTGTAAAATCCGCAGGGAGCCTGTGGCTGCTCCCTCAGACAAAAAAACACGGAATTCCGCCGGGGAAAGGCCCAGTTGTTTCGTGTAAGCGTCCAGGTTCTCGCTTCGGTAACGGTATTCTCCGGTGAGAACGGAGTCAGAGTGAGCAAAATAAATCACGGTCTGTCCATCGTTCCCCAACAGAGTGTTCTGTTCTACAATTACCTCGTTCAGGGAGTGATAAAAGGTCTGATTGGAAACTTGCTCCTCATCCATTTCAGAAATGGATTTTGTAAGGGGATACGAAGCCAGAAATTTGTTAATTTTGAAAATGGAGTTTAAACGTAGATCAAATTCTCGTTGGATTTGCCCCAGATAGGAAATTTGCAGGGCTTCCATTTCCTGCTGAGATTGGCGGATGGAATAAAAGTACCCGAATACAGGTAAAGAGATGGCTGCTATCAGGAGCAATAGGTAGGTGACCAGCACCGATAAAAACAGCCTCTTGCCGACCCCTTTGGAAATATGCTGGTTTTCTCTCACAAACATGGCTCCCCCTCAAAAAACAAAACTTTTTGGAAAAATCTTACAATTAGACTCTAGAGCAAAATCAACGACAAAAAATCGCTTAATTTGTATTTTATCACAATTTTTTCTGGGAATCAACTGGTTTATTTTCACTAACTATACATTTCCAATACGGTCACCTGGACCAAGTGGCCGCTCTGAAGTGGGTGAAGCGCAACAATGCGAACTGCGGAAAAGGCCAGGAGCAGCTTCCCGCCCAAGTACGCTTTCAGCTCAGTGCTTGACAACTACTTTCTGGATCACACGCCTTCCAAGGGCTACTTTAGCGGACAGTTCAAGGGCATCCCCCTGATGGTGGGCAACACCGCCGGATGTACCCACCTGGGAGGAAGGGATCCGCCGACAAACTTCGCAAAATCCGGCAATCCCAGCGAGGATGACGTCCCTCAGTGGGATCCCTACACCAAGGAAAAGCCGGTGAATATGCATTTTGGAGAAACCTCGCGGTGCGAACTCATCGAGGAATCTCCCTTGCGGAAATTTGTAAAAGATGCTATTTTAGAGATATAAGACTGCTATTCATCTTTGACAATTGGCAATTCCATCAGGGAGGAACGAATATGTTACAATATGTCAGCACAAAGTACGGCCAACTGGAAGGAACCGTCTCCCCCAGAGGATATACCCTCTTTAAAGGCGTCCCCTACGCTGCCCCGCCTGTGGGGAAGATGCGATGGAAGCCCTCGGTGGATCCAGCGCCCTGGGATGGTATAAGAGCTTGTGATCAATGGGGTAATGCCTGCTTGCAAGCCGTCACCATGGACGACCCTACAGCGGGATACGGGAAAGAGTTCTATGCTACGGGAGACTATCCTCCTAGAATGGATGAGGACTGTCTCTATTTGAACATCTGGACTCCGGCCCAGGATCCTGGAGAAAAATTACCAGTGATGATGTGGATCCACGGAGGGGGTGTGCAAACGGGTTTCAGCCATGAGTTAGAGTTTGACGGGGACGGTTTCTGCCAGCGGGGAGTAATCCTAGTGACGGTAAATTACCGGCTGAACATTTTCGGCTACTTCGCCCACCCGGAACTCACTCTGGAAAGCCCACAAGGGGCCAGCGGCAACTATGGCTTGCTGGACCAGATCCAGGCGCTGCGGTGGATCCACGAAAACATCGCCGCTTTCGGAGGGGATCCGGACCGTGTTACCGTGTTCGGTCAATCTGGTGGCGGCCGATCTACGCAGGCTATCAGTTGTTCCCCCTTGGCCAAGGGCCTGGCGCACCGTGCCATCGTTCAGTCTGCGGGAGGACTGCAAACTGCCATGGGACGTCTTCCCCGAGAGGAACTGGAACGCCGAGGCGTGGATTTCATGAACTACACTGGCTGCCAGAACTTGGCCCAGTTGCGACTGCTTCCTGCCCGGCAGCTTTTAGAGTTGTTCAACCAGTATACTCAGCCGGTAAACGGAGACTTCCGAGCCGCTATGCAAAAAGGATTTAACATTAGCACTGATGGCTATGCTTTGCCCCTTTCCATGGAGGATTCCCTCCGTGAAGGTACTCAGGGCAACTTGGATTACTTGCTTGGCTGTACCATCGGGGATATGGGTTCCATGCTCCAATCCTTGGCTGGATGGGCACTGCTACAAGTTACACAAGGAAAAAAACCAGCCTATTTGTATCAGTTTTCCCGCAACTTGCCCACAGATAACCCATCCAACCCAAAGGAGCTGAAGGGGGCTTTCCACTCCTCAGATCTGTGGTATACTTTCGGCACTTTGGGCCGTTGCTGGCGTCCCATGACACCAGGGGATTACCAACTCAGCCAGACTATGGCGGACGCCTGGGCCAATTTCGCCAAAACTGGCAACCCCAACGGAGAGGGTGTGCCCCATTGGGATACCTACAATCCTGCCGCGCCAGCGATGATGGTATTCAATGTGGCAGAGGAGGGAGGCAGCCACATGACTTCCGCGGACCAAGAAGGTCACCTGGTCCAAGATATCGCACGCATGATGGAAGAGTGAGATTCTTTCTCTTCCCGCCTGCTAGGCTCCGCTCGGGCAGAAGACGGTTGGAATCTCCCAGCACCGCAGGTAACGACGAACCCGGCACTATCTTGCAAAGGCTACAAATGGTATAGCAGGCCAGTAATATGTACAGACAAACACATGAGGCCATCGTCCGACAGACGAGAGAAACTGCTCCAAATGAACAACATTATAAAAGAGAGATCCAGCGGAGGAGGAAAGCGTGCAGTGCAGGAAAACACACCAAATTCAAAAGCCTCATTGTGGACATGGAAATTCATTGTCCTCATTTTGATCAACCTGACAAACGGTGCGGCGGGGCAGATGACCTTCCCCCTGGTGGCCAGTTTCGCATTGAATTTGGGCGCTACACTGACAGTAGCGTCCTCCATTGCGGGAATCGTGTCGTTGATCGGGATGTTTATGTCCCCGGTGGCGGGGGTTTTGTCCGACCGGATGAACCGCAAACGGCTGCTGATGTGCACCGAGCTGTTCTATGCCCTGTTTTTGCTGGGCCACGCCTTTGCTACCACCATCCCGTTTTTGGTGTTCCTGCGGGCGGGCGCCGGCGTGTTCTTCACCATCAACTCCGTGCTTACCACCGCCTACGCCAGCGAGTTCATCCCTCGGGACCGCATGGGGAAGGGCCTGGGTTACTTCGGCTTGGTGATGCCCCTGGCCCAGGCGGTGGGCCCGGCCCTGGGCAACGCTCTGGCGCCCATCGGGAGGTAGCTTCTTCATGAAATCTTTCGGTTATGAGGAGATGTTTTTCGGCATGGGCGTGGCAACCTTGTTCATTGGGATGCTCTTCCTGCTGTGGAACTATTTGCGGGAGAAAAGGGCAAATCAAAAGCAAAGCGGCTTATTTAACTCTCCTTGCCAAAACAAAAAAGATAGTGTATCCCGAAACAAGCGGTATCTCGATGGATAAACAGTATGGTAACCGAACAACAAATGGAGGCGCCACTTATTTTGTCTTATTCTTTTGGAATACTTTTTGTTTTTAGCTTATGTATTGCTGAAAACAGTGTATTTTAACTTTTAATTGTCCGTCCAACATTGGAAATACAAATCCCTCCAGAGAATCCATTTCCTTGGGGATAAGTGCGATAGGATTCGAACAAGCAGTCTACAGAATTGAGGGCAAAAGAATAAAACCATACTAATTCTTAGTGTTGGTCACTATTTGACTACTACAGAAAATCTCCCTAACCCACAAATCTGCCGTTCTACTCCTGGGCACATTGCCTTTTCTGCCGTTATTTCAGACATAAGAAAACCTCCAAAGGAACAATCCCTTGGAGGTTTTGGTGCGCCCGACTGGATTCGAACCAGCGGCCTACAGAGTCGGAGTCTGTCACTCTATCCAGCTGAGCTACGAGCGCATTTGTTATTATTTAGAAACCGCTTTCGCGGGTTCTTAACTAAAAGATGGATCTACAAGAGTATCTTGAGGGAAACTACAAATAGTATACTGCCGATCTCCCGCAAAAAATAGTAGATTTTGTCGAATAGGAAAAATTTCCTTGCCTTAAGAATCGTGCCGATCTTTTCGCTGTTGTTGCACCCACATGGCAGCCTCATCAGCAGATACTTTTTGTGATGCGCGAAGCAAAGCAATCAACTTTTTCTCTTCGGCGGTTAACTCCCCAATTTTGCTTGGATCGGGGAAAGGCTTCTTCGGGCAACGTTCCCGATCCGTAAAGTACAAGGGCGTGAAAGAATCGTTTTCATCTTCAAAAAAGAATTCAATGGGTGCCCCACAAATACGGGCAATCCTTCCCAGCGTAATGGGGTCAGGGGAGGTCTTGCCAGTTTCATAGTAGGTATAAGTGGCCCGGTTTACATTCAGTGCATCGGCGATGTTCTGCTGAGAGTACCCTGCCTGTAGCCGAGCTTGCCGCAGCCGTGCTGCCAAAAAACTATTGGTCCCCCCAAGATCTTTCGCCATGGAAATCCCTCTAACGCTCCTTTCAAAATGGCTCTATACACATCTTAGCTTGTCCAAAAAGATGGAGCAAAACCTTAAAAACGAGGCGCGCTTTCAGGACGTATAATGTATTATATATCACCTTCGACAGAAAAGCCAGAGATTCTACAAATTTTGTATTCTATTGTGAATTATATTCACAATTCGACGAAAATTACATCAGCAAAAGTTTTTTGAATATCACATTGACTTTTTTTCATCCCGGGGTTATAATAAACAAGCACTATAAAAATCGCGGGCGTAGTTCAGTGGCAGAACATCAGCTTCCCAAGCTGAATATGAGGGTTCGATTCCCTTCGCCCGCTCCAGGTAAATTAGAGTAAAAGTATTGGACAGATTTTCTTAAACTGTTTGATACTTTTACTTTTTTCTTTTTTCCAGGCAAACTCGCGGTAAATCGTTAAAAACCAACTGCCGGCACAAGGAAATTGACTTTCCACGAAGCCCCCTTTCGGTTCAGCGGCCGATTTTAGAACTTGGCACTGCTGTCACAATGAGGATTCCTAAGCCCGCTGACATCGAATCCAAGTAGGCTGAGCAAACACACTTACAAAATTATCTGCAAATTCAAAAATATACGAGGTTGATAAATGATGGCGGACATAGACTCCATTCTGGACCTGCTGGATTGGAATAGGACCGAGGAAGAACAGGCAGAGGGACTGCGGCTTGCCCGGCAGGTTAAAGCTTTCAATGTGTTTTTACAGCCATGTGACAAAAAGAACAATAAAAATGTGTGGGATAACTGCGCCCTTATTGTCTCTGAAAAGGAGGACTCAGACTTATTTGTTTATCTGCCAAATCTATTCATGTGGATACAGGACTTGAACTGGCCAGGGGCGTTCTGCATTGTAGAGCGATTGAAGGAATATGGGAAGAGAAATGCTTCTTATAGCCGAGATTGGCAGGAGGCATATACCTGCGCGAAAGCATTGAAAGACAAAGTGTGGATGAAAAACCTAAAGATGGTGCGGCACACTTAAGCTTGCCTTTGCCGCGTGCCTTTTTAAAAAGATAGACTGTCCGTCCTCACAAACACAAAAAAACGTCCGCACTGCGCATAGAAGCACAGGAACGGGATCACAACACGGGCACAATACGGGCGCAATAGAATATCCGTGAAACGCAGCGGGACTTGCAATGGGTACCGTTGCGTTTTTTATAAAGAGGAGCGCAAAAAAGCGGCCTCCCCTATGGGACGCCGCTTTCTCATTGCCTGGACCAGGCAAATTTACTTGATCTCTTTACTGGCCACTTCGGCCTGGGCCTTCTGGATAAAGGCTTCTAAGGTCAGGGAACCCAGGTCGCCGTCCTTGCGGTGGCGCACGGAAACCGTGCCCTCTTGGGCTTCCTTGTCACCCACCACCAGCATATAGGGGGTCTGCTGCAGCTGGGCTTCCCGGATCTTATAGCCGATCTTCTCATTGCGGACATCGCACTCCACACGGAGGCCAGCCTCATCCAGCTGCTGCTGCAGCTTCTGGGCATACTCGTGGTGCCGCTCAGAAATGGGCAGGATCACCGCCTGGACAGGGGACAGCCACAGGGGGAACTTACCGGCAAAGTGCTCGGTGATGACGCCGATAAACCGCTCGATGGAGCCCAGCACCACACGGTGGAGCATGACGGGGCGGTGCTTCTGGCCGTCGGCACCCACGTACTCCAGCTCGAACCGCTCGGGCAGCTGGGAGTCCAGCTGCACCGTGCCGCACTGCCAGGTGCGGCCCAGGGAGTCTGCCAGGTGGAAGTCCAGCTTGGGGCCGTAGAAGGCGCCGTCGCCCTCATTGACCTCGTACTCCTTGCCCATTTCCACAATGGCCTCTTTCAGGATGTCCTGGTTGTGCTCCCACTGCTCCACGGTGCCGATGTGGTCCTCAGGCATGGTGGACAGCTCGATCTTGTAGGGCAGGCCAAACACAGAGTACACCTCGTCAAACAGCTTCACAACGCCCTTGATCTCGTCTTTGAGCTGCTCCTGGGTCATGAACAGGTGGGCGTCGTCCTGGGTGAAGCACCGCACCCGGAACAGCCCGTGCAAAGCGCCGGAGAGCTCGTGGCGGTGCACCAGGCCCAGCTCGCCCACACGCAGGGGCAGGTCACGGTAGGAATGGGGCTCGCTCTGGTACACCAGCATCCCGCCGGGGCAGTTCATGGGCTTAATGGCGTAATCTTCCTCGTCGATGACGGTGGTGTACATATTGTCCTTGTAATGGTCCCAGTGGCCGCTGCGCTCCCACAGGGCCCGGTTGAGGATCATGGGGGTGGAGATCTCCACATAGCCGTACTTCTTGTGGACCTGGCGCCAGTAGTCGATCAGCAGGTTCCGCAGCACCATGCCCTTGGGCAGGAAGAAGGGGAAGCCGGGGCCTTCCTCGGTGAGCATGAACAGGCCCAGCTCTTTGCCCAGTTTCCGGTGGTCCCGCTTTTTGGCCTCTTCCAGCATTTGCAGGTGCTCGTCCAGCATAGACTGCTTGGGGAAGGAAACGCCGTACACACGGGTGAGCATCTTATTTTTGGCGTCGCCACGCCAATAGGCCCCGGTAATGGCGGTGAGCTTCACAGCCTTCACCATGCCGGTGCTCATCAGATGGGGGCCGGCGCACAGGTCGGTAAAGTCCCCCTGGCGGTAGAAGCTGATGTTCTCCCCCTTATCAGCGTGCTCGTCGATAAGCTCCTCCTTGTAGGGCTGGCCCTCCATCAGCTCCTTGGCCTCCCCGGCAGGCAGCTCGAAACGCTCGATGGCGATGTTCTCTTTGATGACCTTCTTGATCTCCGCTTCGATCTTGGGCAGGTCGTCGGCAGAGAGGGGGTTCTCCAGGTCGAAGTCGTAGTAGAACCCGTTCTCAATGGCGGGGCCAATGGAGAACTTGGTGCCGGGATACAGCCGCATCATGGCCTGGGCCAGGATGTGGGAGGTGGTGTGCCAATAGGCGTGCTTGCCCTCCTCGCTGTCGAAGGTGAGGATCTCCAAAGCGCAGTCGTGGTCAATGGGGGTGCGCAGGTCGCAGACCTCCCCGTCGATGCGGGCGGCGCAGGCGGACTTGTACAGCCCCATGCCAATGGACTTTGCCACCTCGGCGGCGGTGACGCCGCTTTCAAACTCTTTCACTTGGCCTTTCAGATCGATTTGTACCATGTGGTGACTCCTTTCCGCCAGGGAAGCAAAAAACGCCTGCCCCAGCAAAGCTCTGGGGCAGGCGTCTGGCTTCTCGCACAAGTATTTTGCCAGGGACCCGCGGTTCCACCCGGATTCAAAGCGCGAACGGACGCGCTTCCTCGTTGCGGCCTGTAACGGGGCCATCCGCCGCCCCTTTTGCGGGAACCCGCTTTCGGAGGCGATGCTCAAAGGTGGTGGCCAACCCCCGCTCCCCGGCGGCCGCTTCCAGCCCACGGCAGCCGCTCTCTGGCCAGGGCGTTTTGGGAGGATGGCTTCCTTTTCGACGCATTTCTTACTTAGGTAGATGATACCACCGGCCAAGGGCTTTGTCAAGGAAAAAGCTCCCGGATCCCTGGGAGATCCATATGAATAAAATGTTACAATTTTCTTGACAAGAATCACCCTAGGAGCTAGAATAAAAACAGAGTGCACAATGGCGCTTTCCTATATGAATTTCCCTGTTTTTCATTTTAACTGCTTTTTTATTGAGCAATTTTTCATAAAAAAGGCTGAAATCAGCCTGTTTCCCCTGCTATCTCTGGGCGGCTGTGCGCCCCGGGAAACTTTTCCAAGTGGCGGGAAACGGTAAAAAAATGAGGCATTGAATCTCTTATATGGCAGCGGCCCGTCTGCACTTTCCAGGGCAAACCACGCCCTGGCTTTCCCAGTTATTTTGAATTTTAAAAAATTAGGAAACGAGGAAAAGGAGGTGCCTGATTGGGCCAAGTAGCAGTATGGCTGTGTGCCGTCATCGCTGTTTTAGCTGCGGCTGCGGCTGGCGCGGCAGCTTTCTTTCTGGGCTTCAATTACCGCAAAAACAAGGCCGAGGCCGAAATCGGTTCTGCTGAACAAGAGGCCAAGCGCATTGTAGGCG
>PPYF01661636.1_pt1 | contig 14851 bp, 15 predicted proteins | sample 1559871 | NCBI WGS metagenome assembly PPYF01 (sample SAMN08240021, study PRJNA423297) | Human gut metagenome, whole genome shotgun sequencing project. | reverse complement strand
TTAACTGTCGCTGATTATGTACGCGGTATCGAGCAGGGGGACCGCGTTATACTTTCACGGGCTATCACATTAGTAGAAAGTAATAATAAGGACCATTTCAAACTAGCTCAACAAGTATTGCAAGCTGTATTGCCTCGTACGGGCAAGGCATTGCGCATCGGTATTACTGGTGTGCCTGGGGCCGGTAAAAGTACGTTTATTGAAGCTTTCGGTAACATGCTCATTGAAGCGGGTTACAAGGTTGCCGTACTGGCTGTAGACCCTACGAGCCAAGTCACAAAAGGCAGTATTTTGGGTGATAAAACGCGGATGGAAACGTTGACGAAACACCCAGAGGCTTATATTCGTCCATCGCCAGCTGGTGGTACGCTAGGCGGTGTGGCTCGTAAAAGTAGAGAAACGATGCTACTTTGCGAGGCTGCTGGGTACGATATTATTCTCGTTGAAACCGTTGGGGTTGGGCAAAGCGAAGTTACCGTGCGTTCCATGGTAGACTTCTTCATGCTCATCGTTTTAACGGGGGCAGGCGATGAATTGCAAGGCATCAAAAAAGGCGTTATGGAACTTGCTGATGCTATTGTGGTCAACAAGGCTGATGGGGATAATCTCAAACGAGCTCTCATTGCTCGTAGCGATTATGACCGGATGTTGCATTACATCCGTCCGGCTACGGAAAAATGGAAGACTCAAGCCTATACATGTTCAGCTGTCACAAAGGATGGCCTCGATGAATTGTGGGATGTTATCCAAGAATTCACTGAACAAGGCAAAGAAAATGGAGTTTTCTTAAAACGCCGTCAAGAACAATCCCTTCGTTGGGTACGCGATATGATTGACGAACACTTGCACAACCTATTCTTTAATAATGTAGTCATTCAAGGTCGCATGGGCGAAGTCGAAGCTGCTGTCTTAGACGGTGAAATGAGCGAATCTCAAGCCGTTGAAGAACTTATTGGCGTTTTCGATAAGTCTTTACAATAAGTAGATCGGTAAATACATATTGTATTGTTAAATATATATCGTATTGCTAAATATATATTAGATAAGCCGGCATAACTTATCTTAATACGCACTCCGTTAGCAATCGTATGTATTTCGATATAACTACAGATGTATTTGTAAAAGGCATAGTATCAATGTTCACTGTTGGATTTGGACCAATAGTAGTTGCATACTATGCCTTTTTCTATGTCATAATAACTAATTGCGACTAATTATTTGCTATTAATTGTCTAATAAAAGATGATTAATATATAAGTTCATCTTTTTAAAATGCAAAAATCAGTGTATAATTAAGTTATATTATTTATTAATCGTTTAATGTTACGAGAGGGGCATTCAAATGAACAAAAAATTATTATTACCTGTAGGTGTAGTCGTTCTAATTATTGGTATTGCGATTCTATTATTAAATCCAGATCCAGGGGCGGCTAATTTGGAAATTGCGAGAAACGCTACAAATGCTCAGGCGGCAGCAAAGGCGATTTCTGAGAATAACCAATCTTACACATTGTGGTATACTATTGGCATGTTCTGTAGCGGTTTAGGCATTGCACTGTCAGTAGGTGGCTTCATTGTAGGCTTTATTAAAAAAGACTAATCTATTTAGGAACGCATAAAAGGCTGTACTAGAATGTATATCATTTCTAGTACAGCCTTTTTGCATTTTAATTTTAGGGTTATAGGACAAAACGTGTTGGGTTTGCCCTATAACCCTAATTTTATCCTGTGGACTTTAGCTAGCTTATGTCTATCTAGCGAATTAGTCTATATTTATCTTACAAGTCATCCTATATCTATTTATGTTGTGGTTTTACGCTCTATATCTGTTTTCGGTGGGATAAAACGTGGTATAATTAACCCGGATAGAGCCTAAAAGTATGTGGCTTTTGGAGGTTAGTATGAGTAGTATAGCGCATTTATTTGTAGCTGGTGGATTTGTTATGTATCCGCTGGTGATTTTTTTACTGTTTACCTTGATGATTGGCATTGAACGTATCTTTCTATATCGCAAGTTTACAAAGGATTTGCGCCGTTTTAATAAGGTCTTAGAGAAGAATCAATCTTGGATTATGTTACCAAGTGTTTTGGAACGGGATACAGAGGAACTTGGTTCTTTATTTGCCCGTGCTATCCGCAGTGCAAAGAATTATAATGGCTTGGAAAACCGCCTTCAAGATGTAGTGTCGTACGCTGATGAACGTTTAAAACGCGGCCTTAGTTGGCTCAGCATGATTGTAACAATGGCTCCGTTATTGGGGTTGCTAGGGACGGTCCTCGGTATGATTCGTGCGTTTGCCGTGGTAGGTGGCGACATTGGGGCTCCGACCATTATTACAGGTGGTGTTTCTGAAGCCTTAGTGGCAACGGCTACAGGTTTGACCGTGGCCATTATTGCCCTTGGCTTTCACAGTTACTGTGCGGCAAAGGTCAATGATTCTGTGGCGACATTAGAACATGAGTGCGGCAACATTCTTGATGCGTACAACGAGGAACATGATATATGAGACGACGCACGTTAGGGGTTAAAAAAGAGCCTACCATCATGATTATTCCCATGATTGATATCGTATTCTTTTTATTAGTATTTTTCATGGTAGGCACGCTGTACATGAATACAGAGCAACAAATTCCGCTTAATTTACCATCTGCATCGACGTCTACAGCGAAATCTATCGAACCTATCACCATTACCTTGACCACAACGCACACGCTGTATATCGATAATCAGGAAATCTCTTCGGATCGCTTGGCGCAAGAGGTCAAATCTATCGTTACACAAGCACCTCAACAAGCCTTTGTGATTCGTGCTTCAAAAGATGTATATTATAACGATGTTATCGAGCTTTTGGACATGCTCAAGGTGAACGGTGCTAAATATATTAGCGTCGCTACGGAACGGAAGTGATTCCATGTTTGAATCACATTATCTGAAACCTTTTATTATATCTTTAGGCATTACCATCATGCTTATCTCTGGCATGGGGCTTTCCTTGCGTGGTATCGTTGGAACCGGTGTGGCTTATGATGCCGCAGAGGTTAGCTTTCATCTGCCTGAGGATAGTGAAAGTGATGCGAAAACTACCGCTATTGAGCCTATACCTAAGGATAAGCCACCGGTTGAACCTCCGACTCCAGAAGGGCCTGCGCCTAAGGCAGATCCTCTTGTAACGGAAAATACAGGTGATGAAAGTGCTCACAATTTAAATGCCAATAAGACTACATCTAATGCTCGTCGTGAATGGGCCGTTCCAAAGGCCATAGAATCGGAAACGACTAATAATGAACAAGCTGTAGTTACGGGTGGAAATGATTCCAAAGACGGGAAATCCTCTAAGCCTGACAATGCTCCTATAGGTAAGGATATAACATCTGATCCGAATGCCAATGGAAACGGCTTTGCCGAAGCTAGTGATTTATCCTTCCTATCTGATCTTGCTTGGGGGCTCCTAACACCAGGACAACAAGCGCTTTTACAAAAGTCGGATATCAACCCCCAAGAATATTTACGAACGGTACAAGAACAGGGGAAGGGGTCAATCGTAACAGGTAAGGTTGTAGTGCGCGTTAACTTTGATGTTAATGGACATGTCATTGTAGGAGAACATACACCGCTCATCGCAGAGGATGTACCGCAACCAGTCAAAGAGGAAGCAATGCGCATCGTTAAAAGCAGTGGTTCTATTATCAATCGAAGAGGAGAACCTGTATATCTAGCGGTTCCTGTTGTATTAGGACAATAAAGAGGCATATCTTACATACATTAGTATGGGATATGCCTCTTTGTTATGGTTGTAAAAAAGATTGTATTAATTTTGATTGGTAAGCATCGTTTTTGTAGAGTTGAAGACGGCTAGATATACGATAGCGCCGCCGATGAATAATGTGACCTGCATAGGAGTGCTGAATTGATCAGCTCGCCACAATGCAAAAGCGTAGAAGAACATAGTAATTAACATGATGAGAAATGCGATGATAACGCGTACATTTGTGTTTACTGCTAAGGATGTAGTAATACGCGATTTATTCATCATTACGTAAATTAAAGATACTACGATGTCTGCCGTAAAGATGGAGAAGATAAAGTTGTAATCAAACTCGCCAAAAAGGATTACCGCCAAGCCGATAAAGCTGAGCCCAAAGAATAGACGTAATAGAATACCTATAGTATTAGATTCGTTGCGCTGTGCGCGGCGTTCCTTACGATTTAAAGTTGCCATGAAAGCCTCCCCCATAGTAGAAATGTTTGTTACTATTAGTATAAAGCTCGTGTATAGATTGAGCAATTGTTCGCAGTACATTTAGTCTGTATGTTTATTATATATCACAATGTATAGCTATGATATAGTATTGATTAATTTATTACTATATAACTATATGAGAAATCAAAGTGAGAGATTATGATTCAAGTTATTCTTACCTATATTGTTAATGTTATTATTGTATTTGTATTTTTTCCTATTTTAGAATCTGTAGTTCAATATGTGTATCCGTTTTCATGGGACTGGCTTATAAAACCGCTACATTTAGTGGATAAGCTCGATGTATATATTATTATATCCTTTGCGTTGCCTATTATTGTGGCCATCGGATTATTTTTGCCACCTTTTAGTTGGATTGTCCATGTATTGCAAGGTGAAAGAAAACCAAATGCAGAAGAATCTGAATATATTGAACCGCTGTTTGAGGAATTATGATATTGCGCATGCGTACAGATGAGGAAATTAATGCCTTTGCATCTGGATTAAATCACATTACGATTTATACAGGAGCCTTGTATTCGTTAGATAAACGGCATTTATTAGGTGTTCTTGCCCATGAATTAGGCCATTTACGACATCGTGATACTATCTATTTAACCATTACCTATGCTATGGATCGACTAGGGCAATTAATTTTAAATCTTGTAATATATCTAAATTTTGCTTTAAATATACTGGCTATTATACCAATTGTTAATATCGTAGTACGTATTATTCAATTAATTCTTATCGTTATGATTGCAATCGTGAAATATGTACTTCTATTACCGAAGTGGATTACCTATTATTTTGATAGCCGTCGTCGAGAGTATGCTGCTGATGCCTATGCCGTTTCGATTGGTTTGGGGCGGGAGCTGCGTGATGGTCTAGTTTCATTAGGACTTGCTACTGAACAAATTGGTATTCTAGAGAATGGTGAATTATATGATTGTGAAAGTACAGGATTTTTCAGTCGCTTGTTTATTACTCATCCAAAAATGATTAAGCGAATACAACGTATCAATGAAGGGATAGAGGTATATAATCTCAAGCAAAGTCTTTTATCATGCAAAGGAGACATCATGATACCACGTTATACACGAGAAGAAATGGGCCATATTTGGAGCGAACGCAACGAATTCGACACAATGTTATTGGTGGAGACCCTCGCATCTGAGGCACAAGCTGAGTTGGGCGTTATTCCTAAAGAAGCGGCGAAAACAATTCGGGAGAAGGGCAATTTCGACGTTGAGCGCATTCATGAAATCGAAAAGGAAACGAACCACGATATCATTTCCTTTGTAACAGCAGTGGGCGAATACGTAGGTCCTGAAGCAGCTAAATACATCCATCTTGGCCTTACCTCTACAGATGTGAAAGATACGGCGCTTGGGTATATGATGAAACAAGCCTGCGATATCTTAATTGATGACTTAAAGCGTTTGCACGAAGTATTGCGTCGTCGTGCCGCTGAGTTCAAATACACACCTATGATTGGTCGTACCCACGGTATTCACGGCGAACCAACTACATTCGGCTTGAAATTGGCGTTGTGGATGGCAGAGGTAGAACGTGATATTGAACGCATGGAACATGCGCGTAAAAGCGTTGCCGTTGGTAAATTGTCTGGCGCTGTTGGTACATACTCCAATATCGATCCATTCGTAGAACAATATGTGTGTGAAAAATTAGGTCTTGAACCTGTTAAAATTGCTACACAAGTGGTGCAACGTGACCGTCACGCTGAATTGTTGTCCACTATTGCTGTTGTAGGCGGCACATTGGATAAAATCGCTTTAGAAATCCGTCACTTACAACGTACAGAGGTGCGCGAAGCAGAAGAATATTTTAGCCCTAAACAAAAGGGTTCCTCTGCGATGCCTCATAAACGCAACCCTATCACATGTGAAAGAATTTGCGGTATGGCTCGCTTGCTTCGTGGCTATGCACAATCTGCTTACGAAGATCAAGCATTGTGGCATGAACGCGATATTTCTCATAGCTCTGTAGAACGAGTTATCTTGCCGGATGCGACAATCTCGTTAAATTATATGTTGCACCTAACAATCCGAACCATTGATAAATTGTTGGTATACCCTGAAACTATGCTTAAAAATCTTAACCTTACAGGGGGCCTCGTATTTAGCCAAACAATTTTGACACACCTTGTAGACAAAGGTGCGGTACGTGACGAAGCATATCGTTGGGTTCAAAAACATGCTATGGAACGCTGGCTTGAAGGCAAAGATTTCGCAACAGGTTTAAAAGCTGATGAAAACATTAAGAAGTACATGACTGATGAGGAAATCGATGCATGCTTTGATCCGTATAAATTGCTAAGACATGTAGATACAATCATGGCTCGCTTTGGCCTATAATTGTAGGGTACTTCCCACATAACATATGAAAGACTAGGGTAGGTATAGACCAACAAGCCTATGGTACATGCAGTAGGTGTTGGCTATATCTACCTTTTTTGTTTTGAAAGCAATATGCCATTTTAGATAGAAGTATATTATTTTAACAGATAATTATAAATTAGTTTTCTAGCAGGCTTTTATATACTCGTCTTACATTAGGAAACCATCTATTTGTTTTAGGAGGTTATATGAAACGTATTATACGGAAGTACGGACCGCCTATTTTTCACTGTATTAATGACTTTGGTCAAGGTTCGCTGGCGGCCCTCATACCGTTTTTTATCGCTAACTTTGGCCTTAATTATTATCAATCGGCTTCCATCATTTTCTGTAATACCGTGGTGGCTTCCGTGGCACAGCCCGTATTGGGCTATGTGGCAGATCGGTGGCGCGTACCCTGGTTTATTCCCGTTGGGTTTACGGTGACTCTTGTGTCGATTAGCGCTATGGCATTGGCTACGAGTTACGAAATGATTCTTGCTTTGTCGCTCTTGGCCGGGGTAGGTGCTGCGTTATTCCATCCCGAGGCGGCTCTTCTTGTAAATCGTACGCAATCTCATGAAATCGGTAATGCCATGGGCCGCTTTGCAGTCGGCGGCAGTGCGGGCTTTGCGTTGGGACCCTTTATTGCTGGTGGTGTTTACGTCTTTGGGGGACAATTCCTTTGGGTATTTACGCTTATCGCTCTACTTGGTGTATTGTTATATCTTTATGCCTTTATGGGTGAGGGTGAAGCTGATACCGATGATACTGATATTGCTGATTCTGCTGATACTGGTAACCGTGAAAGCCGTGCTAAGGTTCTTAGTACCGGTACAAATGATTGGGTGAGTTTCGGTAAGTTATTTTTTGTGATTGCTTCTCGATCTATACTCTTCTCTGTATTGGCTATCTTTATTCCTATTTTGTATATTACTGTTATTAATGGTGAAGCCGGTGCATCTAGTTTGGCCCTTACTGCGTACTTCACGATGGGGGCAGTCCTTACCTATATGGGTGGTGCCTTATCTGACCGTTTGGGCTTCCTAAAAACCGTGCGCTTAGGGTATCTTATCTTCTTGCCATCTGTACTTGTATTTATCTTTGTACCTAATATATGGGGCTTCTTTGGTGCTATGATACCGATGGCTTTTGGTGTATTCTCACAATACGGACCAATTACGGTACTAGGTCAAAAATACCTTGCAAAAAATGCAGGCTTTGCATCAGGTATTACGCTAGGTCTTGGGATTACCTTAGGGGGCCTTGTGGCACCATATGTAGGCCATCTAGCAGACATCTATGACGTACAAACGGCATTGATGACCTTGATACCGGTAGGTGTTATAGGCCTATTGATGAGTTTTTGGTTAAAAGAACCAAAATAGCCCATGCGTTTGGAAGAAACTAAAGATTGAATTTGTATAAATACTTTCACAGAATCCGAACATTGTTGTATAATGATATTGAATTATTTAGACTTTCATATGGAGGATATAGATATGGCAACTAGTATGGTTATCGGCACTCAATGGGGTGACGAGGGGAAAGGTAAAATTGTTGACTGGATCGCAGAACGTGCGGATGTTGTGGTGCGCAGTCAAGGTGGTAATAACGCGGGTCATACTGTTGTAGTTGATGATAAAGCGTTTGCACTTCGCCTTTTACCAAGTGGTATCTTATACGATAACAAACAAAATATCGTGGGTACTGGTGTTGTTATCGACCCTAAAGTTCTGCTACAAGAAATTGAAGGCCTTGAAAAGCAAGGCAGATCTGCTAAATCCCTTCAAGTTTCCGACCGTGCACATGTTATTATGCCATACCATATCGCTCTAGATACTGCGGAAGAAGCATCTAAAGGGGATGCTAAAATCGGTACTACTAAAAATGGTATTGGTCCTTGCTACGCTGATAAAATCAATCGTATCGGCATCCGTATCTGCGATTTGTATGATATGGAAACATTCAAACAAAAATTAGCGTACAATGTAGAGTTCAAAAATAAAATGCTTACTAAGGTATACGATGCTGAACCTGTTAGCTACGATGAAATCTTAGCGGATTACATCAAATACGCTGAAGCCTTGAAACCTTATGTAACAGATACTAATGCGGCTGTCCTTAAAGCTGTAAAAGAGGATAAAAAGGTATTATTCGAAGGTGCTCAAGCTACTATGCTCGACCTTGATCATGGTACCTATCCATTCGTAACATCCTCTCATCCAATTGCAGGTGGTGCTTCCACAGGCGCTGGTGTGGGTCCTAACTACTTAAAAAATATTTTTGGTGTTGTAAAAGCATATGCTACACGTGTTGGTGCAGGTCCATTCCCTACAGAGCTTCTTAATGAAACTGGCGATAACCTTCGTGAACTTGGTCATGAGTTCGGCACTGTAACGGGTCGTCCTCGTCGTTGTGGTTGGTTAGACCTCATGGTTGTAAAATACGCAGCAGGTCTTAATAGCCTTGATTACTTAGCTATTACACGCTTGGATATTCTTGATACCTTTAAAGAATTGAAAATCTGCGTAGGTTACAAATTGAATGGTAAAGACGTAGAAGGATTCCCAGCTAACTTAAAAGATCTTGAGGCATGCGAAGCAGTTTATGAAACATTGCCAGGTTGGGAAACTGATATCTCCGGTATTCGCGAATATGATAAATTGCCTGAAAATGCTCGTAAATATGTAGAACGTATTGCAGAAGTAACAGGTGTGCCTTTAGGCATTGTATCTGTTGGGCCTAACCGTAGCCAAACTATCGATTTAGTAAATGTATTCTAAGCTATACTAATTTGATATAATAGAAAATTTGCATTTGGTAGCATTGATAGAGTGTTATATATTTTAACATTTTTCGCTATGCAATCGATTTATAGAATTATACAGATTAGACCCCTCACAGAGGGGTCTTTTGTATTGAATGGATGCAGAATACAAACGTGGATCCTCTATATCTAATCCTTTAGGTTGCTACAGTGGTGCGGTATATCGAAGTATGCTTTATAGTTATTAAAGTGTGAGCATATCGAGAAATATATAACAAATAATAGAGTGTAATTGTTATATATACAGAAAAATGTATATTCAAATAAACCTATCAAATGAAAAATTGTTTAAAATATTCATTTTATACAAATAGCTACGTGCTTAAATTAGTTTATAATTAGGCGAAATTTACTTATCTATAATTTTTTTGTATTCATAATAAATTATTAAGATACAAATATAAAGAAAAAAATAGATTTACATTAAGAAATAGTATATAATAGTACCAAGAAGTAGATTGATATTTTTTGATAAGGATCTGAGGAGTTAAAGATATGGTTGAAGTTTCTTACGAACGTTTAGCGACGATTTTTAAGGCATTAAGCGATGAAACAAGATTACACATCATCGATATGTTGTCTTGCAATGAATTATGTGCAGCCGATATTTTAGCGAGCTTCAATTTGTCTCAATCTACGTTGAGTTACCACATGAAAATCTTAATTGATGCAGGTGTAGTTAACTCTCAACGTAATGGTTTATGGACGCGTTACTCCATTAATGAAGCTACATTTGCAGATATTTTAGATATTCTCCCTCAATTATACAAAACTAAAGATGAGTGCATTTGCGCGCAAATTAAATACTGCCGCATTTCTGAGCACGAAAAAGAAGCGTAACAATGAGACGTTGGATTATGCATGTTGATATGGATGCATTCTTCGCGTCCATAGAACAACTGGATCATCCAGAGTATAAAGGCCACCCCGTAATCGTGGGTGGTCTTTCTTCACGTGGTGTTGTAGCTACCTGCTCCTATGAGGCTCGTAAATTTGGTGTTCATTCTGCGATGCCAATATCGAGGGCTAAGAAACTCTGTCCTGATGGGATTTATGTATATCCTCGAATGGATCGCTATAAAGAGGTGTCGAACCAAATTTTTTCTATTATGAAAGAATTTACCCCTTATATTGAGCCTTTATCTATTGATGAAGCCTTTCTTGAAGTGAGCGGCATGTCCACCATGTATAGCGGCCCCAAAGCGCTAGGACGAGCCATTAAAGATCGTGTATTCGAGCAAACAGGACTTATTATCTCTGCAGGCTTAGCACCCAATAAATTTCTTGCTAAACTGGCCTCTGATTTAGATAAACCTGATGGTCTTGTGGTCATCCCATACGGTCGTGAAAAAAAGGTGCTGGCGCCCTTGCCAATTAAACGTATTTGGGGTGTTGGCCCTCGGACAGAGAAAATTTTGAAAGCTGGTGGCTTTCACCTAATGCGTCAAACCGTCTATCGAAACGGCTTCGGAGGCGTAACCTTCATGGACATACTGTATCTATCAAGGTTCGGTATGATGATTTTACCACTGTATCACGGCAGAAGCGGCTAGATACACCATCAGACCAGGAACATGTATTTTTTGAAACAGCATTGATCCTGTGGAATAAATTGATGCAGGATAAGAAGAGTAAGCGGCCTAAAGAGTCTAAGAAAGATACGGAACCGTTAGGGGCCACTACAAAGGTAAATTCTACGAATTTTAAATGTAGTAGTTCTAAAGGGATTACCTGTATGGATCCGCCTGGCCCTATACGACTATTAGGTCTCACTGTGAGTGGTCTCGATGAGGAGGTTCCTATGCAGGATAGTCTCTTTGATTCCCCACAGGATGAAACAGAGAATAAGCTTGCTAGCGTGTTAGATTCGTTAGAGTCTAAATTTGGTGAGACTGCTGTTATGAGTGGCGCATTATGGCAACGCTTTCACGGAGACAATGGAATACGCAGAAAACGGTCAGAGTTGAAAGCGGCCGTGGATGCACAGCTTGGTCAAGATGATGGGGCATCTACTAAAGTTGATGTAGGATCGACTAAAGAGGCTAATCGGTCTATAATTGCAGATACACAGCCATCTATTGAAGAACCTAAAAAGACCGTCAAAAAGGACTTATAAAGTTTATATTGAATACTTTCGCTAATATAATTGTTCATGTTACAATATGGGTGTAGTGTTAATAAATTACCGCAAGAGAGGTATAGATATGAGTTTATTTCGTGTGGCCATCCATTATGGCGTAAACAGCAATGGTTTCTTGTCCTATGATACAGAAACAAAAACAGTGTCCGTAGATTTACCTGAACAAGAGTGGGTTGATAAGGTAATCGCTTACTTGAATAATGAACATGCTATTGAGCATGCTACAGGTCTTGATACGTATGAACGGTTGACCGTAAAACCATTAGAATCTTTGGATAACCTTAAGTTAGCTTTAACACGTATGTGGGAAGCAATCGACGTACAAGTTGACTGGAGTCGTCCGGCATAAATTGAATGAAAACACCTTGTGATCTACAAGTTAGTAGAAACAAGGTGTTTTTTGTTTTGCGTATTTTTGTAGGTATATCTTAATAGGTTTTAAATATATAGTACTGAAATTCTCATTTTAGAATTATAAATGATATCGTGTATACAAGATTTGTAAAAGTTTAGGGTTGTTATGTTAAAAAATTTATGCTATTCTAATTATATATTAATGGATAATAATTATCCATTAATAATTTTTATCGCAATTAAGATGTATGATTTAAAAATTATGTAAAGTAAATTACTTTAATTTTGATTTCTAAGTAGGAGTTTATACTATGAGTGATGAAAAGAAACTAACAACCGCCTTTGGCGCTCCCGTACCAGATAATCGCAACTCTGCTACAGCAGGTAAACGTGGTCCTGTATTGATGCAAGATGTTTGGCTCATGGAGAAATTAGCTCATTTTGAGCGCGAAGTGATTCCTGAACGCCGCATGCATGCTAAAGGATCCGGTGCATTTGGTACTTTCACAGTAACTAACGATATTACAAAATATACGAAAGCAAAAATTTTCTCTGAAGTAGGCAAGCAAACGCCGTTATTCGTGCGTTTCTCCACCGTTGCCGGTGAGCGTGGTGCGGCCGATGCAGAACGCGACATTCGTGGCTTTGCCGTAAAATTTTATACGGAAGAAGGAAACTGGGACCTTGTAGGTAACAATACACCGGTATTCTTTATCCGCGATCCATTGCAATTCCCTGATTTGAACCGCGCTGTAAAACGGAATCCGAAAACAAATCTTCGCGATGCGACAGCAAATTGGGATTTCTGGACTAGCTTGCCAGAGGCAATCCACCAAGTAACAATCGTCATGAGTGACCGTGGTATTCCTAAATCCTACCGCACAATGCATGGTTTCGGCAGTCATACATACAGTCTTATTAACGAAAACGATGAGCGCGTATGGGTTAAATTCCATTGGGTTTGCCAACAGCCGATTGAAAATCTTTCCGATGCTGAGGCGGCTAATGTGGTAGCTAGTGATCGTGAAAGTCACCAACGTGACCTCTTTGAGGCTATTGAAAAAGGCGATTTCCCTAAATGGAAATTATGCATCCAAGTGATGACCGAAGAACAAGCTAACAATATGCCGTACAATCCATTCGATTTAACAAAAGTATGGTATCACGATGAATTCCCATTGATTGAAGTTGGTGTAATGGAACTTAATCGCAACCCAGAAAATTATTTCCAAGATGTAGAACAAGCTGCATTTGCACCAACAACTATCGTTCCTGGTATCTCTTTCTCTCCTGACAGAATGCTACAAGGTCGTTTGTTCTCCTATGCGGATGCACAACGCTATCGTCTAGGGGCAAATTATTATCAAATCCCTGTTAATGCCGCTAAATGTCCTGTAAATATCTATCATCGCGATGGTCAAGGACGTATAGATGGAAACCATGGGTCTACAATTGGCTACGCACCAAATAGCTTTGGTGAATGGGCTGAACAACCGGAATTCAAAAATCCTCCTCTCGACGTATCTGGCCCAGCCTACCAATACGACTTCTATGAAGACGACTCTGACTTCTTTACACAACCAGGTAAACTGTTCCGCCTCATGAGCCCTGAACAACAACAAGCCTTGTTTGACAATACCGCAGCGGCTATGAATGGTGTACCTGATTTCATCAAAGAACGTCATGCAAAACATTGCTATCAATGTGATCCAGCTTATGGTGAAGGCGTTGCCAAAGCCTTGGGTATGGACATTGATTTTAGTGATGTAAAATAAGGGAATACATCCTATTTAAACAACAGAAAAGACAGTTAATCTAAACAATACTAACGATTGAAAAGAACTTTCTTAACTAATAACTCTCTTACACTTATATAAAAAACAAATCTATAAAAAATCTAAATTCACACAAAAGTTTTATACACTGATACCAATTATCTTATAAACAAATAAAAACCTTTAAAGGGCCTTTGCTAATCACATCTAAGTTAAGAATCATCAAAGATGTGTAGTAAGGGCCCTTTTGCTGTGTTGAAAATATACAAATTTCAAAAGAATTTTAGTATAATTATGTAGAGTTATATGATGTATTAAAGTTGCACGTAATGTTATATGTGAATAGGAGGCAATTATGAAATCTAGTAGTTTGGCATGGTATGTGGCGGTGGCTTGCATTGGAGGAAGCCTTTGTGTGGGTTCTGTAGTACAGGCGAATTCTCCAGAGACGGTGAAAGTAAATAGCCCTGTTTCTGCTGCTGTTGTAACGCAGGCTCAACCAGCTCAACCTGTTACTGTTACAGCAGTTAAGAATGATGGAGTTAGTGCTACAACAAATAATACAGTAACTAATAATGTAGTAGCTAATGATGTAGCGGTACAGGAAGCCCTCAAGCAAAAGCAACAGTACCAAGCCGAAACTGAAACGATGGGCTTGCTATGGATGCGTACCTCTGCAGAGTACAGAGCGTTGGCGTATCAAGGGTATAATGTGGCAATGAATGCCGTTAAGATGGCCGTTACTGATCCATCTCATCAAAGAAAACCTTTAGCTATCGTTCTTGATGCGGACGAAACCGTAGTGGATAATACCAAGTTGATGGGTGAAAGCATTGTAAATGGTAATGGCAGTTTTGATGCTCCCTGGTGGCGTCAAGCCGTGCATCAAGGCAAATCGCAAGCCATGCCTGGCGCTGTTGAATTCCTAAATGAAGTACATAAACAAGGGGTAGAAATCTTCTATGTTTCAAACCGCTACGCACCTGTAAACCTTGATGTAACGATACAGAACTTTAAAGAACTAGGATTCCCCTCTGTCGATAAAGACCATGTACTACTATTCGAAAAAGACTCTGATAAACAACCTCGCTTTGATATGATTGCTAAAAAAT
>PPYF01242632.1_pt1 | contig 14851 bp, 13 predicted proteins | sample 1559871 | NCBI WGS metagenome assembly PPYF01 (sample SAMN08240021, study PRJNA423297) | Human gut metagenome, whole genome shotgun sequencing project. | reverse complement strand
ATGCGGCGCTTGATGCCGATTCTCTTGCTTTTGTATCATGCTTATGCATATTTGCTTTTACGATGGTCATTGTGCCAAAATTTGTGATTTAGTAATAAGATGAATGATTGCTCCTAACAAATCCTACTACTCAAAATGTTTAATTGACAGTTGTAACTGCTGTAATTATGCGTTTTGTTTTTTTTGAATACGGAGATAAATCCACGCCTCCAGAAGCAGCAATCCCAAAGCGGTTAACATATGTATGCCCTGAATATAACCCTGCTGCCTGAATAATCCGGACCACTTTAATTGAACAATAGCCTCTTGATTTTCAACAGTAACTTCGTTTTTTCCCAAAAAGTCCCGCATTGAAAAGGTGTAGCTTTCTTCATTTGGAATAAGCGTATTACTGTTTTTTTCAATCCTGAAGGCTGCAAGCAGGTTAACAAGATACAGTATAAGCCAAATCAATATATGCCAAGGTCTTTTCTCTTTGGCTGTCTTATTTTTTGACACGCAGAGAACCTCCTTTTGGGTTTTAGGCCTATTATTTCCGCACCATCGGGCTCACCTGTTTCCTTTTCTTTGTACTGAGTATATACATTTTTATTTTCTCGAGCAAGTCCTCCAGCGCGAAAGCTCCTTTTGGGGGCGTGGAAAACGTCTTTGCATGCCCTATGGCCATCTGGAACCTGCTGGATGCATTGTTCCCGCTGTACGGCCTGCCCTGCGCCCAGGCAGCGGCCGAGCTGGAGGTGGCTGCCGCGGCCGCGGCGACGCTGGCGCGCTTTTTCAGGCGGGCGGAGCGTGAATGCGCGGTAAAGCTGCCGCGTGCGAAAAGCGCGCCGCCCTCGCCGTGACCGGCGGCTCTGCTCCTTTTGCGCTTAGGCCGCGCCTCCCTTGGGGCGCGGCTTTTCCGCGTTGTTTTCACCGTTCTTTCCGCTGCTCCACACATCCCTTTCACATTTTTTATTTACCATTTTTTGTAAAGATCCGGTACAAAGAAAGGGGTTTTATTATGGGAAAAGCAGGCCTTTGGTTCAAACGGCTGTGGAAAAGGCTGCGGTCGTTCCGGTTCACCAAAAAGCGTGTGCTCCTGGTGTCGGCCGTCTTGGCGGCTGCGGCATTGGGCTTCGGCGTCTGGCGCTTCCTGCGCCCTGCCGGCGGGGCGCTGCCCGCAATGGCTGACGCGGTGCGCACCACCCGGCTGGAAAAAACCACGCTGTCAGAGAGCATCACCGTCACGGGCACGGTGGAGAGCGGAAGCGTGGCCAACGTCACCACGTCGCTCTCCTATCCCGTCAAGGAGATCTTTGTGCAGGTGGGCGACACGGTAAGCGAGGGCGACGTCATCTGCACGCTGGATTCCTCCGACCTGGAGGAACAGCTTGCCAAACGGCAGGAGGCGCTGGCCGAAAGCAGGGAAACGGCGCAGAAAAATTACGATAAGGCCGTGGAAAGCTACAACAGCGCGGCGGCGAAGCAGACCGAGGCGTACAACGCCTACGCCAGTGCGGCTTCGGCGCTGGAAACGGCGCGCAACACCGAATATCTGAACGCGGCCAATTCCGTTTCGTCGTATCAGAGCGCCTACGACGCGGCTCTGACGGCGGAGCAGGAGGCGGGCGCGGCGCTGAACAACGCCAACACGGCACTTTCCGCTGCGCAGGCTGCCTGCGACGCCGCACAGGCCGCGCTGGATGCGGACAGCGCCAACCCGGAGCTGCAGGCGGCCCGGGACAACGCGGCGGCGGCTTTGACGGCGGCGCAGAACACGGCCGCGGCGGCGCAAAGCGATTACACCGCGAAGTCCGCCGCGCGGCAGGCGGCGGAGGATGCGCTCAAGACTGCGAAGGCAAACAGCGGCTACGACGCGCTGTATCAGGCCTATGCCGCGGCGGACCAGGCTTGGCTGCAGGCCAGGAGCACCTACGAGACGGCTACGGAAACCCTCCGGCAGGCTAAGGAAAACATGGAGACCGCGGCCGAAAATCTGGAAAACGCGGGCACCAGCGATGAGATCGAGGAGCTGGAGGAGCAGATCGCGGACTGCACCATCACCGCAGGTGCGTCCGGCACCATCACTACGCTGAACGCGACGGTTGGCTCGGCCGCGGGCGGCGGTACCTCCAACACGGCGTTGGCGGTCATCCAGAACACCGACGATTTGAAGGTGTCCATTACCATTGACGAGGACGATATCAAAAGCGTGGCTGTGGGCCAGCAGGCCATCATCAAAAGCGACGCCACCGGAGACACGGAGATCGCGGGCACGGTGTCCCAGCTTTCGCTCACCTCCGGCTCCACAGGCAGTACGCAGGGCGGTACCGGCAGCTCTGGCTTCGGGGCCGAGGTGACCGTAACCGGGAAAGACAGCGGCCTGCTCATCGGCCTTTCCGCGAAGGTGGAGATCATCCTTTCCCAGGTGACGGACGTCTATGCCGTTCCTTACGATGCGGTGGGCACGGACGAAAACGGCGGCAGCGTGGTTTACGCCCGCAGCGGAGGCGAAACGGAATTCACGGCCATCCCTGTGGAAACGGGCATGGAAACGGATTATTATATTGAGATCTCCGGCGAAGGGCTTTCCGACGGGATGGAGGTAAAGACGAGCGCCAATGATACGGCCACGGCCGCCGCGGGCGCGGACGACGCGCAGCAGAGCGGGGAAAACGCCATGTTCAGCATGGACATGGGCGGCGGCATGCCGGGCGGCGATATGCCCGGTGGCGGCGGCATGCCCAGCGGCGGCCCGGGAGGGATGTGATATGGATGCTCCCATCATCGACATGCACGGCATCGTCAAGCGGTTCCCCATCGGCACGGGCGAGGAACTGGAGGTGCTGCACGGCATTGACCTGACGGTGCGCAAAGGCGAATTTGTGGCCATCGTGGGCGCGTCCGGTTCGGGCAAATCCACGCTGATGAACATCATCGGCGCGCTGGACCGCCCCACGGAAGGCACCTATGTGCTGGACGGCGTGGACGTAGGCACACTGCGCGACAAGCAGCTCTCCCGCATCCGCTGCCGGAAGATCGGATTTGTATTCCAGACGTTCAACCTGGTGCCCCGCACCAGCGCGCTGAAGAACGTGGCGCTGCCCATGATGTACAACGGCGTGCGCGGCGCTGCGCGCACACAGCGCGCCCGCGCGCTGCTGGATATGGTGGAAATGGGCGACCGCGCGGGCCATGCGCCCAGCCAGCTTTCCGGCGGGCAGAAGCAGCGCGTGGCCATTGCGCGCGCCATGGCCAACGACCCCGCCATCCTGCTGGCCGACGAGCCGACGGGCGCGCTGGATTCCGCCACAGGGCGCCTGGTGATGGACCTGTTCCACCGGCTGCACCGGGAGCAGGGAAAGACCATCGTGCTCATTACCCACAGCCCGGAGCTTGCCGGCGAATGCCAGCGCATCGTCACCATCAAGGACGGCCGCGTCACGGGCGTGCGCAGGGGAGGAGGCGCTGCGGATGCTGCTGTTTGAAAACATCCAGCTTGCCCTCAACGGCCTGCGGGCCAACAAGATGCGCGCGCTGCTCACGATGCTGGGCATCATCATCGGCATCGGCTCGGTCATCGCTATCATGACGGTGGCGGGCAGCATGACGAACTCCATCACCACCAGCATGCAGAGCATGGGCGCGAACAACATCACCGTCAGCCTGACGCAAAAAAGCGACAGCGATTACACCGAGGGTGCGCAGACGCGCATGTTCCGCCCAACCACTCCCGGCGCGGAGGACCTGCTGACGGATGAGATGCTGGCGGATTACCGCGCGCTTTACGGCGGCAGCATCTACGCTGTCAGCCTGACACAGAGCCTTGGCAGCTATACGGTAAGCACAAACGCGGACGAAGCCGGCGTGAACGCCACGGGCGTGAACACCGAATATGCCGCCGCCAACAGCGTGGAGCTGTCCCGCGGGCGCTTCTTCACGGAGGAGGACGAGGAAAAAGCCCGCACGGTGGCCGTTGTGAGCGACGTGTTTGCTGAAACACTGTTTCCAGGGCAGGAGGCCATCGGCCAGGCGTTCCAGCTCACCTACGGCACCAAGGTATACACATTTTATATCGTGGGGGTGTACCCGTATGAGAGCAACGGGCTCGTGCTGGAATCCACAGACGCCACCCCCACCACGGACATGTACCTGCCCATCTCCACGGCCAAAGCCATGTCCCATGCGGACGACGGCTACCAGAGCTTCACGGTGGTGGCGGCCACAGGCGTGGACACCAGCGCATTTCTGACGCAGACGGAAAATTTCTTCGCCGGCTATTACACGCGCAATACCTCCTATACGGCCACGGCCTCCAGCATGGAGAGCCTGATGGAGAGCATGACGGAGATGCTCTCCACCATCAGCCTGGCCATCGCGGTCATCGCGGGCATCAGCCTGCTGGTGGGGGGCATCGGCGTAATGAATATCATGCTGGTGTCCATCACCGAGCGCACACGGGAGATCGGCACCCGCAAGGCGCTGGGCGCGACGAACGGCAGCATCCGTGTGCAGTTCATCGTGGAATCCGTCATCATCTGCCTCATCGGGGGCGTTCTGGGGATTCTGGCGGGCCTGGGCCTGGGCGCCGCGGGCGCGAACCTGCTGGGCTATGCGGCCGCGCCCAGCGCGGGCGTTATTTTCATTGCGGTGGCGTTCTCCATGGCCATCGGCGTGTTCTTCGGCTATTATCCGGCGAACAAAGCGGCCCGGCTGGACCCCATTGAGGCGCTGCGCTACGAATGACGCGCCGCCGCGAGGCAGGGATGACGCCTGAAAAGCAGAAGCAGCGCGCCGTCCGGCGGTTTGCACGGGCGGCGCGTTTTGTGTTATGATGGGCGCAGCGGCGGAAAGCTCCGCCGGAATCTGCGCCGCCGCGGGCGGCGGAATGGGTGGTTTGCATGAAGATCAAAGCGGCTGTGTTCGACATTGACGGCACGCTGGTGCCCTATGGCGCGCCCGGCCCCGGCCAGGCCGCGGTGCAGGCGCTGCGGGAGCTGGCGCAAAGCGGTGTGGCCGTCGTCATTGCCACGGGGCGCGCGCGGTATACGGCGCAGTGGGTGCTGGGCAGCGGGATAAAGCCGGATTATTTCGCGGCGGTGAACGGAGCGGACGTGACGGACGCGGCGGGGCGGCCTGTGTGGCAGAGCCGCATGACGCCCGAGGAAATGTACGCGCTTGTGGATTTCTGCGAGGACCATGAGCTGCCGCTGGAATTTATTTTTTCCGACGCATACTATGTGTATGTGGAATACGCGGCCTTTGTAGAAAAGTACTGCGGGCAGAACGCTGCGTCCGGCTTTTTTGACAGCGTGCTGCGGGACGGCGAGGACCAGGTGCGCCATTTGCAGGACATGCCCTTCGGCGCCTGCGCGGCAATGGACGCGCGCCATGCAGCGGCCTTTGAAGCGAAATACGGCCATCTGGGCCTGCGGTTCATTCCCTTTGCACCGGGCCGGTACGACGTGCTGCGCGCGGACGCAGGCAAGGCGGCGGGCGTTGGCCGGCTGCTGGAGCGGCTGGGTATCTCCTGGGCGGAAACGGCGGCCTTCGGCGACGGTGAAAACGACGCGGAGCTGCTGGAGGCGGCGGGCTTTGCCGTGGCAATGGAGGGCGGCGCGCAGAGCCTGCTGCCCCTGGCCGACGCGGTGGCCCCCGCTGCGGCCCTGGACGGCGCGGCGGCTGCCGTTCGGGAATATCTGCTGGGGTGACGCGCCCGCGCAGGGAAGAGAAAAAACAGGGGCGGACGCCCGCGGCAGGGCGCTGTGCGCGGCCGGCGCAAAGCGGCCCGGCCCGCAGAGGAGGAAGAAAAAATGGCGTTTCCGCCCGTATACGGTCCGGATTCCCGCACACTGATCGTGGGAACCTGGCCCAGCCCCAAAAGCCGGGAGCAGGGCTTTTTTTACGGCCATCCGCAGAATCGGTTCTGGCCGCTGCTGGCGCGGCTTCTGGGAGCGCCCGTGCCCCAAAGCGTGCCGGAGAAAAAGGCACTCATCTTCACCCATGGCCTGGCGCTGTGGGACACCATTGAAAGCTGTACCATCACCGGCGCTTCGGATGCTTCCATCCGGGACGTGGTGCCCGCGGATATTGCGGGCCTTGCCCGCAAAGCGCCCATCCGGCGCGTTTTGTGCAACGGGGCCACGGCGTACCGGCTGTATGAAAAATACAGCCGCGTGCCCGGGCTGGAGGCCGTGAAGCTGCCCAGCACCAGCCCGGCCAACGCCGCCTGGACGATGGATAAGCTGGCGGCGGCGTGGGGAAACTATCTGGGAGAGAAGGCCGCGCCGGACGCGGAGCGGCTGTAAGCGCGCGAAAAAGCCTGGCGATCCGCAAAGGATCGCCAGGCTTTTTGAATACGCTGGGCGCCAAAACCGGTGTTTTCCGTGGAGGCGCCCCGTCTCTGCACCGCTTTGCCGCTCCTGAAAAGTCAGCCTGCTCAGAAAAACAGGTCCTTGCTGGGGTATTCCGGCTCGGAGGTAAGGCGCAGGCCCATTTTGCGCAGTGTGCCTTCGTCACCGGAATGCAGCATGCAGGTGCTGTGCATCTCGCAGTCCCGCAGCTTCGGCAGCGCGGCCATGGCGCGGGCCGTCAGCGTGTTGGTGGCGGCTGTGATGGAGAGCGCCGCGAGCACGTCGTCCACCTTCAAAACGCTGGAACGGCTGCCGAGGATGTCGATCTTCAGCTTGAGGATCGGCTCCAGTATGATGGGGCTGATGAGCGTGAGAGAATCGTCGATGCCGGCAATGGCCTTGATGGCGTTGAGCACGCAGGAGGAGCAGGCGCTCATCAGGTTGCTGGCCTTGCCCGTTACGATCGGTCCGTCCGGCAGCTGGATGGCCGCGGCGGCCACGCCGGAGCTTTCGCTTTTGGCAAGAGCGGGCGCAACCACCGCACGGTCCGCCGTGGTGAGGGAAAGCTCCTGCATGATGCGCTTGATTTTGTCCACCGCGTCCTGCGAGCCCTTACCCTGCTTGTGGTCGCAAAGGGCCTTGTAGTAACGGCGGATGATCTCCTGGCTGGCGGCGGCGCGGACGGCTTCGTCGTCCACGATGGCGTAGCCCGCCATGTTCACGCCCATATCCGTGGGAGATTTGTATACGCTTTCGTCCCCTGTAATGCGCGAGAGGATGTTGCGCACGATGGGGAAGGCCTCCACGTCCCGGTTGTAGTTGACGGTGGTGACGCCGTAGGCCTCCAGATGGAACGGGTCGATCATGTTCACGTCCGCGAGGTCGGCAGTGGCCGCCTCGTAGGCCAGGTTCACCGGATGCTTCAGCGGCAGGTTCCAGATGGGGAACGTCTCAAACTTGGCATAGCCCGCCACGCGGCCCTGGCGGATTTCGTGATACACCTGCGAGAGGCAGGTGGCCAGCTTGCCGGAGCCGGGGCCGGGGGCCGTCACCACCACGAGAGGCCTGGAGGTTTCGATGTAGGGGTTCGCGCCGTAGCCTTCGTCGCTGCAGATATAGGCGATGTCCGTGGGATAGCCCTTGATGGGGCGGTGGATGTAGTTTTTCACGCCGCGCATCGTCAGCTTTTTGGCGAAGCCGTCGGCTGCCGCCTGGCCGGTGTACTGCGTGATGACCACGCTGTTCACGCGGATGCCCATGTGCGTGATGTCGTCGATGAGACGCAGCACCTCCATATCATAGCTGATGCCGAGATCCGCGCGCATTTTTGTCTTTTCAATGTCTCCCGCCGAGACGGTGAAGATGATCTCAGCCTGTTCGCGCATCTCGTACAGCAGGCGAATCTTGCCGTTGGGGTCGAACCCCGGCAGCACCCGGGCCGCGTGGTAATCATCAAAAAGCTTGCCGCCGAACTCCAGGTACAGCTTGCCGCCCCACTGCGCAATGCGCTGGCGGATATGCTCCGTCTGCTTGTGGATATAAAGGCTGTTGTCAAATCCTGCTTCCACTGTTATGCTCCCTCTTCCTGCGTATTCTTTTCCGGAGCATGCGCTTATACATTCAGGCGGAATTGTCTGTTTTTATACACAAACAAATGGGTTTGTCTATTGCCCGCCCCGCGTCCCCGATGGTATACTGGCCCTGTTCCGGAAAATCCCAATATCTTATATAGGATACCATTAACCCATGTGCAAGGCAAGGCGTGCGGCGCGAAAAAAACAGAAATTTGAGGCGGCCTGCGGCAATTTTCCTTTTTGCAGCCGCCGAAGGCGGCAAAGGCTTCCGTGAAGCCTTTGAGCAAACGGTCTGTTCGTGCAGCGATGGCGGTAATATGCCTTACCGCCCGGGACACGGCTCGGCGGGTTTGGATGCGCAGCGCGCCAACCGGTCCGTCCAAACCCGATGTTCTCCCGCGTGGAGACACCTTTCGGAGGGCGTCTTATCGACAATTTTTTGTCATGCATTCCGCAATATGGATTTTTTCGAGGGTTTCTGAACAAATCAAACAAAGTTTTTGTGAAAATTTATACGGGGCCTGTCGGGGAACACCGGGATTACGGATTGTATTTGCGTGGGTGTTCAGATATAATAAATATCGGTGCTGTTTGCATAAAGGATATTTGCAAAAAGCTTGACAAAAGGCTGGAGCGCGGCGCAGGCCCGCCGCAGAGGGGGCGTGCCGCGTGAAGAAAAAAGGCTGGTTTTCCGTTTTGCAGAACCTGTCCTGGCTGACGCAGCTGGGCCTTTCGCTGGCGGCGCCGCCGGTGCTGTGCCTGCTGGGCGCGGGCTGGCTTGCGCGGCGCTTTTCGCTGGGGCCGTGGGTATATTTCGCGGCCATAGTGCTGGGCTTGGGCGCCGCGGCGTGTACCTTTGCGGAATTTGTGAAAATGTTCCGCCGCAAAAACGGAAAAAAGTAGCGGCTGTACGGCCGTAAAACAAGGCGTTCCGGGCGGCGCCCGGAGGCCGGAGCTGGATGTGATCGACTTTTTATGAAGATACAGGAAGCGACAAAGCGCGAGACGCTGCACATCGCCGCGGGCACGCTGGCCTTTTCGGCGGTGATGAACGGCGTGTTCGCACTTCTGGGAAGATGGGACCTGACGGTGCTGTGGGGCACGCTGCTGGGCGGCGGCTTTGCGGTGCTGAACTTTTTTCTGCTGGGCCTCACGGTGCAGAAAATGGCCGGGGACCCGAACGAAAAAAAAGGCAAGCTCGTGCTGCAGCTCTCGTACAGCCTGCGCATGCTGGCCACGCTGGCCGTGGTGGTGCTGGGCGTAAAGCTGGCGTGCTTTTCGTGGGTGGCTACGGTGATTCCGCTGCTGTTCCCGCGGCTTACCATTCTTGCAATGCAGATCCTGGGCATGTACAAACCGCCCAAAAATAAGGAAGGAGGCGATGAGCCGGTATGAATGTGGATATCACCGGCGCGCGCATCTATTTTACCATCCCGATCTTCGGCGGAATCCCCATCACCGCCACCATTGTCAACAGCCTGCTGGTCACGCTCATCATCATAGGGCTGAGCATATTCCTCACCCGGAACCTGAAGGTGCGGGCGGTGAGCAGGCGGCAGGTGGTGGCTGAATTCCTGGTGGAGACCGCGCAGAATTTCGTGAACGGCAATATGGGTGAAAAATTCGCATATTACGGCCCGTTCGTGGCGGCGCTTTTCGCATCGTCGCTGTTTTCCAGCCTGCTGAGCCTGGTGGGGATGTTCCCCCCCACGAGCGACCTTTCCACCACGCTGGCGTGGGCGGTGATGGTGTTCGTGCTCATCACCTACACCAAGATCCGCACGGGCGGCGTCGGCGGCTACCTCAAGGGCTTCACGCAGCCCATCTTCGTGCTTACGCCGTTCAACATTTTGTCCGAGCTGGCGACGCCCATTTCCATGGCGTTCCGTCATTTCGGCAACATCGTGTCCGGCAGCGTCATCACGGCGCTGGTGTATGCGGCGCTGGCAACGGCATCCCACGCACTGTTTGCGTGGCTGCCGGGTGCGGCAGGCGAGCTGCTGGGCTCGATCCCCATCCTGCAGGTGGGCGTGCCGGCGGTGCTCAGCGTGTATTTCGATTTGTTCTCCAGCTTTATGCAGGCGTTCATTTTCTGCATGCTGACAACGCTGTATATCGCCAACGCAGCCGACGATTCCTGACGGACGCGAAGCTCCCGTTTGTTTTTCCGCCGCCCGCTGCGTGCAAGGGCGCTGAAAATAACCCAAACTATTTTTATGTAGGAGGAAACCTCTATGTTGGAAAAAGCAATCATCCTGGCAGGCTGCGCCGTGGGCGCCGGCCTCGCCCTCATCGCGGGCATCGGCCCCGGCATCGGCGAAGGCTACGCCGTCGGCAAGGCCTGCGAGGCCATCGGCCGCCAGCCCGAGTGCAAGGGCGACGTGACATCCACCATGCTGCTTGGCTGCGCCATTGCGGAGACGACCGGTATTTATGGCTTCGTAACGGGCCTGCTGCTCATCTTCGTGGCTCCCGGCATCTTCATGGGCCTGCTGTAAGCCGCGGGCACCGGCGGCGGGCGTTCAGGCCGCGCCGCCAAAAGGAGGAGACAGAATGAAACAATTTCAGGACCTCGTCACCCTCGCCCCGTGGACGTTCATTTTCCAGATCTGCAACCTGCTTATCCTGACGGCGGGCGTGAAGCATTTTCTGTTCAAGCCCGTGCAGCAGATCCTTGCCAAGCGTAAAGAGGAGATCGAAGCGTCCTACACCGAGGCTGAAAAGGCCGAGGGCGACGCACAGGCAATGAAAGAGGAATACGAGACACGCCTTGCCAGCGCAAAGGAAGAGGCGGCGGAGATCGTGAAAAGCGCCACGGCACGCGCCAATGCGCGCGGCGAGGAGCTTGTGAGCGCGGCGCGCGCCGAGGCGGCCGCGCTCAAGAGCAAGGCGGACGCCGAGATCGAGAGCGAACGCCGCAAGGCTGCCGGAGAGTTGAAAAACGATATTTCCGAGCTTGCCCTGGACATTGCGGGCCGCGTTGTGGAGAAGGAGATCGATCCCGAAACGCACAAGGAACTGATCGACGACTTCATCAGCCGTGTGGGTGACGCGTCATGACGGCAGCCGAAAAGGAATACGGCGGCGCGCTGTACGCACTTGCCGCCGAGGAGCACTGCGAGGACGCGGTGCTGGAGGGCCTTACCCTTGCGGCGGACGCTTTCCGCGAGACGCCCGGCTACCTGAAGCTGGTGCAGAACCCCGCGGTGCCGCGGGAAGAACGCCTGGCCATGCTGGACGAGGCGTTCGGCGCGGGCGTGCACGTTTATGTGCTGAATTTTTTGAAGATACTGTGCGGGAAATCCGCACTCGGCATGGCTGCGGGCTGCCTGCAGGAGTATAAGGCGCTGCTGTATGAGGCGCGCGGCATTCTGCCCGTGCAGGCCGTGAGCGCCGTGCCTCTGGATGAGGCGCAGCGTCGTGCCCTGTGCGACAGTCTGGCTCAAAAGACAGGCAGGACCATCCTGCTGGAGACCGCTGTGGACCCGTCCGTGCTGGGCGGCGTAAAGCTGCGGTACGAGGGGCTGGAGCTGGACGGCACGGCCGCCGGGCGGCTGGCCGCGCTGCGGCGCGCGCTGACGCAGGCGTGACGCCTGCACATCTGTACGTTGGAAAGTTGGTGAGACTATGCAGTTAAAACCTGAGGATATCAGCAAGATCATTAAAAGCCAGATCAAAAATTACGACAGCAGGATCGAATGCGCCGAAACGGGCACCGTCATTCTTGTGGGCGACGGCATCGCCCGCGCCTACGGGCTGGAAAAGTGCATGGCGAACGAGCTGGTGGAGTTTGAGAACGGCGAATACGGCATGGCCTTGAACCTGGAGGAGAACAGTGTAGCCATCGTGCTGCTGGGCTCCGACGAGGGCATCAGGGAAGGCGATACGGTCCGGCGCACGGGCCGCGTCGTCAGCGTGCCGGTGGGCGAAGCGCTCATCGGCCGCGTGGTGAACGCGCTGGGCCAGCCCATTGACGGCAAGGGGCCTGTTGACGCAGCCGAAACGCGGCCCATCGAGCGCAAGGCACCCGGCATCATTGAGCGCAAAAGCGTCAGCGTGCCGCTGCAGACGGGCATCAAGGCCATCGACAGCATGATCCCCATCGGCCGCGGCCAGCGTGAGCTGATCATCGGCGACCGCCAGACGGGCAAGACCGTCATCGCCACGGACACGATTATCAACCAGAAGGGCAAGGACGTGGTGTGTATCTACGTTGCCATCGGCCAGAAGCGCTCGACGGTGGCTCAGCTGGTGGAAACGCTCACTGTGGCCGGCGCAATGGACTACACCATCGTGGTCTCGGCCTCAGCCAGCGAGCTGGCCCCGGTGCAGTATATCGCGCCCTACGCGGGCTGCGCTATGGGCGAATATTTTATGGACAAGGGCAGGGACGTCCTGATCATCTACGACGACCTTTCCAAGCATGCGGTGGCCTACCGCGCGCTTTCTCTGCTCATCCGGCGTCCGCCCGGCCGCGAGGCGTATCCAGGCGACGTGTTTTACCTGCACAGCCGTCTGCTGGAGCGTGCGGCGCGCCTGGCCCCCGAATACGGCGGCGGCAGTTTGACGGCGCTGCCCATCATCGAGACGCAGGCCGGCGACGTTTCGGCCTACATCCCCACGAACGTCATCTCCATTACGGACGGCCAGATCTTTTTGGAAACAGAGCTGTTCCACGCGGGCGTGATGCCTGCCGTCAACCCGGGCATTTCGGTGTCCCGCGTGGGGGACGAAGGCCGCGCTGGACAAGGCGCTGGCGGAGTTCACGGCGGCGTTCCTCAAATCCCACGCATAAAAAGAAGGAAGAAGGAGGCACGGCGTCATGGCGGCATCGTCCATGAAGGATATCAAGCTGCGCATCAAAAGCGTGGAAAGCACCATGCAGATCACCAAGGCCATGGAGCTGGTGGCGTCCTGGTGTGCGTGCTGCCCATCGGCAAAAAGGCTGTGGAATATTGTGCGCACCGCGGGCTGGAGACCGTGACGGACGCCTATGCCACGGCCGAGGACGTCTCGCTGGGCGATTGCTTTTCCATCGCACGGATGCTCTGCGGGCAGTTCCGCAAGGGCGCGTTTGACGCGCTGTATGTGGGATACACCAATTTTGTGTCCATGCTCAGCCAGCAGCCGGCGGTGCTGAAAATGCTGCCCATCCGCTACGAGCGCAGGGAAGCAAAGAACACGGCGGAGAGCCTGACGATCTACGAGCCGTCCAGCGAGGCGGTATACGACGCGATCGTTCCGGAATATGTGGGCGGCCTTTTGTGGGGGGCTATGGCGGAGAGCGTGGCCAGCGAACAGGGGGCGCGGCGTACTGCGATGGATGCGGCCAGCAAAAACGCGGGCGACATGATCGAGGATCTTTCACTGAAATACAACCGTGCGCGGCAAGGCGCCATCACGCAGGAGATCACGGAGATCGTGGCCGGCGCGGAGGCATGAGACACTTGGCTTGAAACGCCAGCAGGGCAATTCAAGCCTGCCCCACCGCAGGGGGCCGCGCGAAGCGCAGGCGCACAGAGGCGCGCGGGTAGCGCGCCGGATGCGCCGGAGCGCCAAGCGGGTGCCTTAGCCGTTCGAGGAGCGAAGCGACGAGAACAGTCCTCAATGGACGCCCCGCGTCCCACGCCTGAAAAACGGGTGCTTCCCGTTTTTCGGCGTATGCTCCGCACATCCGGAAACGCCCTGCAGGTATTTCAAGCCTGCCCTCGCAGGGGACCGCGCGAAGCGCAGGCGCACACAGCCGAAAGCTGTTTTCATCCTATTCAAAGGAGACAAGCCAATGAGCAATCAGAACATCGGCACAGTCACCCAGATCATCGGGCCTGTGCTGGACATCAAATTCCCCGACGGGCATCTGCCGGGCCTGCTGAATGCCATCACGGTGGAGAACGGGGCCGACACCATCACACTGGAGGTGGCGCAGCACATCGGCGACGATGTTGTGCGCTGCATCGCCATGTCCAGCACCGACGGCCTTGTGCGCGGCGCGAAAGCCGTGGATACGGGCAGCCCCATCACGGTGCCCGTGGGCGATCAATGCCTGGGCCGCATCTTCAATCTGCTGGGAGACCCTGTGGACAATCTTCCCGCGCCGGAGGCTCAGGAGCGCTGGCCCATCCACCGCCAGCCGCCCGCTTATGACGAGCAGGAATCCACCACCGAGATTTTGGAAACAGGCATCAAGGTCGTGGACCTCATCGCCCCCTACGCCAAGGGCGGCAAGATCGGCCTGTTCGGCGGCGCGGGCGTGGGAAAGACCGTGCTGATCATGGAACTGATCAACAACGTTGCCAAGGAGCACGGCGGCCTTTCGGTATTCACAGGCGTGGGCGAGCGCACCCGCGAGGGCAACGACCTGTACAACGAGATGAAGGAGAGCGGCGTGCTTTCCAAAACGGCGCTGGTGTACGGCCAGATGAACGAGCCGCCGGGAGCGCGTATGCGCGTGGGCCTTTCGGGCCTGACGATGGCCGAATATTTCCGTGACCGGGAAAACCAGGACGTGCTGCTGTTCATCGACAATATTTTCCGCTTTACCCAGGCGGGCTCCGAGGTTTCCGCCCTGCTGGGCCGTATGCCCAGCGCCGTGGGTTACCAGCCCACGCTGGCCACGGAAATGGGCGCCCTGCAGGAACGCATCACCTCCACGAAAAAGGGCTCCATTACTTCCGTACAGGCCGTGTATGTGCCGGCCGATGACCTGACGGACCCCGCGCCGGCCACCACCTTCGCCCATCTGGACGCGACGACAGTGCTGTCGCGCAGCATTTCCAGCCTGGGCATTTATCCGGCTGTGGACCCGCTGGAGTCCAACTCCCGCATCCTGACGCCGGACGTGGTGGGCCGCGAACACTACGAGGTGGCGCGCGACGTGCAGCGCATCCTGCAGCGGTATAAGGAATTGCAGGACATCATCGCCATCATGGGTATGGATGAGTTGTC